>PDWJ01000332.1_pt1 | contig 71432 bp, 65 predicted proteins | sample 1430881 | NCBI WGS metagenome assembly PDWJ01 (sample SAMN01162460, study PRJNA174530) | Oral metagenome, whole genome shotgun sequencing project. | biome: Marine environment; feature: Marine mammal; material: Swab sample of the gingival sulcus; isolation source: swab sample of gingival sulcus...
TCATCAAGACCCTGCTGACCGTTTCATTGTTGCAACTGCAATAGTGTATAACTTAGTACTACTTACTGTTGATGAAAAAATTATTGCTAATGATCATTGTAAAGTATGTTATGCAAACAATGGCTAACAAGTCGTTTCACCGGACTCGTTCCACTCGCCGGTGAACTTTGCGTTAAATGACAAAAGGAAGCTCTGTGCCAAAAATCAAAGAAAAGTTATTATTAACATTGTACATTTTACTTTGTGTGCCTGGTGTGGCATCGGCAAATGCCGGTGTCCCCATGATTTTTTTGGCGATGCCGACGCTCGGATTGTCAATCATTCCGATTATTGTCATTGAGGCAATATACCTGAGTAAAAAACTCGAACTAACTATTTATACTGCATTCAAAACAACCACTCTTTCTAATCTTTTTTCAACAATAGTCGGCATTCCATTAACTTGGCTGCTGCTGGTTTTTATCCAAATGCTTGCTGGAGGTGGCGGTGCACTTGGACTAGATACTACGCTGAGCAAGGTGTTGTCGGTTACGTTGCAAGCTGCCTGGTTAATCCCAAATGAATCCGACATACACTGGATGATTCCTGTAGCCGGTTCAGTCCTTTTGGTACCATTCTTTTTTGCATCTTGGTGGTCTGAATATGTAATGTCAAAAAAGATGCTAAAAGGACATCCAGCCCAAAGAATAAAAATAGAAGTGCGCAATGCAAATATTATTACATATGCACTGCTTGTATTCTGGCCGATAGGATTTTGGATGTTAACCTAATAAGCATTTAACAAGTCGCTTCACTGGACTCGTTTCACTCGTCGGCGAACTTTGCGTTAATATCTAACTCACAAAATGCAATGGTATGGCAAATCGTTCTGCCATAATGGATGAGAATGTTTGTACTATATTACTATAAAGGTATATTTGCTTGACAAAGGAAGGGTAGAGAGACTGTTTGCGGAGGGATAACAATGATAAAATTACATAAAAAAAAGGCGTTATTTATAGCTAAAAAAATTTTTGCCGAACTCGTTTTTGATACCCAGAGCCTGGAAAGAATGCCATTTACCATGCCTGAGGTACAAACATATATTCAGGGAATCACGGTAGGTGGGCATAAAATCGCAGATGAAGAAAAACTCAAGCAACAAATCCTTGGGTGGTCACGTCTGATTGAATTAGTTGAAAATGCAACGTTCTCTCTGACAAAAGAAACAGCATGTTTGCTTCAGAAAATTATAGCCAAGAATGAAGCCTTAGAAGTTGGAAGATTTCGATCTGGACAAGTCAGTATTGCTGGAACAGATCATCAACCTCCCCATGCAGATCAACTTGATGACGTTTTCAGATACACTCTTGATGATATTCTCACTATTAAGGACATACAAGAACAGGCCTACAGGCTGCATCTGGACTTTGCTTATAATCAATTTTTTTATGACGGAAATAAACGAACCGGACTCCTCATGATGAACGGTCATCTGATGAGTCATGGGTATCCTCCCTTGTCAATACCGGCTAAAAGGCTGCATGAATATAACAGCGGCATGATCAGATTCTATGAACATGGTGCGTATGATACCATGATGGTATTCCTCAAACAATGCCATGAAGCAATGTATCAACGCTTTCGTTGACGGTATATACCTCTGCATTAACCTTTGAACTATGTGCTGCTCTACGTCTTCAACCATCTGACGACCTGCCAGCGGCAATTTCTTCAGCCATGCCCAGTTGCTCCTCCCGACTCAGAGAGGTGTTATCCTGCTTGGCAGCCATGACCTGATGGAGAATATGACCGTAGAGAGGCCCAGGTGGAATGCCCAGGGCCTTGAGATCCTTACCTGTTATATCAATGCTTCGGGTTGTAAGCTGGGTTAGAAAAAGGGAAATATTGCGGCGCATACTTTCTTTGCGGCTCCTGGCCATGAGATACAGGATGCCCTCCAGGGCCAGGGGCTCAAGAATGAAGTAGAGGTCACTCATCGCCTGTTTTCCCTGGTCCCAGCGAAACAGGTCTTCAACGGTCTTTTTGACCTCTTGCCTGAGATCAGTGAGCAAACGAGCCTGTTTTTTGGTAAAATTGAGCCGACGCACAAGAACCTCTACCTGAGCATTGTTAAACCCGCTGCAAAGTCCAAGCATGTACACCACCCAGGGGCGTGGAGAGGGTTCCAGATACAGGAGCTTGTACCAGGCATTGACCTTTTCGATTTCCTCAAGAATCTGCTGTTTGACAGGGTTAAGGATAAGCAGGGGGTGAATGGCCTGGAGGAGTTTGAAGCGGCCCATTTCTTTCAAACAGGCCACGGGTTTATGTTCCGCAAGCATGAGCCGGATTTCATGAAAGATGCGGCTTCCTGACAATTGGTGAAAGATGTTCAGATCCACAGCATTTTTGATCAGCCGTTCGGTCTGACCACCAATGGAAAATCCAAAACGCTGGGCAAATCGGATGGCCCGGATGATCCGTGTGGGATCTTCCACAAAACTTAAGGAATGAAGCACACGGATGGTTTTGCTCTTCATATCCTTTTGGCCCCCAAAAAAATCCACCAGTCGTCCGAATGATCCGGGATTGAGCTGTACGGCCAAGGCATTGATGGTGAAATCCCGACGAAAGAGATCCATTTTGATGGACGAGAGTTCCACCGAGGGCAGGGCGGCAGGGTATTCATAGTATTCAAGACGGGCCGTTGCCACATCAATCTTATCGCCGGATTCCAGCACCACAACAGCGGTCTTGAACTTATGATGTTCTCTGACTCTGCCCCCAAAGTGTTGGGCAAGGGCCCGAGCAAATCTAATACCGTCTCCTTCCACTACAAAATCCACATCAAAATTGGGCAGGCGGAGCAGAAGATCCCTCACAAAGCCTCCCACACAATAGACATTAACCCCTTGTGCCTGGGCCAGTTCTCCTACCTGGATCAGCATCGTTAAGAGATCTTTGGGCAGGCGTTCCCGAAGCAGATGCTTGATCTGTCGTTCTTGATGCCGTTCTGGAATCAGGGTTTCTGGTATGCGTGCGGGTTCACTCACCAGGGTGTTAATGAGATCCGTGCGGGTGATCACTCCGGCACAAAGGCCTTGGTCATCAAGCACGGGAACCAGACGTTGGCCCTGTCCCAGCACAATTTCCATGACAGGATAAAGATCCATATCCTGATTCACCGTTGAAAAATCCCTGAGCATATATTCCTTGACCAGGACGTTTCCCAGGCGATGGATGACCGCCTTTTCAGCAAGCTGGTGGTCAAGGATCCCCACGCAGGTGAGGGTGCCTGGCTCCATGACCGGTATGTCCTTGAGTCCGTATCGGGTCATAAGCTCGGCGGCCTGATGCAGGGTCTTGTTTTTGTCAATGCCAACGGCAGGAGTGGAGTAGAGGGCCTGCACCGTGATGTCCGGCCTGATATGCGAGTAGAGCAGGGCAAAGAGTTCGTCCTTGACCTGCTCAAGGGTTCTGTCCTTGATAGAGGCTGATGCTGCATAGGGATGGCCGCCTCCTCCCAGGGAGGTACAAATGGTGCCTACATCCACATCCTGGGATCTGCTTCTGGCAACCATGTGAACCCGATCCTGCATTCTGGCCAGGGCAAAGAGCACTCGGATGTTTTCCATGTCCAGGAGTTTGTGGGCCAGCAGGGCAAAATCTCCCATATAATAATCAAGAGAGACCGTAGCCACCACCACATTGATACCGTGGATGGTATGGGTTGTGGCGGAATCAAGCAGGCTGTTCAGGATGAAGATCTGATCGGCACTGAGTTCCCGATTGACCATATCTGCCACAATATTAAAATCCATACCCTGAGTGACCAGCCAGGCAGCGGCTTCAAGATCATGGGAGGTGGTGGAGGAAAAGGTAAAATTGCCGGTATCCTCGTAGATGCCAAGGCCCATGATGGTGGCTTCATCCGTTGAAAGGGAAATGCCTTGTTCCTTGAGAAGCAGGGTGATGATAGCGGTGGCTGACCCCCAAAGCCTTATGTGATTGACATGCCCTTGTACGTCCTGGGGAGATTCAGGATGATGGTCATAGATATGGATGTCCAGACCTGGATTGTCCAAGACCGCAGCCACATGCGGGATACGATCTTTTTGACGGGTATCCACCAGAACCAGACGCTTGACCGAAGCAAGGTCGATTTCCTTGGCCGATTTGAAGTTAAAGAGATAGGTCGCACTCTGGATAAAAAAATGCTTGAGGTTTCGTTCCTGAGATCCTGGAAAAATAAGCACAGCGTCCTCGTAGAGTTTGCTGGCAGCCACAATGGCACTCAGGGCGTCGAAATCCGCATTGGCATGAGCCGTAATGATGGTATGGGCTGATTGTCTGGTCATGATGAGGATGATCGGGGATGATGCCTGGTATGGACATCTACAAGATGCTTGGTCTGCACATGGGTATATCGTTCTGTTGCGCTGATGTCGGCATGGCCCAGCAGGATCTGGACAGTACGCAGATCAGCTCCACCTTCCAGAAGATGAGTGGCAAAACAATGGCGCAGGGTATGGGGTGAGATGGTCTTGGTAATGTTGGCCTGACGACCATATCGCTTGATGAGTTTCCACACCCCCTGGCGGGTAAGCCCCTTGCCGGAACGGTTGAGAAAAACAATATCCTGGCAGGGGGTAAACAGGCGAACACGGGTTTGCAGATAGCTTGTCAGGATGCCCACAGCGGTTGTGTTCAAAGGAACAAGACGCTCCTTGCCTCCCTTGCCCCAGATGCGCAGCATGTCTGTTTGGGGGTCATAATCCAGGGGGCGCAGGTTGGTCAGTTCAGAGACCCTGAGCCCGGCCCCGTACAACACTTCGAGGATGGCCCTGTCCCTGAGCCCTAGTTTGGTTCCGATATTCGGGGCCTCCAGAAGCCGTACGGTTTCTTCCTGGGTCAGGACATCAGGAATGGTCTGGGCAATCTTGGGATTGGTCAGGATCAGAGCCGGATTTTCAGCCATCAGTCCTTTTTCATGGACATGGGTAAAAAAGCCGCGCAATGAGGCAAGATGACGGGCAAGGGTCTTAGCAGCACCTGTTCGATTCGAGAGATGGCGCAGGTAGAGCAGCAGGGTGTCTTCCCGCACATCCTGGATGGTCATGTCGTGGCTGTGGAGAAAACGCATCAGGGAAAGGAGATCCGTCTGGTAGGCGGTAATGGTCGTTTCGGCCAGCCCTTTGACAACAATGAGATGTTGGAGAAAGTGATCCAGCTCTTCCGGAAGGGAAAGGGAAAGAGACACCGTGAGTACTCCTGAAAACACAGGTTCAGCGTGGCTGCAAATCACGGCTGGATACACGGCAATGCTTGCAGGCACAAGAGGAAAAGGGTAGCACAGGCCGTTAACAAAGCATCATCTGCGCAGCCGTGTTGTCATAAGGTCAAACGCTCACGTACCCTAAAAGTACACTTCGAGAGGCCCACTTTAACCTTGACCTTGTTACGCGCTTTGCACAGGATACTTTTTGAACAGCCTGAAGTTTTGTTGTACAAGGAAATGCAAGAGGTTTTTGTGAACAATCAGCCCCATCGTGTCGTTATCTCCCTTGGGTCGAATATGGGTGATACCAAAGACCATCTGCGCTGTGCCTTGGAAGCGGTCTGTGCATGTAAGGGAGTCTCCCTGCTTGCTGCCTCATCCATCTATGTGACCGAACCTCAAGGGGTGAAGGATCAGCCCTGGTTTGCCAATCAAGTGGCCATCTTGCAATGCAGCCCTGAGTGGACACCCTGGTTTTTTCTTAATGTTTTACTTGAAGTAGAGACCTCTCTTGGCAGGGTGCGTACCCGCCGATGGGGGCCACGGATTATTGATCTGGATCTGCTCCTGTTCGGCACCCAGACCAACAAGGATCCCTGGCTGACCCTTCCTCATCCAAGGATGCACAAAAGGGCCTTTGTACTCGTCCCCTTACTGGAAATCGAACCAGAGTTGCGTCTGCCTGATGGCAACAAGGCCGCACAATTTCTTGATAGCATCCCGCATACTGTGGAACATGCCATTATACGCCAATCCTAAACCCTGCAAGAATGCTCCAACCCCCTTGGCGATCAGCGCATAAAGTTCAAGTTGTAGTTCAACTTTATACGACATGAGGCCTTGGAGGTATGCTGCTAAGGAACACCCACCATGCTGAAATTTGTTATCCTCGCTGTTGTTGGCTATATCCTGTTCAAGTTGCTCCGTGGCGACAAAAAGCACCGAGCAGAAACCATTGCCAAAAAAAATAAGGATCTTGCTGCCGAAGGCGTTATGGTCAAAGATCCCATCTGCGGTACCTTTGTCCCCAAGGACACAGACATTCGCGTTAAAAACGGCGCAGAGGTTCATTGTTTTTGCAGCTATGAATGTCGGGACACCTATGTGGAACAATTAGAAGCAGGCAAGGAGCCTACATCCATTAAGTGAGCTTCCTGGTCTCATGGCAGGAGAAATCTGAACACCGGACGCATTCAAAGGCGAAATGATCAGGTTGATGTGTATGACTCCATATCTGGCGTGTTTGAACCGTCTGGAATCTTGGGCTTTCAAGGAATGCTGTCAATATATCGCCGACTTCAAGAGACCTAGCGATCCCAAGGACACAATTTGTATGACGCCCATAATGATAATTATGTAAACTTTTATATATGATACCTCAGCCAAACAAATCCTATTACCTTTATATACATCGTATGACCCACTTCCCTTGTTTGTTTCGCGTTTGCCTGTGTCTCCCGATACTTCTGGCCATGTTGGGTACGTCTGCCTGGGCTGCCAGAAAACAATCCTCGCCTGCCACCTTTGCCCATTGGCTCAAGCAGTATCAGGCATGGGATGTCTATGAAAAGGAATTGTCAGGACAGGCAAACAGTCCAGACAACCTGCTTGCCCGTGGTGAAACCCTTTTGCGGCTACGCAAGCCCCAAGAGGCCATGACCTTGCTTGCTGGCTCTTTCAGCGATCCAGCCCAGGAGTCCAGACGTTTGCTGCTTCTGGCACGGGCAACCAGGCTTATGGGTGATTATCCCGCCTGCATCTTGCATTGGCTGAATTTTGCAGGGGCACATCCTCAAGACAGTACGTACCTTACCATGCGTAAGGAACCAGGGCTTGACCTTTTGTTCGAGGATGTGTGGCAGCAATTGTTCTGGGCATCCTATTTTACCCAACATACTGATCTGTTTGCAACACGACATCCCATGATGTCCCGTATGCTTGAACTTGGATCGCTGGTCTGGCCCAACCATCCTTTTTGGGAACAAGCTCGCCCTGTTTTTTCCAGGATCACCACCTTATTTGGCACGGCATCATCTTCCTCTGTGTCAAAGACCTTGGAAGGCGACCAGAAGCCCGTCATGAATCCTGACCGAGAATATATAGGCAAAGCGTTGGCAGCCTGGTCATTGGGATTTTGGGATCAGGGAGACACATGGCTGCACCAGGTCAACGACCCACGCCTTGTCCAGTTCTGGCAACAATGTGCCGTGCTTGCGGGGCATCCTGTCAATGACCACCAGGATATGCTCAAGCAATCCATCCGCCCTGATTTTTTTACCTTGTTTGCCCCTCAGATCAGAAGCATTACCCATTGGGTGCTTACCCCGCCGGATAGTCCCTCCTGGCCTTCTTTTGCTGACACATTGCAATCTCTTGGACATGCCGAGGCCCTTGCCAGGGTTTTAGCCGAACAAGCCTCTCTTTTTCTGCCAGAGTCTGTAGGTGCCACTCTGGATGTGTGTGCCTTTGCATTAAAACTTCAGCACCAAGGTGCTGCAAGCCTTCAAAAAGACTGGAATACCTTCTTGAGTAAGGAACACCCCCCTCCCCTGCTCCTGCAACTGGCCTACATGATTCTTGGTGGTCATGCTGTCATGCCCGAAAAGGTCTCTGAGGCCCGTCTCCTGCGGTATCTTTTGGCAGCAGCCCTTGTTCCTTCAGACGGGGGGGTGATGGAAGATTTTTGGCAGCAGTCTCAGGATGTTGCAGCATCATCAGCCGCCTTTCCCCTGGATTATCTTCTGGAGTACAACAACCTGGCCGCAACGTCAGGACATCGTTATGCCACGCAACTGGCCTTTTTATATCCCAACTCTCCGGCAGCCCAAAAAGGTCTGCTGCTTTTGGCCCGTCGAGCCAACCAAGATGGGCACCACCAACTGGCCTGGTCGTATTTACAAAAGATTCAGACCAAAGACCTTGATCCCTCTGACCGTATAGAATTTCTCCTGGCCAGGGCAGGTATGGAAATGGAATTGGGACACGAAGACGCTGCCCTGAAAGATTATGCCCTTCTCATGAAGGAACAGCCAGAGCGCATCCCTTTGGAAAAACAGCTCAAACTTGCCCTGCTCGCCCAGCAGAAGCGCCAATGGGCCTGGGCACAAGACATCCTTGAATCCCTGTGGCAGCGTCGGGCCACCCTCACCGAACCCCTGCGTGCCGAGATCCTGTTCTGGCTTGGGGAAGGTGCTCAGTCCCAGGGCAGGATGCAGGAAGCCCTGACCTTCTATCTTCGCCTTGCCTGGAGCTATCCCCAACAGCACATCTGGGCGGTCACGGCCATGTACAGGGCAGGTCTTATCTATGAAAAACGCCGGGAATTTGAGACAGCCAAACGTCTGTATACTACGGTGCTCAAACAGTCTGACCGTAAGAGTCAAAAAGAAGCTGCCAAGACCCGCATCGCCTCTGTGAATGCGGAGATACAAAGGAGTCAGCATAACCAACCCATGCCTCTTTTTTAAGCGACTTGGCCCAATTACCCCCCATAAGGAGACCCTATGAAATATATCATGTTTGAAGATTTTTCAGGAAGGCCCCTGCCCATCATCTTTCCCAACCGCATTGCCCATGATGAACTTCGTGAACAGATCCCCTACTCCACTATCCTGTCGGCTGGTTATATCAAACCGACTCAGGATGGATTTGTCTGTTTTGGCAAGGCCAAAGGGCTGGGCAAAGAGGCATTGCCCGAAGATGGAGATATGATCCGGGAGTTGTTCGACAAAAAGGAAGGATAAACCTGGAACCCTTCTTGTTTTCAGAAGGTCGTAACCAAGCAAGGCGCTGATACCCTCATCAGCGCCTTCTTTTGTTGTGCGTCATTCGTTGACAGGTCTGGTTTTCCAGCGTTTGTGCATCCAGAACCATTGTTCGGGATATTTTTTGACCACGTGTTCCACGGCCTGGGTATAGAAGTGGGCAAGGTGCCTGACCTTGTCGCTTCGGGTTCCACGAAGTTGTGTGGTGTCAAGGCTCTCACCTAGTTCAAGCGTATAGGCCGTACCTTTGCGGAGCAAAAAAATGGGAATAACTACGGCCTTGGCCCGCAGGGCAAGCAGAGCTGGCCCCATATTCACCGCAGCGGTCTTACCAAGAAAGGGCAGAAACACGGCTTCGTCACGGGAACAATTATGATCGACCAAAAATGTTGCCAGGCCATTGTTTTTCAGACACCTGAGCACGTTTTTGGCCGCATTGCGATGGGGCAGCACTTGAAGATGGCCTACACTGCGCAGCCTGAGCATGAGCCGTCCCAGGGCCTTGTCCTTGGGCAGGCGAACCACAACCTGACAGCATTTTTCCGGTATCAGGAGCCGTAATCCCGCCAGTATTTCCCAACTCCCCACATGTCCGGTCACAATAACGAAAGGCCGATCCTGAGAAAGCATCTCGTGCAATTGATTACGTAAAGCATCAGGTATATCCAGCTTTTCACGCATGAAGCCAGGCCCTGTCTGCCGGATTAAAAAAATGTCCATAAAGGCCTGAGCCGAATGTCTGAAGCTCGCACGGGCAATTGTTGTCGCCTGAGTCCTGGATACCTGCAAGCGTTTCTGAATGGTGGCAATGGCCATCGTACGTCGTGCAGGCAATAGATACCAGAATAACCACCCCAGCATTCTTCCCAATCGTTCGATTCCAGAAGGAGTCATCCGAGAACAGAGAGCTCCTGTGGCTGTATACAAAAGGTCACGCACAAAGATATTCTCCTGTCATCAAGTAGCTTATCTACGCATAGTCTCGGCAAACTGACATCTTCAAACCAATGCCTCTAAAACAGCCGTCAGATGCTCTTGTTCACGGAGCAGGCTTGCTCCTTTCAAGGTTGGAGGTACCATATACGGTTCACCATAGGTGACCTCACATCGTGCAAAGGGAAAAGGAAGCTGAAATCTGTCCCATGCCTTTTCAAACACCTTGGTGCGACTCATGCGTACCCGTACCGGCAGAATGGGCACCTGGGCCTTGGAGGCCAGAAAAATGGCCCCCGCTTTGGCCTCATGGCGAGGGCCACGGGGGCCATCCACCGTCAGGATCACATGGTTACCCTTGTTGGTAACCTCCTTGAAGGCAGTAAGCAGGGCCTTGAGACCTTGACGGGAGCTTGACCCCCTGACGGTCGCATATCCCAAACGTTCCATAGCCCGAGCCAGAATTTCCCCGTCTTTGCTGCTACTGATCATGGCAACAAACCCGTTATTCCGGTGAAGATACACCAATGGAAAAAGCTCGTCATGCCACAGGGCGACAATCAGAGACTGCTTTTCTTCACCTTCACGAGGCAATGTCACATACGAATGATATTCGCGGAAGCGTAAGGTACGCCCCCACAACCGAAACAAGCCGACAATGACAGGGGCGAAATGATAGATTTGCATAGGTATTCTAAAATGGCAGGCAGAGCAGGAAAGGATCAAAAACGATTTCTTATAGAGGCGGGAGAAGTAAAGGTCAAATCAGAGACCACAGCGTAAGAGAGCGTATCACGCTGCTCAAAGCATATCTTGCAGCTGACATTTTTTCTTCTTAGCCACGATAATAGGAAGGGAGATGTCCATAAAACTTTTTGAACACAGCACTGAAATGGCCCGGGTTGGAATAGCCAACATACAAGGCTGCCTGCAACACAGAATACCTGCCTGTTTCTATGAGTTCTCTGGCCTTTATCATGCGTAACTCGCGGATATAGGCCCCAATGGACATGCCCATTCGTTCCCGAAATCCCTTTTTCAGGTAGCATTCATTGAGTCCCACACGGCGGGCCAGGGAGGATATGGTCGGTGCATCATCCCATTCCTGCTGCAAAATATCCACGGCTTCATCCACAGCGGCTTTGACTTTCCTGGATTGTTGCAGACGAGAGTCTCTCAGAGAGTTGGCGTTCAGGAGATGGGACAAAAGATCCAGAGTCAGGGCCTCAAAATGAAGGGTGTCCGAAAGGGTCTGACGCTTGGCAGACAAGCAGGCAGTGGCAAGTTGGAGACACTTTGATGATGGTTGCAACCCCTTGACCAAAGGAAGGGCATACGTGCGGTTTGATTTTCCAAGGATAAGTTGTTCCAGATTTTTGCTGACATCGCAGCAGCAGGTGCCCAGCCAGGATTCCATCATGTTCTGGGGCATGGACATGGAAATGCCGCGCATGTTCTTCCCAGGAAATTGGGTACATTCTACCTCGGCAGATGCTCCATGAGTGTACCAGATATCTCCGGGAATAACCTGTATGGTTCCCTGTCCCGGGATATTGAAGGCCAAACGGCCTGACAGCAGCATACTAAACTTGGCAAGGGGAACTGGACTGGTGAAAGAGTCTGTAATGCTTTGTTTCATATGATAATCAGCCAATTCCACGTACAATCCATCGCGAATGCGAAGAATGTCAGACCATCCCTGTCCCAGGTGTTCATTCACCTTCAGGTACAGGCCATGAAAAAATCGCGAAGCAGACGATGTATGGCTTTCCTGAAAACCGAATTTTTCACACTCTGTTTTATACATTTCCAGCATAGTATCCATGATAATCACCTTGATTGTTTCAAGAAATGAAACAGGTTACCGGAGTATTCCGCTCACGCTGATTTTTCCCGATTTGAGTATTTTTTCCCGTTTGGGGAAGAAAACCTTGTTTGTATTGCGTAAGGTACTCCTTCTTGTCTTGCAAGAAGTTTATAAACTTTGAAAAACCTTACTTTTGTAAGGAAGGAGGAAAAATCATGCACCGTCCCAACGTATTGGCGGCCATTCTGGCAGTTACATTCATCCTTGGCAGTTTGCCGGCCATGGCCGCACCCAGAGATGCCAACGACCCCACTATTCTCAAAGAGGTCGAGGTCACCGCCAACAAGATGCAGGAAAATATTCACAAGGTGCCTCAGAGCATTTCAGTCATTGATGCTGCGAAAATTGAGGAACAAGGACTTAAAAATTCCATGGACGTTATCAACCTCATTCCAGGGATGCTCTCCACGCCTGATCATGGTGTAGGTGTTACCTTCAGAGGTCTCAAGCGTTCTATGTTTACCGAGAATAACCCTGTGGTCATTTATGTGGATGGCGTGCCCATTGCCAACAGCTTCGGGTTTGATTTTTCCCTGGCCAATATTGATCGGATTGAGGTTTTACGCGGCCCTCAGGGCACCTTGTACGGTAAGGACGCCATTGGCGCGGTTATCAATGTCATTACCAAAGATCCTGATGCTGTCTGGCACGGCAAGATAGGTACAGAATACGGGAGTTGGAACACCTGGAATACCCAGGCCAGTATCAATGGCCCCATCATGGAAGACAAACTCTTTATTGGTGTAAGCGGCGAATATGACAGAACAGATGGCTGGATAAAGAATGAACACCCTGGTATGAATGAGGATTTAGTGCGAACAAACAAATACGATCTTGACGGCTATCTCTTATTTACCCCTACAGACTCGTTGCGTGTGCGTCTGGGTGCTGGATTTTGGCAGGAACAATTGCATAATACCGAAATGGGCAAAGTCCTGCCCTACGGACCTGGTGGGTATTATGACTTGAACGACTTTGATCGTGACATGGCTGAAAAACAGGCCATAGACATTGAAGGAAACCCGAAAACAACAAACAATGACCAGAATCTGGCTGTTTCCTATGAGTTTGACAGTTTCAAGGTTGAATCCATTACCACCCATCGTATGCGAACATTCAAAGGCATCATGGATGGTGATGGTTCAGCAGGTACCTTGTTTGACGGGTTAATTATGTTCTCTGATTCGGACTTGACCACCTGGACAGAAGAATTGCGGATGAGCAGCACCAATCCAACTGGATTTCGCTGGGTAGGTGGAGTGTATCTGGACAAGGAAGAGGAAGAGGGCAGCATGGGGATGCAGGTGCCTGGTGCCATGATGTTTGCTCCTGTTGACATAGAAATGAACAGCGTCGCTGATATGGAAACCCGTACCCTGGCTGCCTTTGGTCAGGTTATGGTGCCCCTGGGCCAGTATCTGGAACTGACCCTGGGCGGTCGCTACCAGCGTATCAAAAAAGACATGGATCAGGATATGTACATGCTCCCTGTTCAGGGGCCATTTGTTGCCGATATAACAGGTGTGGCACCCGCGTTTTCCCAGAACCTGAACAAAACCTGGAATACCTTTTTACCCAAGGCTGCCCTGGCCTGGTTCATACAGGATCATTATACGGCCTACGCCTCGTATTCTCAGGGATATATGCCAGGTGGGTTCAACTATTTTTCCTCGGGCGGAAATGCAGACGCCAATACCTTTAAGCCGCAAAAGTCAACTAACTATGAAATCGGAATCAAGGCAGACTACGACACATGGCGGCTCAATCTGGCGGCCTTTTACATGGATATTACCGACATCCACATCTATAAAACCGTTGGGGGCATGTGGACGACAGATAACGCAGACAAAGCCCATTCCCAGGGCGTGGAATTGGAAGGTATCTGGCTGCCCCTGAAAGGTCTGGAACTGAGTGCCTCGGCCAGTATAATGCAAGCCAAGTACGATGATTATGACCTGGGAACCGTCAAGCTGGATGGAGAGCATATGGAAGGCGCACCCAATCACGCCCTGCACCTGGGAGCAAGTTATCACCACCCCAGCGGTCTGTACGGCCGGGCTGATCTCCACCATGTGGGCCGTGTGCACTACTATGATGATATTACCAAATCCCTGCAACGGGCAGATGCCTATACCCTGGCCGATGTGAAGCTGGGCTGGTTGTACGAGAATTGGGATATTTACGCCTTTGTCAAGAACCTGGGCGATGAGGAGTACATCAACGCCTTTAAGGCCAATCCAATGATCGGAGGGGTAGCCGGATTTGGTGATCCCCGTTCCTTTGGTGTTGGGCTCAGTTACAGCTTCTAGGCATACACCAGGATACAGCATTATCGCTGGGCAGCAACGAGCGTTTGGGAACTCCCAAACGCTCGTTGTCGTTATATGCAACCGGCTTGATTGCCCACGGAAAGGCCTTTTCATGGGCCTTATTGATGGCCGATTTTGGAGCCTGATACCCTATGGAGCCTGGCAGGTTTAACGCCTGCCGGGCCTCTTGTTCTTTGGAAACAAGTGGCATAGGACACAAGACTCCAGGCTGTTCCAACAAGCCTGTAGAAACTATGTGAGCATATGAAGATGGCACACCATCAGCTACCAAGCAGGTGATGCCTATTCATCAGCCTGGAACTCTGAGAAGTTTTCACCTGTCAGCCAAGGAGCAACGATGCGCACATCATTATGTACTGCCCTGCAACTCCTGTTTGGTCTCAGCTTTGTCCTTGCCACCCCCCTGACCTCCCAGGCCGCCATCACCAAGGTGACCCTTTTTCCCCAATCCGCAATCATTGAAGAAAAAGGTTCCATCACCCTTCAGGCATCCAAAAAACAACGCACAGGATATATCATGCTTCCAGGTCAGGCTGATCCCTCTTCCCTGGCCTTTGTTCCGCCCAAGGGCGTCTCCTTGACCCAGATTTCTTCTGAATCCATTGTCTCGGTTGATTCCAAACACATCGCCCAACTCAAGCAACAACTGGAACATCTCAACATCCAGCAAGGAAAGCTTCGAGCCAAACAACAGGGCCTTGCCGCCCAACTGGTCTTTTGGAAGTCACGTCAGGACAAGGAACAAGGCTCCCTTGCTCAACTCAAGCAACTTTCCCTGATCCTGGCTCAGGAAATTGAAACAGCCATGATGCATAAGGATAAGGTCACTCACAAGCTGGATCAAATAGCCCAGAATATGGCCGAGTTGAACCAACGTCTGGCCGACATCCAGGGCGGCAAGAAAAAAAGCTGGAAAATAACCCTTGCATTCACACCGGGCACAACAACCACCCTGCCCTGCTCCTGGTCATATTCAGTCAGGCAATGCGGCTGGAAGCCCCTCTATCGTCTTGAAGCCTTGCCAGAACAGCAGCAAATTCGGTTCACCTGGCAGGCCAGGGTGCATCAGAGCACGGGTTTGGACTGGAATGACGTCCAACTAGCCCTTGCAACCGGCAAAATGCATCTGAACCCGACCCTGCCAGGGATCAGGCCGTGGATATTACAATCTGTGAAGACCCAGCATGTTTCCGACAAGGCAGTCATGATGGAGATGGCAGCACCCCGTGCGGTTATGTCAGCAGCCAGAAAAGGGGGAAGCAATGAGGCCAGAGAAGAACGCAAGGGCACCTTTTCGACCTGGCAGCTGGGGCAGCGAACCCTTGCAGCGGGTGATGATACACGGCTCACGATGAAAGAGGATGTCTGGTCTGCCTCGTTTACCTATATTCTGCGGCCCAGTGTCAGTACATGGGGATTTCTGCACGCCACTATTGGACACGAGGAAGCCCTTGATCTTCCCTATGGCGAGGCCATGCTGCTTGTGGACGGAGCCTTTCTGCGCAAACAGGGATTTGCCTTTTCCGGCAAGAAACAGCATCTCTTTTTTGGGCCGGATCCATTGGTACATGCCAAGGCCGTGCTCAAGGATAAAAAAACCGGAACCAGCGGGGTTTTTTCTCACAAAGAGACCTGGAGCTGGGATTGGGATCTCATTATCACCAACAATAAGTCCATACCTATTGAAGCCGTTGTGGAAGAACCCAAGCCCATCTCCAGAGATGAGGATATTGTCGTGAGTATTTCTGGAACGCCAGCTCCCAAGGATACCGAGGATAATCCCGATACCATGACCTGGTCCTTGTCCCTTGACCCTGGTGTCAAACAAACCCTTTCCCTGCATGTAGAGGCCAAGGCCCCAGAGGACATGAGCGTTGATCCTGGCTGGCGCTGGTAAACCATATCTAACAAGGAAGATCTATGCGTAATCTGTCTGTTAATGAGAGTATCAAGGAGTTCAACCGCTATTATCTTGACGCAACCCTTCAGGAGGAACTGACCGTCCTCGGCATTGGTCAGGGACGTCGTTTCAAATGTGAACAATTCGCGGAATTGTACAAGCCCCTCTTTCTGACTCTTTGGGTCCATGCCCTGGATACCCTTCATAAGGATGCTTCTGACACGGTACGAGATGCCTATCTCAAGGGTCTCAAGTCATGTTTTCGCCGACAACAAGGCGAATATGAGCGAGTGGTAGGTCTGGTCATGGAATACGAAGCCATGCTTGACGATTTTTCTTCAGCATCCTTTCGCTTTGTTGCTCAGGAAATCGTCAACAAGATTGCCAGAAACAAGAAGGATGATACAGAGATGGTCGAACGTCTTGGCATAACGGTGCAGAGCCGTCTCAGGGATTTTGAAAACATGCTTGAGGGAGTAACCATCATCACCCAGCCAGAGCAAGAATCATCCCTCTAAATGGCCGATGATGCGTAGAGATACAGTCTGATATACACAAGGGGCCGCACCAGCATATCTGGCACGGCCCCTTTGTCTGTATCCGTTGTGTACAGGATGTCCTGCTCCAAAAACCGACCTGGAATGAGGCCCACGGAAAGGCAAGGAAAAAGTCGGCAGCTTGCGTGTATCCCCCAGGGATGACCAGGGCTTTTCCGTGGATAATCAGTTCGGTTGCATGGTTATTCTACGCTCTCTCCAATCACTTAGTTGGAAGGTGGAGAAGCAGGCTTGGTGGTCTCGGAAGAGGTGGAAGACGAGGTGGTTGTGCTCTCAGTCTTGGCCGAGGTGTCGGTCGTCTCCTTGGTACCGTTTCCGTTGCCAGGTGCCTTGGGCGAGGTATGTTTATTACAATAGTCGGTTACATACCACCCACTTCCCTTGAGAACAAAGGACGTATGTGAGACGATTCGCTTGGAATCGCCTGTACAGAGGGGACAGGGAAATTTTTTTTCCTCAAATCCGCTCTGCCATTCTTCAAAGATATGACCACAATCTTCACAGCAATATTCATAAATAGGCATTGTCTCACTCCAGGATAGAGCTGATCGTTGAAAAACGTAACACGTCAGGTTCTTCAAAAAGCGTCAGATGAAGGTGCAAGGTAATCTGGCTGGATGGACGCAGACAGAATACGATTCAGGCCCTCTTCTGATTAACATACGGCATAGATGTTTCTGTTGCTCATGGTAAAACTATGTATAAAATCAAAAGGCTCTCTCGTCAGGCCTTTTTACAGCTCCAGATCATCTGCCAAACGAACAGATGTCTATATTGATTCCTGCTTCCTTCTGTCAACCATGGCTCTCGTCATACCATCTGCCAAATGTTAGAGGTTTCAAAAAATATGAGGTGGATACGAGACAGATGCAGAATCATATGAAGGTATCTGTGGAGCGGTACATTTTTCAAAAAATAACTATAAAACGATATGGAGGTTATATTTTTTATGTATAACAAGAAAAAATATGTTTTTGTAGTTTTTGTTATACTTGTTTTTGTTGTATCTCTATCTTGTTGTACTCCTTCTCAAAAAGAAATATTTGTCAATAATATGGGTATGAAGTTTGTGTTTATTCCTTCTGGATCATTTAGTATGGGAAGTCCTGATAACGAATTGTTGAGAAAAAAGGATGAAATTCAGCATAACGTTGTCCTGAAAAAGGGATTTTATCTCCAAACAACCGAAGTTACCCAACAACAATGGCAGGATGTCATGGGTAATAACCCATCCTTTTTTCAAGATTGTGGCAGTCATTGCCCTGTCGAAAATATTTCATGGACGGATGCACAACAATTCATCCAGAAACTGAATGAAAGAGATACTCACAATACCTACAGACTTCCTACTGAAGCAGAATGGGAATATGCGTGTCGGGCAGGAACGACCACAAGGTATTCCTGGGGGGATGAGGCTGATTGCCACAAGGCAAATTTTGGCAACAGCCCTCTTTCTCAAGAGTGTACACAAAGCAGCCCAGGTAAGCCTTCTCCTGTGGGCAGTTATCAGGCAAATCCCTGGGGTCTGTACGATATGCACGGCAATGTCTGGGAATGGTGTTCGGACTGGTACGGTCCGTATCCGGTCACAAGGGTAACCGATCCCTGCGGGGTACCTCATGGCACCCATCGTGTTGTGCGAGGCGGGGCGTATTTTGATCCTGGCGAATCCTGCCGCACAGCCAATCGCTGCTGGGATCCCCCAAATTACCGCGTCCAGGATATTGGCTTCCGCCTTGTCCGGCTTCCTCTTCCATGAGCCTGCTCATACAGACATTTTTTTGCTGGTTAGAACGGTTGAAAGGGGCTGTCTTAACGGTTCCGTAGTAACGGTTCCGTAGTAACGGTTCCGTAGTAACGGTTCCGTCATGATGGACAAGGGATCTGCCCTCTTGCCAAAGGTTTGTGCAGGATGATCACATCGTTTTCCTGATAAACCACCTTGGCGCCCCAGGATCGTGCCAGCCAGGTAAAGGTCTGATGGGAAAAGAAGGCGATATGGGTGGGATCGCGGATATAATGCCAGCGGGTAAAGGCGTCTTGATTACGAACCAGTTTGGTCATGATGCCCAGAAACCCGTCAGGACGTAAGCAGGCCCAGACCTGATCCAGGTCGCCTGCAAGATCACGCACATGCTCAACCACCTCTGTTGCGGTGATGAAATCGTATACTTGGGCAAGCAGATTGGGATAGGGTGCGTAATACCTGTCATAAAGCGTCATACGATACCCTGCTTCTTCAAGCATGACAGACAGGGTTGGGCCAGGCCCGGAACCAAAATCAAGCCCATGACTTCCAGGGGATACAAAGGTCTGTAGGGGACGGCTCAAGCGGGACAAAAAACGCCGGTAGCCGACATCCGACGGATCATTGCGATGGGTATCATAACGGGCTTTTTCCCTTGCCGGATCAAGATGAAACTCCGGCGGAACATAGACCAAAGAACATTGGGAACAACAGAAATAATCCCGAAATGAATCCCGAAAAAACCATCTGGTGTGGTGGTGATGACAAAGAGGACAAGGCATGGGTCGTGAGACAGAGCCTGGGTCGCAGGCAAAGACTATGAAGGTGAGCTGACCAGTTCAAGGGCATGTTCCACGCTTCCCATAATGGAATCCACGACCCTGATTTTTTTCCAGGTGAGAAATCGATAGTATTCTTCTTCAATGCCATTGCAGGCAACAACATCAATACTCTCGGTAAGGATGAGGGAGCACAGATCATCTGCCGAGGCCTGAGGCAAAACCATCGTGCGGGTGGCAATGATCTTATCCTGTTCATCTGTGGTCGCAATGAGCACCTCTGGTGCCATATCAAAGCGGGAGGCCACATCCGTACCGGCAATGGGAACAAGAATTTTCATAAAGGTGTTCACCTCTCATCCAGGTTATGCTTTTTCATCTTCCGCCACAGGGTGGAACGCCCCCATCCAAGGATGTCGGCCGCTTTGGATTTTTTTCCTCCAGCCTGAACCAGGGCATTGATGATCATCTGGCGTTCCATGACCGTCCAGTTTTCCCCGGCAGGTTGCAACGGGACGCCAGCCTCTCCAGCCACAGGGCCTGTAGATGGCTGAGAAGAAGAGCTGGAAGGAAGATCACGCACATAGGCAGGCAGATGACGTATGCCAAGTTCTTTACCCTGACATACAGTCACTGCGTATTCAATGATGTTGCGAAGCTCACGAACATTGCCAGGGAAAGTATATATGGCCAGTCGGCGCATGGCCTCAGCGTCAAATCCAATAATATGTTTCTTGAGCTGATTGGCCATCTGACGAACAAAATGATTGGTTAAAAGCGTGAGATCATCTCCCCGCTGACGCAAAGGAGGCATTTCCACGCGAATGACATTCAGGCGGAAAAGAAGATCCTGACGGAACCGATGATCGCGGACCATAGTTTCCAGGTCCCTATGGGTGGCGGCAATGACCCGAACATTCACCTTGTGACCACGGGTGCTGCCTAAGGGATAGATGACCTTGTCATCGAGAAAGGTCAGTAATTTGACCTGAAGGGCAAGGGGCAGATCGCCCACCTCGGTGAGAAAGAGGGTTCCGTTGTGGGCCAGTTTGAACCACCCAGGCTTGTTTTCCAAGGCACCCGTAAAGGCCCCTTTTCGATGACCAAAAAGTTCTGATTCCAGAAGATTCTCTGGCAAGGCCCCGCAATTGACCTTGATGAAGGGTCCCTTGGCCCGTGAAGAATGCTGATGGATGGATTCGGCCACAAGATCCTTGCCGGTTCCGGTCTCTCCAGTGATGAGTACGGAGGAATCCGTCTGGGCAATGATCGGTAAAATCTGAAAGACTTTGTCCATAGAGGGGCATTGACCAATGATCTGCTTATATCCAGAAGCATCGCCCTGTACGTCTTCCACATGCCGGGCCGGACGCAAATCTTCCACCGCATCAATATAGGCAAGCAAGGTTCCGGCCTTGTCCCGAATACACGCAAGACTGTGCCTGGTGGGAATTTTTTCACGGTTCCTGCTTAAGATATTGCCATCAAGACAGATAGTCTCCCGACGTGCGGCATGGTGGCGTACCGGACATTGCTCCATACACAGGTTGCCGCGCAGCACATGATAGCAATATCTGCCTTGAATAGCACTTCTGTTGAACCCGGTTAGTCCTTCCATAGCCGTATTCATGAACAGAATCTCTAATTGCGGCGAAATAACAGCTACACCCACGGGCAAGGGATCGAGCAAGGCAGCCAGATGTGATGGCGAGGCAAAGAGATGGGAGAGTTCTGGAGGGAAAAAGGTCATGTCATTGGTCATCCCACGGAACACACGGAACGGCACGGAAAAATTCTTGATTCTTTCGTGTATTCCGTGGGTAATGAGGTCGGTTTTTTGATTATTTTACAAGGTTCATGAAAATCTGCCACAGGGGGTATAATCAGCAGATGCCTGGACAGCGATCACTGAGCACAGGTATCTGATGCCATAAGGGCTTCCAGAACCATTGTAAGATGGTCAGCAGCAAGGTGAGCCTGTTCAAGGATTTCCTCATGAGAGGTCTGTGCCATGCAGTCTGGGAGATTTTTATTGGTCAGGCAGGAAAGACCAATGACCTTGACACCCCTGTGGTGAGCTGCAATCGCTTCCATCACTGTGGACATGCCAATGGCATCTCCGCCCAAACGCCGGTAGGCCCGTGTTTCAGCCGGAGTTTCAAGACAAGGGCCGTGAACCCCAACATACACGCCCTGCTCCAGACGTACCCCTGCCTCCAGGGTTGCCTCAAGAACCTTTGCCCGTAACATCGGGCAATAGACCTCTGTCATATCAGGAAATCGGGGCCCCCAGGTATCTACATTGGGGCCGATCAGGGGGGTGGTGCCCATGAGGTTGATATGATCGGTAATGAGCATGAGACTACCCACCTGGAAACGAGGATCAAGGGCTCCGGCCGCATTGGTGAGGATGAGCGTTTCCACGCCCAGCTCGGCCAGGATTCTGGTGGTGAAACAGACCTCATCCGGTGTGTACCCTTCATAAAGATGGATGCGTCCTCGAAGGACCAGACAATCCTTTCCTTTGTGACGAACAAGGCCCAGGCTTCCCTGGTGTCCCTTGACCGTGGAAGCCTGGCATCCAGGAATGTCATGCAGGTCGATCCAGGTCGCCTTGTCCAGGGAATCCACAAACCCATCCAGGCCGCTTCCCAGGGTGATGCCCAGACGGGGGGTAAAATCCCTGGCAAAATGATTTTTGATAGAGGCGACAGCAGTCTGGACTTTTTTGATTTTTTGCATGAAAAACACCTCTGGCAACGAACGGTGTGGCAGATAAGCAAACATCAAGAACAATCTCTAAAAAACAAAAATAAGAAAAACGAATGGATATTGCAACTTTTTTAGGTATCATCATTGGATTTTCCCTGGTCATTGGGGCCATTATCTTTGGAGGAGCCTCCTCTGTTTTTATCAATGTCCCCGGAATGATGATCGTCATTGGTGGAAGCTTTGCCGCTACGTGCATTAACTTCCCTGTGGGAGAAATCCTGGAAGCCATCAAGGCTGCTATTAAAATTTTCAGTTCCAGAAAAACGACCACGAATGAGGTCGTCAACACGATGGTTCATATCGCCGAGATAAGCAGACGAGAAGGTCTGATGGCCCTTGAAGATATCAAAACGAAAAATCCTTTTCTGAAAAAGGCCTGCCTTCTTATTGCTGATAACGCCGATTCCAAGATCATTCGAGATACCCTGAGAATCGAAATAACCTCTATGCAGAAAAGACATGCCATTTCTCAGGATGTTTTCAAAAAAATGGCCACATACGCCCCTTCGTTAGGCATGATCGGTACGCTTATTGGTCTTGTGCAGATGCTTTCGAGCTTAAATGACCCTTCTGCCATTGGGCCAGCTATGGCCGTGGCACTTTTAACAACCTTTTACGGCACCATTATGTCGGCACTTATCTTTCAGCCCCTTGCAGGCAAATTAAAAAGCAGGAGTCTCCAGGAAAATCTTCACCTGGAGATCATCTTTGAAGGGGCAAAAAGTATCCTTGAAAACAACAATCCTCGTATTGTTTACGACAAGCTTTCATCCTTTGTACCTCCACGGGAACGCCATTATGATAGATGATGATAAAGATAGACTGGAACAAGAAGAAGAGGAGATGCAAACATGGCAGACAACCTTTGCCGACCTCACGACACTCCTTCTTGTCTTTTTTATACTTCTGTATTCCATGTCCAGCCTTGATAAGGACAAGTATCTTGCCTCCTTTGCCTCCATTGAAGCGGCCTTAAGCAGTATGAAGGGAAGTCCGGTCACGGTTCGTGAGCATGAAGAAGGGGTGTTCGTCAACGAAATCACACGGTATCGACAGATACAGGCCAGTCAGGAAAAAGCATTCCATCTTTTCCAACAATTCCGAACAAAGCATGGCATGGAAGGACTGGTGGGAGCGACCCTTGACTCCGGTATCATTACTTTGAAGGTTCCAGCAGACACCTTTTTCAAACCTAATTCCGCTGATCTGACTCCGAAGGCTCTTCGTATCATAACCCAGCTTAAAGATTATTTTTTGCTGCATCACGATCTCAAAATCAATATCAAAGGCCATACAGACAACCGCATCCCCAAACCAGGAAGCCGGTGGAAAGATAATTGGGAACTTGCTTCCATGCGGGCCGTGGCCGTGCTGAGAGTCTTGCTCGAACGAGGCATTAAAGCCAACCGCTTGACAGCTACAGGCATGGGTTCCTTTCAACCTGAAATGCCCAACAACACACCGGCAAACAGGGCCCGGAATCGAAGAGTTGAATTTGTGCTTGAAAAGATGATTGGAGGTCTTGAACCTTGAACACAGATGACTACACCATTGAATACACACCAAGCTCCCAACGAAAAACAGTGCGAGTTACCGAGTCCGATCTTTTTGTTCGTTTGGAAAAGAATGGAAAGAGTTACCCCATAGAAAACATAAGCGTTGGCGGTATCAGTTTCTTACTGGAAACGGATGCGCCCCCCTGCCGTATCAACGATCTTCTCTCTCTTGAGATCCTCCGTGCGAACAAACAGGTTGCTGTCAAAGCTACTATCAAATGTGTCCATGTTTCTTCCTCTCATATAGGAGGAGCATTTGTTTCTATGACCAGAAAAACAGAATCCCTGCTTGACACCTTGATTCTGGACATTCAAAAGCAGCAAATCGTTCTCAAAAATAAACGAAAGAGACATGCAATACGCAAATCATAAAATACTCATCGCCAATCGGGGTGAGATAGCTGTACGCATCATTCAGGCATGTACATCTCTTGGACTGGATTTTGTTTGTGTCCATACCCCTGTGGACAGCCAATCACGCCATTGTTCCCTTGCCAGAGAACTGGGCAAGGGAAAAAGCCTTTACACCATCAGCTCGTATCTGGATGCCAATGAAATTTTTGCTGTTGCCGATGCCTCTGGAGCTACGGCCATCCATCCTGGCTATGGCTTTTTTGCCGAAGATTATCGTTTTGCCAGGCGTGCTGTGCAGCGGCAACGCAAACTGATTTTTATTGGCCCTTCGTGGCAGGTGATCCGCGAACTTGGGGACAAAATCAACACCAAACGCCTGGCACGCCGTCTCGGTATTCCCACAGTTCCCGGCTCTGACCGGCCCATGCATGATGAGATCGAAGCCGAAGAACTGGCCAAAAATCTCTTTGCCTTCCAGAAGGAACAGGGCATTGCCAACCCTGTGGTTCTCGTTAAGGCGGCAGTGGGCGGCGGCGGCATGGGCATTGAGGAAGTGGACGATTTTGACAAATTCAGAACCGTACTGCGATCCATCAGAAACTATGGCAAACGCCAATTCCAGGACGATGGCGTACTCATTGAACAGCGTATCTTTGACTTCAACCATCTGGAGGTTCAGATCGTTGCGGATCGAAGCGGTAAGCACATGGTTCATTATGGCACCCGAAACTGTTCCATCCAGAGTACTGGTCGGCAAAAACGCTTGGAAGTAGCCCCTGGGTTTGATCCTCATCATATCTCCTATGCCTTTGACGCGAAGCGGGTTTTGGCCGACATCACGGAATATTCCTTACGCATGGCCCGCGAGGTCGGGTATGACAATGTAGGAACCTGGGAATGGATTGTCAGTCCTACGGGTGAGCCCTTCCTTATGGAGGTCAACACGCGTATTCAGGTAGAAAATGGTGTCTCGGCAGCCATTGCCAGGCGTCCGGCCACCAAGAAGATCAATCTGCTTGCCGAACAAATCCGTCTGGGCCTTGGCGACCCCCTTGGGTATTCGCAACAGGATATTTCTTTTGAAGGAGTTGGTATTGAATACCGTATCCTTGCCGAAGATCCCCAGAAGGGCTTTGTGCCGTGGGTCGGTACTATTGAAACCTTTTCATGGGAAACCAGGCTCTGGGCAGATGTTTATACCCATGTTCCTTTAGACACAAACTATGAAATTCCTACAGAGTATGATCCTAATCTGGCCTTAGTCATTATCTGGGGCAAGGATCTCCATGAGGCCAGACAGCGAGGGCTCACCTTTCTCAATCAGATGCAGCTCAAGGGATATAACGCATCAGGTGATCCCCTGCGGTCCAATGTGGAATATCTCAAGACCATGACAAGGGATATTCTTGTTTTCTGAGCATTCTTCTACCCTGCCACGTATTTCTCCGGCATTTTTCACCACTAACAACGATCAGTTGGTATGGACATCGACAAAAAAGTTCATGAACTCCAGGAACGCCTGACCTATATCAAAGATATTTTCAGTTCCAAGGAGAATGAAAATATCCGGTTGCTGGATTCCAAACTTGCCGAATTTATCAACAGAGACCATGACCTGCCATCCAAGGTTATCCTCAGACATATTCGTTCACTTGAGGATCTCTTTATCTTCTTAGAAAAAAAACTTGAGGCCCAGCTTACCCCTATGGATCGAGTCCGTATTGTCCGCCATCCTCAGCGGATCTGCCTCAAGGATATTCTGGAAAATGTTTACGACAACTATACGGAAATCGGTGGGCAGGACGATTGCAGCATTGATCCGGGAATGCTCATTGCCAGGGCCTATATCACCCGTCGCAGAGGGAAAAAGCTCTGTTACCAGCCCGTTATGGTTATTGGCCAGGAAAAAGGACATGGCCAGGAGTTTCGTAACGGTGGTTCGGTCAAACCCTGGGGCAATGCCAAGGCCCTTCATTATATGAAGGTTGCGGAAACCGAAGGTATCCCTATCCATACCTTTATTTTCACACCTGGCTCCTATCCCATTGAGGATTATCCGGGAGCAGCCCAGCAGATCGCCAAAAATCTCTACGAAATGGCCGGGTTACGGGTACCCATCATCTCCGTGACTTCGGAAGGAGGCTCTGGAGGTGCTGAAGCCATTGGACTGGCCGATACCAGGCTCATGCTCTCGCATGGATATTACTCGGTTATTTCGCCAGAGGGGGCTGCTGCTATTGAAGGACGATTGCGTCATGGTCAGCGAGCAACACCTGAACTCATTGAACAATGTGCCAAGCAGCTCAAGATCACGGCCGCAGATAACCTGAGGCTGGGTACGATTGACGGCGTTATCCAGGAACCATCCCTGGGGGCCAAGGCTGATGATTTCAATTTTTTCAAGTCACTGCGCCAACAGATTATCCGAAGCACTGACGAACTTGTCTTACACGTCAGGGGCATGAAATTGCTGCGCAGCCTGGCCCTTCGTAAACTTAACAGCGACCAGGTCTTTGTGCGGTGGGCCCTCACCTCCAGAGCCAAAGACAGACTGGTCTGGCGGCGTTATAAACGCTATCGGAAAATGACCCAGAGTGCCTTTAAGGACAAACGATCTGTCTGGCGCAAGGGGTACGATAATGTACACGATCTGTCCTGGGGTATTTATTCGTTTTTTCGCTATGATCTTTTTGGCAAACACCAGCGCACAATGAGCAGACTGGCCGAAGATGTTCAGGCGGAATGGCAGATCCTTGTCGATCGGTCGGAACAGTACTGGCGTAAACGTCTCAAAGACAAATGGCCCTTGTTGCCCAACAAAGACAAAAACATGAAACAGGATCTGACCTCCTTGTCTTCATGGGAGGCACGTCCTGAAGATACAGGCAATGAATGGGCCTATGTCAGCCCCCAGGCCACAAGGGATCGCACTATAACCTGTCCCAATAGCTCCCAACACGGGTGCCAGGATCAATGGGCCCCGGATCTTTTTAACGATAATGCCGGCGTGTGTGCCTTTTGCGGCCACCATTTTCCCATGGAATATGAGTGGTACCTGCACAACGTGTTTGATCCAGGCTCCATTATCACCTTCAACCATAAGCTCGAAGCAGGTAATCCCTTGGGCTATGAGGGACTTGAGCTGAAGTTGGATCAAGCCAGGAAGAAGACCGGTCAGAAAAGCGGGTGTATGACCTTTGAAACCCGTATTAAGGACATCACCCTCAATGTTGCCATGTTTATGGCCGTATTTCGGGGAGGAAGCGTTGGTGCGGCAGAAGGGGAAAAATTTATTCGGGCCATTGAACTGGCCCGCAAACGTCATCTCCCCTTTTTGGCCTATGTGCATGGAACAGCAGGCATCCGTATTCAGGAAGGAACCAATGGGGTGGTACAGATGCCCCGATGTACAATGGCGGTTCGCAGGTATCTGGAATCCGGGGGATTATATATTGTTCTGTATGACCACAACTCCTATGCTGGGCCAGTTGCCAGCTTTCTAGGCTGTTCACCCTACCAGTTCGCTGTCCGATCTTCCAATATCGGATTTGCCGGCCCGGGTGTTATCAAGGAAACAACAGGTCTTGATATTCCTCCTGACTATCACCGAGCGTACAACGCCCTTTCCAGAGGTCATATCCAGGGTATCTGGGACAGAAGAGAGATACGCACCAATCTGCACCAGGCATTGTTGACTATGGGTGGAAGAAATCTCTACTACCGCTAGTCCGTTACAAGGGCAGCGTATGCTGGCCCTGGTTGGAACCACGAGGAACCAAACCTTGCTCGACATCAAAAAACTCTTACACCAACTCAAGGAAGCCCCTTATGAGGAAATACCGGTCGTAGCTCCTCATTGCGGGATTGTGGAAACCACAGTCCAGGAAATCGGTACGCGTGTACACGGGGTATCTGGAACCTGGAAAGAACATCCAGGCACCTTGTTGGGCACCCTGACAAGGGAAAACAATACAAAACCTATTCACGCTCCCCAAAAAGGGGTCGTTATGGACATTGCTGATGTCCACAATACCTTTGTAGAGGCTGGAACTCCTCTGTTCCGCATTCGGCATTTTCTGACAAAAAAGGAAGTGATTCAGCGTATCCTCAAGCAGACCCTGCACCTTTTTCAGGCACCGGAAAAAGGTACGTATTATTTTATTCCGGACATTGATACCAAGATCAAAACCAAAGGTTGCCGCTCGGTTGTCGTTCGTCCAGGGGATGAAATTTTTATCCTGTCCCGCATGAAACGCGAAACACTTATTCCCTATAAGGGACAGGATGGCCTGATCTATACGGTATATTTTGAACCCAATAAGAGCATCAATCGCGGAGAACCTCTCATCGGTGTTTGTCCCCAGGAGGAACTTCCTGTCATCCGTGAGGTGGTCACCCGTATCCAAAGCGAGTGGGAAGAAAAGGAGTAAGCGGAATATGGGCAGATTACTTCAGATACGCGTCACGGCCTTTACCTATGATGCCAGTGAGGTGGCCACAACATGGCCCAAACTTTTTACCCTGGCCTTTCCAGAGACCTCTCCCTCACCATCTCTGTCCCGGAACAAAGGCGTGCTTGAACTCGTTGACAGCCTCTTTGACCAGCTCCGGTTTGAGATGATGGAACCCTCTCTCCACACCATATTGGAATCACGGGTTCAGCGGGCCAAGGCAGTCAAAACCCAATTAGAGGAGGCTTTGGCCAATTGGCAGCCTCAGCAGGCTAACAGGCACTCGGACGTGCTGGAAGAGATTCTGGATGATCTGGAAAAGGATCTCCCCAGGGTATGATCCATGAAGTGTTCACGTCTGACACGCTGGCTCACGCAGGAGATCCATACCCTTTGTGCACAGCAACGAACCACATACAGGAGGAAGAATTATGGCTGGCAGCTTGAATAAAGTGATGATTATCGGGAGAATGGGCAAGGATCCAGAGACACGGTACACCCAAACAGGAGCGGCTGTTTGCAACATCACCGTGGCCACGGATGAGGGGTATGTAAAAGACGGACAAAAGATTGACCGCACAGAATGGCATCAAGTCGTCCTGTGGGGCAAGCAAGCAGAATTTTGTCAGAATTATCTGGGAAAAGGACGGTTGGTTTTTGTCGAAGGCAAATTGCAGACCCGTTCCTGGGAAGATCAGCAGGGCAACAAACGTTACACCACGGAAATCAATGCCTTTCGTATCGCGCCCCTGGATCCCAAGCCACAAGCAGGGGGAGCAAACTCGTATGTCCAGGCCCCTCAAGGGGGAGCCTCTCCGCAGCCCAATATGCCGACAGAGGACACAGGCCCTGTCTTTCCTTCAGAGGTGAGCGGGATGGATGACACCCCGTTTTAGCTGACCATTGAACAGCCATATCAGGACGCATTGTGTCTGCAAGCACCCATACCGCAATCTGAGAGTATAATGCTTCCAACAACCAACCTGCAATGAGGCATGAGGAAAAGCCCTGGGCATCCCACGGAACACACGGAAAGGCACGGAAAGATTTTCCGTATGTCCAGTGGGATGCCCAGGGCTTTTTCGTGGGGAATCAGGTGTGTAGTATCAATTGACGCTTTACAGTATCATCGCGCAGTATTCATGAATATTCTGCAAATCAATACAGAAAAAACCTGGCGAGGCGGAGAGAAACAGACCCTGCTGACGGCAAAGGCTTTACAGGAATTGGGGCATAAGGTGGTCATTCTCTGTAGAAAGGGTCATCCCCTTGCCTGTAAAGCTCAAGCACAGCACATCCAATGCCGCGAAGTTGCTGGTTCGTTGCAGGCCATGGTCTTTTTAGCCCTTTATGGCGCATCTTTTGACATTCTTCATGTTCAAACCGCCAAGGCCCAAAGCTGCGCCGTACTCACCAAACCTTTTCACCGAACCCGTATTGTGTATACTCGAAGGGTCAATTTTCGCCCACGTGGCTGGCCGGCCCGGTTCAAATTCAGATATACGGATAAGGTGGTAGCCATTTCCCAGGCTATCGCCCAGGTACTCCACGACTTTGGTATTACCACAGAGGCCGTCATTCCCAGTGCTCTGGATCTGACTGTCCCCTCCCCTTCTCCTCCCCAAGGCTTGTATGACCAGATCAACCGCCACAAACAAGCAGGGAAAACAATCATCCTGACCATCGCTGCATTGGCCCCTTCCAAAGACCCAGACACGCTGCTCAAGGCCATCCAGCATCTGCATCTTGAGGACCCTAACATCATGTGTTTTCATTGTGGTTCCGGGGAATTGGAAGCTGAAATCCGAAAAGTGATCAACGACACGTCCATGCAGGAGTATTATCATCTCCTTGGCTTTGTGGATAACGCCGAAGGTCTTTTGCCCCTGGCCGATGTTTTTGTCATGAGTTCACAAGAGGAAGGCTTGGGAAGCACGGTCTTGGAGGCCTTCCGCCACAAGATCCCCGTCGTTTCCACAGATGCAGGGGGACTCAAGGAAATTGTCCCGGGTCATGGTCTCATATCCCCCATTCACGATGCCCAGGCCCTTGCCACACAGATACATCATCTCCTGACCAATCCCCAGCTGGCCCAATCTCTGGTGCGGAAGGCATGGGAATATGTCCAGGATCATCACTCGCATCTCAATATGGCTTCTGCCTATCTGCCCCTGTTTGCATCCTTGATGCAGGACAACAAACAGCCTCCGGGCCGTTGAAACAGCATCATCTCCTGCAACCTTGTATCTTCACTCATGCCTGCCTCACCAACGTCCCATTGGTTTGGAGATCCTCTTGCAGCAGGGCACGAAGGCGTTTGCTAACTGGCCCGGGCCTGACGTCATGGATAGGCTTGCCGTTATACCGGACAATGCTCAAGGCATCTATGGATGTCCCTAACAAGATGACCTCTCTGGCCATCCTGATGTCGTCCTCACTGACAGGACGCGTGGTGTACTCGCGTTCCTGACCGATCAGTTCAAGGGCCCGCAGCATGGTAGTGCCTGCCAGGGCATAGTTCATTTCAGGAACAATCAAATCCCCTTTATGATCCACGATCAGAATATTTTCTGCGGCTCCTTCTGCAAGACAATGATCCGACCCAAAGCAAAGCGGATAGGCACATCCCTGGAGAACAGCCTCCCGTTTCATAAGCACATTATTGAGGTAGTTGACACTCTTGATATGTGCCCATTCTTTAGGTCTTGCCGGAATGGAAGAACGGCAGGCGTGTACTCCTTTTTCCCACATCTCTTGGGATACTTGCGGAAATCGTCTGGCAACAACGTACAGGGTGGGATGCTCGCACTCCCTGAAGTCCAGGGAAAAACCGCCCAGCCCCCGCCCCATGAAGACAGAAATCAGCCCCTTGTTCTTGCCCAAAACCCTGGCCACATCCATGACAATACGACGTATCTCTGCCCAGGGTGCAGGCGGGTTGATAAAAATTGTCTCGGCAGAATGGCGTAATCGCTGCATATGAGCATCCAGCTGATAGAGTCTGCCATCCACACATTTAAGGGTCTCAAAGACACCGTCTCCCCGATGCACCAGGTGATCGTCCAGCGGGATGAGCATCAACCGAGGGTTGGTCACAACTGCCCGCAGGCGATGGTCGTAAAAGGCCAGAAAATTCTTTTCTCCTGGCCGCTCCAGGGCCAGAATCCTTTCCATGTAGTGATATTCATCAATCTGCTGCATATATGTTTCTCCACCTAAGACGGGTATCCCATAGAACCATGTTGATATGACTACAAAGAGAGATTGGCCGAAGAGTGGGCCTTTTTGCGGTACAAGCATTCTCCAATGCGCACCGCATTAACGGCCTGGTTGCGGATATTATCTCCCACAATCCACAGGGTCAGGCCATGCTCAACCGTGGTATCCTGACGAATACGCCCCACAAAAATATCATCATGGCCTGCCGCGATAAGAGGCATGGGGTACATCTGCTCACCAGGATTATCCAACAGGGTGATCCCCTCGGTCTGAGCCAACACAATCCGTGCATCTTTGGGCGAGCATGGCTGCACCGTCTCAATACTCACCGAAAGGGCATGGCCAAAAAGGGTGGGCACCCAGCAGGCCGTGGCTGTCAGAGGTAAGTCAGGGTCACCCAGAAGCATCCTGGTTTCTCGGATCAGGGCGTGCTCATGGGAGGTTGTATCGCCTTCTTCCCAAGTGCCTATATGAGGCAGGCAGTTAAAGGCTATCTGATAGGGAAAGATCTCGCTTTGGGCTTCCTGACAGGTAAGGAGTTGGCGTAACTGGTCTTCCAATTCCTTGATCCCGGCCTGCCCCTGTTCAGACACTGATTCGTAGGTGGAAACCACCACCCGCTTTACTGTCCATGCATGGTGCAGCGGTTTGAGGATGGTTGCAAGTTGCAACGAGGCTGCCAACGAACAGGCACGTACAGGTTGGCCAGGGTCAATCAACTCGTCATTGAGCCCGTATGCAACGACAGGAATGGCAGGATCATCATCCACCAGACCATCAGAGCAATCCACAACCGCACATCCACCCTGAATGGCTGGCAGCCCCCATTGCTGCACAAGGTTGTCCTGGTCGGCAAAAAAGACCAGATCCACATCATGAAAAATATCCTTTTCCAGGTAGGCAAGGGAGACCTCCTCATCATGAAAGGTGAGATGGGCCAATTCCCCATCCCTTTCTACCAGGGCAACAAGACGCGAACAGGGAAAGGAATGTTCCTGAAGCACCGTAACCATTTCCTTTCCCAGCAGAGTTGAACCCCCAACAAGGGCCACAACATACTCCATTTCCTTCATCAGACCTCCATACAGAGTGCGTTTTTCTTATGTTGTCAAACAATCAAAATGAGCGTTATTGCGTACTATTTCCAGACAGGTTTCTGCCTTGTTAAGGGTATATAGATGAACTCCAGGAGCGCCGTGTTCAATGAGTTCTTTTACCTGCCTGGCGGCATATCCCAGCCCCAATCCTCGAACAGCAGCAGGGCCATAGTTTGTATAGACGGATTCAAGATCATGCAGATAGGTTGCAGGGATAGATGCGCCACAAAAATCTATCATCCGCTTCACACCGGCCAGACTTGCAACAGGCAATATCCCTGGAATAATGGGCTGGGTAATGCCTATGGAACGGGCCTGATCCACAAAGTCAACGTACAGGGCATTGTCAAAAAAAAGCTGGGTGACCACAAAATCCGCTCCAGCATCCAGCTTGGTTTTCAAAAAATCAAGGTCGGTTGACATGTCCACAGCTTCAGGATGTTGTTCTGGATACCCGGCCACACCGATACAAAAATGAGGGTACTCCTTGCGAATAAACCGGATGAGATCCACTGCATAGGCAAAACGGCTGTCAGCAGCCTGGAAGGTTGGTTCCCCACGAGGAGGATCCCCTCTCAGGGCGAGAATATTCTCCACCCCGCCTTCGGTCAGTCCATCAAGAAAGGCCCGAAGTCGGGCTTCCGAGGCCCCTACACAGGTAAAATGGGCCAAGGGTTCCAGATCGTATTCCTGTTTGAGACGAGTGGCTATTTCCAGGGTATTGGTCTGACTTGTGCCCCCAGCTCCATAGGTCACAGAAACAAATAAGGGGTGTACGGCCTTGAGTTCTCGTACCACATCGAAAAATCCTGGCCAGGCAGCCCGCTCCCTGGGAGGAAAAAATTCCAGAGAAATAAAGGGGGTGTTGTGATCAAGTAGGGTACTGATTTTCAAGTCTGTCTCCTCCCAGTCAGCTATGGTTTCATGCTGAGAAATACGAGAACCTGAACGCTCAAAGTCGATTCTCTCTTACATCGTGTCCCCGATCTTAAAGATAGGCAGGTACATACTTACCACCAGCCCTCCTACAACCACGCCAAGAAAGACAATCATCAGAGGTTCAATAAGGGCGGTAAGGGATTCCACAGCGACATCCACTTCATCGTCATAAAAATCCGCTATTTTTTCCAGCATGGCATCAAGGGCTCCGGTGGATTCTCCAATGGAGATCATGTGAATAACCATAGGAGGAAAAACACCTGTGGCATCCAGGGGGTCGGCCAGATTCTGGCCCTCGGCAATGCTTTGAGCGGCTTCCTGAATGCCGCGTTCAACGGTTTTGTTTCCAGAGGTTTTGGCAACAATGTCCAAAGCAGCCAGGATAGGCACACCACTTGAAATCATGGTGCTCATGGTTCGGCTGAATCTGGCCACAGCCACTTTGCAAAGCAATGGGCCAACAACAGGCACAAAGAGTATCCAACGATCGACTATTACCTTGCCCTGTTCCCACGTATAAAAGAACTTCAAGGCAACAAAAAAGGCGATGATCCCACCCGGAAGTGTGAAAAAATGATGCTGCACAAACCGGCTCATGGTAATGACGATCTGGGTAGGCAGAGGTAAGGCACCGCCAAAATCCTTGAACATGGTCTCAAAAGTCGGGATAACAAAGATGAGAATAATGGCCACAACAGCCACGGCCACCGTAATGACAACGCCTGGATAGATCATGGCCCCTTTGACCTTGGCCTTGAGCTTGGCCGCTTTTTCAATGTACTCGGAAAGACGTGTGAGTACGATGTCAAGGATACCCCCTACCTCTCCAGCATTGACCATATTCACATAGAGCGTATCAAAAATATCGGGAAATTTCCGCATAGCCTCGAACAGGGTAGCTCCTCCCTCAATAGCATGGCAGATGGTGTATAAGGCCCTGCGTAATTTCCCATTTTCGGTTTGTTCACACATGACCTGCAAGGATTGGAGAATGGGCACTCCTGCATTGATCATGGTGGCGAATTGTCGACTAAAGACCACCATATCCCGCGAAGTCACCCCTTCCTCCAGAAAGGTACCCTCCAAAAGGTCTTTGGGACGCGGCTTGACCTTGATCTGGGTAAATCCTTTGCGCTGAAGAGCTGTTTCAGCCATTTCCAAAGAGGCAACGTCCAGATCCCCTTTGACCCATCTTCCATTCCTGTTTCTGGCCTTATAGATAAAAAGAGGCATGCTGCCCTCCGTGAGTTTCTGTGAGAGAGTTACACGCATGACCAGTGATCGTCGGCATCAAGAGACAACAGCCAACGCTGTTGCAACAATCAATCAGACCGTTACACGCATGACCTCCTGAACAGAAGTGACCCCATGCTTTAATTTCGACAAGGCACTGTCTCGAAGGGTCATCATTCCCTGCTGTATGGCCAATTGCTTCATATCCAAAACGGTTTTTCCTTCAAGAACTAATTCCTGCATTTCAGGTGTCATTTCAAGAACTTCATAAATACCGCAACGGCCTTTGTAGCCGGAATCATTACATTCTGAACAGCCCACAGGTTCATAGATAGTAGCGTCCTCCATTTCTTCCATCTTCATACCCAGTTCTGCAAGCATCTCCGTGTCAGGTTCTATCTGCCTGCGACAAAAAGGACATATCTTGCGTATGAGTCTTTGAGCCACAATAACATTGATGGAAGAGGCCACCAGAAATCCGTCTACGCCCATGTTGAGCAAACGGGTCAAGGTGCTTGGCGCATCATTGGTGTGCAGGGTTGAAAGCACCAAATGCCCTGTCAAAGCCGCCTTAATGGCGATCTCTGCTGTTTCCACATCACGGATTTCACCGACCAGGATAATATCGGGATCCTGACGCAAAAAGGAACGAAGGGCTGCGGCAAAGGTCAGCCCCACATCCTCCTTGACCAGCACCTGATTGACCCCTGGAAGACTGAACTCCACAGGATCTTCCGCTGTGGAGATATTCACCCCGTCATCATTGAGTTCTGAGATAACGGAATACAGGGTCGTGGTCTTACCCGAACCTGTGGGGCCTGTGACCAGGATCATGCCGTAGGGCTTGTGCACAGATGTACTCAAGGTGGCTAACGAACGTTCCTCAAATCCCAATTGGGAAAGATCAACCTTGAGGGCTGACTTGTCCAAAAGCCGCATAACCACCTTTTCGCCAAAGAGCGTGGGCAGGATGGAAACGCGAAATTCCATCTCCTTGCCCCCAGGTGTTCTGACTTTAATACGCCCATCCTGGGGAATACGCCGTTCTGCAATATTCAAATGGGCCATGATTTTAAGGCGGGAGATCATGGCATTTTTGAGCCGGACTGGCGGCCGCATGGTCTCGTGCAAGATGCCATCAATACGCAAACGGACCCTGAAATGCTTTTCATACGGTTCAATATGAATATCTGACGCCTTTTTTTTGATGGCATCCATGATAATCAGATTGACCATCTTGACCACAGGGGCCTGAGTGGCAGCCTCCAGGGTTGAAGTGTCATCGCTTTCTTTGCTTTCTCCTGTATCGAACTCCATGTCCTGGTCTTCCATGTCCGACAAGGCACCCTGTATATCGCCAAAATCCTCGGGTTCATCATCCTTGAGCTGGCTGATACACTTGCTGATTGAGTCGGGTGAAGCAACATGGACGATGGGATCAAGGCCGGTCATAAAGCGTATATCATCCACGGCCAATATATCATCAGGTTCTGAAATGGCCAGAAACAGCTTGTTGCCCTTGATATAAAAGGGAGCGGCATTGTATTTGATCAATAACTCCCTGGAGACCAATCCCAATACGGCTTCAGGTATAAGCATCCTGGCGGGATCCACCGCAGGAATACCCAAGCGATACGAGAGAAATTCTACATATTGAGCATTGGTAAGAATACCACTTTTATAAGCGGCACGTAAAAAATCCAACCGTTGTTTTTTCCGTAAGGCCTCAATAGTATTGACCTGATCCTGGGTAAGTTCTGCCCAATGTATAAGTTCCTGCATCACATTTGATTGCATAGTTGGTTACCCATTGGTTCTACAGGAGAGATACAAATACGTTGCTTCAGCAGTAACGAACAAGGCTCACCCTTCCATCAAACGACCAAGCTTGTGCACGATCCCGACATCAGCAGGAAGAAAATTTTTTGTCAAAGCCTCTGATGGAGTGAGCCAGGCAAGGGTCTGTCCTTCACAAGGCTGAGGCGTCCCCTGAAAGCCGGTTATGAGAAAGAAATAAAGCCATACGTGCAGGGTATCTGAATAGGCTTTTCTGAGTTCCTGCCACAATTTGTAGCGTGTGGGCCGTATAGCTATCTCTTCTCTGAACTCACGCACAAGGGCCTGTTCAAGGGTCTCTGCGGGTTCTACCTTTCCGCCGGGAAATTCCCACATTCCACTGAATCGAACCCCTGGCGGACGCCTGGCCGCAAGAAAACGCTCCTCCTGCACCACAATACCCACCACCACAGGCATATATCCTTTTTGGGGAGTCTTCATACCCTTTCCGGTATTCCCAAAATCATTTGTATCACCTGACATTATCATGCCGACACCTGATCAGTCACAAAGCACATCAGAAAGCCCTGGTCAGATATCCCATACCTCATGGATGCACCTCTGTCAGATGCTGCTGTTCCAATTCCTGCATCTCCTTTTCCAGGTAGGCGAGATCAGTCATCAAGCGTTCTCCCTCCTCCCGAATCATGGCAAATTCTTTGTTGAATGCCTGAACCTTCTGACCATGTGCGTAAATAGACGGATCCGCCAGGATACGTTCCAGACGTTCCTGTTCCTCAATATTGAGTTCAAGTTGCTGCTCAAGGTCAGCGTATTTGCTTTTTAAGGGTTTGAGCAGGGCGTACAAGGTATTGCGCTGTTCGGCCTTTAAGCGTTTAAGACGTTTGAGTTCCTTGCGGTTGGCCTTGGCAATCTCCTGGCCGGGCTCTTTGGGATCACGAACCGTCTCACCCTGCATGGAACGCTCATAGGCTTTGAAACCGCCCTGATGCACAATAAAGGCCTGATCTTTAAGTTCCCAGACCTCTTGAGCAATCTTCTGCAAAAGGTATCTGTCATGGGCCACAAACAAGATGGTTCCAGGAAAATCCAGCAGGGCCTGAACCAATGACTCACGGGTTTCCAGATCCAGATGGTTCGTGGGTTCATCAAGCACAAAAAAATTGGCTTTGCTCAAAAAGAGGGAGGCCAGCACCAAACGGTTTTTTTCGCCGCCAGAGAGATCGCCCACGGCTGTATCCCAAAAACTTTCTCCAAGAAGAAATCGTCCGAGTACGGATTTGAGTTCTTCTTCCGTGGTTGTGGGATCTGCCAGACGACGAATTTCACCAAGAACCGTGTTGCCAGCACACAACATATCGGCCTGATGCTGACTAAAATATCCCACCTTGATCAGATTACCAAGCACAACACGCCCCTGGCAGGCATCAAGCTCGCCAATGACGAGCTTGATGAGGGTAGATTTTCCCTGCCCATTAGGCCCGGCCAGGGCGATCTTTTGTCCACGGTACAGGTGAAAGGTGATTCCCTGAAGAACAGGGGAATGACCAGGATAGGAGAATCCCAAATCGATCACGCTTAAAACCGTCTTGTTGCCCCTGGCAGGGGCGGGCCAGGTAAAGGTCAGGGCCTTGCCTTCGAGCATGGTTGCTGGCTGCATGGCAGCAAGTTGTTTCTTGAGCCGGTCAACCTGTTTGAGCCTGCTTTGGGCCTGAACCGCCTTGGTTGCCTTGTAGCGAAAACGGGCGATAAAGGTCTCCTTTTTGGCGATCTCTGCTTCCAGAACCTCGGCCTTGTGCCTGACTGTTTGAAGATATTCCTGATGCCAGGCCAGAAAGGCTGTGAGGTTGCCTGGTCTGAGAACTGGTTTTCCTCCTCCCAGAAACAGAACCTTGTTGGCGATACGATCCAGAAAAATCCGGTCATGGGCCACAAATACCACAATCCCTTCGTAGTGGAGCAGGTAGTCCTCAAGCCAGGTAACAGCCTCTAAATCAAGATGGTTGGTAGGTTCGTCGAGTAAGAGTATATCTGCACCTGCCAGGAGAACCCTGGCCAGCTTGGCACGCTCCCGCCACCCGCCGCTGAGCTGGTCAAGGGGTCTGGTAAATTGCGACGGGTCAAAGCCAAGTCCCTGCAGGATGGTTTCAGCCTTATGTTCAGGATTATACCCGCACATGGCCTCCAATTCCTGCTGGCGGCCTCCCAAGGTTTTGAGTGCCTCTTCGTCATGGGTGGATACCGCCTCTTCCCATTCCTTCCAAAAGGCACTCCAGGAAGGAAGAACATCAAGGACAAAACGTTCCAGGGACATAGCAAGTTCCCCGGATGTCAGTTCCTGAGCCACATACCCCAGGCGGACACCCGACGGCAGCACAACCCTGCCGGAATCGGCCTTGAGTGTGCCGGCAACGATCTTGATAAATGTTGATTTGCCGCTGCCATTGGAACCCACCACAGCCAGCCGCTCTCCCCCCCGGATTTCCAGGCTGAGAGAGGCAAACAAATCCGTACCAGAATAGGCCTTGGTGATTGATTCTATAATGATTCGTAGCATAATAAGGTGGTAACAAACTCGACACGCTTATGATGGGCTCGGCGTCCAGGCCATGATAAGGGCATCCTCTCCTTCCTGGGAGTAATACCCGATACGTTCTCCAACCCGTACAAACCCGTTCTTGTCATACCATCTTCGGGCAATGTCGTTGGAACGCCTGACCTCAAGAATGATCCGGTAAAGATGATGATCTCTGGCAAGCTGCATAACCCTGGCAAGCAGACGCTGTCCCAGTCCCTGCTGCCGTCGATCCTTGCGAACGGCCACATTGACTATCTCCATTTCATCGACCACAATAGAACAGGTGAGATACGCAACAAGCGAATTGTTCTCAATAATTCCAAAGGCATGAAAATAATCCTGACTCAGACAATGTTCAAACTCCTGAGCTGTCCAGGGTCGCTCAAAACACGCCTCTTCCAATAGCGCAAGGTCAGCAATATGGGCCTTTGTCAATGTCCTGGGGCAGCCATCCATGCGGTCTTTTTCCTTGCATCAACGGTATGAAATCCTTGTGATCTCAACATTGCATCCTTTGTGAGGACGCCCTTAACTTCCAACACGGCAGCCCATGTTTACCCCGCCAGTATCTTCCAGAAAGCCCTTCCAGCATCCCCTTGTTGAAATCGTAGACGCTGACAACCGCTCACTAGGGGCCATGCCCTTAGATGAGGCCAGAAGGCAGCACCTCTTTCACCGCATGGTTCTTGTGCTGCTTTATGATCAGTCTAACAGGCTGTACCTGAAACAACAGAAGGGTCATGGTGCCTCGACGCCCTGTCAATGGGACATCGGTCTGGTCACCTATCTCAGTCCCGGAGAAAGCACCAAGGATGGTGCCCGAAGAAATATTCATGAGGGTCTTGGAAGGATAACGGGAAGGTTGCGCTGTGTCAGAACATTGCCGCCCTCTTCGGCAATTCCCTGGGTTTTCACTTCACTCTACAGGTTACACACCTCGCGCATCGTTTTACAGCGGGAAGGCAGCACGATTCTTGGGGTGGATCAGGATGAAATGGCAGGGCTTGTCAATCATTGTCCTGATCTTCTTACCCAAAGAGCCCTCTGTTTGTACAAACAGAGCAGACTCTTTGATGACTTGTAAAGGTGAGACAACATGCTGGCCATGCACGGAACAAGGAGTTCCGCTTGTGGCACGTCCATCTGCCTTCCATGCGATCACGTCCCCTTCTTTAATTGATATACACGCTGCCATAGGTTGACTCATCCATCATGGCCCCTCCAGTGCCTCGGCACACCGTGGTAAGGGGATCTTCGTCAATAATGACTCGAATATGTGTCTGTTCCATGATAAGATCAGCAAGACCTCGCAAAAGCGCACCACCTCCAGCCAAGAGCAGGCCATTGTTGGCAATATCGGCCACAAGTTCCGGAGGTGTTTTTTCAAGAGCCCGTTTAACGGCCTGAAGGATGGCATTGACAGGCTCTTTGATGGCCTCACGTATATGTGCATCCGTAAGAACGACCGATTTGGGAGTTCCATCTATAATATTCTTGCCTGCAATCCTGTACTGCAAGGTCTCCTGAAGGGGATAGGCCGACCCAAGATTGATTTTTGCAGCCTCAGCCATGTTTTCACCAATGAGCAGATGATGTTCGTCTTGCATATACCGTTGTATGGCCTCGTTCATTTCATCACCCGCAATACGGACTGACTCGGCATAGGCCACGGCTGAAAGCGAAATAATGGCCACCTCTGTTGTTCCGCCGCCAATATCCACCACCATATTGCCCAGGGGTTCTTCTATAGGCAGACCAGCACCAATGGCCGCAGCCATAGGTTCTTCCACCAGTTTGACGTCCCTGGCCCCGGCCTGTTGAGCGGATTCAATCACAGCCCGTTTTTCTACCTGAGTAATACCCGTGGGCACACAGATAACCATCTGGGGCTTGACCAAATTCATACCAGTTATGATCTTCTGGACAAAATAAGAGATCATGGATCGGGTAACCTCAAAATCCGCAATCACCCCGTCCTTGAGCGGCCGAACAGCTCGAATCTTTTCAGGGGTGCGTCCCAGATAGTCTTTGGCCTCTTTGCCCACAGCAAGTACAGCATCGGTTCTGCTGTCCAGGGCAACGACAGACGGCTCGTTCAAAACAATACCTTTTTTGGGGGTGTACATAAGGGTATTGGCGGTACCCAGGTCCATGGCCACATTTTTTCCCATAAATCCAAAAAAACGGCTCAGAAACATATTAGGCTCTCTTTGTTGTCAGATGGTAGTATCTTATGTGTGTCTGCTTGTCAGGAAGAAGGAGAAAGACATACCATTGGCAGTTACCATGATCCTTTGTATCAATGCTGTTTGAGTTCGAGTTTGCATTGCTGTAATTTGTCCTTGAAATAAAGATTTTCCAAGAACAAGGCCAAATAATCGCCAATAGTTACGGCAAAACGTTTAAGGGTAGAATCAATGGTGCGGCCCTTTATATCTGCCAGCACCAAAACCCCTCTGGTTCTTTTGTGAACCACAAGGGGCAGACAAACAACTGATCGCATATGAGGTTTAAGATCCTTGCCAAACAGGCATACACCTTCGGAAGAATTGGCCGTATCTTCTTTGAAGATCGGCTGTTGATGCTTAAATGTCCAACCCACAACACCGCTGCCGATCTTGAACTTGTCACCCATGTATTGGGAGTCCACAAAACCTTTTTCATTCCACCCTTCTAAAAAATATCCTTTACCCCATTCATCCCGTACTGCCAGAAAGCAATAGGGAAACCCAGAGCTTTGCGACAAAAGAACCAAAAAGTGCCTCAGGAAGGACGACCAGCGCGGAAATTTTTTTCGCAATTGAGGAAGAATCTGCATATAATTGAATAAACACGACTCTTGTTTCGAATATCCCTGTTCGCGTCCTTCCCCATACATCATGGCGATCAGGTTGGAAAACTGGCCCAGGATCTTTTGATCTTTTTCAGCAAAGGAATGGGTGGTTTTGCTGTCAACACACAAGGCACCTCCAAGCCGGGGGATAGGACAGCCCATAAAGGCCTTGATACGCTTTTCTTCACCCTGACGGTAATATCCAAGAAAACTCCTGGTCTGATCAAAACGACGGACCAAAATCGGCTTTTTATCACGAATAATCCATCCAACAAGTCCCTGCCCTGGTGTCATCCTGGCATCTACAGCGATATTGTCCCCAAGGCTGAACCATGCCTTCAGGCCAAAATCTTCGTCCTGGGGCAGGAAGATGGCTACTGAATAGGCATCAAAAATATTGCCTACAATCTGGGCGAGATTTTCAAGACTTGCGCCACAATTCATGAGCTATGCACCAACAATGATTGGGGGTTCCGGGACAAGGTTCCAGGCATGAATGCTGGACAGAGATCCTGACGGCTCAAGGGATGCAGGTTTCTCAAGCCAGATGTGATAAAGAACAGGAAATAGAAGACTTTTAACAAGGGTGTCAATTTTATTTTTTTATTGAAAGCTCTTGTTGTTATTGCTATTTGTTGCCCTTGCTGCTGAGAAGATTCAAGGTCAGCCAGAACAGCAACATCGTGACAATCATTTCTGAACAGGGATAAACCTGCCCACGTGAAGTATCCATCCATTCCAGGAATGTCCAAGTCTTTTTAGATCACCTCCCAAACGATTCAGGGTTGGCATACCTGTTTGGTTTCACAAACCGACGAACTCAAGGCCATCCCCACAACCCGAATAAACAACCAGATAACGGACAACTCAAATCCATTTGTACACCCTTCCAGTACACAAGGAGAAACTATGACCCAGGCAGCCACCCCGCTCCTCACCACCCCCCTCACCCCCTGGCACAAGGAACATGGCGGTAAGCTTGTCCCCTTTGCCGGATGGGAGATGCCTGTCCAATACACCACAGGTATTTTGACCGAACACACCCACACACGCACAAAGGCCTCTGTGTTTGACATCTGCCACATGGGAGAATTTCGGGTCTCAGGCCCTGGGGCTGCAACCGCCCTTGGCCGTATCCTTACGCATAACCTGGAAACCCTGGTGTCTGGGCAATGCCGATACGGCTTTATCCTGAACGAGGAGGGAGGCATTCTTGATGATCTTATTGTTTACCGACTGGCGGACAATGATTTTATGATCGTGGTGAATGGTGCGTGTACGGCCAATGACTTTGCATGGTTTGCCTCGCACCTTCCTGAGGATATTGTGCTTGAAAACAACTCCTCTTCCATAGGCAAGATTGACCTTCAGGGGCCACGAGCCAAGGATGTGCTTGCCTCAATCATCCCAGGCCCGTGGAACAGTCTTGGATACTTTCGCTTTACCGAGGTTACCTTTGCAAACACCTCCATCCTGATCAGCAGAACCGGATATACAGGTGAGCTCGGTTACGAACTTTATATGGACGTCAGCAAGGTTCTTGATGTTTGGCAATGTTGCCTTGATCATCCTGATGTCAAACCAGCAGGACTCGGTGCCAGAGATACCTTACGCCTGGAAATGGGTCTCCCCCTCTATGGGCAGGATCTTGACACAGACCACACACCTTCTGAGGCAGGATACGAATTTGTTCTCACCTCCCAGGCCGACTATATAGGCAAGGCATCGCAAAACAGGATCAGCGAACAACTTATTCCTTTGGTCATTCCAGGACGACGGGCCGCACGCCACGGAAACGAGGTCTTTTTGCCCGACGGGACGCTGGTCGGCAGGGTTACCAGCGGTTCCTTTGCCCCTTCCCTGGGCACAAGCATAGCCCTGGCCTATGTCCAGGCCCCATACGCCGAGGCCCGAAACTTTGAGATTCGTTCCAAAACCGTCCTCAAGGCCCAAAAAGCCAATCTTCCCTTTTACACCAAAGGAACAGCGCGTATAACATGGTAAAAGATTGGTCGTGAAGGTGCACATCCTCGCATAGAGTTTAGGATACTCATGAAACGAATCTGACTGGCCTCATGACAGGTCAGCACCACAAAAAGTGCCTGCTCATCAAGGGTTGATGAGCAGGCATTGCTTCTTGTCTTCCAAGCAATCACCAGGTTGTTGGAACCGGCCCTGACGCACCAGGTTCTTACCTCAAGGCCATTTGCGTTTCCACTTCCTGACGTATCATGGGGCCTGCCAGGGCCTCCAGCAGAGCAAGGCCAAACGACACGGCATGACCCGCTCCCCGGCCAGTAACGCAATTCTTCGAGACCACCACGGCCTCATCCTGCCACTTGTCTGCTGGTAATTGATCCAGCATGGCAGGAAAGCATGTGGCCTTTTTTCCCTCCAGCAAGCCATGATGCTCCAAGACCAAGGCAGGGGCAGCACAAATGGCACCGTACAGCTTATTCTCTTTATTCTGCTGGTGCAGCATCGCCACCACCTCGGCAGAATCCCGCAGATTCTCAGAACCTTCCAGACCGCCAAGCAAGACAATGGCGTCATAGCTCTGATCAACACAATCGGATAAGAGCATGTCTGCCGTCACAAGAATGTTATGAGAAGACAGCACCTGCAAGTCATCTCCCAGGGCAGCTACATCAACAACCATACCTGCCCGACGCAACACATCAATCACAGCAAGGGCTTCTATGGTTTCAAATCCTTTGGCCAATGGAACCAATACGTTGTTTGTCATGATTTTCCTCCATGTAGTATGTACAAGATACAATCAATCAACCTCTACAATTTCCCTATACAGAGTGAGACATACGTAGCGAATAGTGTATTAAATGACAATCCTCATCCCTGCCGTGACCTCCTTGACAGCTATATCGTGCTATCTCCAGTTTTGCCTTCCAATAAGGTTACACCGCCTGTCATCCTCTTAGGGAACAAGGATACTTATGTCTTTTATGTTTTATGTAATACATTGGTTTTATTCATTTTTTTATGAAAAATCATTGACACTAAAATACATTCTATGTCAACGAAGGCCTACAAAAAAGAGCATGTTGCGGTCTTACACCGCCGGATCCTTGCCTTACCCAGGATCCGTATGGTGTGCTCACTTTTTCAATGGGTGTTCAAAACCCACAACTTCAGGCCCTCAACAAGCGTCAAATGTGAAGCAAGGCAGGTATCAACGTATTCCCCGATGTATCTTTCTGATACGCGATTGTTTGTGCCTTGTGCGCCAGCAGCACAGCAGATGATCCTGTTGAGGCAGCCTGCTAAGGAGGTTGGAACAAATGGTATGTACACGTCGTGGTTTTCTCAAACTGGCAGGGATGGGCATGGCCATGCTCCCTCTCAGCCAGCTGGGAATCAACCTGAAACCCGTCCAGGCCTATGCAGTCGGCATGAAGATTGACGGGGCCAGGGAAGTCATCTCCATCTGTCCGTTTTGCGCTGTCACCTGTCACTATATTGCCCATGTCAAGGATGGCAAAATAGTCAGCACAGAGGGTGATCCCGATTATCCCATAAGTGAGGGTTCTCTGTGTCCCAAGGGTGCCGCCCAGCTCTCCATGATCAACAGCCATCACCGGCTGCTCAAACCCATGTACCGGGCTCCTTACAGCGATCATTGGGAAGAAAAAAGCTGGGAATGGACGTTGGACAGACTGGCCCGAAGGATCAAGGATACCAGGGACAGGGATTTTAAGCAGGTGAACGAGAAGGGACAGACCGTCAACCGAGTGGAATCTATCTTCCATCTCGGCTGTTCCATTATGGACAATGAGGAATGTGCCATTGTCCACCAAGGCGTGCGGGGGCTTGGGCTGGTTCATTTCGACCACCAGGCACGTATCTGACACAGCGCAACGGTTGCGGCTCTGGCAGAGTCGTTCGGACGCGGTGCAATGACCAATCACTGGATTGATCTTCAGAATGCGGATTGTGTGTTTATTATGGGCAGTAATGCTGCCGAGCATCATCCTGTGAGTTTTAAGTGGATCCTTCGTGCCAAAGACAGGGGTGCCACCCTTATCCATGTGGATCCCAAATTTTCCAGGACATCGGCACGCTGTGACTTCCATGTTCCCCTGCGGTCGGGAACCGATCTCGCCTTTCTTGGCGGTTTCATCAATTATATCATTGAGAAGAAATTGTACTTCAAGGAATATGTTGCTGAATATACCAACGCTTCCTTCCTTGTTGACGATGGATTCACCTTCAAAAACGGTATGTTCTCTGGTTATAATGCTGATAAGCGCACCTATGATAAGAGCACATGGAAGTTTAAGAAGGATGCCAACGGCGTTCCCCTTCGTGACAAAACCCTGCAAGACAAACGCTGTGTCTTCCAATTGATGAAAAAACATTACTCCAGATATTCCTTGAAAAAGGTTTCGAGCATCACAGGTGTTTCCAAAGACAATCTCCTCAGAGTTTGGAATACCTTTGCTGCAACGGGTAAGAAGAACAAGGCCGGAGCCATCTGTTACGCTCTTGGTTGGACCCAGCACAGTGTGGGTGTTCAGAATATTCGGGCCAGTGCTCTTATTCAGCTTCTTCTCGGTAACATCGGCATGGCCGGAGGCGGCATTGAGGCTTTGCGCGGTGAACCCAATGTCCAGGGTTCCACTGACCATTGTATTCTCTGGCATATCCTGCCCGGTTACCTGCCCATGCCCAGGGCCAGGTGGAACTCGCTGGAGGCCTATAACAAGGCGTGTACCCCTGTGAGTCATGATCCTCAGAGCGCCAATTGGTGGCAGCACAAACCTGCCTATATGGCCAGCCTGCTCAAGGGATGGTACGGCGAAAAAGGAACCGCAGAAAACGGATTCGGCTATACGTGGCTCCCCAAGGCCGATGACGACGGCAATTATTCCTACCTCTATATCTTTGATCGTATGTACAAGGGCCTGATCAAAGGCGGTTTTATCTGGGGCACGAACCCTGCCCAGAGTGTGCCCAACTCCAATAAAGTCCGCAAAGCCCTGGACAACCTGGACTGGGCCTGTTTTGCTGAAGTACATCATACTGAATCCACGGACTTCTGGCATCGTCCTGGTGTAGATCCCGCAACGGTTAAGACCGAATGCTTCCTGCTCCCCAGTTGTAACCGTGCTGAAAAAGCAGGATCTATCACCAATAGTGGACGCTGGCAGCTTTGGCACTATCAGGCCACCAAGCCCCAGGGCGAATGTAAGTCCCTGGGTGCCATGCATGTTGCCATCACCAATGCCGTCAGAAGACTGTACCGTGAGGAAGGCGGCACCTATCCTGATCCTTTGGTCAATCTTGACTATCCGGCATACTATGATTCGGAAAAGATCGCCCAAAAATGTAATGGGTGGTTTACCAGGGACACGATCATTAAGGGCAAGCTGTACAAAAAAGGTCAGCAGGTACCAAGTTTTGTGGCCTTGAAAGACGATGGCTCAACAGTCTCTCTCAACTGGCTTTATTGCGGCGGCTACACCGAAGAAGAGCTGGGCAGAAAGTACAATAAGTCCAAACGGCGTGACTGGTCTCAGACCCCGGAACAGGCCAATATCGGTCTCTATCCCAAGTTCTCCTGGTGCTGGCCCGTCAATCGGCGGATCTTGTACAACAGGGCCTCTGTAGACCAAAACGGTCAGCCCTGGTGTCCTGAGAAAGCGGTCATCCGCTGGAACGGTTCCAAATGGATCGGCGATGTGCCTGATGGTGGCTGGCCGCCTCTGGCATCCGGCAAAGGCAGATACCCCTTTATCATGCACAAGGAAGGTCATGGCCAGCTCTTTGGGCCAGGCCGCGTGGAAGGCCCCTTCCCCGAACATTACGAACCTGTTGAAACGCCGGTCAAAAAACATCCCTTCTCGCGTCAACTTCATAACCCGTGTGCGGTTATCATGGACGGTGAGATGGATAAGCTGGCCAAACCTGGCGATAAACGCTTCCCCATCGTGCTGACCACCTACAGCATGACCGAACATTGGTGCGGTGGCGGAGAGACGAGAAATACCCCGCCTCTGCTGGAAGCCGAGCCCCAGCTCTATGTAGAAATGAGCCCGCAATTGGCAAAGGAAAAAGGGATCAAAAATGGTGATCCTGTGATTGTTGAAAGTATCCGAGGCAGCGTCGAGGCCATTGCTATGGTCACCGTGCGTATGCGGCCTCTGACCATCCAGGGCAAGACCGTACACGAAGTGGGTATGCCTTTTTGTTTTGGCTGGACAACACCAGGATGCGGTGATTCCACCAACCGTTTGACACCTTCTGTTGGTGATCCCAACACCACCATTCCTGAATATAAGGCATGTCTTGTCAATATAAAAAAGGCCAAGGCCCTCAAAGAGTTGATTCTTTAGTCCATTATACAACGGCAACGACCCGTTGCATAGATAAGGAGCAAAGAAATGCCCAAAGCATTCTTTATTGATACATCACGCTGCACCGCGTGTCGGGGTTGCCAAGTTGCCTGCAAGGAATGGCATGGCCTCCCGGCAGTTCAGACCAAACAGCGGGGAACCCATCAAAATCCCCCGGATCTTAATCCCTTTAACTACAAAATCGTGCGGTTTGACGAGCACCTGGAAGGTGATCGCGTTGTCTGGAACTTCTTTCCTGATCAGTGCCGCCACTGCCTTGATGTTCCCTGCATGGCCATAGCTGATGATTACCTGCCTGGCGCCATCATCCAGGACGAGGCAACAGGAGCCGTTCTGTATACGGAACTCACCAAACAGCTCAGTCAGGAAGCCTTTGAAGAAATCAGGGAAGCCTGTCCGTACAACATTCCCCGCCGCAACGCAGGAACCGGAGCCATTGTCAAATGTGACATGTGCTTTGATCGGGTCAGCAATGGCCTGCTGCCTATGTGTGTGGCCACCTGCCCCACAGGCACCATGAACTTTGGTGAACGGGAAGAAATGCTTGCCCTGGCCGAAAAACGACTCGCTACGGTGCAAAAAGAATTCCCCAAGGCCCAGCTTGTGGACGAAGACAGCGTCAATGTGATCTATCTGATCACGGACAAGCCCAGTAATTACGGTGAGTACATTGTTGCTGATGCCAGGTCTGCTCCGGCTCCTCTTACCAGAAAGGCCTTTCTTGCCAAACTCGGAGCACCGTTCCAGGCAGCGATGCAAAAAGCATAGCTCCCAAGAAACACTACCCCAACCTAACCCATAAAGCCGAGGCCCCCTCACTGGAAAGTGAGGGGGCCTCGGTGTATCAGGCTGTTTTCAAAGCATCATCTGCCACGTAGTATGGAATATTGAACGTTTTTGCATCTTGCAATGGTGACATGAACAGGACGTTGTTGTTCATACTCCATTTTGTGACGGTAATGTTCCCGCCGGATACGAGCAGTTGCGGGTTAGTCCTGGATAGTTTAGTGTTGAAAACCTTGGTTCTTCCTTTGCCCCGGAATTTACCTGGAACTATGAAGCAGGAATGAAAACAAACTGGCTAAACAACAGACTGCAGCTCAATGCCGCCCTTTTTTACATTGACTGGACAGATATGCAGGTAGAAGTCCTGACTTCCGGTGGTTCGGCAGTCTATACAAATAATGCGGCCGAAGCCCACAGCCAGGGCTTTGAACTGGAGATGACAGCCAGGCCCGTGACCGGACTTGACCTTTTTGCGGGACTGGCCTGCACAACGGCGAAGTACGACAGCTACAGTGTTGGCCCGGCAGTCTATGATGGCAATAAGATTGCCGATGTCCCGGAGTACACCTGCAACCTGGGCGGTACCTACCGTTTTGGTTCCGGTTTCTTCATAAGCGCCCTGTATGCGCACTTTGACGATATTCCCCTTGATGTTGCCAATACCCGCACCCAGGACAATTATGGCCTGCTTAGTGCCAAAATTGGCTATGAAAGCGACCGCTTTGACTTTTACCTTTACGGACGCAACCTGCTGGACAAGGAATACGCCACCCGGCAGGTGAACATGTTCAATACCTGGTATGGCCGGGCTGGAGAGCCTCTGACTGTGGGAGTGAACCTGGCTGTTCGTTTTTAACGACGTAAAAAAACAGTTTTATTCTGGCAGATGGCCTATTCAAAGACACATGGCCGTTTCCGCTCCCCAGCCTGTTATCAACTCTCTTTTGGCCCTGATTTTCAGGGCCTTTTTTTGGGGGGGGCTGATCATATAAAACTTTGGGGCTGTGACACCTAATATTTTTATTTCAAGATCATTTTTAGGTCTTTGAGAAGCTGTTTTGGAGTTCCGCCATTGAACCTCCATTCGCACTCTTTTAAAAAAAGTTCAAAGTTCTGCTCAGGTATCTTATGGCTCTTTGCTGTCAATTTCCCGCCGCCCCTGAGCTCATCGTTATCTCCCTTGTGTCCTGCTTCATGTAACCGGTGGGGACTGTGTTGATAACTTCACAAGGTCACAGCCAGATACCCTTCCATCCCATACTCCTTACACCCCATATTTTTTCATCTTATTGTGCAGGGTTGCCCTGGTTATTCCCAATTGCCGTGCGGCCTCACTCTTATTGCCCCGGGTTGTTTCAAGAGTAGCCAGAATAGCCTGCCGCTGGACCTCTTCAAGAGACTGCCCTGCCAATGCCATCCTGTCTTCTGCCATAAAGGTCTGATCTGATGATGGAGCATCAGGCATCGGCGGTATGTCCCTTTGGGTGATAAAATCACCCGCACTCATGATAACTGCCCGCTCCACAGCATTTTCAAGTTCTCTGACATTGCCGGGCCAGGTATAGCGCACCATCTGATCCATCACCTGGGGGGTGAATCCTCGAATACGCTTATGGTTTTTTGTCATAAACCGTTCAAGAAAATACTGGGCCAGCAAAGGGATGTCCTGAGTCCGTTCACGCAGGGCAGGGACTGACAAGGCAATGACATGAAGGCGGTAGAAGAGATCTTCTCGAAACCGCCTGGCCCGAACCTCCTTGGCAAGGTCTTTGTTGGTGGCTGCAATCACCCTGACATCCACGAGGATGGGGGTATCACTCCCCACCCTTTGTACCTCCCCTTCCTGCAAGGCACGAAGGAGTTTCGCCTGCACACCAAGGGGTACCTCGCCAATCTCATCCAGAAACAGGCTACCCTTGTGGGCCTGCACAAAACGCCCTTCCCGTCGTTTGTCAGCTCCGGTAAAAGCCCCTCGCTCATGGCCAAAGAGTTCTGATTCAAGCAGGGATTCGCTCAGTGCCGCGCAATTAATGGTTACCAGAGGATGGTTCTTGCGGCTGCTGTTCTGATGAATGGCCCTGGCCACAAGCTCTTTGCCGGTTCCGCTCTCCCCTTCAATAAGAATGGTTGCGTCACTGGGGGCCACGGTAACAATGGTTTCCAGGAGTTCCTGCATGGGGGCACTGGTTCCTACAATGCCTGTGCCCTTATCTGTAAGCATCCTGCGGAGTTCCCGGTTTTCAGCAGCCAGACGGGTATGATCCATAGCCCGTTCCAGGGTGAGTCGTAATTCATCAAAATCAAGAGGCTTGGTCAGATAATCATACGCCCCGGATTTAAGGGCCTTAACTGCCGTCTCAACCGAGGAATAGGCCGTCATAATGAGCACAGGAATAGCAGGATTATATGCCATGATTTCATGCAACGCCTCAATCCCGCTTACATCCGCCATACGCACATCCATGAGTACCCCATCATAGGGTCGGCTGCTCACCTTGTCGATAGCCTCGCGGCCATCATACGCCTCGTCCACTTGATATCCCCAATCCTTGAGCATGGTTCTGAGCATGGTCAGGTGAGCAACATCATCATCAACAACTAAGATGGTTGGCTTCATGATTCTTGTTCCTTATTCAACGGATGTGTGCTGTCTTGCTCGTATCCTGGCAGAACGAGTGTGATAACACTGCCCTCTCCCTTGTCGGAGACGATGTCTATGTCACCGCCGTGGGCCTCTACGATCTTGAGTACCATAGCCAATCCCAAACCCGTTCCCTGATGTTTTGTGGTGTAATACGGATCAAAAATCTTTGACAGATCCTCTTTGGCGATGCCCTTGCCTGTATCACTGATGCGAAGTCCCAGCAGGCCTTCTTCCTCCTGGAAGGCCTCCACACGGAGTACCCCGCCTTGAGGCATGGCGTGCACAGCATTCAGATAGAGATTCAAAAGACATTGCTGCATCCTTTCAGAATCAAGGAAAACCGGAGAAAGCCAGGCAGGAATGTCCTGCTCTACCTGTACTCCGGCCTTGTGCATATCATGCTGGATGAGAGACAAGGAATGCTCAATAAGATGGGTCAGATCTGTTTGCTGGCGAACAATGCGCCAGGGGCGGGCATATTCGATAAGTTCTGTGACCACATGATTCAGGCGATCCACCTCATGCACCATGATGTCTGCTGCGCTATATTCCTCACTGTCACGGGCAAAACGGGTTCGCAATAAGGTGGCAAATCCCTTGATGGAACTCAGAGGGTTGCGGATTTCATGGGCCACCCCAGCGGCCAGGCGTCCGATGGCTGCCAGCTTTTCCTTGCGTTTTACCTCCTGTTGCAGCCGCCGAACCTCACGCAGATCACGCAAAAGAATGATCTTGCCAAGGAACCTGCCATCTTCTGTGGTAATACGTCTTCCACTCACGCCAAGGGGTAGGCTCCTGCCTCCTTTGACATGGCACACAATCTCCTGTTCATAGACCACCCGCTCTTGTTCCAGCCTGTTGATAATGGGACGGATGGCCTGGGGAATGGAAGGCATGGCCTTGGCCCCTTCCTTCCCGCAGACATCAGCAAAGAGACCAAAGGCATGAGCCGAGGCATTCTTAAAGACAATCTCACCCCCAGGACTAACAACGATCAACCCCTGAGGCAGGTTGGCAACCACCTCTGAGGCAAAGGCCCTTGAATCGCTAAAAAGCCTCTGGGAAACCCGCAAATTCTGGGCCCAAAAGAGGGAGATAAATCCTGCCAATCCCATGAGAAGAACCATGCACGACATGACCACAGAATGGATAAGATCGCTTTGTTGAGCATCTCTCATGGATGTTGCCATGAGTCCCAAATACATAACCATCTTTTGAGGAGGGCTCGCACCACCCTGGAGATGGTTATGGGGTGGATGTGAGGGCATAGGATGGGTGAAAAAACCTCTTCGCAGATGCCGACCATGTTGGTTACCGTGCAACCTTCTCAGGGGTTTGAAGGTGCTGTACACCACAAAGACAGCGGCATCATTCTCGTCCTTATCCATAAACCATTGAGGGGTATCAGAAGGCGTCAAAGGTATATGTGGATCCCTTGGGTGGAAGGTCGATCCAATCCTGGTAAAATCCCCGCTGGCAATGATCCTGCCCGATGAGTCCGTGACCTCAATAAAAGCAATCCCAGGAAGTTTGGCCATTTCCTGTAAAAGGTGTCTCAAATGGACTCCCTGGGCGAACCGGCCCCGCACTCCCATGCGCGAACCCGCTTCCAGTGCCTTGATAAGGGCCTGGCCTTTTTCCAAGAGCACCTTGGAAGCAGCGGCCCGTTGCCAGTTGATGGTCATTACCGTCAATACAGTGATGATAATAAGCAGGATCAATGACGACCCTATAACCACCCAGGGTGAAACAATTTTTGGAAACCCTTGTTCCGTATGCCGTGCCACCATATCCCCTACCCTGCTTCTCATCTTTTTTGAGAACGATCCCAATGGATAGAATACGACCACCTGTTCATATTTTATACAGCCTTGTGTTCAAAAATGATCCACCTTGGTACCCCAAAAACCACTTTCCCTCCACTCTTTCCACCAGCATGAACATATGAAATATATATGCCATAGATATCAAGAGGTTAAAAAAAATTTTCCTTTGGCATCCTCATTGCTTTATTACCAACCATACCAACTCATTTATTCATTCAACAAGGAGGAATGACATGCGGACAAAGACAACTCTTAGGATCACCCTGGCCATCATTTTTCTGGTTGGTGTAACCTCCTTGGCTCTGGCTGATCACGGCAGACAAGATGGATGGAACCATCACCCCCAGGGTGTTATGAAGCATGATGGATATGGCCATGACCACCCATGTGCAACAGGACACAGGGGCAATCACAGGTTCCAACTATCTCCTGAAAAACAAGAGGCCTATCAAACAATGATGAAGGAATTTCGTGCCAGGATGATCCCCTTGCGGGAAGCCATGTGGCAGAAAAAACTGGAGCTCAAGGCCCTCTCCCCCAATCCCAACACCAAGCCGGAAGATCTCAAGGCATTGGTCCGTGCAATCAACAACCTGCACGTCCAGATGTGCACTGAGCGAGAAGCACTTCACGCCCGCCTTGAAAAGGAAGTCGGTATGACATGGAAGGGCAAGGGAGTTCACCCTTTTCACCACGGCAGACAAGGACATCATGGCTGCAAGGCACGGCATGGTGAATGAACCTGGCTCTGATTCGCCCCACAAGAAAGGCATGGATTTGTAGGTTACAGGCAGTTCCAACCTGACAGAGTAAGGTGCCTGGGCATCTCAAACACAAGAACCAGAGAAGGTGTTGGCAAAAAATAACGACCTCTGCGAACACCTTCTCTGGTTCAAATAGTTCCCCAGGTTTCTTCATATGCTCATTAATCCCAGGCTGATAGAGCCAGAACACAGGGCACCGTGCAGAAGATTATTGAGATACGGTCTGCTCATTATTCGATTCCCTGTCTGCATCCCGTGTATATCCTTGCTTGCCAGATTCCTGTCTTCCAGGCCACTCGGCCAGAATCATGGCTGCAAAAATAGATAACGCACCCAGCCAACCCCATTCTCCCAGGCGTTCATTCGCATACATATGGGCGTATAAGGCCCCAAAAACAGGTTCCATACAAAAAATGAGCGCTGTTTTCACCGGAGCAATATAGCGCTGCATAGAGGTCTGAACCAAAAAGGCAAAAACCGTGGCAAAGATCACGCAGATGATCATGGCCCACAGAATATCTGGTTCCCAGAAGAAAATCGTCTCTTCCCTGGTCCAGGCACAGAGGTTCGAGCATAAGGCAACCATGGTAAGCTGAATGGTTGTCAGCCAATAGGCATCACATCCCTGAACAAATCGTCCCGTATAAATAATATGCAGGGCAAGGGAAATGGCGCAAAGGATAACAATAAGATCTCCAGGGTTTACAGTTATGGTTCCGCCCGTACATAACAAAAACAGCCCAACCCCAGCACACACAACGCTTATACTGAGAGTAAGGCTCAGGGATCTGCCAAAAAACAGGCAGCCAAAAACAGGAACCAGGATGACGTTAAGCCCTGTGACAAAGGCGGTGTTTGAGGCTGTGGTGTACAACAGCCCTATGGTCTGAAAGGCATACCCCCCAAACAGAAGCAAACCAAGAATCGCTCCTTTCCAGAGAATATCAAGGGAAAATGGCCTGCGTCGTGGCAGACATATCCCAAAGAGCAGCAAGGCCGACAAAGTGAACCGCTGGCCCAGAAAGGCAAACAGATCAATCTGGGCAATGGCGTCCTTGACGATGGTAAAGGTGATTCCCCAAAAAAAGGTCACCACCAGCATCATAGCCTCGGCTGTCCAGGTATGACGTTGAAAAAAAGATGATTTCATAGGGGGTATGTTGTGTGGCAAAGCAGTCAAAGGGTTATATCAGGTATCTTTCCCTCTCCCTACATAAAAGATTGAGGGACCACGATTTTTTTGACTTATGTCAAGGAAACTTTTGTCATTAAAAGTAATTTAGCTGTGTAGAAAAAACGTAGGCTAAAGATACTTTATTTTACAGGATGGCACATATCATCCCTTACCAACACGTACTTATTTGGGTCACGGTTTTGCTCTCCTTTATCCCACAACTCTTGGTAAAGATTTGCCGCTATTGCCCTCAATCGCGGCAAATCTGTCAGGGGAAATACTTTATACCTATGAATGATCGTGTTCAAGTTCACGTTTACACCTCATCCAGCGCTTCCAAGCGCTTTAACCCAAGGAGAACTGCAATGAAAAAGATTTTTTTAGCTCTGATTGTTCTTTTCGTTTCAACCAATGTAATGGCTGCCGAAAAGCAGTTGAGTGCCAAACAGCACATGCAGCAGCTTAAAGCGGCGGCAACGGAAAAAGGCCCCTATGCTGCCTATGATCGCTGGCCCAAGGATTATTTTTTAATCCCTCAAAATCTCCCTTTTATGGTGGGTTTGTCGTTGTATAAGCCAGGGCATGAAACAATCGGCTATACTGACCAACAAAAAGCCAAAATTCATACAATCAGGTCAACTACTGTACCGCCAGTCCTTGAGATTGCGAATAAAGTAAAAGCAATGGAGTTGGAGCTTGCCAATAAACTGGTCGTTGAAAGGGTTCCGCCCAAAAATCTTTATCACCTGGTTGATGAAATTGCCGCCTTACGGGCAAAGCTGACCAAGGCGCATTTGGATTGCATTTATTCCGTTCAGCAAGTGGTAACGGATGATGCCCAGTATGCGCGTTTGGTGGAACTCGCAAAAACTGTTGGCAAGAACAAACAACAAGGTAAGCGATAATGTTTCGGTTACTTTCACAATTCCTCAGAGCAGGGCTGCTTATTGCCCTGCTCGGGGCCAATGTCAGTGGTGCTGAGCCGCTGGATAAGCTGACAATTTCTGGCCCTATGGCGGTGGTAACCTATCCGCTTCTGGCGATGGTTGAAAATGGCAAGTTTGCCCAGATCGCTAAAGAGGTGGAGGTAAAAATTTGGCAAAATCCGGATCAACTGCGTGCCCTCATTGTTGGTAACACTGCTGATCTTATTGCCGTACCAACCAATGTTGCTGCAATGTTTTATAACAAGGGGATTGATGTCAAACTGCTGAATGTTTCCGTATGGGGAATTCTCCATATGGTCAGCCGTGAAAAACACTTAAAAACATTAGCTGACTTTAAGGGGAAAGAAATCGCCATGCCCTTTAAGGGAGATATGCCTGATATTGTCTTTTCCGAACTGGCACGTCAGCAGGGGCTTGATCCAAAAAAAGATTTTATGATTCGCTACGTTTCAAACCCGATGGATGCTGTGCAGCTGCTCGTCTTGCGTCGGGTTGATCATGCGTTGCTGGCAGAACCGGCAGTATCCATGGTACTCTATAAAACCAAAAACCATACCTTACTGAAACTGATAGCTCCTGATCTCTACCGCAGTGTTGATTTGCAGCAGGAGTGGGGCAAACTATTTACCACTGCGCCGGAAATTCCCCAAGCAGGAATAGCCGCCTTACCTTCCCTGCGTGATAAGCCTGAGTTGCTGACAATTTTCCAGGAAGAGTATCGGCAGGCAATCACCTGGTGCAAGGAACACCCAGCTGAAACCGGCAAGATTGTTGTCAAATATATCAAAGGGCTCAAGCCTGTTCCTGTGGCGAACGCCGTTGGCAATACCCTGCTGAAGTTTAAAACAACCGCTCAGTCCAAACAGGAATTAGAGCATTTTTTCTCGGTTCTTGCTGCGAGTAACCCCAAAAAAATAGGTGGCAAACTCCCGGATGATTCGTTTTATCAGTAACACAATCACAACCAGCCTGTTGAGCCGGGCAACCTGCTTTAAGGTATTGGGAATGCTGGCTGTACTGTGCCTGTGGCAAATAACAACGATGGCGTTGGGGGAGATAGCTGTTGCCTCTCCCTATCAAACCTTTCTCGCCTTTTCGCATTTGCTGACAGGGGAGCATTTTCAGGGAAACTTTGTCGTTACTCTTAAACGGCTTTTTTTCGGGATCGGTATTGGAAGTCTTGTGGGCTTCTCGTTAGGGATTGTGGCGGGACTGTACGAGGATGTTAAAAATTTTCTCGAACTCTTTATCTGGGTCGTCATGACGGTTCCACCGGTGGTCGTTACAGTGCTGGCCATGCTCTGGTTTGGGATGGGTTCCTCTATGGTGGTTTTTATCGCTGCGTTGATGTTAATGCCTTTCGTCTATATCAGCGTTACCGAAGGGATGGGCTTAATTGATGAAAACCTCGCTGAAATGAGTGAAATTTATCGTTACTCATTTCCGATGAAGCTTTGGCATCTTTACATTCCTGCTATTGCAGCACCATTACTTGCTGCGCTGAACATCGTTTTGAGTAACGGTATCAGAGTGGTGGTACTAGCAGAACTGCTGGGAGCTCTTGACGGGATTGGCTATGCTATCAGTATCACTCGCAGCAACCTTGAAGTTGCAGAACTCTTTGCCTGGGTTGTCGCCACCTTGTTGCTGGTATCGTTTTTCCAATACATTATTTTTAAGCCCATCCAGGAATACTTTCTGCGCTGGAAAAATTGAACATTGCAATGAACACACTCCACACCAATGAATTACTTCATTTTTCTGCAGTTACTCGATCCTATGATGGCAATGAGGTGTTGGGCGGCGTTGATTTTCAGGTATGCCGAGGAGATCGGATCGGGATTCTGGGGCCCAGCGGGGTGGGTAAAAGTACCCTGTTAAAAATGATAGCAGGAATCGTGGAACCTACCAGCGGCACAGTGACGAATCATGCCCAGCGAATTGGCTATGTTTTTCAGGAACCTCGGCTCCTGCCGTGGAAAACGGCCCGTGAGAATATTGCATTAGGTCTGATCGCCCGGAAAATCAGTAAAAACAAGGCGCGGAAAAAAGCTGATCAAATGCTTGAACAAATTGGCCTTGCTGGCTTTGGCAAATACTTTCCCAGCGAGTTGAGCGGCGGGATGGTACAACGGATAGCACTTGCCCGCGCCTTTGCCATAGAACCTGATATTCTTTTGCTTGATGAACCTTTTTCAGCCTTGGATGCCGGGTTCAAAGAGGTCATGATGGGGCTGCTGGAAGACCTGATTCAAGCCGGTGATACCACTGTTCTCTATGTTTCCCACTCCCCTGAAGAGGTGGTGCGGATTGCCAATAAGATTTTTTTGATTTTTGCTGGTGGGGTGCTTGAAGAACTGCCGGTGGATGAAGATGAAAGCTTTAAGCAGTTTTTGCAGGATGTTTTTGTCATGACCTGAACGCTGGTATCAATGCAATACCTACTATACAAACAGGATAAAAAATGGCTCAAAACGTACTGATTTTCGTACCAATAAATATTGGCCGTAACCTTGATAATCTCTTACGCAAAGAAATTAACGGGGTAGAGTTTATCACCCCGAAAAGTCCTGGTGAAGAGCTAACACGCATTCAGGCTGCATTAGCAGAACCAGCCTCTGCACCAGATGTTATTATTTCGCTGAACCCTGAGTTGGTGAAACAGCAGGACAAGCTTCGTGCCAGTGGAGACTATGAGCGTATCAATCCGCTCAATTTTCCATTACGCTCTGAATGGAGCGAGCAGTTCAGTGGCAGCGGAGGATATTTACAGCCTTTATTTTTAGCCCCTTTAATCATGATCGCCAATGGTGAACTCAGCAATCCGCCTCTGGGATGGCAGGACTTGATGGAACGTTTTCAGGGACGGGTGATTGCCCCGGCAGCAAATACTCCGGCAACCATGTTGTTTAAGGCGGTTGCCATCAAGGATATGAAGAAAAGCGATTTTGTCGCTGAGTTGACCTGCAGCGGATTGCCGGTTGATGTCATCATGTCTGTAAACAGTGGTTTGTTTGATGTTGGCATTATTCCGCTTCCTTTTGCCCGTTATAATATCGCTAAAAACGCCAGACCTCTCTACCCGCAGGAAGGGGTGTTGGTGCTGCCGCAGGTCGGTCTGGTTAAACGCGGTGCAGGGGAACAGGCTCAAGCGACACTTGATTACCTGTTTGGAGCGAATATCCAACGCTTTTTCTCGCAGTTAGGGGGAATGATACCCTTACGGGATGGCATTCCTATTCCTAAGGAAATTGAAAAAAACAATGCGAAATTGTATTGGCAGGGGTGGGATTGGTATCAATCGCTGTGGGCCTGAGAACCATAGTGTTTGGTCTGGCAAAAAAGTTATAACCGAAAAAGGAAAAAAACATGACATTGCAAAAATCATTGGAACAAGAATCTGCCAACACCAGAGAACTGAAACGCATCCTGCAAGAGATTATTGCTGGTGGGAGTATGGAAGCCGCGCGGGCCGATTTTCGTACCAAATTGACAACCATGACCTTTCATGAACTGACAAATGCGGCTCAGCAACTGGATAATGAGCTGGGTGGCGGGGCAATTTTAATTGCTGAGAAAAAATTGAAAGATTTTCTTCTGCATGAGCTGATTGATGCGGGAATAGTTGAAAGGATTGGGACATATCCTCCTGGGCATCCCATTCAAAATTATCTGGAAGAAAACGCTCTGGTGACGAATCTGTGCAACATGCTGGATAATCTGACTGTCCATGCTGATAACCTGCTGGAACTCACCAATCTTTTTAATCAGCTTGCCGAAGTCCAGATTCATTATGTGCGTAAGGAAAACCAGCTTTTTCCCTATCTGGAAAAAGCTGGTTTCAGCCATCCATCAACGGCCATGTGGCAGTTTCACGAGGATATCAGACAGATCATCAAAGAGAGTCGGGCAGCCTTGGAGGCAAAAGATTGTGCAAAACTATCAGAACGTTTGCCCGTACTTACGCGGGAAATTCGTGAGATGATATTGCGTGAAGAGATGATTTTGCTGCCAGTCAGTACCCGCTTTATTGATGAGCCGACCTGGGGGAAAATCCGCTCTGGAGAGGAGGAGGTCGGCTACATGGGGGGAATACAGCCCCCGCAGTGGGAACCAGCCATCAGCGGCTATTTACAACATAGTGAAGAGCGTATGGCGGCGATGGTTGCTATCAGTAAGGGCTTTATTGACGGCGATCTTGACGCCAATGCTGCAAAACAAAAAATCCAGGAGCAGCTCAAAAAGATTACCGGTGGTGAATTTGCTTTTGCTGAGGTTGAGCTGGAAAAAATGGGGGTCTCCCAGCATAGTTTGCAGAGAAAAATCGAGGAGTTGGTTGCCATCTATAAGGATGCCTTGGGGGACGACGAACTCGAAGAGGTAACCGCTGGCCACCCCGTCCATACGTTGAGAAAAGAGAATCGGGCCATCAAAAAATTGGTTGAACAAATCAAGGAACAATCAGCCCGTGAACCGTTGGATACTGCCTGGCTGACGGATGCCTATTCTCGGCTGATGCAGGTGACAACGCACTATGCCCGCAAAGAGAATCAACTTTTTCCCTATCTTGAAAAGAAAAACTTTACCACCCCTTCAACCATTATGTGGACGCTGCACGATGATATCAGAGCCAACCTGAAATACCACAAGTCCCTGGTTGATGAAGGCCATTTTACCGACTTGCTGGCAACTCAGGAAAGTCTTTTGAGCAGCATCCTCGAAATGATCTTTAAGGAGGAAAAGATCCTTTACCCTGTTTGTCTCGAACTTATTACCCCAAAAGAATGGGTTGAAATTCGCCAAGGTGAAGATGAGATTGGCTACTGTCTGATTCCTGATCCTATTGCTTGGCCCGATGCCGCTGATGCAGGTTACCGCCATCCATCACAATTAGGTTCTGAGTCGGTAGAAAAGGTGCTGACTGAGGGCCTGATTGGTCTTGATGAAGGGTTATTAACACAAGAACAAATCAAGCTCATTTTCAGCTTTTTGCCCATTGATGTCACCTATACCGATGAAAATGATATTGTCCGGTTTTACAATAAGGGCGATTACCGGATTTTTCCTCGCAGTCCTGGCATTATTGGTCGTGAAGTACGCTATTGTCATCCTCCCAAAAGTGTTGACACGGTTATGGAAATCATCTCCGCATTCCGCTCTGGTGAGCGCGATGTTGCCGAATTTTGGATTCAGCTCAAGGGGCAATTTATCCATATCCGTTTTTTTGCCCTGCGTGACAAGGAGAACAAGTACAAAGGGGTATTGGAGATAATGCAGGAGGTCTCGGAGATCAGAGCCCTGGAAGGAAATCGGACGCTGTTGAATTGGGAGTAGCTAACGATTTTTGGCTGTATGAATGAGTTTTTTTGATAAACATGTGTGCAGGTCAGGATATGCACCGAAAAGAATGTTAACGTCTGAGGAGGTAGAGACCCTTAAAACGCTAGCCAGTAGCCGTGAAAAGAAATACCCATAACATGCTAATGGGAATAGTACACGCTTTGTTATGGCACATTGTTCCTCGTTCCATACTTGATAGAGAATAGTATTGCTACCTGCTTACTCAGAAGCTCAGGTTGTTTCAAAAAATATCTCATCAAAGCGTATGTATGCTCCATCAATATTTGTGCATGTCGGAGTAACAACGCAACAACGATATTGAGTGTTTGGAAAATCTGCTAATCAAACGTTGTTGCCTGCAACGGGTTTTCAAGGTGTCGTCTGATTTCCGCAATATGCTCCAGATTGGTACGGTTGGTGGAAAGCTCTGGCAGGTCATCCAGGGAGAAAAAGCCCACCTCTGAGGTTTCTTCGCTGGGTGTGGCCTTGCCACCAATAATATCACACAAAAAAATAATCTTGAAAGCGTGGTAAAACTCCAGAGGGCGTCCCTGGCGGTTGGCATCCACCACGGCGATGACCTTGACGGGCTGCACCTGAAATCCGCTTTCTTCCCGCACCTCTCGGATAATCGACTGGGCCGGTGTTTCACCCACATCGGCCCATCCTCCGGGCATCGTCCATTTGCCATCCACCCGTTCCCTGACCAGGAGAATCTTTCCCTCCTGTATCACAGCCCCTCGGACATCCACCTTAACCGTGGCATAGCCTGGTTGTGCCAAAAAATTTTTTTCCAGATTCTTATGGGATTGCTGGGTATGAAAGGCCACCATATCCGCAGCTATGGTCATAAGCTGGGTAAAATTCTCCTCATCATAATGGTTCTTCTTGTATGTCAGACCGATCTGGCTGATAGCCTGAATAGTCCGTGCCCATTTGAGCCATTGAGGCGTGTTGTCGTGCATGGCCCCTCCTTCCTCCTTGTATGCTACCTGTGAAATCCCGTCATGACCTGAAGCGTTTATCGTCCGCGCATCTTACGACTATTGCCGATACGCACGGTAAATTTTTGTTTATCCATAAATTCGAGCAAGGGGATGGCAAATTTACGGGACAATCCTGTCAAGTCCTTAAAATCAGCCGGGGTGAGCTCGTCCCTGGTGGCAAAAAAATCCGTTAATGTGGCCTGCAACGCCTGGATAGACCTGGCATTGAAGTATAAATCCTCACTTATTTTAATAAGCTGATTCTCTTCCACAAGATGGCGCATCAGGGGCAAGATCTCTTTAGCCGTGACCTCAAGGGTCTCCTGCACCACCTTGAGGGTGGGCGGAGTAAGCCCCCCATTGGTATAAAGGGTTGTGAGTTCCTTACGGAGCCTGTCCTGATCCGAGGCCAAGGATACCTTATGGTCGGGAAGACGCAAAACTTCCTGTTCCATGACGACCTGATCCTGTTTGCTCAAACGCTCCAGGATAAAGTGAAAGAGTTTGGGTGAAAGATTTCTGCCCCAGGTTGAGGCCAATTCGCCTCGTGAGATACCAGGACGCATGGGATTGTCGTTGTGGAAGGCCGTAAAAAAATCCACTGCCTCCTGGCCCAGGCGTGTAACCAGTTCTCCAGACACATAAACACGTTGTTCCTTGTCCACCAAAAAGGCCTGCTGCCGACCTCCCAACATTTGAAGCACCCTTTCCAGGGCCTTGGACTCCACATCCGTCATGATCCGCAATTTGGCAAAGCTGAGTCCCTCTGTGCCAGCACGATCCAGTTGGTGAATCACCAGATCGGTTTCCTGAACACTGGTCAGGGCCTCCAGGGCCTTCACATCCCTGGAAAACCGTTTCACCTTGTGCCCAAGGGGGTTGATGATGGAGGCACCGGCAATGGTCTGAAGGGGCGAAAAGGATCGGATAATGCACCGATCTCCATAGACTCCCGCCAGGGGTGATTCAAACCTGACCTGGCAAACAGCCGTCTCTCCAGGATCAAGTATATCCCTGTCCAGAAAATAGAGTCTTGCCAAAACCTCTCTGGTTCCATGATGAAAATGAACCTGGGTTCGGTGTTTGATACCCTTTCTGGCCGAAGGCAGGCAGGTGATCTCCAACTCCCAGACCTGACTTGGAAAAAGCGAACCCGGTTGGGCCAGTATTTCGCCACGGGTGATCTCGGCTTTTTCCAGGCCGTACAGATTGATTGCCGTGCGCAGTCCAGCCTCAGCGGTATCCTGACGTATGCCGTGGACTTGCAAGCCTCTGACCTTGGTAGTGAGGCCCGAAGGATAGAGAACCAACTCCTGGCCCACTGTCAGCCGACCCGAAAAGCTGGTTCCTGTGACAACGGTTCCGTGCCCTTTCATCACAAAGACCCGATCAACAGGTAAACGGAAAAGATCAGACCGCCGTCTGGGCGTAAATGCTCTGGTCACCTGGGTAATAGCCTGTTTCAGGGTCTCAATGCCTTCACCTGTGTGCGCGGATACCGGAATGATGGGGGCGTCGTTCAAAAAGGTCGTCTCAAGATATGCGGTAACATCCTCCGTGACCAGTTCCAGCCATTCCTCGTCCACCATATCGGTCTTGGTCAAAGCCACAATGCCAGCCTTGATACCGAGCAGAGTACATATTTCCAGATGTTCTCTGGTCTGGGGCATGACCCCTTCGTCGGCAGCAATGACCAATAAGGCAAAATCAATCCCTGCTGCTCCGGCAACCATATTTTTGACAAATTTTTCATGGCCAGGAACGTCAATAATGCCCAAACGCAGATCACTGGACAGATCCAGAAAGGCAAAGCCCAACTCAATGGTGATCCCGCGTTTTTTTTCCTCCACCAGCCGATCACAATTGATTCCGGTCAGGGCCTTGATAAGGGTTGTCTTGCCATGATCAATATGACCGGCAGTTCCCATAATAACAGGCATGAAAAACTCCTTGGGGCAGGCTAGAGTGAGATCATGAGGGTATCAGGAGCCATCAACGAGAAGGATATCCTCGTACCATATTGCCTGCATCTTTTAGTGTGCTAAAAACGTCTTATATGCCTGTACAGTGGCGTAAATATCCATTTTGCTGGAAATCTCAAACGGGCTGTGCATGGCCAGGACACCAGGGCCAAAATCAATAATATCCATGCCGTAAATGGCCAGATGTTTGGCAACGGTTCCCCCACCGCCCAGGTCAACCTTGCCCAACTCGGCCATCTGCCAGGGAATACCCGCCTGATTGAGAATCTTCCTGAGCCAGGCAACATATTCAGCATGGGCATCATTGGCCCCGTATTTTCCCCTATGGCCAGTGAATTTGCAGAACACCGGGCCATAGCCCAGTTTGGAGGCATTGAGCTTCTCATGTACCTCCTGATAATCTGGATCCAGGGCAGCGTGTACGTCCGAAGACAGGGCCTTGGTGGCCTGCATGACATGGCGGAATTTGGTGGCCGGTTCCCAGGCATCAATCAAATCCTTCATGCAATACTCGAAGAAAAGGGATTGAGCACCGGTTGAACCGTCTGAGCCAATTTCTTCCTTGTCCCAGAAAAGAACCACCTGGGTATATTCAGGCTGTTCTGAGGCCAGAAATGCCTCCATTGAGGTAAACACGCAGATGCGATCATCCTGACCATAGCTGCCGATCATGGAACGATCCAGGCCCACATCCCGTGCGTCACCAGCAGGAACGACCTGAATCTCGGCACTGTACAGGTCTTCTTCCACAATACCATATTTCTCGTTGAGCAGGGTAATGATATGGTTCTTGACGGGTTCTTTTTTGGCACGGTTGTTCTCGTCCTTATCGGTGGTGTCATCATCCTTTTCAGGTGATTCCAGGGGTTGATGACCAAGATAGATATTCATTTTTTCGGCCTCAAAGGCCTCACTGACCTTTTTTTCGGCCTGTTTTTGGGAAAGGTGGGGCAGCAGATCAGCAATGGCAAACACCGGATCCTCAGGATCATCACCAATGGAGATGGACACGGTTTCGCCATTGGTCTTGGCCACCACCCCGTGGAGGGCCAAGGGTCTGGAAAACCACTGATATTTTTTGATGCCCCCGTAATAATGGGTCTTGGCAAGCCCGACCTCGCAGGCCTCATACAGAGGATGCTGCTTAAAATCTAAACGGGGGCTGTCTGCATGGGAGCCTACCAGTCGGATACCCTTGGCCAAAGGCTGTTTACCCTTACGGGCCATAAACAAGGTTTTACCCCTATGATCCCGCATGACCAAATCCTTGGAAAAATCCTGGGAAAACCCTTTTTCCTCAAGAATCTTCCTGCCCCAGGCAATGACCTCACGCTCGGTTTTGCAGGCGGACAAAAAGGCCTTGTACCTGCTGCATAGCTCTTCCATAGCCTTGCGGTGGGATGGTGTATCAAAAATTTTCCAGCAGCTTTTGGGATCACATTGCATTGTTGGTTTCACTGTTTTCTCCGTCATGGTGTTAATGGTCGTTATTAGGTTGATTCAACACCCGCTTATCCCTTCTTCAAGAGCCGCAATAACCAGAGATATTTCCCTGGGGGCTATGGTTCTGGGATCAAGGCAGAACCAATCATCCTCAATGCGTCCTATAAGGGGGGGATGGGTGTTCAAAAGTGTGGTTTTGAGCTCATCGACGGTCAGGGTCTTGGCGCGGAGACCCACCAAGGTGGTGGGCATATCCTGTTCAGGAAAGGCCCCGCCGCCAACCCTGGACATTCCAGGCAGTAAAGAGACGTGTATACGGTCGCCAAAATGCCGTACAAGGCGTTGTTTCATCCTCCGGGCCCTGCCTTTGAGACGATCCGGGTCAGCCGTGATCATGGCCAGGGTGGGCACCTTGGTTCTGGCCAATTCAGGATCCATATAGAGACGGAGTGTAGCCTCAAGCGCGGCCAGGGTCATTTTGTCAATGCGCAAGGCCCGATTCAATTGGTTGGTTTTTATGGGATCAATATACTTCTTACGTCCCACAATAATCCCTGCCTGGGGGCCTCCAAGCAGTTTATCCCCGCTAAAGGAGATCAGATCCAAACCAGCGGCAACGGTCTGCTGAACGGTTGGCTCATGTCTCAGGTTGTATGAAGAACAATCAAAAAGATTCCCGCTGCCCATATCTTCTACCACCAAAAGACCGTGTTTGCGGCCCAGGGTCACCAGGACCTCCTGACTGACGGCCTTGTGAAATCCAATGATCCGGTAGTTGGAGGTATGTACCCGCATGAGCAGGGCCGTTTCCTGGTTAATAGCCTTTTCATAGTCGTGTACATGGGTTCGATTGGTGGCCCCTACCTCTCTGAGAATGGCCCCGCTCTTGGCCATGACCTCTGGGATGCGAAATGATCCTCCGATCTCCACGAGTTCCCCACGCGAGACAATGGCTTCTTTGCCCTTGGCCCAGGTGTCTAACATAAGCAGAACTGCCGCAGCATTGTTGTTCACGACCAAGGCTGCTTCAGCACCCGTGAGCTTGGAGATCAGCTCTTCGACATGGGCATATCTGGTCCCACGTTTGCCCGTGGCAAGATCAAATTCCAGATTGGAATAATAACGGCAGGCATCACATACGGCCTCCACAGCGCTCTCTGCCACAAGGGAGCGCCCCAGATTGGTATGCACCACCACTCCTGTTCCGTTGATCACCCTGCGAAAATGCGGCCGAGTCTGGGACTGTACAAAGGATGCAGCCCTCTTGAGCAAATGTTCCCATTGCAGGTCTGCGGGATCAGTGATCACCCTATCCCGTATTTCCTGGCGACAAAGATCCAAAAAATGATTGATCGCATCCCGTTGTATGGGTTGTGAGATAGCCTTGAGTTCCCTGCACTCGGCAAAGGCATGTAAAAGCTTGTCCACAGAGGGAAGTAGTCTGAAGAGATGATTCAAAAAACCCATTCCTTGAGGTTATAGGGTGTCAGGTTGGTAATAAGGGTGAGCACAAAAAAAGGCCCCAAGCACAAACAAGGATCCGCACACAAGCACGTTGTTGCAGGAAGGTTTGATCCTTGTAAGGGCCTCCTGCATCGTGTCACAGGCAATGGCGCGGGACCCAAGTTTTGTTGCCAGTTGGTCCGCGTTCATGGCCCTATCGTTATCTGGTAGCCCAGGAACCAGAATTGATCCGGTGCAGAGATCTTTGATCAGGTGTATATTGTCGAGCAGATTTTTGTCCTTCATGCAGGAAAAGATCATGAGATCAGGACAAAAATCCATCCTTGCCAGGGAGGCAGCAAGGGCCTTCATACCCATAACATTATGGGCACCATCCAGCAGAAAGGTGGGGTTTCCTTTAATAATCTGCATCCTTCCCGGATGCCTGGCCTTGGCGAGTCCCTGCATACATTTCAAAGGTGAAAATGACCACCCCTTGAACTGCGTCAAAAATGACCATCCTGCAAGGGCAAGCCTGGCATTATCTAGCTGAAAGGCTCCGGCAAGACCGAGGTCAACGTGGCCCAGGTTCTCCAGAGGTTCACCAACCTCACAACCACCACCCCAATCATTGGCTGCTCCATCGTCCGCAAGAGCATGAAATCCAGCCCCTTGCTCACGCGATCGGTTCTGAAAAATCCTGGTCACCCCTTGTTGCTGCGGGGCACATACGACCTCACCACCGTGAATAGCCCCAGCCTTATCCCTGGCAATAGCTTCAATAGTGGATCCCAAAACCTGCTCGTGATCCAAACCTACCGGAGTGATCAGGGTCAGGTCATAGGAAAAGGCCGAGGTTGCATCCCATGTTCCTCCAAGACCGGCCTCCATAATGGCCAGATCAACCCCCTGTTCTACAAAGGCGAGCATGGCCATAAGTGTCAGGAGTTCAAAATAGGAAAAATCAATGTCCGGGCAGGCCCTGTAGACGGTATTGGCCAACCCAACCCAAGCTTCGGGAGACAGCATCTCTCCCTTCATACGAATGCGCTCCCTGGGTGTCACCAGATGCGGCGAGGTAAATACACCACAGGTTCGTCCATGAGCCATGGCAATGGCCTCAAGAAAGGCGGCGGTGGATCCTTTGCCATTGGTTCCCAGGATATGCACCATTCCCAATGAGGATGTTGCAAGCCCCAGAGCCTGCATCCCTGCAACAACCCTTTCAAGCCCAGGCTGCATACGAAAAAGCCCCAGGGAATGAAGATGAGCGGTCAATGATATCCAATCAGCAAACAAGGGCAACACCGTCTTTATCAGGGTAAACGACAGAAGTAACAACGTCCCTAGACGTCATTCTATACAATCTGTGTTCATCTGTGGATGAGATCTAGCCAAACGACCTGCTTTTGTTGGTCAACTCACCTCCTTTGTCAAACAAGAATCTCACCATCTGATCGGCATATCGTGAGTTGACATACACCATGATTTTCCCTAAGAGCACCTAGCTGTTTGCAGGAAAATACGATCGATCAAATCCGTACTATTTCCCCAAAAAATCAATACATTGCGCCCGTAGCTCAGCTGGATAGAGCAACGGCCTTCTAAGCCGTTGGCCACAGGTTCGAATCCTGTCGGGCGCGCCAAAGACCACCAAGGGGTTCCAGGATACTACCTGGAACCCCTTTTTTTACGGTATCTTGTCTGCTTGCTCAATGATTTACTGGAGTGGTGCCCAGAGTTTGGAGAGGTAAGCGGCGAGTGGAACGAGTCCGGTGAAACGACTTGTTAACTCTTATTTTTGAATTAAAGTCATAGAGTTTACTATTCCAACAGCATTTTTTCCATTTATTAATTTAAATATAAATTGGTAACTTCCATATAACTCGAAATCAGAATTTTTCTGAGAGAAATCAACAACAAAATATAAATTTTTTTATTTATAAAATCCAGTAATATAGTTCTTGAGCAACCAATTGAGACAAAATAAGCAAAATGATTTGCTGATACAGAAAATTTATGAGCAATATTGCGTGTTACTCTTCTCAAGAGTTTCAATATCGTCCTAATTCCATAAAGGCTTAACGCAAGAGTTAACCGGCGCCGCCATGTTGGCTATTATGTTCAAAACAATCTCTTCCCTCTGGGTATTCGCCAAGAAAGAGGCTGTGAGGTGAATATGGGAGATTTCCTTTTTTACGGCAGCCCGTGGACATCTCTCACCAACATACTCTTCATGTGCTGAGTTCGGGACTGTTGAGAAAAGGGGCGTCACGTGCAGATATCCCCTCTTCCCTCCAAGCTGCCTTAAAAACACTCTTTGCTATGTTTCTTGACAAGAACATATCGTTACATCATTATTTATATGTTGTAACAACAATACTTGGAGAATATGATGGTTGGGACCTTGACAAAACATGGAGACAGTCTGGATCTTGTCATTGAAACATCAGTGCTTGACCTGCCTAGAGCAACTGCTGAAACTCCACGTGATATTACAACGAAGGGGCAGGAGTATGCCCTTTCTCCGGTTAAAGATGCTGAACACAAGGACTGGTTTTTATCTGCATGAGGCAAGGTAAATCACCCCAATACACTGAAAAAACTGGCAGAATAACTTATGAGTATCAAATTCCTTAATTTTACAGAGGAAAACACCTTGAATCTTGACTTCATCCCCCTCACCCTGGACGAACAATCCGCCTATCTGGCGCTTTTGCAGCAATGTCCCCAGGCCACCTCAGATTATAGTTTTATCAATCTCTGGGGCTGGCAAGAGGAATACGAACTTTCCTGGGCTTTTACCCCGGATATGGTCTTTATCCGGCAGCAGCGGCCTTCACCTTGTCTCTGGGCACCTATAGGTCATTGGGCCTCGGTGGACTGGCAAAAATACAGGGCATTTTTTGCCGCCAATCCTAGGATGCTCAGAGTTCCTGAAGAGCTCAAGGATATCTTTGTGGGATTTTGGCCGGGATTAACCGTTCATGAGGCCAGAGGACAATGGGACTATCTCTATGCTGTCTCAGAACTTGTGGAACTTGCTGGTCGTACATTCCACAAAAAGAAAAATCTGGTGAATCAGTTCCTCAAAAAATATGACTCAACCTATGTGACCCTCACAGCCCATGAAATTGAAATGGCCCTGACCCTGCAAACCGAATGGTTCCTGTGGAAAAACGCAGAATCTGATTCCACCCTGGACAAAGAAAATAGAGCTATCGTCAGGGTCATGCGTGATTGGGAACGCTTGGAACATATCCTGGGCGCGGGCCTTATTGTGGATGACAAGATGATTGCCTATACCATCGGTGAACTCGCACCCAACGACCAGATGATCATCCATTTTGAAAAAGGCTGCCCCAATTATAAAGGTGTGTATCAGGCCATGAATCAGCTCTTTCTCAAGCATTCCTGTTGTGAAAAGGCCGTGGTCAACAGAGAGCAGGATCTGGACGACCCAGGGCTGCGAAAGGCCAAGGAGTCCTACCATCCTATAGGATTTATGAAAAAATATGAGCTGAACGGTTTTGTTTGAAAGCTTGCAGAACGCGGCTGAGGATGTGACATAGCCTCACCCTGTCAGTGTATCTGTTCCATATTTATGGGAAAAAAGCGGTAGGTACCATCATGCGCATCATCGTTGTTCTGATCGTTCTCCTAGAGCGTGTCGACAAACGATTGAAAAATGACTATATGCCTCTTCAGGAGGCAAGTCATGGAAAGACGACATGGGTTACGTGACGATCAATGGGAC
>PDWJ01000360.1_pt1 | contig 71306 bp, 65 predicted proteins | sample 1430881 | NCBI WGS metagenome assembly PDWJ01 (sample SAMN01162460, study PRJNA174530) | Oral metagenome, whole genome shotgun sequencing project. | biome: Marine environment; feature: Marine mammal; material: Swab sample of the gingival sulcus; isolation source: swab sample of gingival sulcus...
GATCGGCAGCTGGCTGAAGGCGATATCGTGGAGGACATCCACCCGGCCCGATTGCAGCTCTGCCAGACGGGTGGCATCTTCACGGATAAAGCGGTAGGTAAGCGCGGCAAGTTTGGGCGCACCACCGAAGTAGTCAGGATTAGCAACCAGTTCAAGTCTGTCGCTATGGGTGTAGGATTTGAACTTGAACGGACCGGTACCGACGGGATGGGTCTCAAAATAGTCGCTGCCCTTCTCCTCGATATACTTGGGGGGAACGATCATCGCACCATAGCCGGCCAGTTTGGTGAGCATCACCGGATCGGGCGTGTTCATCACCAGATCCACTGTATGGTCGTCGACGATCTCAATATGGTCGATGGTGGTGTAGTTGGAGCGCTGCGGGCTGGCCTTGCCCTCTTCCCCGAGCAGACGGTCAAAGGTGTATTTTACCGCCTGAGCATTGAACGGCTCGCCATTATGAAAGCTGACATTTTTACGCAGAAAGAAACGCAGTCGCATTCCATCTTCCAGCACCTCCCATTTTTCGGCCAGGCCCGGTTGCAGCTTCAGTCTTTCGTCGCGGAGTACCAGACCGTCAAACAGACCGCCTCCGGCCGACGACCAGGCGACAAGAAAGGTATCGATTGGATCCCAGTTCCCCGGATCCTGACGTTGGGCGACTGTCAGTGTTCCGTTGCCGGCAAAGGCGGCAGTGGCAGCAAACAGCAATATAAGCAGTATAGCCAACAGATTTCGTTTCAACATAGCACATCTCCTTGTCATTGTTATGAAACGCCGTTGAGAGACGAAAGACTCGTATCTCGCAGTTTCGGGTTTCACTCTTGTTTGTGGCCGGGACAGTCAGCCCTGCCACACCGGTTTGAGATAGCCGGACGGTCATCCGGCAGCAGAAGCGATCAGATGCCCCTGTTCCACCTCAAGATACTCGTAGTGCTCGGGCGGATCATCCACCGCCCGCACCGGACTGGGAATCTCCACGTCCAGTACCGGGCGCTGCGGACGATTGTCCGGATCCATTACCGGCACCGCTGCCAGCAACCGCTTGGTATACGGATGTTGCGGATTTTCGAAAATCTGACGACGTGTGCCGATCCACCGCCATATCATGGCTGATAAACAGATAGGAGAGGCCTCGGGACTGTTGGAGGTCCATCAGCAGGTTGATAATCTGGGCCTGTACCGAAACGTCCAGGGCTGAGACTGCCTCATCGGCGATAATCAGGGAGGGCTGGCAGGCCAGTGCCCTGGCAATACAGATACGCTGGCGCTGCCCTCCAGAAAATTCGTGCGGGTAGCGGTCGGCAAATTCGGCAGGCAGATTGACCGATTCCAGCAGTTCGGTAATCTGCGGTCTGTTCTTTTGTAACAGCCGGTGATGGCGTATCGGCTCGATCAGGCTCTGGCGTATCGTCTTGCGCGGGTTAAGAGAGCCAAAAGGGTCCTGGAAAACGTATTGAATTTCACGTTTAAAACGCTCTTTCATCGCTTTGTCGGCATGAATCATTTCCTGATCGTGAAAAAAAATCCTGCCGGCCACTGGAGCAACGAGCTGCTGCAGGGTCTTGCCCACCGTCGATTTACCGCTTCCCGATTCTCCCACCAGTGCCAGGGTTTCGCCGGGATAGATGTCAAAACTGATATTTTCTGCCGCATGTACCCGCTGCCGTACCCGTCCCCAGAATCCGGAACGTAGTGGATAGTGGGTGGTCAGTCCCTGAATGGAGATCAGCGGCCGACTGTGGTCGGTAGTGGCTGTTGATGGGATTGTCTCGGAAGAGGACGGCGCAACCCCCGGGATGATAAATTTTTCGGGTGCCTCCCTGCCGCGCATAGCGCCGATTTTCGGTACGGCAGCCATCAGTTCCCGGGTATATGGGGCAGTGGGAGCAATGATGACGCTGCGGGCCGGGCCTGTTTCCACCATCTCGCCATTGCGCATCACCAGAATATCATCAGCCATCTCGGCGACCACCCCCATATCGTGGGTGACAAAGATCACCGCTGTACCAAGCTCTTTCTGCATATCACGGATGATTTGCAGGATCTGGGCCTGGATGGTGACATCAAGCGCCGTGGTGGGTTCGTCGGCGATAAGGAGATCGGGGTTACAGGAGGCTGCCATGGCGATCATCACCCGCTGACGCATCCCACCCGACAATTGGTGAGGATAGCAATCCAGTTGATCTTTGGCATTTGGGATACGCACCAGCTCAAGCAGGCGCAGGGCCTCGTTACGGGCTGCTTGATGATTGAGTCCGCGATGGAGGGTCAACGCCTCGATAATCTGATCGCCGATGCTGAAGACCGGATCAAGCGAGGTCATCGGTTCCTGGAAGATCATGGCGATACGGTTACCGCGGATTTTTTGCAGCTCAGGTTCGGAAAGTGCTGTTAACTCGAAGGTCGCATCTTTATTATGGAGCTGGATCGATCCGCTCATTCGGCGGGCACCAATATAGGATAACAATCCCATGATGGCCAGCGAGGAGACCGATTTTCCAGAGCCTGATTCTCCGACAATGGCGATGGTGCTGCCCTTGAAAGCGGAAAAAGAGAGACCGCTGACAACCGGTGCGGTGGTAAAGGCAACACTCAGATCGGTAACAGTAAGAATTTTGTCAGCGGTTTTAGTCATTGCATTCCGGAAACAGTTTCCATAATTGATTTGTTCTCTGGAAGCTCGTTTAAACGGACATGATATACAGAAAGAAACGCTTTGTAAACGAACTTATAGAACACCACTCATAGACACATCTTTGAACGATTACGATTCGTCGCATAGCTCTGCTATAGTGAGAAATTGTGTTTGTTTCAATGGAGGCAAAATGAGAGCGGTGATCAGTATCAGAGTGCCTCTTTTAATGCGTTATTGTTAAGCATTAACCCTTTTCCGCAATCAGAAGACACACCTCTCCCTTTGCCCTTGAGAGTATTTTTTTTCAGTTATTACACTCGAATTGGGATTTTCAATATATGAGCAAATGCCTGCAGAAAAATATTTTTAAAGGGATAACGTTCAGAAAAAGATACCCAAACTTTTCTCACTATTATCCGTATGTTCGCGCCAATCTTCAGTAATCTCAGTCTGATCGTGTTACACTGAGCCTTTGCCATTTTCGTATCAGTCAAGCCACGTCGACGTAATGCATGAAGAAGCACAGAGGCAATTGACGAAAAATAGAGCCGTATCTGGTTGCTGTGCATTTTCTGAGTACTTGTTCTCGCTGCAAACAGCATCAATTGCTGTTCCTTAATCCGATCTTGTATCTTCTAGACGACAAGGAGGTAACGATAAACCGGGGATGTGCACCCTTGTCAAGCTGTTCAGCCTTACCAACGACACGGCGCTGCCAGCATCCGATCTCTGGTCAGATGGTCGTGATCATTGAGATCTTCATATCCCAATGCCAGGGCTATAACTCTTTGGGGTACCAGTGATAACTATGTTCGATACGGTTTTTATCACGGTAGTCAGTAAAGCTCTTGGCAAAACGCTGAAGTATTGCTGTGCGTTTCTCAACGTCTCCGAGTAACCGGCAACCACCATCAGATATAATCAACCCTCCATTACATTCAGCGACTATTTCTTTTCTTCCAAGGGGTTGAAACGTATCATACTTTTTTGTACACTCTGTTTTCATAAAGCCATTTCTGTTTGCTATCGTCCTGAAATAACGGTAATTATACAACATTTATGGCCTCTTTGCTCTTACTTTGATGAGAAATGCGGCTAGGCCCACCATCTTTATAAAAACAGAAATCAAATCAAAAAAGATTCCCCAAGGAAAATTGACGTGCCGGTGCAATGAAAGAGTGGTGTGAATATTTAATAGTTACGTTTTTTTTATATCTTTTCAGGATCTTACCAACATCCTGGGTATATCTGATATTGTCCTGGCTGGCACGATTGTTCTTTCAGCTTTTAAAGAGACGCCGGGAACTTGCAATAAAAAATCTTTCTCTTGCCTATGGTGAGTCTGAGCAGAAAGCCCAATACCGGCAACTCGCCAAAAAGGTCTTTCTCGGCATTGCCAGGACCACAGCAGAGACCATCCTGATCTTCAACGGGAGATATGACATAGACCAGCATGTCAAAAATAAAGAGCTGGCAGCAGAAAAGATCAGACAGCTTGCCGGCAGGAGCACTAAAGGGATTATCATAATCGGTGCCCATTTTGGCAATTGGGAACTCTTGGCCCATTTCATGGCAATACATGGGTATCCTGGTCTGGTAGTTGGCCGCGCCGGTGACAACAAACTCATCGAAAACAAGATGACAACACCTTTTCGTGAAAAGTTTGGCAACAGAAATGTTCATACCGGCAAGGCAATGCGGGATATAACCAAGACATTGCGGAGCGGTCAGCCTGTCGGTATCCTGTTTGATCAAAAGGCCACCAGAGCAAACGGGGTGAAGAGTTCCTTCTTTGGGAAACAATGTGGTACAACAACAGCAATTGCCACGTTGAAACTAAAATATGATCCCCTTATTGTCCCCGGCTTCGCAAGGCGATGCGACGACGGTGATTACGAAATATTAATCGGTGATCCAGTCACGTATACAGCTGAAGACAAAGATGACAAAAAGCAAAAAATAGCGGCTATGACACAACGGTACAACGATATCCTTGAAGATATGGTCAGATCGGCACCTGAACAATGGTTCTGGGTCCATAATCGTTGGAGAATTGGCTGAACGCGTGCTTCTTTCTTTTCACGACATGAATTCGTACCTGTCATGCACTTTTCATTCCTTGACAAGATAAGAGAAACAGAAAAGGAAATCCTCTGGGGCGATACTACTGCATGGGCTAACGGCAGGGGAACGTAAGTCAGTGCCGATTTCTTTCAAAAAGAGTCTGAAGGTATCAAAAAGATACCTCAACTCAAACAGATAACCGCAGGAAAAGAATCTGATCTCTAAACCGGCTTTTTTCTTCCTGCTGAATCATGAAAAATCAGCTGAGCAATCGATCCAGCTCCCCGTTTCTGTCCAGGTCATACAGATCGTCACAACCACCAATGTGGTTATCGTCAATGAAGATCTGTGGTACCGTCCGCAGTCCTCCCGCCTTTTCCACAAGAGCCGCCCTCGCTTCAGCATCATCCGTTACATTTATCTCCACATAAGAAACCCGTTTCCCATCCAGCAAGGCCTTTGCCTTCGCGCAATAGGGACAACGATCACTTGAATAGATCTCCACCCTGGCCATAACCAATCCTTTCCTTTTGTCTTTATCTCAAAATATCTTTATCTTAAATGATCTATAACACCAGCCTCTGAATATCAGCCTTTCATCTATCAGTCAACCTCGCTCAACGCATCCTCAAGAGCACTCTGGACAGCGGTTGAAGCGCAGGAAAAAACAAGCCGGTGAATGGCCGTATCATTTTGTGCCAGAAAATCGGTACTCTCCCGCATTGCGATCACAGCAGCGTCCCGAATCGGAAAACCGTAAGCCCCGCAGCTTATCGCCGGAAAGGCAATTGACCGGCACTCATGATCAACGGCAAGGGCAAGACTCTGGCGGTAGCAGGACGCCAGCTGCTGCGGTTCGCCCTGTTCACCACCATGCCAGATTGGACCAACCGTATGAATAACAAACCGCGCAGGAAGTTGGTAGCCTCTGGTGATTCGTGCCTCTCCGGTTGGACAGCCACCAATCTGACGACACGCTTCAAGCAACTCCGGACCAGCCGCCCGATGAATAGCACCATCAACCCCACCTCCTCCCAAAAGGGTCGAATTGGCGGCATTGACCACGGCATCAACAGCAAGTGTTGTAATATCAACAATAACGATCTCAATATCGGCCATATCTGTCCCCTGAAAAAGAAGAGCAGGAAAGAGAAGGCGGGAATAAAAAAAGCAGCGGGGAGGAACAAGATCCCTCCCCGCTGCCGGTCACTTCCTACAGAAGATCAGAGATAGCGTCTCTTTCTCCAATGAGTTCTTTTTCTGTCTTACTCATCATCTCACGACTGAAATCGCTGATCTCAAGCCCTTCAACGATCTTCCAGTCGCCTTTCTCGCAGACAATCGGAAAGGCATACATGATATCTTCATCGATACCATAGGTGTTCCCCCTGGAATAAACACCCATGCTCACCCACTGGCCATCACTGCCCAGTGCCCAACTCCTCATGTGATCAACGGCCGCAGAAGCGGCAGAGGCAGCACTGGAAGCACCACGCGCCTTGATAATAGCGGCGCCACGCTGCTGGACGGTCGGAATAAAATTGTCAACATACCAGTCGTTGTCCACCTTATCTTTTACGGCAGCGCCATCAACCGTTGCATAGCTGATATCGGGATACTGGGTTGCAGAGTGATTGCCCCAGACAACCATTTTTTCGACCTTGCTTGAATGACTGTCCGTTTTCTCGGCAACTTGTGACATCGCCCTGTTATGATCAAGACGCATCATCGAAGTAATGTTTCTTGGGTCCAGATCAGGGGCGTTTTTCAACGTGATCAACGCGTTGGTATTGGCAGGGTTGCCGACAACAAGAACCTTCACATCACGATGTGCGTTATCGTTCAGGGCCTTACCCTGTACGGAAAAGATCTGGGCATTGGCAGTCAACAGATCTGAACGCTCCATTCCGGGACCACGGGGACGCGCACCAACCAGAAAGGCGTAGTCGACATCTTTGAATGCCACATTGGGATCATCGCTGGTTATGATATCCTGCACCAGCGGAAACGCACAATCGTTGATCTCCATAACGACACCATTCAGTGCTTCCATTGCCGGCGGGATTTCAAGCAGCTGAAGAATCACCGGCTGATCCGGACCAAGCATGTCACCATGGGCAACACGAAAAATAAGAGAATAAGCGATCTGACCAGCCGCTCCTGTAACAGCCACACGTACGGGTGCTTTCATTTGCATCCTCCCTAAACAATTTGTACTCTCAAACCCTCCCATTAAAATAACGGCTGTACAATCAGCCCGGAAGGACCTCCATAACAATCTCTGGTCGTACCAGAAACCCAACCTAAGAAAGATACCACATACAAAGAAAAGATTCTACAGGAACTGTCATTTCAATAAAAGTTTATCCAATCTGTGTATAGACCGGTTCTATCGACAGGTAAAACACGCCAGTGACTTCTGCCTGAGCATCTCTGAACCAGTCGCATACAGCAAACGAAGACCACCTTTATATCTAACAAAACCAGAGTGTTAACAATTTATCGCAAAATGTGTTTCACCTCTCTTGACTTCATTTTTTTCTTTGTGATAAACTGATAACCGATGGCTAAGATTGACATGAACACCTTAAGAAATCACAAAAACTTTCAAGAAAGCGGCACAGTATCACACAAAAAAGGATGGAAGGTAAAAATATGACCCCAAAAATCTTGAAATCAATACTCGGTATACTGACAACCCTGCTCCTTCTTATGACAACCCTCCACGTCCAGGCAAGCTCCTTCGAAGGCAAGAAAATACTCTTCATCAACTCATATCACGATGGTTATCCATGGAGTGACGGCATTACCAATGGTGTAAAGAGAACCCTGGCAGACACGGGTGTCAATCTGAAAATTGTGTGGATGGATACCAAACGAAATACCGACGAGACGTTCATCACTGAAGCAGCTCAAAGGGTCAGGAAAGAAATAGAAACGTTCAGGCCTGATGTCGTCATCGCCGCCGATGACAACGCATCCAAACACGTCATTCAGCCTTTCTTCAAGGACGCTGACCTTCCTTTTGTCTTCTGCGGTGTTAACTGGGATGCCTCAATCTATGGTTTCCCGTACAAAAATGTAACCGGCATGGTTGAAGTCGCGGGCGCAAAGGAATTGATCGAAATTCTGCGCGACCTGGCAAAAGGTCAAAAGATCGCGATGCTCGCCAACGACACCTATACGGCCCGGAAAGATATGGAAAACTACAGGGACAAGCTTGGTATTGATATCAGCCTGAAACTCGTCGATTCAATGACTGCCTGGAAAGAGACATACAAAGCAATTCAAGACCAGTTCGATATGTTGATCATTGGCAATGTTGCCGCAATCAAAGACTTCAACGAACAGGAAGCGGAAGCCTTCGCCATTGAGAACGCAAAAATACCCAGCGGAGCGGTACAGATGGGGGCGATGCGTTTTGCAATGATCGGTTACCTGAAGGTACCCGAGGAACAAGGCGACTGGGCTGCCCAGACAGCACTGAAAATTATATCAGGAACATCCCCCGCAGAAATCCCGATCATCAATAATACCCGGGGAACGGTTATCATAAACGCAAAAATCGCGCTTTCCGCAGACATAGAAATACCATACAAGATCGTCGAATCTGCAGAACAGATTATAGAATAATATTCCATCATTGAAAACAAGGTCATTGCACTTTCAGTCGCCGCCTTCGGTCTCGACATTCCACAGCCTCTCCTCCACCTCTTCTCGAGAAAAAGTGCATGACAATGATCGATAGAAACACCATTGACTCTCTTCTGGCATACGCCCTGAACATCAGCGCGACCAGGGCGGTCTGTCTGGCGCCGGAACAGGTGGCTGTAGAAGACAGGCTTGCCCTGCTCTGCCGGGAACCAAAGTGTCCATATTGGGGACTGGCCATGAGCTGTCCGCCTCACGTTGGCGGCCCACCTTTATTCAGAAAAAAACTTGCGGCATCCAGCCACGTCATCGTCATACAGATTGACGTACCGGCCTCTGCCCTGTTTGGTGATGACCGTCACCATATGTTCCGTTTTCTCCATGAAATAACGGCAACGATTGAGGCGGAGGCGAAACGACTCGGTTTTCATGGAGCACAAGCCTTTGCCGGCAGTTCCTGCAAGCAGAGTTTCTGTTCTGACCACAACCAGTGCAGAGTCCTCTCCGGCCAGGGAGCATGTCGTCATCCAGAACATGCCAGACAATCGATGTCAGGATTTGGCATTAATATCAACAAGTTGATCACAGCCGCAGGCTGGTCCGACAAACTATTCAGTTCAGACCAATCATCCGGCACCCAGGAACAACAGTCCTGGATGGCGGGACTTATTCTACTGGCCAGAGAAAACGCCGTTTAAACGCTTCTCCTCCTTGCTCAAGGACCGTACTCATACCCGATGCCAGCATCTCGAAAATATCCGGCAGCAGTTTCTGGCCATTCTCGTCCATAAACACCTTTTTTATCTCGAGCGGGACACACAGACTGTTCGGATAGTGCTTTTTAAGAAATGCCGCCTGATATCCCACGCCTCTGAACACCTCATCACAAACCGCTCTATTTTCAAACCCCGGCAATCTGATTTCAGCAAGTTTCTTGAGGAGAAAATCAATAAAAGAACGATATTGGCCAGCAACATAATGAGTACCGATATCAAAAAGCGGCGTATTCCAATCCAGCCGACGATAATTATAACTGTGCAGATCATAGAGCAGGAAGCACCCGAATCTCTTCTCGACAGCAGCTGCCAGAGTGGCAAGCACCCGATAATAACAGGCATGCCGCCGCACTACTTTTTTCCGTTCGACCTCGGTTAGTGGCTCCCGCCACACCTTTTTACCCCAGGCTTCATCATAAATACATTCATCTGTCGATCGGTTCAGATCATAGTAATAACGAGAATCGCGAACCCGTATAACTATTGGTAACGGTTCGATAATATCTGCAGTAAACGGATCTTCTTCAAAGATGCGATCGGCTTCTGAAACAAACATCCGACGGTCATATGCTGGATCTAGTCGGTGACCATCATGTATCGCCGTGCAGATAACCGGTTCATACGATTCTATTTTCAATTCAAAGGCTCCCGAATCTATCCGGGCCGAGAAACAGAGACCGTCACCAATCATTGTTACCATTTCCTTTTCGGATACTATCTGCATAACACGATCATATATGGCTTATCTTTGTCTGAGTTATCTTTTCCTCTCATGAGTTCTTTTACTGTGCATCATTGAAACCACTTATATCGTACCTCTTTCAGCATTACCTTCTTTCTTTTCTTCATTCAAGAACAAACTATCCATTAAATCACGCCTGAACAAATCAACCTTCCATCATCATTTTTTTTTTGATAGAATAATCTTGGGTATATGCAGCAAAAACGGTCTTTCTTCAAAATATATGCATATTCTTGCCACTAAAACAAAAGAATATCTCAGTCGTATGACCAATGACAGACAATAAACACCACACATTTCCGGATCCCGCCTCATTCATAAAAATCTTATCGGAATTCTCGATCCGATTGAGAAAGATCGGAAATCAGACAGATCTCTGCACTCTTCTCCACAAACACGTCTTCCCGCTTATTGGTTATCATTTCAGCGAAATATATTTGTATAATCGAAGTGACGGCATCTTTCTGCCACCATCACAGACCATTCATCACTCATTGACAAAACGGTCCGGCACCATTCCCACCTCTATCGTACGCCAGGATCTCACCATTGATCTGGAAGCCGATTTCCCAACCTCGATTATATACAACCAGAACACGAAAAAAACTCCCGAGAGTTTGACCATCACGGGAAACCATTCGCATCTTATCGTGCCGGTTGTCGATAAAAACGACATCAATGCACTGCTCTATTGCGGCAGACCGCAGGAAGCATTTTTCAATGAAGACCATGCCGGAAGTATGCTCTCTCTTGCAGCTATCATCGGTTCGAAATTGGAAAATATCGCCACTATCGAAAAACTTCAGGCCTCCGTATCCACTTTGGAGCACACTGAAAAACTGAGATCGGCCCTGCATGAAATAAGTGAACAGACCCACGTGTCAGATAACCTGGAAGGGCTGTACCGCTCATTTCACCATACCGTCAATCGATTAATGCCGGCAAGAAACCTGATCATAGCAGTGGCCGAAAAAAAGGAACCATACCCGATAGTCCACTTTCCCTATTTTGTCGACAGATTCGACCAACATGCAAACGAGTCCCCCCTGATTCTCGATGAGAAGGGGAAAAAAAGTCTTACCGCCTTTGTACTGAAAAGTGGCAAGCCGCTTCTCATCACTCCCGACAATTACAGGCAGATATGCGAAGAAAACGATATTGTCGCCATGGGTACAAAACCGTTTTCATGGCTCGGTGTTCCGTTTTACCTTCCACATCTCTCCGGAGTGGTTATCGTCCAGAGTTATGATGAGATTATTTATACCGAAAAAGATAAAAGCCTGCTTCTGTATGTTGCCCGACATGTTGGCTGTGCCCTGCAATACAAAAAAAACCTTGATGAACTGCAGGCCGTAAAGAAGCAGATCCAACAGGATGAACAAAAAAAATGCGCACTCCTGGCCAATATAAGCCACGAAATCAGAACTCCGATGAATGGTGTTATCGGTATTACCGAACTCCTGCTGGAAACAGATATCAATGAACAGCAGCAGGGATATCTTGAAATGATCAGGACCTCTTCAAACCGACTGCTGACTCTGATAAACGACATCCTTGATTTCTCCAAAATAAAAGCCGGCAAACTGGAACTACGCATGGTACCGTTCAATTTCAGGACAACCCTGAGCGATACCCTTGCCATGCAGAAAATAGCGGCAAAACGTAAGGGACTGAACCTGATTCAGGATATCCCAAAGGAAATACCAGAAACCCTGATCGGTGATGAAAATCGTTTTTACCAGATTATTCTCAACCTGGTCAACAATGCAATCAAGTTCACCGATGAAGGAGAGGTACACCTGCAGGTAAAACTGGCAGAAGATCAGCCGAAAGAAGATGACAACCAGTCAATTATCCTTCATTTTTCACTATCTGACACCGGTATCGGTATCAGCCGTGATCAACAAAACAAAATTTTCGATGCTTTCAGTCAGGCTCAGATCATCAAAGAGCGGAATGATGGAGGAACCGGTCTCGGTCTCGCCATTACGGCACAACTGGTAGAACTGATGGACGGCAGGATATGGGTCGACAGCAGGCCAGGTCACGGTTCCTGTTTTCACTTTACCGCCCGGTTTTGGCTGCAGGATACCAAGAGAACAGAACCACCATCCCAGAAAAAGGGGCCACCGGCAGATCGCAAAAATACAAACGAATTTCACATTCTGGTAGTGGAGGATGAACCAATCAGCCAGACCTTGACCGTCACCATTCTTGAACATGAGGGCTGGCAGGTTACGGCCGTTTCAAGCGGCAGAGAAGCTGTTGATCATGTCAACCGCTATTCCTATGACCTTGTCCTGATGGATATCCAGATGCCGAAAATGGATGGAAACGAGGCGACCCGTTTAATCAGAAAAAAGGACAAGAATCTGCCAATCATCGTAATGACCGCTTTTACAGAAAAAGAAGACCGGGAAAAATATCTGTCGGCCGGTATCAACAGCTATATCTCAAAACCCATCGACAGTGTACTGCTGAGAAACAAAATAAACCGTATACTGGCCACTGCTTCCTGACAGACGTGACATACCCTTTCTCCGGTACACCGTCGTGCTGATAACAAGAAGGAACCGCCCTGTTAAACAAAAGCATGAATACCCTTTTTGAAAAAATAACCTTTCTTTTCGATCCCCTTCACCATCAATGGGAACACGAACGGATGCACCGCAAGATTTCTCTCTTTCTGGTAATTTTCTTCATTGCCGCACTGTTCATTATCGAATTAAAACGAGTCGGCCTGCTGACTCCATCTCTGTCGGCCATTGTTCCCCGTAGTCATTTTTCGGCAATAGAATCAGCTTTTACCGTTGTTCTGATTCTTGAAGTGATCAGTCTTATTTTTACCCTGCCCTGCTCCTTTTCTCGGTCGGTCGGCAAACAATTCGAGCTTCTGTCTTTGATCCTGATGCGTAACGCATTCAAGGAACTTTCCTATTTTCCGGAACCAATCAGTTTCGCGGGTAACGAACAGGCAGTCCTCCGCATCTTGTCAGATGGTTTCGGGGCATTACTGATATTTGCACTGCTCGGACTCTATTATCTGATCCAGGATAAAAAACAGGAAAAAGCGATGAAACCATCTGTTTTATTCCGTTTCGTCGCTGCCAAAAAAGGCCTGGCATTACTCCTGCTGATCGCTTTCTCCTTTATGGGAACAAAGAGTGCCTGGCTGGCCCTGACAGGTACAGAACATACTGATTTCCTCCATGACTTTTACACATTGCTTATTCTTGCCGACGTCCTGATTGTTTTACTTTCGCAATGTTTTCAACCGGGATTCTATTCCGTTTTTCGTAATTCCGGTTTCGCCCTCTCAACAATGATCATCAGAATCGCTCTGGCAGCCCCGCCGTTCTACAATGTATTACTCGGTATTGCCGCCGCGCTTTTTGCCATAGCGCTCAACCTCACCTGTAACAATATATTCGGAAAAAAAATATACCGGTCCCATCACTAACCAGTTGCTCTGAACCGCTTTATCGAATTTAAGAGAGCTGTTACCAGTAACCGGCGATTTTACTGCCGCAAAAGGGACAGAATTCTGAAGAGAGCAGGTTCTCAACCACCCGAAAACCGACACGGTGGACCAATTGTTTCCGACATTCCGGACAAGCGGTATCTTCACCACCTTCGTTTCGTACATTACCGGTATAGACATACCGCAGCCCCTCGGCGAACCCCAGCATACGGGCCCTCAACAGACTGCTGGCGGATGTCGATGAACGATCCATCATACGATATGCAGGCCTGAAGGCCGACACATGCCAGGGAATATCTCTGGAAATCGTCGCGAGATAACGGGCGATAGACCTCAGCTCGTCATCAGAATCGTTCACGCCCGGAATCAGCAAGGTTGTTACCTCAACCCAGACGCCCCTCGCATAAAATTGTCTGACCGTATCCAGAATATGGTCAAAACCATACGGCCCGCCACCACAGACATCCTGGTAAAAGGAATTTTCACAGGATTTAATATCAATATTGATACCATCCAGAACCGGGACCAGCATTGAAAGCGCATCACTGCTGATAAAGCCATTGGAAACAAAGATATTCTTCAAACCGGCACGATGGGCGGCAACACTGCAATCATAGGCAAACTCAAAAAAAACCGTTGGTTCAACATAGGTATAACTGATAGAACGACAGCCACAGGTCCGGGCAATACCAACAATTTCCTCCGGTTCTCTGACACGAAAGCGACTGTTTTCGGGAGCGGTCTGGGACAACGTATGGTTTTGACAATGAAGGCAGGAGAAATTACAACCAACCGTTGCCAGCGAGAACGTCAAGCTTCCCGGTAAAAAATGAAACAACGGCTTTTTTTCCACCGGATCTGTCTGTTCAGCAGCCACCTTTCCATAAACAAGACTATACAGTTCCCCATCTCTGTTTTCCCTGACGCCACACCGACCTCGTCTCCCCGGTCTCACCAGGCATCGATGCTGACAAAGACCGCAGGTGACCGTCGAGCCATCAGTCGTATAAAACAGTGCTTTTTTCACCCGTTACTCAATACCTAAAGAAATTCGAGTCTTATTGCCGTGGGCCGTCTGTTGCGCCAAAGTGCCCGTCTGTTCACGCTTTTTCATGATAATGATCATACCGAAAAAAACAAGATCGGATTAGCGCAGCTCGTTAGAGCCTTTCCAACCAGTATAAACGTATCAGAACAATACGCCCTCATTGTATTTCCAACAGAAACAACCGTTTGCTGTCAGAAAAAACGTGAAATCATGATTTCGTTTCCGGTCAGAAGCGGGTCTCCAGAAAAGAGAAGAAAAATTTGACAGAAAAGGTATGATCAAACCAAAAAAGGATGCTGCCGATCTGGCTGATGGAGACACAACCTGAATTCAGGAGAACATCCTCTTTTACCGGTATAAACAAAGACCTGAGTACCATATGGACGAAGAAGCATTAATCAAGCTGCCATTGTTCAACAACCTTCCTGAGTGTGAGCGACAATTCCTGATCACGCTCGCCACAAGGCATCACTTCACCTTCCAGCAAATGCGAATGCTGGTTGAATTCTGCCTGGACATGCACTGCTGGCAGCAAGAATCGCTTAATCAATTTTATCTTCCACAGCAGTTCGCAGACACCAATGGGAAACAGGTAGCCGAGCGTATCTTTCAACAATTGAAAAAAGGCTATGATTCCATCAAAAACAGAAAAAAATCATATGCGACGGCGGCAGTCTTCAACTCTTCTGAAAACAGATTTCCCGATAACAGGATGATCCGATCGACGCTCAACGGCAAGATTATGGGCCGGTGTCCAGTCGCGTCCGAAAAGACCCGATGCTGCAACCTGATGACCCTTGATGCCGTTCAGCAATGTGGCTTTGATTGCAGCTATTGTTCAATTCAGTCATTCTATCATGGAGGAACGGTCCGTTTTATAGAGGATCTGGATACCCACCTCAATGCGATAAAACTTGATCAGAACCGGTATTACCATATCGGTACCGGCCAGTCATCCGACTCACTTATGTGGGGCAACAAGTATGGTCTGCTTGATTCCCTTTCCCGGTTCGCCGCCCATAATCCAAACGTCATCCTTGAAATGAAGTCAAAAAGTGGCAGGATTGATTTCTTTCTGGAAAAGGAAAACAGACCTCCCATCAATATGCTGTTCAGCTGGTCACTGAACAGCCCCGTGGTCATAGCCCATGAGGAAAAAGGAACGGCAAAGCTGTACAGACGGCTTGAGAGTGCCAGAAGACTTGCCGATATCGGCTGTCCGATCGGGTTTCATTTTCATCCCATTGTCTGGTATCAGGGATGGCAGAATGACTACCGGGCAATCGTCCATCAACTGACAAACCGCTTCCAGCCGGAAGAAATTGTCATGATCTCTCTGGGAACCATAACCTTTATAAAAGCTGTACTGAAAAGAATCCGGAAACGGGTTCTCTTCAGTACGATCCTACAGATGCCAATGGAAGATTGTGCCGGAAAATTGAGTTACCCGCCTGCCATTAAAGAAGAACTGTTCAGTACCGTGTACCAGGCATTTCCTGAGCAGTGGAGAAACAAGGTATTCTTTTATCTGTGCATGGAAGACAGCAGCCTCTGGCAGCCGGTCCTGGGCAGGAGTTATCCCGACAACGAGACATTTGAGGCTGATATGCTGAAAAGCTATTACGACAAGATACAGGCGATAAAAAACAGAGCTGCGCAACAAACGTCCTACAGATGAACAAAACCCTCAATCACCAAACCGTCGCCACGTACCCTCCTCTCTCAGGTAGCAGGGACGAAACCGGGTCTTATAACTCATCGCAGCAACTCCAGGAATATGATAACCAAGATACACATATTCGATCGATCTGCTTTTACAGAACTCAATCATACTCAGGATATTAAAGGTACCAAGACTTCTTCTGGATTCTTCCGGATCAAAATAAAAATAGACCGCGTTCATCCAGTTTTCACCAACATCAACAATCGCATTGCCGAGAAGTCTGCCATTCTTTCTATAATGAATTTCGCTAGAGGTGACGATGGTATTAAGGAAAAATTCTGAATAATAACCAAAGGCGGTATTGTTTTTCTGGGGATATCGACCTCGGAGAAACCGCTCACATAAATCCAGATTCTCCTCGGTCATCGCCACCGGCATGAAACCGATATCAAGATCAGAATTTCTCTTTTCCACACGCCGCTGATTCCTGTTCGGCCTGAACTCCCGGGGGTGCAAACGGATCGGGATACAGGAGGAACAGGAATGGCAGCGCATTGTATACAGACTGTTACCGTTTCTTCGATAACCGGCAGCAAGAAACAATTCCATGGTATGATCGGTCATCGGGCCCAAAAGAGCAGCCTGATAAAAAGAGGCCCTGAATGGCAGGTTATAGGGACACGGCAAACACCTGTTCATAAAATAGCGGTCAAGATTTCGCTCAATTCTGGCAAATTCCTGTCCGCACCGACGATCATACAGAGACATTCAATCCTCGTCTGTTTTTAAACCAGACCCTGATCCAGCATCGCATTCACTACTTTTACAAAACCAGCAATATTGGCACCAGCAACATAGTTTCCTGACACACCGTAACTCTCAGCAGCATCAAGGCAGGTCGCATGAATTGATTTCATGATCTGCTTCAAGCGTGAATCGACCTCTTCCCGCGTCCAGGAAAGTCGCATAGAATTCTGAGACATCTCAAGGCCGGAAACGGCTACACCGCCGGCATTGGCAGCTTTTCCCGGTCCATAAAGCAGCTTGTTTTCAATGAACTGATCGATAGCCTCGGGGGTTGACGGCATATTGGCTCCTTCACTGACAAGATAAACACCGTTTTTCAACAGGTTTGCCGCATCTGTCCCATTTATTTCATTCTGGGTCGCGCAGGGCAGCGCGCATTGCGCCTGATGATCCCACAATGGGTTGTAATCCAGTGATGGATCAACCGGCGTATAAACTGCCGTCGAATAGGTGTCGGCATATTCCTTAATTCTACCACGGCGCAGATTCTTCAACTCCTTCACATAGGCAAGTTTTTCCTGATCAATCCCCTGTTCATCATAGATATAGCCGGACGAATCAGACAATGTTACCACCTTACCACCAAGCTCAATGAGCTTCTCTGTCGTAAACTGAGCGACATTGCCAGAACCAGAGACCAGGCAGGTCTTACCCTCAATCGTTTCTCCTCTGGTCTGCAACATCTCGGCAGCAAAGTAAACGTTGCCGTAACCGGTCGCTTCCGGTCGGATCAGACTGCCGCCCCAGTTCAGGCTTTTACCGGTCAGCACACCGGTAAATTCGTTTTTCAGTTTTTTATACATCCCAAACAAATAACCTATTTCCCTGGCCCCTACACCAATATCACCGGCAGGTACGTCGGTATTTGGTCCAATATAACGGTACAGCTCAGCCATGAAAGACTGGCAGAAACGCATCATTTCAGCATCCGATTTCCCCTTGGGATCAAAATCTGAGCCGCCTTTACCGCCACCCATCGCAAGCGTTGTCAACGAATTTTTGAACACCTGTTCAAAGGCGAGAAATTTTATGATCCCAAGATTTACCGAAGGGTGGAAACGCAGCCCACCTTTATACGGTCCAATGGCACTGTTCATTTCTACTCTGAATCCGCGATTGACCATCGCCTGTCCGTTATCTGTCATCCAGGGAACCCTGAACATGATCACCCGTTCCGGTTCGGTAATCCTTTCGAGTACCGCCTGCTGACGATACTCGGGATTTCTGTCCAGCACCGGCTTTACGGACTGAATAACCTCTTTAACTGCCTGATGAAATTCATATTGACCAGGATCTCGGGATTGAATTAACTCCTCGATGTACTCCATTTTTCGTTTCTCCTTTATGGACAGCAAAATTTAATCTTCCGTTTGGGAGGAATGATCAGTCACGGCCTCCCGATCCAAAATAACACCTCTGGATGCGCTCCCTTCACATTTTATAGTCAGGCTGCGATCCAATCTAATCAATCGAGTCCATTTTCCATCATACACCGGTTTAAAACCGCCAAACCACTCCCAATCTATCCGGTCGTGACCATTTCGGTGATGTCTGCCATTTTCCTCATCAACGGTCAGGTACGGTATACCAAGTGACGTAATATTCTGAAAAAAATGGGATCCTTGAGAAGGATCAGCGCGCAACAGACGGGAACGAAGTTCGACAATTGCCTTGACATTTGAAATATCACTCCACTGAACAGGAATGCCAAGCCAGTGGTCCGAAGTCCCCCATCTGCCGGGACCAACCAGCAGAAACTGACGTCCTTCCGTGACCAGTTTTCTGTTCAGCATACCAATTTCACGAGCAATTTCTTTCGTCGCTGCCGGATCAAAACCTTCCGGCCGAACAAAAATGATATCAAAGAGTTCGGTCAACCGTCCATGTCCAAGACACTGGGTTGAGTAAATCACCGCCTGCTCTACTTCATTCGGGTGGATAGCGACATCAGCCCGTTCTCCTCCGGAGACCATCGGTCTGATCTGCAGCAGATAAAACTGGCTCTCGGCAAGAGTCTTACCAAGCTGCACCACAAACTCAATCTCCACCTCACTGCCCATTCCGGAACGACCGATATCAAGAATCTCGCTCAACATCTGTGGCAATGGAAAGGACGAATATTTGAGAATCTGGGAAAAAGTCAGTATTTTCACCCCCGCCATATCAAGATCACGGATCCGGTGTTCTTCAGGGATATAGGTGGAGCTCAGCAATCGTACCGGATCATCACCGGCCGCATGCTGAACATCGTAACGAACGAGATTAGCGTTCTCCCGATTCAAACAGTCGCCGGTGCTCATATCCACACCATAAAACTGACGCTGACAATTTTCCAGCATATCGTCAACCGTTGAGAACTGAATCAATTTCTGCGGATGCGCCGGTGAAAACCTGAGATTTCGCTCCCCCTCAACCACCGTCTTGCCAATTCCAACCGCAATATGGGCAATGCCATCGGTCGGCTTCATATCCTGAACCGGATAGTAGTTATGCGACTGGGCAACACCGGACAACGCAGGATACCATTTACCGTTATAATTACGGCCAATCAACTGCTGGATGATCACTCCCATCGAATCTTCTCTGTTACCAGAGCCGTTTCGGGTAAACGCCTGGGGACTTTCAAACCAGGTCGATGCGTAAACCAGTTTCACCGCACACTCGAGCTGTGCCAGCCGTTCCGTAAAATCAGGGTGGTTATTGGCAAGAAAGTAGGTGGAATAAAGCCCGGCATATGGTCTGAAATGTCCATCTTCCAAAAGACTCGAAGAACGGACAGACAATGGGAAATCACATTTCTTCAAAAACGATTCCAGATCCTGCCGCAGCCACGATGGTAATTGCGCATCGACAAACAGATCGGCAATCTGTTCGTCACTGACAGTTGATGGCAATACCAGCTGATTCTGGTTAATAAAATGATCGAAACCGTTCGCTGCAATAACCACCGTTTTTGGAATGGATACCGGATAATCTGCCAGTACGGATCCCTTTAACGGCGGCCGCTGAAACAGACCCCAGATAAAAGCCAGGCCGCGAGCCTTGCCGCCAATCGGTCCATCACCGATCTTCACGAACTCGTTGACATCAATATCATAGGAGTCCGGATCAAATCTGGTAACGACACCCTGCTGCCTCAATTTTCTCAGGGAACGAACCTTGCGTATGATATCATCCCGGATATCGCCAATCCGATCGACATCGCCAATGAAATCACGATGAAGACTCCGGGCAAGGCCGATTTCAGAACGAGCCATCATCCAGTTAGAGAAATGGTTGCGGACCGCATGATACTGTAAAGACGCATCCGGAACTGTCTTTAATGCCTCCTCAAATTCAACAATATTGGTTGCATTGCTGACGGGGCTGCCATCCGGCATCCGGAAAACAAAATCACCAAAACCGAGGTAGGTCAGAAAGAAACGGTGCAATTGCCGGTAACTGTCCATCGACTGTTTGGAAATAAAAACAGCCGGAATCTGCTCGGCTCTGCTCTTATTGGTCCACTCAGACGATAACATCAGAAGCGGTATATTGGGATTCTTTTTCCTGATATATGTCAGCAGCGCCTCTCCGGCCCGCGGGTCAACTTTTCCATCCCTGGGAAAACGGGCATCACTGATAATGGCAAAAACATACGGTTCATATAATTCGTACAATGCCTGAGCTTCCTCATAGGTGCTTGCCATCAGGATCCGGGGCCGCGCCCGCATCCTCAACAAACGGTGCCGTTCGTTGATACTTTCATCAAGCACTGACTGGGTCTGCTGGACAACTTCCCGATAAATGGCCGGTAAAAACAGAGACCGATATTCCGGAGAATCCTCTACATAGACGATCACCCGCACCATCGCCAGAGCTGTATCATTGATCACATTGGCATGATCTTCGACATTTTTGATGATAGCCAGCAATAAATCATCCTCACAGCACCAGAGGAAGATATTATCGATAGCGTTCCGGGCATAATCTTCAGGCAGCGACTGGATGGCCCTCAAATTGTGAGCAAGCAGCACAACTTTCAGGTCAGGCCGTTTTTCCTTGATCTTCCGGCCAAGATCAAATGCGTCCATGCCGCTGAGATAGGGCATGGTAACAACCAGATCGAATAGTTTATGTTCCAGTGCCTCAAGGGCTTCCTCTCCCGTCGACACGCGGGTTACCTTTGGTGCCTTACTTAAATTCAGTCCGTGATATTCATGAATGATCTTGGTTGTTATATTGCCATCTTCTTCCATGACAAAAGCATCATAAAGACTGGAAACCAGGAGAATTTCCTGGACTTTAAACGCCATCAGTTCATGAAAGACCTTGAAATGGGGATCAAACGCCGTCGGAAGAGTCGCAGGATGCACCGTCATGCCTCACCGCTTAAAAAAGATTAAATACACGATTTACCGGTATCGTTTTTTTCTCCGCATAAAAAACCGTACGGAAGTTATATCAGGCTGTAATGTATAACGTATCTGTAAAAAAAAACAAAAGTTATTCTGACCCGATTCCTGATTTTATTAAACGCGGCTAACATCTTCGGGATAGTTGAGATTGCGCCACGAACCAAGAATTGATGCGGGAATTTCCGGTTCGTACACTGAGTCAAAGGCACAAATGTACTGCATCCGAAATTTCCTTTTAGCCGCGAGCTCCTTAAAAAAAGGACGGCATCGAAAATCATACCAGGCAAAAAGCGGTTCACTCCTGCCAGTCAGTTTATTGTGCGGAACAACCGCACTTCGACCCGGAGAGCGCTGACTGAGAAGCCAGTCGATACTCCCGGTTTCTACAAAGGGCATATCACTGGCCAGTACAAGAATGGAAGCAAGTGGATACGCCTGCATCACAGCACCAATACCGCTCATCGGTCCGTCCATACCGTCAAGATCGGAAAGCCGCTGAAGAGGCTTGAGCGCCATTGGTACACTGCCCTTACCGGAGAGGACGATATGATCGACCCAGGGATGCAGTTTTTCAACACCAATCTCAAGCCAGGTTCTGTTCCGTGATTTATCGACGATCAATTGTTTTGGCCGTCCCATTCGGCGGCTCTTGCCACCAATCAGGATACAACCGACGACCGGAACCTTCTGCTGACAGGCAACGAGCCAGTTCATAATCTCGGTAAAACAGCTGTCAACATCGTTTCGACTCCGACAGACAAACCCATCATCGACTTGAAGCTGACGACAGTCAAAAGAAGCTCCCAGAAACAAGCTTCTCCCCCAACGGTCTTCAGCACCTTCAATCAGCAGGAGATCACAGCAGGCGCATTCTTCCAGAAGTGCGGTTTTTCGACGAATCTGAGCTGCTTCTCCATCCACAAGATTACGAACCCTGATACCAGCAACAGACAATCTTTGTTCAAGAAGCTCGAACAAACCACTGCAGCCATCACCCCGCTCAACCGTGAGAACCGGCAGGCTATCAGGCAAAGAGACTCTATTCATCCTGTCTCACCGGAAACAACTCAGAATTATGAAAACCACCTCGTTTACGTGACCGGGAAATCGCTTCGGTCCCCTCTGTCCCTTCCATACAAATCAGCGAGCTCCGGAAATCGACAACAACAGTTGACGTTATCTGTTTCTGTACTTACTCGTTATCCATTATTCTGAATAACGAACGGAAATACAACAAAATTTGAGATCAGGCACGATTATGGATGATGATTTAACCCTGAAAGCCTACCATTATGACCTTCCAGACACCCATATCGCCCAACACCCGGTTGAACAAAGGGAAAACGCTCGCCTTATGCTGTTAGACCGGGGAGCCGGCACAATCAGGCATTTGCGTTTCTCGGATATCAACTCACTTGTTTTACCCGGTGATGTCCTTGTCTATAACAATACAAAGGTGTTCAAGGCACGATTAAACGGGTGCAAAGAGACGGGAGGAAAAGCTGAGGTCTTTCTGCTCGCGTTCCCCTCTCCGGCAGCAGATTCAAGAGAAGGAAAAAATGGCTGGACCCGCTTTTCCTGTGAAATATTGGTTAGAACATCCCGCAAGCCGCTCCCGGGATCTGTCATCACCATCAGCAACAATTGTTTTTTCACCCTTGAAGAAAACCGTGAGCGAGGGAAATGGACAGCACACCTGTATATACCGGTCGGTGAAGACATTGAAGAGATTATAGACACTAATGGCCTTGTGCCATTACCTCCCTATATCCACCGTCACAAAGAGGTTGACAATAATGATGTCTCACGTTATCAGACGGTCTACGCAAACGCCACCGGTGCAGTGGCTGCTCCAACTGCCGGGCTCCATTTCACCAATCAACTCCTGGTCGATTTATCGGCACAGGGCGTGCAGATAGCTCCAATTACCCTTCATGTCGGTTATGGAACCTTCTCCCCGGTTGAAGTTGATGATATTAAACAGCACAAAATCCACCGGGAATATATTGAGGTCTCAAAAAAGAGTGCAGCAATCATCAATAATGCGAAAAGAAATGGTGGCAACCTCTGGGCGGTTGGAACCACGTCAACGAGAACAATAGAATACTGCTCCAAAAAAAACGGAACCATTATCCCTTTTTCCGGCTGGTGCGATCTCTACATTTATCCCGGTTATTCATTCAAGGCAGTGGACAGACTGATAACCAATTTCCATTTACCCGAATCGTCATTGATGTTTCTGGTATCGGCTCTGTGCGGCAGAAAAAAACTGCTGGAATGTTATCGCACCGCAATAGAAAACAACTATCGATTCTTTTCATATGGTGATGCAATGGCAATTATCTGAACAACAAAAGAATACCGTCAGAAAGATGGAAAACTCGTATTTTATCAGGCACTGGAAGCAGCAGGACTGTCAGCACCTGTTTTTTCTTTTTTCTCAGGTGTCGGACATGCTTTTTCACTTTCCTTCGCCGAAGCACCACTGGAAGACGCGTAACCATCGGCATACCAACCGCCACCCTTCAATTGAAAAGAACTGATTGAAACAAGCTTTTTCAAGCCGCCACTGCAATCCGGGCAAACAGTAAGCGGCTCATCGCTTATTTTCTGCTGCACCTCAAAGACCTTCCTGCAGTCCTTACATTCATATTCATATACTGGCATAAAACTGCTCCTGATAAAAACAAGCCGTCGTTACAGACAGCGGACATAAAACCGGACGCTAATGTAATTCTCCTTGCCACACCTGTCAACAACCAGTTTTTTACGATACCAGATCACATTCTTTGATAAACACCTGCAAATAGCATCATTTTTTTCACAATAAAAAACTATCTGACGCTCTTTCATCAGTTACTTCATTGCGATACTTGATTTTTTCATTTACAAGGTTTATCTTCTCATGAGTTTTTTATTATTAATAACAATTATTCTTTTATCGAGGAGGAAAAAATGGCAAAGACTTTAGTTGAAATGGCTGCCGATATTATTCAGGCACAGGGTAGTACAAAAGATATGTCGGTAGAGGAAATCAAGGAAGCTCTGCACGAGACATTTGAAACACTTCAGGGATTACAAAAAATTGAAACCGGCCCCGCAGCAGAAGAAGCAGCACCTGTTGCACCTCAGATCAATCCGCACAAATCGATATTAAAAAACAAAATCATCTGTTTGGAATGTGGTGAAGAATTCAAGATGCTTTCACCAAAGCATCTCAATTCTCATGGCCTTACCGGCAGGGAATACAGAATTAAATACGGTTTTTCTCTCCGACAGCCCCTGTGTGCAAAAGCACTTTCTGAAAAAAGGAAAAAATCAGGAAAGGAAAGAGGTATACCGGAAGCGTTGAAAAAATCCATTGAAAATCGAAAAAAGGCAAAAGCAGCACCACGGAAAAGAGCTGTCAAAAAATAAGTAATTCAGATATCAGGAGATTTTGCCAATCGTTATCTCCTTTTTCATGACAACAGATAGGCAAAACTCCTGATAGTACCTTTTTTTGAATAAAAGAAAAGGCAGTACTTGTTGTCAGTACGAGCGTCATCATTTGTTCAAACACTGTCTTCGAAAGCTGAGCATGACCAAGCTTGTCACGATTCCAAAAACGATACATTCTTCTATCATCTGGCACTCTTGCAAACTGACCGTGCTGGGAGTCCTGCTTTCCTTTTCAGCTTTCAGTGCTGCAGCCCCGGCAGCAGAAGAAACAGCAGAACAGGTTATCACCCGGCTCCAGGATCATTATCACCGGGTGGACAGCCTGAGTTTTTTATTTTTCCAGACGACAAGAGGCCAGATGACAGGACGCCCCAAAAAAGGATCCGGCAATGGTGTTTTTGTCCGTACCCCCCAGGGCTCTCAGATGAGATGGAACTACACCAGCCCTGAAAGACAGGTGATCATCAGTGATGGTAAGCAGGTTACCATGTATTTCGAACGCCTTAATCAAATGATCATTGCGCCGGTTACCCAGGCGCAGGCTGATGTTTTTCTTTCTTTTTTCAGTGATCAGGACAGACTGAAAGATCGTTTTACCATCCGTGATCCCGCTCCGGCCGCATCAGCGGATATTACAGATGATCTGAAGGTTGTTCACCTGCTGCCAAACGCCCCTGATTCGCAAATCAGCACGATTCATATCTGGGTGAGCCGAGATTCCCATATCAGAAGAATCGAACTGGTGGATCATTTTGAAACGGTAACGACCATAACACTTTCAGAAATCCAAACAGACACCATCTCTGGAAACGATACCGAGACTATAAAACGTATTTTCACCTTCACGCCCCCCGAGGGGACAGAAATCATCAAGCAATAGAACAATCGTCTCATCAATAACGGCAGCAAGACTGCCAGAACAGGAACGAGAATATGCCACAGGAAAATGACAGTTTTGAAACGCTATTTGAGCAGAACGAAGAAAAAGAAACGCGTAAACTCTCTCCCGGGCAAAAAATTTCAGCACAAATTGTTGGTATAGACGGAGAAACAATCTTTCTTGATGTCGGTCTGAAAAGTGAAGGGATTATTGAAACCGCAGAATTTCGTGACCAGGAAGGCAAGGTGAACGTCGCTGTTGGAGATATTGTTCCTGTCTATTTTTTAAAATCAACGGCAGCGGAACAATTGTTCACGACCAGTCTGGGATCATCCGCTGCCGGTGCCCACCTGGAGGAAGCGTTCAATTGTCAGATTCCCGTTACAGGAACCGTAAGGGCCGAAATCAAGGGAGGTTTCGAGGTCACCCTGTCCGGTACTGTCAAAGCCTTCTGCCCATATTCTCAAATGGGTCTGCGCCGCCGCGAAGATGCGGCAACCGCCTACCTTGGAACCCACAAGAAGTTCCTGATTACCCGTTTTGAGGAAAACGGAAAAAACATTGTCCTTTCCGCCCGAAAACTGGAAGAAGAAGAGCAGCGACTCAAAAAGGAAGCGTTAAAAGAATCGCTGACAGAAGGGGCGGTGGTGGATGGTACCATTTCCTCTATCAGACAATTTGGACTCTTTGTCGATATCGGTGGCGTGGACGGCCTTGTCCCCCTTTCGGAAATAGGCTGGAGCAGGGTTGAAAACCTTGAAGACGCCTTCTCCACCGGACAACAGGTAACCGTAGCAATCAAGGGCCTTGACTGGGAAAATGACAGAATCAGCCTCAGCATTAAAGAAACCATTGAGGATCCATGGACAGAAGCGATAAAGACATTGGGCGAAGGAAGTACCAGGACAGGAACGGTTTCCAGGCTTGCACCATTCGGAGCCTTTATTACCCTGACTCCTGGAGTCGACGGCCTTATCCATATTTCAAAATTGGGACAGGGCCGCAGAATCAACCATCCCCATGAGGTCCTGGAAGAACAGCAACAGATCGAAATAGTCATTGAGTCGATAGACGTCGAGAAAAAACGCATATCCCTGGCACCTTCAGACTACGAGACACCGGAACAGAAAAAGGAAAAGGAGCATCAGGATTTCAGGCAATATCAGTCAACCGGTCAGAAAGAAAAACCAGCCTCCGGCATGGGAAGCCTGGGCGCATTGCTCAAGGCAAAGATGGACGAAAAGAAAAAATAAATCCGGGGTATTTTTTCTGATCAAACCTCGTCTCTTGCAAGCCTCTGACGGTGCATCTCAAACATGATCACTGCAGCGGCAACCGAGCTGTTCAACGAGTCCAGGCTGCCAGCCATTGGAATCGAAATTAATACGTCACATTGACGCCGAACAAGCGGGCGTATCCCCTGGCCTTCATTCCCGACCACCAGACAGGCGGGAAGATCAAAATCGGTCCGATATATGGATTGGGCATCTTTATCCTTCACGGCACCAAAAACCCAGACACCGGCCTCTTTCAATCTCTGCAATGAGGTCGTCAGATTTGTCACCTGACAGATTTCCACCTTCGATAACGCTCCTGCAGACGATTTTGAGGCAATACCGGCCACCGGTGCCGACCGCTCACGGGTCAATAGCGCGTGATCTATTCCCGCAGCATGTGCCGAGCGGATAATTGCCCCGATATTATGCGGATCCTGAATTGAGTCACAGGCTATAATCTTCGGTTTTTCTCCACCCGCTTCTTTTTCGAGAATCGAGCGTAAAAAAGTATCAAAAGACAAGAGAGAGACAGAAGCTCCTCTGGCAATGACACCCTGATGTCGTATCTGACCAGCGGATACCCCGGTTATCTTTATTCGTTCAACAAAACGGCACTTTATTCCGGCATTCTGTGCATCTTCGATCAATCCCTGCCAGTTCCTGCCATGCCGATCCTTCTGTAAAACCAGCTCAACAATCTTGTCGGGAGCCGTCCTGATCGCCTCGTGTACCGGGTGCACACCCCAGATCAATTCATCACTATAACGTATACGGCGCTCCCGGCCACGACGTTCTCCCTTCTTTTGCCCACTCACCGCATCAATCCAGATTAATTACGGCACCCGTCATATCCCGGCAGTACCGCGACCGCTCAGCATATATAATTGCACAGGTCATTTTTACCGCATCTTCCAAAACATCATTGACGACCAGATAATCATACTTTTTCCGTTCTGTCATTTCCTGCCTGCCTTTCGCAAGCCGCCTGCCAATGTCCGCTTCATTCTCACTTCCCCGCTTTCGCAAACGAATTTCAAGCTCTGCCATCGTCGGAGGAGCAATGAAGATGGTTGTAGCCGGCACCTGTCGTTCCCGAAGAATCGTAGCGGTACCCTGAACATCAATATCGAGAAGGACATCCTTTCCCTGCCGCAGCAGCTCGATCACCGGTTCAGAAGCGGTTCCATATAAACTACCATGAACGTCCTTCCATTCGAGAAAAGCTCCTTCTGTAATCATGGACTGGAAAAGCGGCTGTCCAATAAAGTGATAATCCCTGCCGTCCAGTTCTCCTTTTCTGGATTGTCTGGTCGTATAGGATACAGAAAAAAATATATTGGCAACTCTGCTGAGGACTTCTTTGAGAATTACCGTTTTTCCGGTGCCGGAAGGGGCGGAAACGATAAACAGTCTACCGTCCATCTCGTTCCTCTTTACCTGCTCCAACATACTGACCCATCTGCAGTGCTGAAACCCGCTGAGCAACCGTATCCGGTTGAACGGATGACAAGATCACATGATTTGAATCGGTAACGATAATCGATCGTGTCCGGCGTCCCTCGGTTACATCGATCAGGCGTTCACCCTTTTTGGCCAGTTCCTTGAGTTTTCTGGCCGGAGATGAACCGGTATTGATGACCGCGACCACCCGATTGACCATGACGGTATTACCAAAACCGATATTCAACAGATACATAATCGCTTCCTCCAAACAGATATCCTGCGTACTCTCTTCCTATTCAATATTCTGAATCTGCTCCCTCATCTTTTCCAATTCACTTTTCAGCTCAACAGTCATATGGGCAATATGGGCATCGTTGATTTTGGATGCCATCGTGTTTACTTCCCGCAAAAACTCCTGAATCAGGAAATCAAGCTTCCTGCCAACCGCTTCTCCCGTTGTCTGTAAAATATCTTCAAACTGAAGGACATGGCTCCTGATTCTCACCAATTCTTCGGTAACATCCGATTTATCTGCAAGAATGGCGACTTCCTGCGCCAGTCTCATCGGATCAATAGTCAAATCTTTATCAAGCAGGTTATCCAGACGCTCCTGCAAACTCTGTTTGCGGGACTCGACAAGCTTCGGTATCCTTTTTTCTATATCATCGATAACGCATGAAAATGAAACCAGTCTTTCCCTGAGGTCAAGAGTCAGCTCCCTTCCCTCTTTTTCTCTCATCTTGAGGCACTCCTCAAGCGCCATATCAACGGCATCACCAATATACACGCTGACCATATCCAGATCCTCCTTTTTCTGCTCGCGAACGAGAACATCCGGATAGGCCACCAGGTCAGTAATAGCAAGAGTGCAATGCAGATCAAGTTTCTCTGCCATTTTTTCCAGTGATGCCTTGTATGCACCGGCAAGATCATAGTCTACCCTGACTTCCATCAGATCAGAGAAGTCTCCGGAGACAGAAAGTGACAAATCAACCCGTCCCCGTTGATAACAGGCAGCAATCCGGTTTCTGATATCGTCTTCAAAGACTGAATAATCACGTGGGATTCTGATCTTTGCATCAAGAAACCGATTATTTACAGACCGGATCTCAACAGTCCAATTCCTGCCATTTGCTGTTATTTCCCCGCGACCATAGCCGGTCATACTTTTGAGTGTCATCTTTTTCTCATATGTTTTGTAAATTGATTATCATTTTCGGAAAATGCGAAAGGACGAAGAACAGGAATCAGCAAAGACTCAAATCAGAAATGTACGCACACAATAACGCTTCTCCATACAAATAAAGGCGCATGGAACGGGTATGTTCCATGCGCCTTTATACAAGCGACGTGACGCCTGACAAATCCCGGTTATTTGGCCATAGCAGCATCCAATTCCACAACCAGCTTGTCACTGACATCAATTGTCTTGTCAAAATAAGGAATGCCGGAACGTAAATCAAGAATTACCGTATACCCATTGGCCTTACCATAGGTCTTGATAACTTCTTCGAGCGCCTTGATAATCGGTGCCAACTCCTTTTCCTGGAGATTTTTCAATTCAAAACGGGCATCTTCCGATTTAGCCTTCAATTCACGTCGTTTCTTCTGGAACTCAAGCGCTTTTTCTTTTTTCTTTTCCTCACTCCAGGCAGTGCTCTTTTTCTCGATCTCCTTCTGCAACTCCTTCAAGCCGGTTTCTTCACTCTTAAACTCTTCCTGGAGCTCTTTTCCTCTGGCCTCAATCTTTTCCTTGGCAGCTTTTCCTGCAACCGAGGAAGAAAGAATTTTCTGGAGGTTCATCACCCCGATTTTAACTTCAGCTGCCAGCGCATGAGAGCCAGCAGACATCACCAAAACCCATACACCAATAAAAACAAGTCTTGCAATATACCTGAATCTGAACATATTTTTCCTTTTTATCCTCTGAGAAAAAGGCACACGAACCCTCGAAGTTCATGTGCCTGAACGATTAATCGTTATCTATAAATGATGCTATTGTCTATGGAACAATGACGAAATCGGCCCTTCTGTTCTGGGCCCAGGAAAGTTCGTCCTGGCCATGCAGCAGAATTTTTTCTTCTCCGTAGCTGATCGTAGACAGGACGTCTTCGTTAACACCAAGGTTTACCAGATATTTTTTAGCACTGAGAGCACGCCTTTCGCCAAGAGCCATATTATATTCCTTGGTTCCACGCGGATCACAATTGCCTTCCACACGAATCTTGAATTCAGGATTCTTCTTTATAAAGTCACCATTAACCTCAATGCGCGACACCTGATCCTGACGAATATCCGACGAATCAAAATCAAAATAAACAGGAAGCATACCGTCAGACGTACGACCTTCCGAGATACCGATCGGCTGAGGAGATTCTAACGGTTCTTCTTTACCCATTGCTCCGTTTTCTTCTTTTACAGGCTTCACGCCTTCGTCTTTATTGCTGTCCGCACATCCTGAGAATAAAACAAGACTCAAAACCAACAACACAGGCAGCAGAGCCTGGATTCTGCTTAACATAATGAAGACCTCCTTTTTTTTAATAAAAATTGCTTTCTATCAGACTCAAATCGCGTTACAGTTTATCCCTATTCAGACAATATGCTCTGATCTCTTTAACTATAGAAGAAAAAGCGGCAAATACAAGAACTATTTTATACTTTGATAACGAAGAAAAAAAACAACAAACCATATTCTAACAAAATATACCCCTCTCCCCTTCATTCCTGCAAAGAGACTTTTCTCAAGCAATTTCCAATCACCTGAACCACAGTGAAAGCTGTCCTTCTTTCAACACTTTTAAAATCAGCCGTTGCATTCATTTTACTCTAGTGATAATTGCTGTTTCGGTATAGAATAGGGAGGCGGGAGTCATTTGTTTCAATACCCCGCCAGATAATGATTATGCTGTCCCGCTCCAGGCCTGAAGGCAGCCAAACAGGAGACATTTATGGCAAAAATGCATATCAATCCCAACCGTGCAACCGATAAAGCGGTGAGGGCAATAGACAGGAAACGCGAACAGGAACGTAAAAAGATGTTCAACCATGCCAGAGACCATGCTGAGTTACTGGCAACAAAACTAGTCCAACGCCTGATGGACAAAAATATTATCGAAACAACGTCCGCTGACAGTATGCGAAAGGCATTCGAAAAACAGCTGCGTTCACTTCATCTGCTTGAAGAATTCGATCTTCAAATGAGACTTGCCCCGTTGAGAACCCTTGTTCAGGATGCCAATATTGTCACTCTCTGCCTGACCCAGTTCATTATCGAAGACCTCGTCAATCATCAGGATATTCAAGATGTTTTTGGTGAAGACATAGATATTTACCGGGCTGTCGACTCGGTCACCAAGGCACTCAGGCCGCAGTGATCAAACCCAAGGAAACCCCCGTTCTTGTTATTGCCGACCGTGATGGCACAATCAGAGATTTCCCTGATCTTACCATGGCTGGAATGGCAAATGGCAGATATGTCAAACCGGAACGCAGCAACCTGATTCCCTTACCGGAAGGCAGTGAATTGTTTTCATTGCCAGACCGACTACCCGTTGGCACAGACCCGGACAACGGTGAACCGTTACTTCTTGACAAAGATCCGAATAATCCGAATAACAGGATCAGTGCCGTTGCAGCGTTTATGGCACCGGCCTACACGGCTATCTATAATACAGCTTACCAGACACAGGAAAACCCGGTTTTGTTACCATTGTTTGCCTATACCGCGGTCGGCTGGCATGACGGCAGATTCTGGGTCAGCGGATTTCGGAGCGATCCTGATATCCGGCAGGATTATGGATATTTCAACCAGTCGAAAATAAACAGAAAAACCAGAAAAAAACTTAGAAAATTCCCCACCAACAAACTCATTCAACATCTGGGCACCTGTTGCCTCATCTACCATTGTCCCGCAGCCAGAAACTTTTTTCTTGACCGCTGGGAAGCACCACTGCCAACGTCACCGGTCTGTAATGCCCGCTGTGTCGGCTGCATCTCTCTACAACCATCAGGCTGCTGTCCGTCAACGCAGAACCGCATACAATTTGTACCATCGGTCCGGGAAATTGCAGAAATTGCAATACCTCACCTCAACAACGCTGACTACCCCATCGTCAGTTATGGTCAGGGCTGTGAAGGTGAACCGCTGATGCAGGGGGAGCTTCTCGAACAATCAATCCTGTTTATCAGAAAAAAAACGGCAAAAGGTGTAATCAATCTTAACTCCAATGCCAGCCGTCCTGAAGTTGTTGACCGTCTGGCATCGGCTGGACTCGACTCTATCCGGGTCAGTATGAACTCGGCGCAAAAACAGTATTATCACCGCTATTATCGACCGACACACTACACTTTTGCAGATGTTGAATCATCAATAAAAACAATGAAGGCGCATGGTAAATTCGTTTCGTTGAATTATTTTATCCTCCCCGGTTTTTCAGACTCAATCCCCGAGACAGACGCCCTCTGCACTCTGGTAGAACGTTCAAAGCCGGACTTCATCCAGCTGCGAAACCTGAATATGGATCCGGAATGGTATCTGAGAACCCTGAAATTACCGAAAACCGAAAAAGCCCTCGGTATCAGAAAATGGTTAGCCCTTTTGAAAAAGCGCTTTCCAGCACTCAAATTTGGTTACTTCAATCCCTTTTTACAGCAGAACAAACCCGTGCCTATTCTCTAGGAAAGGTTACCGATTTATTCCCGCAAAACAGACAGGAGGTGAACAGATGTTCTGCCTGAAATCAAGAAACCGAAATAAAGAGCGATCATTCAGGACAACAAGACGATCGATGTTCTCTTCTGAAAGCACGTATTTCCTTGTCGCCAAACAAAACCAGTGCTACCGGGCAAATTCGACAGCCCGTGTTTCACGAATAACAGTCACCCGTATCTGACCGGGATAGGTCAGTTTTTCCTCAATGGATTTTGCGATATCCTGGCTGACAAGAGTCGCATCATCATCGTTTATTTTTCCTGAGTCAACGATAATTCGCAACTCCCGACCGGCTTGAATGGCATAGGACTTCTCGACTCCGTCAAAGGAGTTGGCAATCCCCTCAAGATCCTCGAGTCGTTTCACATAGCTCTGCAGCATCTCCTTCCGTGCTCCCGGACGCGCGCCAGAAAGTGCATCTGCAGACTGAACCAGAACGTCAAGAACAGATTGTGGTGGCAAATCTTCATGATGAGCCCCGATCGCATAGGCGATTTCTTCCTGTTCTCCATATTTCTTGGCCAAATCTCTACCAATAATGGCATGGGAGCCTTCAACTTCATGGTCAACAGCTTTGCCGATATCGTGCAATAAACCGGCACGCTTTGCCAGCTTGACATCAAGCCCAAGTTCTGCGGCCATGATACCGCAAAGAAAAGCAACCTCAAGCGAATGCTGGAGGACATTCTGACCGTAACTGGTCCGGTATTTCAAGCGTCCAAGGATGTTAATCAGCTCGACATGGACACCATGAGCGCCCACGTCAAAAGTCGCCTGCTCCCCTGCCTCCCGCATACTGACTTCCAACTCCTTCGTTACCTTGTCAACAACTTCCTCGATACGGCCAGGATGAATCCGGCCATCACTAATGAGTTGAAGCAACGCAAGTCGTGCAACCTCTCGACGTACCGGATTAAAACCTGAAAGAATAACAGCCTCCGGAGTATCATCAATAATGATATCAATACCGGTTGCCGCTTCTATAGCCCTGATATTCCTGCCCTCACGTCCAATAATCCGCCCTTTCATTTCATCATTGGGCAGCGGTACCATCGAGACCGTCTTATCGGCGACATAGTCTCCGGCATATCGTGAGACAGCCAATGCAATCAAATTCTTGGCCTTACGATCCGCCTCCATTTTCATTTCATTTTCTATCTTGACCAAACGTTTGGCAGCATCCATGCGGGCCTTGCTTTCCAGGGAATCCATCAACAGCTTTTTTGCTTCTTCCTGGCTGATCCCGGCAATCCTTGAAAGCTCATAACGATGTTTGCCGATCAGATTGTCCACTTCCTTATGTTTTTGATCAAGCTCCCGGTCGCGTTGATGAGCCTGTTCTTCCCTCTGCTGAAGATCATGCCGTTTACGATCACAACTATCCCACTCCTTTTTCAACTGGTTCTGTTTCTTGTTCAGCTGGTTTCGTTCTTCCTTTAACTCCCGCCGGTCACTTTTCAACTCGTTTTCAGCTGCCTGCTTGACCTGATAGGCTTCTTCCTTGCTTTGCAGCTGCGCCTCTTTTTTTAATTGCTCGGCTTCAACAATAGCGCTTTCTATCAATTGCCTGGCCTGATCCTTGATATTTTGAAGATGGCCTTCGACAAAGCGTTTTCTCACATAAAATCCAATGGTGGCCCCGAAAAGCAGTCCAATAGAGACAAAAACAGAAGGATGGTTAAGCAGATCCATAGAAACCGGCACCTTTTTGTATCGAGGATTTGCAAACTGTTCAGGAGGAAAGGAAACCGACGGGAAGAAGCGGCAGCACCGACAACAGCAACAGGAGAACCAATACCGGATCAGAACCAGTTCAGCCAGTTCTCCGAGTACCATTCACCTCACCGTATACCTGACACTGAATTCACAGATACACGGATCAAATGATCTCACCGCTTTTATATTATCCGGCAGGAGTCAAGACGATTTATTCTACGTCTTGATTTCAGCCGGTCATGATCTGCCATTACCCACAGTATTCCGTTCTATCCGGACAGCTGCAACCCATCTGTATTTTATAGTATTCCCGGGCTTCATCTACCTGATCCCCCATAGTCAGGCAATCCACCCATATATCAAAACGCCACCCGGACTTCTCCAGGCACCGTGAACAGAAGATTTTTCCCCACCCTGCCGTGTCTGCAGGACAAGTTAAACCTATCGTAATAGGTGGGCGCCGCATGTCAGCTTCAGGGAGATGGTCGCTCTCCCCTCAACAAACAGTGGTAGCACCCTTTTTAAGGGAGTTGGCTCAACAACACTACAAATCACCAACAGCGCAGGGAAAACTTTGTCTTCCGGTTCTAGAAACCATACAGCCCAAAACCGGATCATCCTCATCTATCATTTTGCAGACAGTCAATACGTCTTCCAAAACAAAATAACAACCGTTACTGCCACTGTATCAGAAATATTCAAAAACAGCACGTAAAACTCTCTGTCGAGGCACCATAAGCCGCAGAATCACCAGGGATAAGAAGAATCATCTTCGAAATCATCTCCAAGATGTCGTTCAATTTTTCGATTTAAAACCTGGGCTTGCTGTTCTACATCCGTTTTAAACAAGTCATACTCTTTTTTCAACCTGACGTATCGGGATGCAAGATTCAGGCAGGCCATAACTGCAATCTTGCTGACCGGAAGCGTACCGCTGTCACCACCATCACTGTCTTCAACCTGCTGGCGAACCAGACCGAGTATCGCATCCATTTCCTCCTCAGAGGCACCGGTATAGAAAGCAAAATTCTGTCCCAAAAGACGAAAGGTTACCAGTTGTTCCTCATCAGCCATGAACCGTTCCCCAGTTCAACTCTTTACCTTCGATTGTTCAGACATCTGTTCTGAATGTCGGAGCCTGCCCGTCAAATCCGTTCTGAATGTCGGAGTCTGCCCGTCAACAAACAGGCTGGATTGAACCATGCCCCCCCTTTCTTCACCTTCTTCGCCCGATTCTGTATCTATCGATTCCCTTTCTCCTTCAGCAGCCCTGGCCTTTTCTTCAGACGTGTCTGCCTCATCAGCAGGCAACGATTCCAGGAACTCGGCTTCCCAGCCTTCTATTCTGGAAATAAGTTTACCGACCCGGCTCCTGACCACTCCTTTTTCAGCCCGCAGGGTTTCAATTTCCTGGCGGAGTCTGGTATTTTCCTGATTCAGTTTGTCAAAATCTTCCTGCAATCCTTGGTTTTCCGCCTTGATGCCGGCAAAGGCCTCAAGCAACCGTTCCACATATGATTCAAGCCGTTTAAATTCGCTTTCTTTTTCCATATTTCATCATCCTCTCTGCCCTCAATCTCAGTGAAAACAATCTTCTGAAAAGAACTCTCCGCTGAATTACACCGCAAACAAAGGAAATTCACATTTCATACCGACAACATCTTTCGGAACTATACCATCCTGACCATCCAAGTTCAATCATACACGGGAAAACAGCCAGTCAACGGGACGACTTCCTTTATAGGGCATATAACCGTAAAAAACCCTCGGGTCATCATCAAATACCATCGGCAGAAAATATCGATCCCCTTCCCACATTGGCAGACTCAGAATATCCTTGACCGGAAACCAGAGCAGATCGCCTTCTTCATTCCTTTCATAGGGTATTCCGCTGAATTTTTCAATACGGTAAATAAATCCAAACCAGTCTTCACCGTTCGGGCCAAAACCCGTCCAGTTTATTGTTCCCCGCAACCGCACTTCGTCGCAGGCAATCCCTGCTTCCTCTTTTATCTCTCTGCATATACACTGAAGAATATCTTCGCCCGGTTCCATCTTCCCGCCAAGACCATTATATTTTCCGAAGTGTTGATCATCACGACGGCCGTTCCGATGGACAAGCAGCGTTTCCCTGCCATCGGCAGACATTACATAACCAAGCGTTGCCAAAATCGGTCTATACACACTCACTCCTTGTTATTTCATCATTTTACAGTACAATAGTCACACACGTTAAAACGCTTCAACAACGATATCCTGCAACAGCTGCTGCCGGTACCGCGTAACGACACAGAAAAGCAATCCAAAAGAGTATTCCAGAACATTCACGGATTCAAACGCTATTTCTTATTATGGTAACACAATCCCTGCATTTTCCAAAAGCGTACCACAAAGCTCCCCTGCTTCTGCTCTTTTTTTTCTGTTTTGTTCCATTAACCAGCCTCGGCAGCACAAAACAATTTCCTGTATTTGATGAGATAAAACCGAATATCGCTTTCTGGAAAAACGTATACGCAACCTATTCAGTCAATACCGCTATTATCCACGATCAAGACAATCTTGCCATTATATACACAACCATCAGTCTCATCGACAAATCCATTCCCGGAGCCCGCAAGAAAAACGAAAAAAAAATCAGAGACTCCAAGAAAAAGTATGCCCGGATCCTGACAAAACTATCGAAAAAAAAAGAACCCTCAACCAGAGAGGAACGGCGTGTCGCCGCCCTGTTCGGGAAAAATACTTCTCCCCAGCTCTATAAAAAAGCGGCACAGCATATTCGCGCTCAAACCGGTCTGAAAGAACGATTCACCGAAGGCGTCGTCCGGTCCGGGGCCTATATGGATCAGATAAAACAGATATTCAAAAGACACGGTCTGCCACAAGATCTTGCCTATCTTCCCCATGTCGAATCTTCCTTCAATCCAAAAGCGTTCAGCAAATTCGGGGCTGCAGGAATATGGCAGTTTACCAGAAAAACAGGTAAGGCTTTTCTCAGAATAGACTATATTATAGACGAACGACGGGATCCCATTATCTCAGCAGAGGCGGCAGCACGCCTGCTGAAACGAAACTACGAACGCCTCGGTTCCTGGCCATTGGCCCTGACCGCATATAATTACGGGGCAACAGGCATGAAACAGGCTCTGGAACAGGAAGGAAGCTACCAGAACATCTTCCGTCACTACAAAAAAGGCCATTTCAAGTTTGCATCACGCAATTTCTATTCCGAATTCATCGCGGCGGTCGAGGTGGCCAAACAACAGGCCGGATCAGGAACAATCTCCCTTACTTCCCCACGGAAGGTAATAACGACGAAACTCCACGACTATGCCAACCTGAACCAACTCTGTACATATCTGGGAATATCGGCTGACACGTTGCAGGAATATAATCCCTCATTGAGGAAACCGGTCTTTGACGGAACCAAATATATACCAAGGGGATTCGTTATCAAACTGCCATACCGATTCAAAAGCAGCAACCTGTTCACTGGTGCCCCTGCTTCCCTTTTCCACAAGAGACAGAAGAGAAGTAACTTCTATCAGGTCCGGCCCGGAGATACCGCCAGTGCCATTGCCGCCGCCCACAAGATCTCACTGAAAAGCCTGATACAGGCAAACCAGCTGAACAACAAGGCAATGATCAGGGTTGGTCAAAATTTGAGGGTACCAGAAAAAACATCAAAACAGCGGACTGAAACCGGTTCCACCTTCACAATCGTTCTCCACGATCAGAAGAAAAAGGTCCCCGGCAGACCAGCCCCCCTGTTTGAAGAAGATGCCGCCGTTTCTGGAAACCTGAAAGTAACCGAAATAGTAAGAACGCATCATGTCGTGACCGGTATCATAGAAGTTCAGCCCGATGAATCAATCGGCATACTGGCCGACTGGCTCAAACTTACACCGCAATCAATCCGGTTGATCAACAACATCGACCCGAATAACGACATCACCCCGGGACAGACGATCACCCTCGAGTTTCTTAAGGTCACCACTGCCGATTTCGAAACAATCAGGTTCGATTATCATCAGAAACTTCAGGAAGATTTTTTCAATTCCTACTCAGTTGTCGGCATGACCAATTACCAGGTCCAGAAAGGAGACACGGCATGGGATATCTGTTATGAAAAATTTGACCTGCCACTGTGGCTCCTGAAAAAATACAACGATACACTGAAATTTAACCACCTGAACCCGGCAAGTAACCTGCAGGTACCCATTCTCAAGGAAATATAGCAAACAAAAAAAAGGGTATCCTTACCCCACAAATAAACAACGGAAAAACCCTATGGATATAAACAAAACACTGAAGGAACTGAAATCCCGTCCCGATTTTACGGACCATGTCGGCATGATTCTGATGCACAACGGCACCGTAAGAGGTTGGTCTCGCAGGGACCGCTCGGCAGTCTCAGTCATCGAAGTTATCCCGGATCACGAACGCATAGCCAGAATCAGAAATGAATTCTTACAACATGAAGGTATTTATGATATTATTATTGAAGCCAGATCCGGTACCCTGAAGCCGGGTGATGACCTTCTCTTCATTATCGTTGCCGGAGATATCAGGGAAAACGTTAAAGCCGTTCTGGCAGATCTTCTCGACAGAATCAAATCAGAGGCCGTCAGTAAAAGAGAATTGAGTTGAAAGAATTCAGCCATGCCTTCCGCTCGTGAATTTATAGACCGGTTCAGTAACATAAAAACGCTGCCACATGTCGTCACCAAACTGTCAAAAATGATCGGTGACGATAACGCCACCATGAAAGATTTTGAAGACATCATCAAGATGGACCCAACCTTGGTGGTACGCCTCCTGCGTCTGGTAAACAGTCCATTCTATGGTTTGAGCCATCATATTGACTCGATCAGCAGGGCCGTTACCTTCATCGGCATGAAAAACCTGCACAATATGGCAGTGACAGACGCATTGAAACATATTTTCAGCGCACAGGAACCTTCTACGGCCTTTTCTCGTAACAGACTCTGGCTCCATTGCGCGACAGTCAGTATCTGTGCCAAAATGCTGGCGGAACGAATCTTCGGCATAAACGGGGATGATGCATACCTGTGTGGGATTCTCCATGATTTCGGTATCATTGTCGAAGAACAGGTGGCGGGAGAGGACTTTATCAAGGTCTGTGAAAACTGCCATCCAGATACGCCCCTGCCCATCGTGGAAAGACGTATCCTCGGTACCGATCATTGCCAGATAGGCTTTATAATGACCCGGGAATGGGCCATGCCCGAAACCATCCAGATTGCTATCAGAGATCACCACAACGAGGAAGGTGAAACTCCCGAGAATCTGACATCAATCATCCAGATTGCTGAATATATCACCGGCCAGATGGGGTATACAGCCCTGCAAAACATACCCCAGAAACTCCCGGAAAACCTGGCAGCGCACGTCCAGGAAAACATTGATGAATACCAGGTATTGATTGATGACCTCCCCGAAGAGATATGCAAGGCCCAGGATATTTACGGTTCGATGGAGGAGTAAATGAGCACTGATCTTTCACTTTTTGGGAAAAAAGAGTGCCATGATGACGATATTTCCCGTCTACTGACCTTCCTGGAATCGGAAGAAACCGGCTGCCGTTTTCTCTGTATAGACAGGGATGGAAAAGTATATGGAACATCTGACAGATTAGCAGTCCCCGCCAGTACAATAGACAGGCTCCGATCAAGCCTGGAGAACACCTCAGCACCTGCCGACCGTCCGGTTCACGAAGGACAGATTCATGCACTCTCACTCAAACCCGTTAACGCAACCCTCTTTTTTCGTTCTGAACTGGCACAAAGAGCCCCCGACGATATCAGCCGTATCGTCTCCCTGCTCATTTCCCGGTTTTATGCCCAGAAAAATCACCAGGAAACTCTGAAGAAGCAAGCTATCCAGAAGAAACAATTCGAACGGAAATTCCTTGTCCTGGACACAAAATATCAGGCAATACTTGAGGAAACACAACGAAACTACAAGACAATCCAGGAACAGCAAGAACATTATTCCCAGACCCTGCAATCAGAAATCGATCGACAGACAAAGGAGTTGAGAAAATCAAAGGCAGCCGCTGAAGCGGCAAGCATTGCCAAAAGCCAGTTTCTGGCAAGTATGAGCCATGAAATCAGAACACCAATGAATGGCATCATCGGTTTTACCGAAATGCTTCTCTCCTCTGACCTCGATGATGAACAGCGTGAAAATGCTGACATTATCAAAAGAAGCGGTGAAGCATTACTTGGCTTGATAAATGATATTCTTGATTTTTCAAAAGTCGAAGCCGGTCAGATGACCCTTGAACATATTGATTTTGATCCAGAAATCACAGCCCATGATGTTTGTGAGATGATCAGACCACGTGTCGCCGGTAAACCAATTGAGGTTCTTTGTCGAATCGGTGAAAAAATACCGGCTACTATCGTTGGAGACCCCGGACGATTCCGCCAAGTACTTCTCAACCTTCTTGGCAACGCCGCCAAGTTTACCGAGAAAGGAGAACTGGAACTGTCCATCGACATCGATAAGGAACAGCAGGATATGCTGTTTCTTCATTGCACAATCAGAGATACCGGAATCGGTATTCCTCGAGACAAGCACCAGACGATCTTCGAAGCTTTCAAACAGGCAGACGGGACAACAACACGAAAATATGGCGGTACCGGACTTGGCCTGGCCATCTGCAAAAAAATTTCCTCTTTAATGCAGGGAGATGTCTGGGTGGAGAGCGAACCGGGGCACGGATCCATCTTTCATTTTACCGCCGTTGTCAAAAAGTCGAACCGGCAGCCTGACCCGTCTCCACCAACGCAGATCCTGAGAGGAAAAAAGGTACTGGTGGTCGACGACAACCAGGTCAATAAAGAGATCCTGCAATCCATCCTTGAACATATCGGCATGAAGGTACATACCCTGACCGATGCCGCCAGCGCCAAAGAGACGCTTGCCGCCGCAGCTGCAAATACCCCGTTTGACTGCGCGATCATCGACATCAAGATGCCCCACATCTCCGGCTACAAACTGGCACAGATAATCAAGGCAGACGACAGGATCAGAACAATTCCATTACTCGCCTACACCTCATCTACCGAAAAAATAGCCGCTCGGTGCAAAGCTGCTGGCTTTTCGGCATTCTTGACCAAACCGGCACGAAGGCCGATCCTGTTCAAAACCATCTCGAAAATCCTCGATACGGCAGGAGACCGTACTGACGAACACCACAACCAGGCTCTCGTCACCCAATACTCAGTACGGGAAGAGATCAAACAATCACTCAAGCTGCTGCTGGCCGAAGACAACCCGATCAATCAAAAACTTGCTACCATGATGCTGCAAAAGGCTGGTTATCAGGTGGAGGTAGCGGAAAACGGTAAGATCGCCCTTGAAAAATATTACGCCGCACCCAATCACTACCATGCCATCCTGATGGATGTCCAGATGCCGGAGATGGACGGACTGGAAGCAGCTCGTCAGCTGAGAACAGCGGGACACAAGATACCGATTATTGCAATGACGGCAAACGCGATGAAAGGTGATCGTGACATTTGCCTGAAAGCGGGAATGGACGACTATATAACGAAACCGATCAAACGGGATATTGTTTTCAAAATTATTGAAAAATGGCTTTATCAATAAAAAATGTCAACAAAACGACTTGTTTCTTTCTTCCGGATTCTGTGGTCATGGGCCAATAGACCACCACAAACAACCTTTCCACCCGTTTTCTGGATCCACACGCTGGTCAGAATTGTCATCATTACCTTTCGGGAGACGGGAAAAAACAAGCTTTCTCTGCGATCAGGAGCTCTTACTTACACGATCCTGTTGTCAATGGTACCGACACTGGCGATGAGTACAGCCGTTATCAAAGGATTCGGCGGCGGCGACCTGCTGCAGGAAACCGTTTATGGTTATCTGGACACCCTGGAAAAGAAATCATTCCGCCCGGATTCTGAGGAAAAAGGAGCGCCAGATGTAACCGACCACATCCACGCTGCGGTAGATCAAATTTTTGCTTACGTCAACAAGGTCAATTTTGCAAAACTGGGGACCTTTGGCATGCTCGGCATATTCTTCACCGTTATCCTGGTTCTGAGCCATGTGGAAACAGCAATGAACGTGATCTGGCAGGTCAAAGCCGGACGTTCAATTCTCAGAAAAGTCACCGACTACCTGACTCTGATGCTGCTCTTGCCAACAGCATTGATTGTCACCTTTACCGCCGGAGCAGCACTCAAATCACAGGCAATTTCTTTTCATCTTGAACGGCTGATCTCAGCCGCCTGGATGAAAGAGCCGCTGCTCAACGGCGTTCCCATCAGCCTTTTGACCTTTACCCTCTGTACCGTCTACCTGTTCTTTCCGAATACCCGGTTAAAAATGGTTCCAACTTTCATCGGGGCACTGATTGGCGGAACACTCTGGTTCATCACTCAGAATCTGTACATCGATTTACAGATCGGTGTCGCAAAATACAATGCCATCTATGGTTCATTTGCCACCCTGCCACTATTCCTCGTCTGGGTCTATTGCGGCTGGTTTTTTATTCTGCTTGGCGCACAAATTGCCTATGCCATTCAGAACAACAGCAGGTATCATTTATCTGAGCAGCAGGATATGCCGGCGCTTCAGTTGAGCGCCGCTTTCGATATCATCTCACAACTATCAGATGGTTTCAAAAACAACCAGACCATATTAGCGGATAAACTGGCAGACCGTTTCCCCGCATACCGGGAAGATCTTCTTGATACCGTTCAAGAACTGCTGGTAAAAGCAGACCTTATCCATCATTCGGCAGAAACCGGGGCCTTGATGCCGTCTCGTTCTCCACAGGAGATCACACCTCAGCATATTATACGTGCAATACTGGGCACGACAGAAATCGCCAGCATCGGCGGTAAATCTGCTGAAACTGCGGTCGGAGGGGCAGAAGCTGCGTTTGAACCGGAAACGAAAAAAGACGTACAAAACGGCGGGCAGAAAAACGGGTCAGATCAAACGACCTGACAATAGCAATGGCTGGTGCCATACCATGAACTGCCGGCAGAGACGGCCAGATGACCATCTGATCGTTCTCTCGTTTTCCGCAAAGCCGCTGACCAGTAGTGATCAAAAACACCAGCTCTGAGCTGACAACATATCGAAAAGGACTGCTGTCAGCTATTTTCCATATAGGGTCCGAGAATCATATTGCTGTAACCCTTGCCTGCGGGAATTCTCGGATAGAGGACTTCATCCACATCGGTCACAATTTCAAGAAAGGCCGGACCGTCTGCCGAAATAAAATCCTGAAGGCTCTGTTTCAACTCACATCGGTCCGAGACCCGCCTATTGAAGCTAAAACCGAGATTTGCGGCAACATTGGCAAAACTGAAGGATGTGATTTTTTTGGTACCGACATGCTTCCCGTCATACAGGATATCCTGGATATTCCGAACCATACAGTCACCATGATTGTTCAACAATAAAACCTTGACCGGCAATTGATATTTACCAATAGTAAACAGCTCTCCAAGGTTCATCAACAAACTGCCGTCACCATCAATGGCAATGACCGTAGCATCAGGATCTGCTATCTGGGCACCAATTGCCGATGGCAAACCAAATCCCATCGAACCATAGCCACCGGAGGTCAAAAATGATTTCGGTGCCAGGGTAACCAGATGCTGGGCAGCGAACATCTGATGATTACCGACACCAGTGGTAATTTTGGTATCCTCTGTCATACAACCAGACAGGATCTCCATAACCTCTGCCTGCTGTATATCATTGGTATTACGATTAAAATCAAGCCTATAACGCTGTTTGAGTTCTTTACAATGTTTCTGCCATTCGCCAATATCAAGCTGGATATCATGCGTTTCTGCATAACGAACCAGATCATCAAGTGCCATTTCCGCCTTGCCGACAAAGGAAAATTGCGGACTCCTACTAAAACGAACCTCCTGTACCTTTTCAGGGTTGATATCAAAATAGGCAATTTCAGCCTCAAGCCCGGACTCGCCAACCTTTTGATAGACCCGGTCATCCCAGCGAACACCAAAGGCGACAAATAAATCAGTGTCCTGAATTGCCAGGTTAGCTGCCGGAACACCAAACATACCGAGCATGCCGAGAGACCAGTCACTCCGTTCATTAAGGACTCCTTTACCCATCAGACTCCAGATAGACGGAACCCGGTATCGACGATTGAAAGCGCGGATTTTTTCGCTGCCCTCTCTGGAATTCAGACCACCGCCAATATACAAAAGCGGCCGTTTGGCATTTTGCAGCAGATCAAAAAACTGTTTACACTGGTTATCACCCAGATGGTGTTCCTCTTCATATTTCAATCGAAACCGTTCAGAATTGATGGCACGATACTGTCCATCCATCAATTGAACATCCATCGGAAAATCGATAACCACCGGGCCGGGTTTCCCTGATTTTGCAAGATAATACGCATCCTTGACGACCTCTTCAACATCCATCAACTCAGAGACCATGATTACCTTTTTGGCGGCATCGGCAAAGATTGATTCAACATTGATCGTCTGAAAGACATCGGTACCCACCTTGGTCTGCGCAACCTGGCCGGCAAAAACAAGCATTGGAATGGAATCGGCATTGGCATCGGCAACGGCAGTCAACGTATTGGTAATTGCCGGACCGGACGTCACAACCGCCACCCCGACCCGATCACTGGCCCGCGAGTAGCCCTGAGCTGCAAAAGCGCATGACTGCTCGTTCGCGCCAACAAAAATGTCTATTCCACACGCATCAATAGCGTGAAAAGCCGGCAGAATCGTCGCACCGGAGAAACCAAAAACACGCTTGACACCCAGGTCAACGAAACTTTTTGCCAGAATCTGGGCATTATTCATAATCACACTCCCGTAGTATCATCATTTTCATACATCACCGCACATCCGGTGAAAAGACCAAAACACGCCGGACCGATTGCCCCATCTTCAACAATACCTACCGATCTGCCGTCTCGAGATAACGGGCAATCCGTGCCACCGCCTCCTTCATTTTCTCGATACCTGTTGTATAGGCAAAACGGACATAACGTTCCGGCTTATTACTACCAAAATCCCTTCCGGGTGTAATTGCCACACCTTCGGCCTCAAGCAGGTCATAGGCAAATGCAAAACTGTCTCTGGTCAATCGGGAACAATCGGCATACAGATAAAAGGCGCCATCAGGAACAACCGGAATTTCAAAACCAAGTCCTCTGAGTGCCGGCAGCAGGAAATCGCGCCGCTGCCAGAAGGCCTGCCGCCGTTCTTCCAGAATCTTGAGACAGGCGGGACTGAAGGCTTCAACAGCACCGTATTGTGCAGGTGCAGAACTGGAGAGGAAAATATTCTGGGCCAGACAGTCAATACTGTCAACATAGGCCTCCGGAGCCACCAGCCAGCCGAGACGCCAGCCGGTCATCCCAAAATATTTCGAAAAACTGTTGATAACAAAAATCTGGTCACTGATATCCAGAGCGGTATAATTATCCACTCCATACACAAGTCCCTGATAGATTTCATCAACAACAAGATTCCCGCCACCTTTCAGTACCACCTGGAAAACCTTTTCCAGCTCCGGCTTCGAGATAATGGTTCCGGTCGGATTTGACGGTGATGCCACCAGCACGCCCCGGGTCCGCCCGCTCCAGTGAGCGGCAACCAGATCCGCGTTCAATTGATAATTGTTTTCCAGGTTGACAGGAACAGCAACCGGCACCCCGGAAACCAATTCGACAAAGTTTTTGTTGCACGGGTACCCTGGATCAGCCAAAATAAATTCCTGCCCCGGGTTGACCAATACACTCAATATCAACTGCAATGCTCCGGAAGAACCGGGAGTTACGACGATACGGCGTGGATCGATATCGATCCCGAACCGGGTTCGGTAATATCCGGCAATCGCCTCTCTCAACTGAACAATACCAGCCGCCGGCGTATAACCGGTATGACCCGCGTCAAGAGCGGCCTTGCCGCCTTGTACAATGGGGGCTGCGGTAACAAAATCCGGTTCACCAACTTCCATATGAATAACCGACCGCCCGGTCGCTTCAATCTCTTTTGCCCGAGTCAGCAGTTCCATAACATAAAAAGGAACAATATGCTTCATACGATCGGCAATGGCATTCATCCCTGTTTCCTCATTCATCGCATCTTTATTCATGAATAGTTGATCGTTTTCATCAGGTTACCGGTTCCGTGTCGTCAAGCTCCCGATATAACGCAAGCACTCCTGATCTGGTCAGTTTTTTCACACCAAGCGGAGTCAGGAGATTGACCAGGGCATCGACTTTGTCCTCGGTTCCGGTAACCTCGACAATGAAAGAATCCGATCCCGCATTAACAACCTTGGCATTGAATATATCAACGAGCTGAATCACTTCCGTTCTGTTTTCGGCGGTCACCTCCACGCTGATCAATGCCATTTCCCGCTTTATAGAACGATCTTCAGGCGTCATGTTCCTGACCTTGATAACATCAATCAACCGATCCAGCTGCTTCCTGATCTCGACAAATTGTTCCGGTGTCGCATGAGTCTTTATCGTTATCCTGGAAATGTCACCATCATGAGTCGGCGCCCCGCAGATGCTGTCCATATTGTATCCACGCCCCGAAAACAGCCCGGTAATGCGGGATGTAACTCCAGGCTTATTGGCAACCAGCATTGTAATGACATATGATTGTTCTTCCATCATGTACCTCCACTCATAACTCGAAAACCATTACCTTTTATTTTTCCTGAAAACGTTCGCCTTTCAGACCTGAGGCAAATAAAACGGTATCCGCACAACAAGCCGTCTTTCGCCGGCTGAATTCATCCGATGTCAAATAAAAGAACGGGCTGCCGCAAGGCAATACCCGTTTTAAGCCAGAAACTGGTGAACCGGTCATCTCAGCCAATTAAAGCATATGGTTACGCTTCATGATGATGACTGAAACGATCTCCCAGGAGATATTCACCAAGCAGAAAACAGGCACCGAGCAAACCGATACCACTGACAGCAATTGCGATCTCAAGACCGGTCGGGCTATAACTCAATTGCTGCGGAACACCTTCATAACCGGTATACACAGGAATAATCTGTCCTGCAACAACCATATTCAAACGGGAAAAAAACTGGCCGACAAGAATCATCAAACCCGCCGTCGACATCGCCAGCAAAGAATCCAGCCTGGTTACCAGCAACAGGACAAAAGGCAGTACCAGCCCGATACCAATTTCAAAAACCCAGAAATCTATTGCCAACGGTCCGGTTATCAGCACCCTGGCAGCACTGATAATTGTTTCCGAACCAACCAGCGAATTCAGGAACTTCCAGCCGTTGGCAATCCCGATCAGAAAGATCAGGAGCAGCATAACCTTGCCACTGGTCCGCATGGCGTAACGGGTTTCGACCTCCATTTCCTGCCCCCTCAACCCATAGGCCACATGAGTGAACAGGGCAATGGCGGCAGCACCCGACAAAAAAGCTGATGCCAGAAAGAAAATCGGCAACTGAGAGCCATACCAATAGGGTCGTGCATTCAGTGAGGCAAATACCGAACCCAAATTGCTGTTTGCGAACAATTCGGTAACTGCAGCACAAACACCAAGAACAACCGCCAGCTTGTACCGTTTGATGATAATCAGAAACAATTCTACCATCATCACCGCAACGGCCATCCCATACAAGGTTCCCATCCACCATATATTTGAGGTTGGGTTCGGGTACAGGATCACGCCAAGCGGCATCCGCCAGACATTTTCAATTTCCAGCCCGATAACGAGAAAGGCTGCAAGAATCGAGGCAATAGACAGCCAGACCATACGATTGCCCAGCGGAGCGAGGTTATTGCCACCAAACAGATGACTGATGGCCGCAAGCGCACAGAGCCCGGTTGAAATAACGGCGAAATAAGCGTAGGTACTGATCGCGATCCCCCACGGGACGCCACGTGAAACGGCAAATGCATGATGGTGCCCGATATACAGCGCATACAGGCCACCGGCAATACCCGCGATAACCAAGGCAAGCATGATCAAGAGAAGCAGGTTGAACTGAGGTTTTCGAAGCGCCGGATCCGGTTTTATTACGATTTGTGATAAACTGAACATATCTCCTCCTTCGGCTTTTTACACCAAACAAACGGTACCTGTTTCACCTCTTTCACCCAAAGACAGATACCGGAACAATACAGCGCTATTAATGGTCTTCTTTCCCGTCATCCGGGGCCCCTTCCTCCAGACGCGCATGTCCCCGTACACCAATATGACAAAGGGTACAGCGCGTATCGGAAGCAAAAGCGGTATCACCGTCATGACAGGCCCCGCAATACTTTCCCTCATAAAGTGACTCCATGGTAAAATCATCTTCCTCTTCGGCAGCGCCTGCTTCCATCACAAAAAATTCATCATGGCAGGACTCACAATCAAGTTCCAATTCCATAGTGTGTAATTTATGACTGAAAATGACCGACTTAACCGGTTTAGTCCAGACAATGGGCGCTTCCGGACCGTAGGTATCCTCATCATACGATTCCTCTGCTTCACTCTTTTTATCGGAAGCTGCAATAACCGTATAACAGCATAATGCCAAGCCACAAACAACGACTGATATCATCCTTTTCATATATGCTCTCCAGAAAACTCCCTGACCGCGTAGTCTTTCGAACCGGTCAGATTAAATCAATGCTTCAGTAATGCTGTTGATTACGCCATTATGCGTTAGTATAGAACACATTAGGGAGGGCCCCGGCTTCAGGCCTCAGAACCCAGACAACCGTCTCCGGGGAATGAACCAGCTCATAAACCCTGCTGGAAGTATCGCTCAGATCACCAAAAACACGGGCATCAGCCGGACAGGCTTCGACACAGGCAGTCGTCGTTTCCCCTTTCGACAAACGACTCTCCCAGCAAAAATCACATTTGTCAACAGCCCTTGTTTCTTCATTGAAATAACGAGCGTTATACGGACATGCAGCCATACAGGTCTTACAGCCGATACAACGGTCCGGTTTCATAACGACGATACCGGTTTTCTTGTCTTTCCAGGTTGCTGTCGTCGGACAAACCCTGACACAGGGAGGCCTGTTACACTGATTGCAGAGGACAGGCGTAAAAATCGTTTCATACCCGTCAACAATTTCCTTCTTCTTCTCCAGAATGGTTGTTCTGAAGCCATAATCCGGGACATTGTTCGTTTTCACACAGGCTTCCTTGCACAATTCACAGTCAACACACAGATGCTCCCGGATAACCATCGTATAGTGAGGGGCATATGAATAGTACCCCTGTCTCGGCACCCCTCCTTCGGCTTTGGCATCCATGATTGAGGTTAACGAAAGAACCGTCCCTCCAAGATAAACACCGGTCACGGCGAGGCCAATTTTCAATAGCGACCTCCTCTCCTCAGACGAAAGTGTTTCCGGGCTTTTCGCTTTTGTTTTCTCAATTTCACTGATTTTCATTTCATGCTCTCGATATCCTTTTTCGGCCTTTCGTAAAAAGCCAGCCTCGCCATTCAGCGCCTTTCGACCCCGAACAACAGCACCTTTTTACACGAACAAGGGCACGCCCCCCACAGCATAGAAGCTCACAAGTTCAATATTGCCTCCAACAACAACGCCAACATAACAGCTAGTTGTATATACTACAAAAGATAAAAAAATACAGCAGGAAAGCTGATGCTCCTCTTCTTTAACAAAACCAGAGTACGTTATGAAGAAGTACTAACTCTGCCCTTTCTCTCTGACATAGCCATACCCATCAAAATCTTTTTTTACAAACTATTCTCTATCTCGTAAAACAGTCCTCATTTCATTCACAAACTGCAAAGATGGAATGACAAAGAGACGCTCCTGTGGTAAAAGATGAATCCTGTAACCAAAACATGATTACGCGTAAACAAAGAGATGTCTTAGGTATTTTTTCTTATACATTCCGAAAAACCGAATCAGAATGGCAAACATAAAAAGTAATTTTATTGAAGAATTACGCTGGCGCGGCATGATCCACGACATAATGCCTGGCACCGAAGAACAATTACAGAAAGAGATGACCTCGGCATATATCGGCATTGACCCGACAGCCGATTCACTCCATATCGGCCACCTGGTAGGCGTGATGATGCTCAAACATCTTCAGATTGCTGGACATAAGCCGATTGCCCTTGTCGGCGGTGCAACCGGAATGATCGGTGACCCGTCGGGAAAGTCGGAAGAACGAAATCTGCTTGACGAGAAAACCCTGCGTCATAATGAAGCATGTCTGAAATTACAGCTGGCAAAGTTTCTGGACTTTGAATCAGGCACTGCCAATGCCGCAGAGCTGGTCAACAACTACGACTGGATAAAGGAATTCAGCTTTCTGGAGTTTATCCGTGATATCGGCAAGCATATCACCGTCAATTATATGATGGCCAAGGACAGCGTCAAAAAACGCCTTGGAGAAGAGACCAGAACGGGACTCTCTTTTACCGAATTCACCTACCAGCTGGTGCAGGGAGCTGACTATCTCCATCTCTACCGTGAAAAAAACTGCAAATTACAAATGGGCGGTTCAGATCAGTGGGGAAATATCACCACCGGTACCGAACTGATCAGAAGAAAGGAACAGGGGGAAGCCTATGCCCTTACCTGTCCACTTATCACCAAATCCGACGGCGGTAAATTCGGAAAGACTGAGAGCGGCAATATCTGGCTCGACCCAAAACTGACAACACCATATAAATTCTATCAGTTCTGGCTCAACGTTTCCGATACCGATGCGGAAAAATACATCAAGATCTTCACTATTCTCGGCAAAGATGAGATAGCGGCCCTGGTAAAGGAACAGGAGGCGGCTCCGCATCTGAGACCCTTGCAGAAAAGGCTGGCCCGGGAAATCACCCTGATGGTTCATGACGAAACCGCATACAACAAAGCTGTAGAGGCATCCCGGATCCTTTTCGGTAAAGCAACGACCAGAGACCTGGCAACACTTGACAAGGAAACATTCCTTGACGTTTTTGCAGGTGTTCCAACCAGTAGCATAGCTCGAACAAAACTGGATGCCGGAATCACCATTGTCGAACTGCTTGCCTCGGAAACGACCATTTTCTCCGGAAAAAATGAAGTACGGCGCACGATAAAAGGAAACGGACTCAGTCTGAACAAGGGAAAAATCAACGACCAGAATCACACCGTTACCTCGGCTGATCTGATCAATAATACCTTTCTGCTTGTCCAGAAAGGCAAGAAGAATTACCACATCATAGAAGCCGTCTGATACTCATGTGTGTCGGCACGGGCAGAACAGCCACCTCAGCATCCTGCCCGTGCCATTCTCCAGTTGTATCCTTTCTGTTTTTTAACCACCTTGCTACCCCGAAATACACGATCAGTAAAAGCCAAGAAACAGGCAAGATTTCTGTTATAAAACAAGTATAGGAAAACAAAACAGGAACAAGGACGATCAGGCGTTCCAGAAAGGACTTGGTTTTTACCTGCGCAGCGGTCTTTAATCCCGGCCCTTCTTGCAGTAGTTCATCGTTTCTCCCTTGACACTCCGTGGCAACGGAGAAGCATGCTTTTTTTTTTATTCATCGCTATATTATCGTAAATGACATATGATCAGGAAAAGAAGCGGCCCCATTTTCTGTTCTTGCAAAGAATAATGCATCGCTATCAGGCTGACAGCTCATGACAGCGCAAAAGAGGAGTTACCATGACCGGAGGGCTTTTCGCGATACTCGACGATATAGCAATACTGCTCGATGACGCGGCAATCATAAGTAAAGTGGCAGCAAAAAAAACCGCAGGAATCCTGGGTGACGATCTGGCGGTCAACGCCGAAAAAGCAACCGGTTTCAAAGCATCCCGGGAACTCCCTGTTCTCTGGGCAATAACCAAAGGTTCTCTGGTCAACAAACTGATTATCCTACCAATGGCTTTTCTGCTCAGTGCCTACGCATCATGGCTCATCGTACCGATCCTGATCCTCGGTGGCGCCTATCTCTGTTACGAAGGTGTCGAGAAAATCTATCAGGTAGTATTCCATAGGAAACAGACAAAAACAACCGCAGAAAACAACTCCAGGCAACCGGATTTAGTCAGCAGGGAGAAGCTGAAAATCAGATCTGCTATCAGAACTGACTTCATTCTTTCAATAGAAATTATTGTCATAACCCTGGGTACCGTTATCGATCAGTCCCTGCTGCTGCAGATCATGGTCGTCAGCATTATTGCCCTGCTGGCCACGATAGGGGTATATGGCATCGTCGCCCTGCTTGTCCGCATGGATGACACCGGTTTTTTTCTGATCAGACACGCCGGTAAAATGAAGGGCATCCTCCGTCGCGTCGTCGCCCAAACCGGCTCACTGCTTGTAGCCGCCCTGCCAAAAGTGATCCGCGCTCTTGGAATAGTCGGTACCATCGCAATGCTGCTCGTCGGCGGTGGTATGTTTATTCATAATATTGAAATGTTACACACCATTTTTCACCGTTTCCCGTCACTGGTATCAAGTCTGATTGTCGGCATTGCTGTTGGCATAATACTGGTCGGGATCCAGATACTTGCTCAAAATATACGATCAAGGATATGAACGTATACAGCTTGGACCATACTCCTGAAATACGAATTGAGACGAGCCGGCACGATCTAAAATGAGACTGGTCAAATATAGAGAACACCCTGTTACAACAAAGGGAAAAGGCCCAGCAGCCGTAAACCATTGCCCTTGTAAATGGTAAAAAAATGCCTCGACTAACCAAAATTGTTGCAACCATATCTTCACTCAATTGTTCAATACCATTCATTGAGGGGCTCTACCAGGCAGGTATCAACGTTGTCCGTCTGAATACCGCACATATGAGCCACGATGACGCCAGACAGGTAATCAAAAACACCCGTGCCGTTTCAGACAAGATTGGTATTCTGCTCGATACCAAAGGACCTGAAATCCGTACCTGTCCGTCTGACAAGCCACTTCAGGTCAAATATGGTGATATCGTTCGTGTTAAAGGAGCTCCAGAGGGAACGTCCACAGACGACATCATCTGCGTTTCCCATGCCAACTTTGTAAACGATGTACCTGAAGGAAGCTCAATCCTGATAGATGACGGACATATCGCACTTGCCGTTACAGAAAAAAGTGACGAATACCTCTATTGTTCTGCGGAAAACGACGGGATTATCCAGGAACGAAAAAGCATCAACATCCCCACCGTCCATGTAACCCTGCCGGCACTAAGTGAAAAAGACAAAGGATTCATACGGTTTGCCACAGAGAACGATGTCGATTTTATTGCCCATTCATTTGTCCGGAGCAGAGAAGATGTCATCGCCGTCCAGGAGATCCTTGATCAGGCAGGTTCGTCAATCAAGATTATCGCCAAGATAGAAAACGAAGAAGGTGTTGCCAACCTGGAGGAAATCCTTGACCATGCATACGGTATCATGATTGCACGCGGTGATCTGGCGGTAGAAATACCCACCGAACAGATCCCGCTGATTCAAAAACGTATTATCAAGGTATGTATTGAACGACGCAAACCGGTTATCGTTGCCACCCAGATGCTTCACTCAATGATTGAATCACCACGGCCTACCAGGGCCGAGGTTTCCGATGTCGCCAACGCCTGCCTCGACCAGGCCGATGCATTGATGTTGTCCGGAGAAACGGCAAACGGCAAATACCCGGAACTGGCAGTGAGGACCATGGCCAAGATTGCGACAGAAGTCGAAAGCAAGAAGACCGGTTTTTACAATATTCCGTACAGTCAGCAGAACAAGGTCGCAGCCTATCTGGCCAAAGCAGCCGTCAAAACCGCTGTCCGGCTGAACACCAAAGCCATTGTAGCAGATTCAATGACCGGTTCTTCAATCCTTTCCCTTGCAGCCTATCGAGGCTGTAACGTCATCTACGCCCAGGTCTACGATCACCATGTGGTCCGGCTCCTCTCTCTCTCGTATGGAGTCTATGCGGATTATATCCCGCTCGACTTTGGCAAGGGAACAAGCCTGCAGCATGCGATCTGTCGCCTGATCAGCGAAAGCCGTTTTCATGATAACGATCTGATCGTCATTCTGGCCGGCAGTTTCGGACCACAGCAGGGAGCCTCTTTTATCGAAATCAGCACAGCAGCCAACTTCAAGCGTAAATGTCATTAAATCAATCATCTCCATCAACAAAAAAACGAAGAAAATGAAAAATGAGAACGAACAAAAGCCTCTATCCTGGTTTGCTTTTCAGCTGATGAGACTGGTTATGAATATCAGAAAAAGATCCAGGAATATTGAAAAAGAAATCAATTTTGCAGGAATTGAAAAAGGTTTTTTTATCCTTGATTTTGGATGTGGCCTTGGCTTTAATACCATCCCGGCAGCAAACGCAGTGGGTAAAGAAGGACGGGTTTTTGCCCTTGATTTAAGTGAGCAGGCAATAAGGATCATGAAAAAAAAGATCGGCAAAGCAGGATTTGATAATATTGAACTTATTCAATCCGGCTGCGATACAGGTCTGGCAGACAAGAGTATTGATTTGGTTTTTCTGCATAACACCTTGCCGATGATTAAAGAAAAACAGAAGGTCCTGGATGAAATAACCCGCGTTATCAAAACAGGAGGAACATTATCCTATGTCAGCCGCTTTGGTTCCAGGATTTATGGAAAAGATACGATCAGTAACTCAAGACTGAAGGAACTTTTGCGTTCTGATTTTACGCTCAGAACAGAAAAAAAAGGGCACTTACTGTTTGAGCGGATTTCCTGATTTCTTTTTACCGGCAGCAGTTATTCTCCACATTTCCTCAGGAAACAGGTTATTAAAGGCCGTACGACGAAATCGTGCCTGATTTTGTAAAGCGGCCTGGCTCACATCATGGAGTTCGGTTTACGGCTGAAAAAAACGAGACAATTCCGGCGCCAGACCTCATCGTAATTCAGCGCCGTTTTCAAACGCCGTTGACCGCACCGGGTAATGGTTAACCTCTCTTTCTCCTCCTGGCAAGAACGGTGATACCGGCCAAGCCAAAACCTAAAAAAACAATGGTACAAGGCTCTGGAACAGGTGAACTTTCATGGTAAAAAATAATCTGGCAGGCGCCTATGGTAGCGATCAGCTATCAGCGGGATGACTCGCTTCACACGTGCACCATTACCCGGCATAAGATCAGTCTTCCTCTGAGCAAGGATGATTCAGAATTCCACAGATAATGCAGCTGGAGCCGTTCCTGCCGACCATATCCGGCGCAGAACTGATTGCGGAAACAAAAAAGTTTTACCCCGAAATTGAATGTATGGCCTTTATGGTCATTGGAGATCGGAAAACATTCTTTGAAGTCATCAGTGCCAAAGCAACCAGATATTTGTTCAAAAGATCACCACCTCGTCAAATCATAGAGGCATTACATGAAATTCATGATGGAGATCTCCGATGCCGCCTGAAATAGCCCGGGCAGTCATGTGCCGGTTTCATGTTGAAGGCTCCGGGCGCCCCGATATCTTGACCAAACGGGAAACCGGTATACTGCAGCTGCTTGACAAGGGACATACCTGCCAGCAGATAACCGACCAGCTCTTCATCAGCCATCATACCGTTCATTCACATATCAAACAGATTTATGAAAAGCTGCAGTCCAGGGGAAAACAGAATGCCCTGATGAAGACAAGAAAAAAGGAATCATGCGGTAATCAGGTTCGAACAACCCGAGATAACCAGGTATAAACAGGCGGCCCGGGTATGGAGGTGAGATGTTTGTCCGCAGCTGATTCAGCAAATGAGGGTCAATCCTTTCAACACATAAGGATATCCTTTATGCCGGAGACAGGTTATACGAACAGGGTCACTGATTGGTACTCATTCCAGGCACGCCTATCAGCCTGTTGAACTAAAATAAGCTTTGATGAGCATGTTGTTATCGGGTCTGAACGGCTCACATACCTGGTCATATTTTCTTCAATACCGCAGGACTCAACAGACCGCCACCCCGATGTCTTTCTCTCTATTCGTCTATCTGGACCCAAAAAAACCGCCGTATCATCATGATATACCTTATATTGAAAGATGTTCGACAACACGCGTTCCGGTCTGCTCTCATAAAGTCTTTGACAACTTACGTGATGTTCTGTAACCTGAGATTCAGGACATTCATCACAAACATTCAAAATTTCAAATTTCTCTGGCTTTAAAACCACCGAATGCTTCTTGCAGAAAACGTACGGTCAGACAGAGGACGCTGGTATGGCAACGGCTGAACCAACCTTTCAGGCACAGGGATATCATCAATCCTTACCTAAAGAAAAGATCTCCGGTACCTTATATCTGAGTTCTCAAATGCTTATGTTTCAATCGGGTACATACAGGGTTTCACTGCCACTGGCGGGAATCAAATTCAAGGTGGGCGGTGCCAGTAATCGCCTGCTTTTTATCTCCCATCCATCGGTGCAGGACTGGATACTCTCTACCAACGATTTGACTATTCTCAAAAGTTCCTTCTTACAGAATATCCCTGCGACGAAACAGCAATGTGTCAAAGCCCGCAATAAACGTCTGCTGCATAGCGGAATAGTAGTAGCCTGTCTGCTCGCCATTATTGTTATTCCGCTTGGGCTTTTGGCGAAGATGGACTGGATCAGTCAGCAGATCGCGAAAAAAATACCCGTTACCTGGGAAAGAGCTATCGGTCGGACAACCTATGAGCAGATGCTGACGGGGCAATCCAGACTGCAAACGGCCAGAGGTCTTGCAGCGCTGCGAAATCTGGTTCAGCCGCTGCTGGCTGTTGTACCTTCCAACACGTACGACTTTGAAATCGTGGTGGTAGACACCCCTGATGTAAATGCGTTTTCCTTACCTGGTGGCTTTATCGTCATTAATGCGGGATTGATACTGGCAGCCGACTCTGCCGATGAAGTTTTGGGAGTACTTGCCCACGAAATGGTTCATGTTCTCGAACAACACGGCATACGAAACATGATCAATACGTCTGGTCTCTTTATGGTGGTAAACGTCTTCTTTGGTGATACAAAAGGTATGTTAGCATTGTTAACCGATGCTGCTCCTGTATTGATTAATCAAAGCTATTCCCGGGAGTTTGAGGCCGAGGCGGATGAAAAAGGCCTGCGGCTGCTTGAAAAGGCAGATATCAATCCGCAGGGACTGATTCGTTTCTTCGAGAAACTGATCGCATTAGAACAAGCATCCAAAACCACGATCAAGGAACAACATTCACAGGAACTGCTGGAGAAGGTACAGGGATTTTTACGTTCACATCCCGCTACAGCAGAAAGGATGAACCGCCTGCAGGAACAGATAGGTGCAGTAAACACCACCTACCATAACGATACAAAAGCTTTTATGGTGCTTAAAACAGAAGTTAATAAACTGGTCACCAACAACGAGGATACTTTATGAATGCAGAAATCAAGGGGAGCGCAGCATTCAGCTACCTGGATGTGGATCTGGAACCGGGGGAGGAAATCACTGCGGAAAGTAATGCCATGGCAAGCATGAGCGCCGATGTGGATATAAGATCCCGGCTTAATGGTGGTTTTTTCAAGGGGTTACTACGTAAGTTTCTCGGTGGAGAAACATTGTTTCTCAATCACTTCATCAATAAAACTGATGGTACCCGAAGGGTAACCCTGGTACAAAAAATACCCGGGCAGATTGCATGCCTGGAGTTAGATAACGATACATTCTATTTGCAGCCCGGCGCTTTTCTTGCGTGTGACAAAGGAATAAAAATCGGTCTGCGTTGGGCAGGAATTGTTTCCGGGCTGGGGAGAGAAGGCCTGTTCAAAATGGTGGTGAGCGGGAGTGGTAAGGTTTGGTACGGTGCCTATGGTTCTTTGCTGGAACGGCAGATCGATGGTGAATATATTGTCGATACCGGTCATCTGGTGGCTTATGGTCCTGGTATTCGCTTAAAACTGCAATTATCAGGCGGTTTTTTTTCCAGCTTGTTTGGCGGTGAAGGATTGGTAACACGCCTGGAAGGAAAAGACATTGTGGTTCTGCAAACAAGAAGCCTGCCTGGTTTGGCTTCGTGGATTAATCCTAAATTACTCCTAAATTGATTTTAAAGAGGTAAGGCCATGGATATTGAAATGATACATCGACCGGGCAATACCGCCTGTAAAATCAGCCTGAAACCGGGAGAAACCTGCACAGCAGAATCCGGTGCCATGCTGGCCATGAGTGGCAATATGGATATTACCACCACAACCCACAAAAAAAGCAGCGGCAATGTTCTTAAGGCCGTAAAACGGGTAATAGCCGGTGAGTCTCTTTTTCTGAATCATTTTGAACCACACGACAGTCAAGGTGAGATATGGCTGGGAACAGCTCTTACGGGCGACATGATGGCCTACGAACTGAATCAGGAAAAGTTGATTGTTCAGGGTGGTGCCTTTTTAGCCTGCGAAGATCAGGTGGAAATCGATTTTGGCTGGCAAGGGTTCAAATCACTCCTTTCTGGAGAAAGCATTTTCTGGCTGCAATTGGCGGGGACGGGTAAAGTCGTTTTTCATTCATTTGGTGCTATCTATCCTGTCGAAGTGGATGGCGAATACATTGTGGATTCGGGCCATATTGTCGCCTTTAACGAAACACTGGACTTTACTATCACCAAAGCCGGTAAAAGCTGGATGCATTCGTTCCTCAGTGGCGAAGGCCTGGTTTGCAAATTTAAAGGGAACGGTATTCTCTGGTGTCAATCCCATAATCCGTCGAGTTTTGGCAGAACCTTGGGCCCACGTTTAAAATCCCGATAAAAAAAGGACACCATCATGAGTCAATATAACATTACCCTCACTGGCACATTAACAGAGGGTACCACTGATGTGGCAGCCATTAATTCGTTGGCAAAACTTCTTCATCTCGACAAGACGCAGGCAACCGATTTATTCAAGCAGGCACCAGTAACCATAAAAAAATCAATAGATATACACACTGCTGAACAACTTCGTCATGCACTTGAAAATGCGGGTATCATTGTTCTGGTGGAACCAGTGAATGAGGAGGACACGGTGAATACAGCGCCCAAAGAAATTGTCTCGGAATCACGTTCAGCGGACAAGGCAGGTTTGCACGGCCTTCAGGTAACCACATCAGCTCCTGATACCCACGGCTACCATTTCAAGATAGAAGGCCGCCCTGACTATGCCTTTCTAACAGTACAGATGCCAGCAGGTTCCACCCTGAAAGTGGAAGCGGCTGCCATGGCATCGATGAGTACTAATCTGGTCATGAAAACCAAACTGCGGGGTGGTCTGAATCGTTTAATAACTGCAGAATCGATTTTTATCAACGAGTATACCGCTGAAGGAGGACCAGGCGAAATCAGTATCGCACCCGGTCCCCCCGGAGATATGGAACATGTGTATCTAGACGGTGACACTATCTTTCTGCAAAATTCCGCTTATGTGGCATCCGATAGCAACGTGGAAATTGAAACCAAATGGCAGGGACTGGTAAAAGGCTTTTTTTCGGGTGAAAGCCTCTTCCTGATTCGTTGCAGCGGTAAAGGAGATCTTTGGTTTAACACCTATGGTGCAATGATCGAGATAGATGTAGATGGTGATTACGTGGTCGATACCGGCAATATCGTCGCCTTCACTGAGGGCCTGGAGTACAGGATTAGTAAAGTGGGCGGTTATAAATCGCTGTTTCTTTCCGGCGAAGGCTTTGTCTGTCGTTTTTCCGGCAAAGGCCGGGTATGGATCCAAACCCGCAAGACACAGGCATTCATACGTTGGCTATGGCCCTTCAGACCAAAATCCAGTAAAGATTAATAGATCTGAAATCTCAGGCAACAGGAAGGAGGCCGGTACGCCTTACCTGTTGCTGCCCCTGTCGGTCAGGCTTGCAGAGGCATAAAAGCGGATATTTCATTATTGCCCTGGCAGCCTCTGGAAAGCATGGGAAATTGTTGCCATCCAGAGGCAACTACCTGTGAGAACACCGTTTATCAAAGCGTTCCGCTTAATACTCCCTTCAGGTATTCGCGGTTCAAGCGGGCAATATTACTGATAGAAATCCCTTTCGGGCATACCGCCTCGCACTCGGCGGTATTGGTACAATAGCCAAAGCCTTCGCTGTCCATCCGGGCGACCATTGCCTGAGCCCGCTCCTTGCGCTCAACCTGTCCTTGTGGCAGAAGCGCAAGCTGGCTGACCTTGGCGGAGGTAAAGAGCATGGCAGAACCATTGGGGCAGGATGCCACGCAGGCACCGCAGCCGATACACGCCGCCGCGTCCATTGCCAGCTCCGCCTGAATCGAGGAGATACGCACCGAATTACCATCAGGGGTGCCACCGGTATTCACATTGACATAGCCGCCTGACTGGATGATCCTGTCAAGGGCGGAACGATCAATTATCAGATCTTTCTGAATGGGATAGGCCCTGGACCGAAACGGCTCGATGACAATCGTATCACCATTTTTAAAATGGCGCATATGAAGCTGGCAGAGCGTCGTCTCTTTCTCCGGGCCGTGAGCGACACCGTTCACCACGGCTCCGCACATACCACAGATACCCTCCCGGCAGTCATGATCAAAGGCGACCGGATCAATACCTTCGTGGGTCAATTTTTCGTTCAGGACATCAAGCATCTCAAGAAACGACATATCCGTATTGACACCGTCCAGAGTATAGGTTTCAATCCCGCCGCTTACACTGCTGTTCGGCTGCCGCCAGATTTTCAATGTCAGATTTATTTTACTCATTATTATCCACCTTACATTTTGGATGATCAACCTTATTTGTAGCTGCGCTGAGACGGGGTTACATTTTCAAACGTGAGCGGTTCCTTGTGCAATTCAGGTTCGGAATCATCTCCCGTATATTCCCAGACAGCGACATGGGAATAATTTGCGTCATCACGCTTGGCCTCGTTCTCTTCCGTCTGGCTCTCTTCACGCAAATGGCAGCCGCAGGACTCCTCCCGTGCCAGGGCATCCCGAATCATAATTTCCGCAAACTCAAGAAAATCAGCAACTCTTCCTGCCTTTTCAAGAGATTGGTTAATCTCTCGCGTTCCTCCTGGAATATAAACGTTGTCCCAAAACTTCTCGCGGATAGCCGGCAGTTTCTGCAAGGCATCTTCAAGACCTTTCTTGTTGCGGGCCATACCGCAATGATCCCACATCAATTTACCAAGTTCCTTATGAATCTCGTCAACGGTACATTTACCGGCAGCACCTCCACTACTGTTTTTCAGCAATCGTCGAATACGGTCTTCCACCTCACGGCGGGAGGCAAGGAACACCTCGTTATCATTATCGACCGGATCAAGAGTATTGGTCCCGAGATAATTGGCGATACAGGTGGAAATAACAAAATAGCCATCGGCAAGACCCTGCATCAGCGCAGAAGCACCAAGCCGGTTGGCGCCATGATCAGAGAAATTACACTCGCCAAGGGCAAAAAGACCGGGGATGGTGGTCATCAGGTTATAATCTACCCAGAGTCCACCCATCGTATAATGAACCGCTGGATAAATCATCATCGGCTCTTTCATCGGGTCGGTATCGACGATCTTCTCGTACATCTGGAAGAGGTTGCCATATTTACGAAAGATAACATCCTCACCATCCCGCCGGATAGCCTCACTGAAATCGAGATAAACCGCCAGGCCGGTGGAACCGACACCCTTACCGAGATCACATTGCTCCTTGGCGTTTCTGGAAGCAACATCACGGGGAACAAGATTACCAAAACTCGGATACTTGTTCTCAAGATAGTAATCGCGATCCTCCTCGGGAATATCCTTTGGTGCCCGTTTATCATCTTTGTTTTTTGGAACCCATACCCTGCCATCGTTACGCAGGGACTCGGACATCAAGGTCAGCTTGGATTGATAGTCGCCATGCACCGGAATACAGGTGGGGTGAATCTGTACAAAAGAGGGATTGGCAAATCCTGCCCCTCTTTTGTAGGCACGCCAGGCGGCAGTGACATTTGAGGCCATTGCATTGGTGGAGAGAAAATAGACATTTCCATAGCCACCAGTTGCAAGAATGACAAGGTCGGCGGCATAGCTCTCCAGTTCACCGGTAATGATATGACGGGTCGTAATCCCGCGGGCGCGTCCATTCACCACAACCACATCCATCATCTCCCGACGATTATACATGGTTACCCTTCCCGCATGAATTTGACGGGAAAGAGCCGAATATGCGCCGAGAAGAAGCTGTTGCCCGGTTTGACCCCGCGCATAAAAAGTCCGGCTTACCTGGGCGCCACCAAAGGAACGATTGGCCAGGGTACCGCCATATTCGCGGGCAAAGGGGACACCCTGGGCGACACATTGATCTATGATTTCATTGCTCACCTGGGCAAGCCGGTAAACATTGGCCTCACGGGCACGAAAATCTCCACCCTTAATGGTATCGTAGAACAAACGAAAGATAGAATCCCCATCATTCTGATAATTTTTTGCAGCGTTGATTCCACCCTGGGCAGCAATGGAGTGCGCACGGCGGGGACTATCCTGAATACAGAAGGTTTTAACATGATATCCCTGCTCCGCCAGAGTGGCGGAAGCGGAGGCCCCGGCAAGACCGGTGCCAACAACGATAACGGAGTATTTCCTCCGATTGGCAGGATTCACCAGTTTACTTGAAAACCGGTGATTATCCCATTTCTTTTCCAGTGGTCCTTCGGGTACATTTGATTTCAGTTCCATGTTATAAATCCCTGGATAGAGTTATTCTTGTTCTCTTGTCAGTATATTTGCTGCCCTTGTTCTAGTAGCTGCTGCTAAAAAGCAGATACACGGTAATAAGACTGAAAAAAGCCATAAAGAAGCCAGGCAGAGCATAGGTTGCATAACCGATAAGGGTGTTGTAACGGGGATGGTTAATACCAAACGTCTGTAACATCGACCAGAAACCATGACTCAGGTGGATAAAAAGAGCGACAAAAGCAACAAGGTAGAAGAGCGCATAAAAGAAGTTACTCAGCGCCTTATCAACCACTGCCGAAATGTGATCGTCATGTCCGGGAGCAACGGCAAAACCAAAAACATGGATCAGAATAAACAATAAAAGAAAAAGTCCGGTATACGGCATTGTAGACATGGCAAAAGCGTTTTTGCTTACCCATGTATTTACCTCATAGCGGTTTTTTCCCTCTCTTCTCCCCTCCATCCAGAGCGTCAGGCCAACACCGATATGGATGAGAAAGAGGGAGAGCAACCCGATACGAAAGAAAAAGACAATGACCGGGTGGCTGTGCAAGGTATCGGCATAGGCCTGAAATACTTCACTACCAACAAAAATAGTGGTATTTCCGGCCGCGTGAACAAGGAGAAAACAAACAAGACAAAGACCTGTGACCGCCATCACAATCTTCTTGCCAATTGAAGAGGTCAAAAACTTGATAAACCACATACGCACTCTCCTGATAAAATTTGGTGTAAACGCTCTTCCTTCCAGCGACATCTTGAAATCAGGGCATTTACGGAAACGTAATCAGCATGAACCAAGACCATTTTTTCATCGCCAGAACGCTCCTGCCAGCAATATAAAACGGTTCCCCCTTCTGATCACAACGTTTGAAAATGAACCATCCTTCACGGCGTGTGATTGTAGCGGAAATCCGTACAAAGAGAAAGAAAAAAATAATTTCCCCTCCTTTCTTCGAGCAGCCACAAAAGAACAGAAAAGAAACGATTTTTCAATAATATAATCTGACCAGAAGAGGACAGATCGTCACGCCCCCGTTTACAGATCATCCACCAGAGCGCTGCTTTTGGCATAGGCAGTACTTTTTGCTTCAAAAAAATCCGTCTTGATGAGATTCGCGTTACTGTACTGACTGACCCATCTCATACTTTCAGGCTCATCGCCATAACCATCATAAATACCGGCAAATCCAAGATTTTCACAGCGAAGATTCCCCAGGTACATGATATAATCACTGACCATTTTCTCTGTGAGACCATCGATATCATTTCCAATGACATAGTGTCCCCAGCGAATTTCCTGTTCACAGCCTTCCCTGATCATTGCCCGATAGACATCAACTTTTTCCGGCGTGAACATCTCTGGTTCTTCCTTCTGAAGTTCCAGCAGGATATTTTTGAATAACCAGAGATGGGTGTTCTCATCCCGGTTAATATAGCGGATCTCCTGTGCGGACCCCGGCATCTTCTGGTTACGCCCCAGGTTATAAAAGAACATGAACCCGCTGTAGAAATAGATTCCTTCAAGAATGTAATTGGCAATACAGGTCCTGACAAAGGTGAACATATCCTTTTTTTCCTGAAACTCATTATAGAGGTCGCCGATATAGGTATTTCTCGCCAGCAGCATCTCATCATTCTTCCATTGATACAAGACATCGTTTCTCTGCTGCGGTTCACAGATTGTATCAAGCATATAACTATAGCTCTGACTGTGTATCACCTCCTGGAATGACTGAATAGTCAGACACAAATTGATTTCACTGGCGGTGATATGGGCTGCAACTTCCGGCAGGTTGGCTGTCTGGATACTATCGAGGAAGACCAGAAAGGACAATATCTTGTCATAGGCTGTCCGCTCGGCAACGCTCAGGTTGGGGTAATCCTTTTTGTCAGTACCCAGATTTATTTCTTCAGGTATCCAGAAATTGTTCATGGCCTGACGATACCACTCACTAACCCAGGGATACTTCATATTATTAAAGTCATTAAGATTGGTGGTATCACCATTGACCATTCGTCTCTCATTGAGATCGATACTTCCCCCTGGATTGAACAGGGGCTTTTTCTTCACATAGTCCATACGCTTTCCGTCTTTTTTATGAACAACTGGTTACGTGTTGTCGTCTCAAAACGAGTGGGTCTCCTTCATCAACTCGAGCAGCTCTCACATTCTTCCACTTCAAGACTTTTTGACCGTATATAGTATAAGGTCTTAACGCCCTTTTCCCAGGCAAGCAGATAAAGATTCAACACCCCTCTGAAGGTATACTCGTTTGTTATATACAGGTTCATGCTCTGAGCCTGATCGATATGCCGGCTTCTTGCCCCCGCAGCCTTTACTGACCACTGCTGATCGACAACATGGGCATTTTTATAGTACCAGGTAGTCTCGGCAGAAAGATCAGGGGCAACCCGCGGCAGGGTGCCGCTTTTCTTTTCTTCAAGAAAATATCTGTTCATAATCGGGTCAACTCCGGCCGTAGTCGCACTGATAATACTGGTACTGCTGGTTGGAGCAATTGCCATGAGATATCCGTTTCTCAGGCCATATTCGTGAACCTCTTTTCTCAATTGCTCCCAGCTTTCGCTGTGGTAGCCTCGTTTTTCAAAATAATCACCGCTTTGCCAATCACTTCCCGGGAAATACTCATAAGCGCCTTTGGCAACCGCGATATTCTTACTGGCACGTATGGCATAAAAATTGATTCTTTCAAAGAGTTCATCCACAAATTCAAGATGTTCCTCTGATTCCCAGAGGATTTTATTCTTTGCCAGCATGTGGTGATAACCACTTATCCCCAAGCCAATGGGCCGGTATTTTTCATTGTTTATCTTCGCATAAGGTAATGGAAAATAGTTGAGATCGATAACATTATCGAGCGCCCGAACCGCTGATTCAGTAATTTCTTCCAACTCGCCTTTCGCAGACAAATCAATATTTCCCAAGGAAAGACTTGCCAGATTACAGACCACAAACTCCCCTGGCCGGGTAACGGTTACCACCACTTTTTCACCATCAACTTCTTCTATGGTCTGACTGAGTGTCTTGATCGCCCCCATATTCTGGGCAATTTCCGTGCAGAGATTACTGCAATAGATAATCCCCTTATGCGCATTTGGATTCATCGCGTTGACCTGATCCCTGTTAAAGGTAAAGGGGGTTCCTGTTTCTACGGCGCTCTTGATAATCAGCCGCAGCATATCTTTCATGGAGATGGTTCTTTTGCTGATCCGGTTGTCATTAACACAATCCAGATACCTCTTTTCCCACAATTCACCATAGCAATCTTCCAGACAATACCCTTTTATCCGCTCTATCTCATGAGGACACATCAGGTGCCAGTCCCCGTTTATATCATCCTTGGCCTTTTTCCAGAACAGATCAGGATAACATATTGCCGGAAAGACATCGTGGGCCTTCATCCGGTCGTCCCCATTATTGGTTCGTAATCCAAGAAACTCAGGGATATCCTTGTGCCAGGCATCCAGATAGACCGCGACAGCACCCTGCCGGACACCAAGCTGGTCAACGGCCACGGCGGTATCGTTTGCCAGCCTGATCCATCTGATGACCCCGCCCGCAGCTCCTTTGAACCCGCGAATATCGCTGCCCGATGAGCGTACCTTACCGAAATACAGGCCCATACCGCCGCCAAACTTACTTACTCTGGCAAAATTATCTATGGAGCGATAAATACCCTCCAGACTGTCCGGAACGGTATCGATAAAACATGATGACAGCTGGAAATAGGGCTTGCGGGCATTCGCCAGCGTCGGTGTAGCCATGGTGACCTTCAAGGTACTGAGCATATCATAAAACCGCTTTACCCAGCCCAGCCGATCTTCAGCCTCTTTCATCGCAAGATGCAGGGCAATTCCCAGAAACATCTCCTGCGGCTCTTCCAGCGGCTGGTTATTATGATTCCTGATAACATACCGGCCCAGCAGCAGATCAAGGCCGGAATAGCTTAACAGATCATCCCGTTTTGTCTCGAGAAAGCCCGCACACTGCTCTATCTCTTCCTTTGAATAAGCCTCCAGTATGTATGGTCCATACAACCCTTCTGCCGTCAACCACTTTAGCTTGCTGTAAAAGGAGCCAATCTGGAACTGATCGAGTTGAACCTGAAGTCGCTTTCTGAATGTAAGCATCAATAGTCTGGCAGCGATATATTCCCATTTCGGGGCCTCCTGAGTCGTTAACTCAACAGCAGCTTTTACCAGTATATTGAGGCGTTCGTTTATGCTCATCTTTTCCTTGTAAAAGGAAATGAACTTTGAGGTAAGAAAATGTATGTAATAGATTTCGTCCGTATATTCCTTCTGAATATCTTTCAGGATATCGTCCAGTTCGTTCAGCTCCGGAAAGTAATCGACGATAAGCTGTCTGGCGCGTCTGCTCTTGCTCCGTTCATTTCTGTATATGATATAGCTTTTCAGGACCTCATAATGATTGAGTTCTGTCAGAGCACGTTCCACCTGGTCCTGAATATCTTCAACCTGAACCATCCCGTCCATGGCAGAACCGAGATTTAACAGGGATTCCACCTTTGCAGTAATCGCCGACATCTGCTCCCGGCCACACTCCTTTGCGACACTTTCAAATGCCTGACGCACGGCATTTTCTATCTTACTTATATCGTATTCCTCGAGATTTCCGTCTCTCTTTCGTATTTTCATCCCCATCTCCATCTACTGCTTTTTCTGTTTATTTTCTGAAAAGCAACGGTGTTTTCATGCTCTTTTTCAGGTCGTTATCCGGGTCACTATATCATGGAAAGCGACAGGATACTACCAGAACGAATGCTCCATCAACATAACGAACGTTTCCAGGACAAAAAGCAAATGGTTACAATTGGTTAGCATCTAAAAAGTCAGGCGACCCATACAAAACATGCCACGAGGAAGACATACGCGGAACTCATGATAAAACAATCCGCACCACCGCTTCTCACAGGAGCAAGAGAGATAGCAGAGAGCCGTAAAGAGAGCAACCAAAAAAAGAGAAGAAAACGAGGACGTTCTGGTGATAAAAAAGCAACGTCTTCCGGAACAGGCCTGGCTGTTCCGCATATGAACCATTCCATAAAAAATTAAAAGCTGGATAACCCGCTCTCCATGAAAAATAATCAGGGTAATTTTTTTATTCTCCATGCCATTCTTTAATAGTTGTGAATCGTGTGGTTTTGTCCAGAGGTGAAGGCCCTTCTTGAATCCAGAAAAAGATGCTGTACCGCTTCTGGAAGACACTCTTTTTTCAAAAAAAACTATGTAAATCAAAGAGATGCCGATCAAAAGCAAAAGAGTTTTATCACACTTATCGGACCGTTGATAATCGCCCTCATGCTTGCCGGATAACGGCTAGATGAATGCAGGGCCAGTGAGATTATATCATAAGCGAGAGTAAAGCCGTTGTATTCATGGCTGAAGCAGCCCGAAAGGAAATGGGTTATTCATCAAAATCTCCAGTTGGCCTTTTTCAACCTTTTCCTGATCACGGATATATTTGCGTATGGTTTCTCCATCTAAACAAACGGTGCTCACACAATATCCTCTGGACCAAAATGCAGGCCTGTACTGCGCTTTGTCTTCAGCGACTTCCGATGGCTCAATACGGCACTCTTCCCTTTCAAAAAACCGATTTCGAATGCAATACTGATTTTCTTGGTGGAACGCTCAAACACAGGCGAATATGATCAGACATCGAGTGCCCTTCGCGCAGTTCTGCACCTCGCTGCCGGTATAAATCGCGTATGATTTCACCCACACGACGCCTGAACATCCCGTACCGTTTCTTTTAGCGGTATTTGGGGATTATAACCAAATGGTATTTGCAATCCCAGCGTACCTGCGATAAACTTTGTCAATCGTGCATAGGTTCTTCCTCCTTTTGTCCCCTTTTGGGACGTTCCGGGGAAGAGCCTGTTTTATTTCTCACCGGATCGGTAGGACCTATCCGGGTCCACCACCGGAAGTGGTGGATTTAGTCCGGATTAAAGACGATCGTTAATTCCTTCAAGGTATCGACAAAAAAATGGAATTACGAAGAGCTCTCCTCGCATCAGTACAGGACACGAACGACAATCCATCCTGTCTGACAATCAGTACATGCATCAAGGCACCAGCCCTCGACAACAACAAATCACCGTTCACTCTTGTCGTACTGAATGACAACACCGTTGGGATCAGCTACAATTTGTTTCACAGTGACCCGGAAACAATGGCTCGTTACCATGAGTGGAATCTGCACCATCTGTTCGGGCAACCAGCAGGTGAGGTTGCCCCGTTGATCCTCAGCGATGATCTGTTAGAAAGAACAATCGGTTTTGCCGTTATCAACGCCTTGTCACAGATACGTATCAAGGCAGATACGGCCCGCTACCACCTCGATGACAGCATTGACCTGTTCAGCCTGTTACATTGTGACGCCTCCCATACCCTTGGCCTGGTCGGCTATTTCCGGCCGCTCATGAACAAGCTGATGACCCTGACCAAAAGAGTTATTGTTGTTGAAAAATCAGAGACACTTCTTGCAGGCCGGTATCCTTTCTTAATGACTGACGACCCCACCGCTTTACAACAATGCAACAAGATCCTGATCACCGGAACCACCCTTATCAACGATTCTCTTCCTGATTTGATTCCCTATTGCTGCAACGCAGACTTTATCGCCATCATGGGCCCGACAGCCGGTTTTGTTCCCACGCCTCTTTTTGATCTTGGTATTCATGCTGTCGGCTACTCCCGCATCGAAGATACCAGTCTTTTTATCGAGCGGTTTACACACGGCCAGAAATGGGGCAATTCCACACGTAAGGTCTGGCTCCGCGCCTCTTGATGCTGCCCCGATCATAAGCTCTGACACGCGTTAAGCTGCTCCAGATTGTTTTTCCAAAAAACAACATAGTACACGCCAGGCGAACACCCCCCTCTCATCAACAGCCCATTCCAGTCTCGATTTTCCCTTGCCATGGCAATAGTGTTTCATAACCCTCAAGCGTGGTGACCAGAGGCATTCTTTCAAAGATGTGGCGTACATATGAATATGGTTCAATATTGTTTGCCCGAGCCGGTTCAATCAGGCTGTAAAGTAATGCGCTTGCCTGAACTCCTTCAACAGTTCCGATAAAAAACCAGCTTTTTCTGCCCGATACGAACGGGCAAATACTCTTTTCGGTCATATTGTTGTCAGGCAGAAGAAGATCGTTTTCAACATATCCAATGAGACACGGCCTCTGTTTTTCGGTATATGTGACCGCGCTACCCAATTACCCCTTCGGTGGTATCGTGGTTGCTTTTTTATCCAGCCACTTTTTATCCCAGGGGGTGAAACGTATCATACTTTTTTGTACACTCTGTTTTCATAAGGCCATTTTTATTGTGTTTGTTATCGTCTTGGAATAACGTTAATTATAAAACATTTATGGCCTTTTTGTTCTTACTTTGATGAGAAATTGGGGCTAACGGTAATATCAACCTTTCTCATTCCGATAAAGACCCTGAGGGGTAGTCAATTTAATACTCTTCCGTAAAGTAGTCATTTCAACATATAATACAATGAACATGACGAGTCTTAATCCCTTCTATTCAGGGTACTCATTCCAATTGAGAGAGTTTCTGATTTAAGTCCATGCTCTGTAAGTGTGTAAACAGCACTGGTCCCGTCAAGCAACTCTTTAGTATCGTGAGTCACATGAACAATTGCTGCTTGTAAATCTTCGAAAAGATCCTCCATATAAGACCGAATTGATGAGCACAATTTTTGATCAAGGCCAGTAAACGGCTCATCAAGAAGAAGTAATTCTGGAGCAATTGAAACTGCGCGGCATATTGAAATCCGCTGTTTCATTCCCCCCGATAATTCATCTGGATAATATGATTCAAATCCAGCCAATCCCATTTTTTGCAA
>PDWJ01000384.1_pt1 | contig 71177 bp, 58 predicted proteins | sample 1430881 | NCBI WGS metagenome assembly PDWJ01 (sample SAMN01162460, study PRJNA174530) | Oral metagenome, whole genome shotgun sequencing project. | biome: Marine environment; feature: Marine mammal; material: Swab sample of the gingival sulcus; isolation source: swab sample of gingival sulcus...
TTGATGAAATCGCCTGGTTCAATATCGCTTCTCAGCTTAAATCACCTGATTTTGAAACCTACCTCAAACTGCTTGAGGAATCGATAAAGGATTTCAACAGGGCTGGCATCACAGCGGTCCATGATGCCGGGCTGGGTCTTGAGGGCATGCCTGAAACGGTATACACAGCCTACCAGGCACTCAACGCCCAGGGCAAGCTAAGTCTCCGGGTATTTTTGTCTCTTCTTCCAGAAACATTTGAGGCGATGAAACCGGAACCGTTACGGGAAATGGGTGATGAACGTCTCAAGCTTGGAGGCGTAAAGCTGTTTATTGATGGTTCCATTCAGGCAGAAACAGCGGCTCTTCTGCGACCATACGCCCGTCATCCTGACAAGAAAGGTAAACTTGTCATGGATGTCGCCGACTTTGAGGCGCTGGTCGCCAAATATCACGCTGCCGGACATCATCTGTCTATTCACGGAAATGGCGATGCGGCTATCGAGGCCATTATAACAGCTCTGGAAAAAGCCCAGGAAAATCACCCACAGCCCGACAACCGCCATATGCTTATCCATTCTCAAATGGCACATCGCAGTCATCTGAAGCGGATGAGAAAACTTGGAGTGATACCGAGTTTTTTCTGCATGCATGTTCAAAACTGGGGTGATCGGCACAGAGATCTTTTCATAGGTCCCGAACGGGCATCTCGGATTGACCCCGCCGGCGAGGCGGAAGCCATGGGGCTGCCATTTACCCTGCATGTTGATACTCCGGTTTTACCAATACAGATTCTCGCGTCCATCCAGACAACAGTCACCCGGGAAACACGCAATGGCGATATTCTCGGGCCTGATCAAGGTACTACTCCATATGGAGCAGTCGCTGCCTATACCAGTGTGGCAGCCTTGTGCAGCCGGTCAGAAAGTGAACGTGGAACTCTTTCAGTTGGCAAGCTTGCTGACATGACCCTGCTTTCACAGGATATTACAATGATCGAGCCGAAAGAAATTGCAAATACCTCAATTCGCCTGACCATTGTAGGCGGTGATATCGTCTATCGAAACGATACGCCTGTTGATGATCCGTAGATAATCGCTTTTGATGTGGACGGAACGACTTCCGGCTTTCAGACCGGTCTCTTCTGTGTTCCAACAGGCGGATTGAGAAGTTATGCTACTTTTCAATCCGCCTGTTACAATTTTTTCTTTACCCCATTGCCGGCTTTTAGACAGATTTCTGACTCTTTTTCATACTTGAGCATTTACCGGATCTTCGCAGCAATTTGTGACTCTCAGATCAATATATGGCAGATATGAATAAGATTCTCTACGATGACCGTTTTCACCCTGATCAACATCTACGCGTGCTGGTTTGCTCATGATATTGATTCAACATTAGGGAGAATATCAGGCACAGGCAAGCAGTAAGGCATGACGGCTGAGGTAGAGTCAGCCTGTCTGTATAATCTCAACCAAGAGCAAGCGAGGCAATAAAAAGAAGGACTCACAGCCACAAAGCCATAAGTCCTTGAAATATCGTGGTTGCGGGGAGAGGATTTGAACCTCCGACCTCCGGGTTATGAGCCCGACGAGCTACCAGACTGCTCCACCCCGCGTTACGTCCGGCTATTATACTTCTTCAGAAATATATGTCAACGGCTATTGCCGAGACGAAGGAAAAATTCGGTCTGTTTTGCTCGCATACCGGGCGATCTTCTGCAGCATATCCTCTGGCAGTTGTGTAAGCTTTCCTTCTCTGGTTATCGCGACGTGAACGGTATATCCCTTGACCAGCAATTTTTCGGATCCGTTGTCTTCCTGTCTGTAAATCTTATACTGGAAGGTACATTTTATCGGGGTGACCGCCTCTATCGTTGTCTCCACAATGAGCAGATCGTCGTAGAAGGCCGGAGCCTTATAACGCAGCCAGGATTCGGTCAACGGAAGGATAAATCCGCGCTCTTCAACCGAGCGATAGGAAGAGATCCTCTCCCGCATATATTCTGCACGCCCTGCCTCAAAATAGCGAAGATAGTTGGCATGATAGACAACTCCTCCGGCATCGGTATCTGCATAGAGGACTCGAATCTTTGTGCGGCTTATAATCTCTGACATTGAACGTTACCGAAGAATGAGTTTTTCGATCATCCTGTGCCCGTCACCGATGGCGCCTGCATGTTTCTGCTCATACTCCTTACAGTTTTTTTCACAAAACGACAGGCCGGAGCCGGCAGATTGCTCGCGCGAATCGTAGAGTATCGTCGGAACAGGATCTGAAACATGGGTACGCAGGGCAATAGGTGTAAAATGGTCCATGGTCACGACCGCCCGAAAATCGTCGCCCCTCTTTCGCAGTTCCTCAATGATTGGTCTGACAATCTTTGCGTCAAAATCCTCAATAGCGGTAAGCTTATCCTCTATCGAGCCTTTATGCCCTGCTTCATCCGGGCCTTCGAGGTGTACAAAAACAAAATCCTCACTGCCCAGGGCCGTCAAGGCCGCCTCAGCCTTGGCCGCATAGTTGGTATCGATATATCCGGTGGCACCCGGGATATCAGGGGAGTTGAGTCCAGCAAGCAGCCCCAGTCCTTTGAGCAGATCAACTGCGCTGACCATGGTTCCAGAAAGGCCAAAACGTTGATGGAGTTTTGGCAGGACAATACTGCCACCTTCGCCCCATAACCAGATCATGTTGGCAGGATTTTTTCCGGCAGCCAGGCGGGCCGCGTTCACCGGATGCCGCTCGAGCACTGGCCCGACGCCTTCGATAAGGGCCTTCCAGTTTTCAGGCCCAAAATATTCGTTATAGAAGGCAGTAACATCCTTGCCAATATGATCGTGGGGCGGGACGGTGGTAAAACCGGGCCGCTCACCCTTGTAGAGGAGCAGGTGCCGATAGCTGACGCCGGGTTTAAAATGAAAATGTGCAGAAGAGCATGCTGCCTCAAGGGCGGCTATCAACTCGTGGGACTCACTGTTTTCAATATGGCCGGCGCAAAAGTCGCGCATTTTGACCCGACCGCCCTCTTCGTAGTCCAGAGTCACCATGTTACATCTGAAGGCGAGTTCGTCTTCGGCGAGGGTGATGCCCATAGCCGCCGCCTCAAAAGGCGCTCTGCCCGTGTAGTAAGCAGCTGGATCATACCCCATAAGGGACATGTTTGCGACATCACTGCCCGGAGGATAGCCCTCTGGTACCGTGGAGGTCAGGAAGAACTCACCTTTCCGGCAGAGTTCATCCATCATCGGTGTGCTGGCCGCCTCAAGAGGGGTTCGGTTATCGAGTTCCTCGAGCGGGTAGTCTCCCATGCCGTCACCAACCAGAATGAGGTATTTCATCGCTCTTATTCCTTGGTCATAATTCTTATTTTAACAGTAGGTGCCACACAGACCTCAAGGGCATCTATCTCGGCCAGGGCTGCATTGACCGCGCCCTCCGTTGTCATATGTGTGCGAAAGACGATATGCACCTCGTCTCCATCGTTTTCTTCCCCATGCTGGCGCATCGAACGAATGGAAATACCATATTTGCCAAAGATTCCAGTGATCTGAGCCAGGGTCCCCGCCTTATCCTGGACGGTTGTTCTGAGATAGTAGGAGCAGACAAGATCCTCCATTGGGGTTATAACAGGAGCCTGCATCTTCTCGGGGAGATACGACAGATGCGGTACCCTTTGCACCGCCTCTGAGACAATATTTCTTCCGATATCCACCACATCAGCTGCGACGGCACTTCCGGTGGGCATCATACCGGCACCCTGTCCGTACAGGAGGACATTGCCCACGGTGTCGCCCTGAAATTCTATGCCGTTAAAGGCCCCGTTGATCGTGGCCAGCATATGATCCTCCGGAACCATGGTCGGGTGCACCCGTGCCTCGACGTGATCACCATGATTACGGCTGATGGCCAAAAGCTTGATACGGTAGCCAAAGCCCTTGGCAAAGTTGATATCAACAGGTTTAATATCTGCTATTCCCTCAACGGCGATATCATCAAGATGGACATCGAGCCCGTAGGCAATCGACATCAGAATGGCCAGCTTATGGGCTGTATCGATCCCTTCTACGTCGTAGGTCGGATCGGCCTCGGCAAAACCCAGCTCCTGCGCGTCGGCGAGAACCTCGGCAAACGGCTTGCCAAAATCGGTCATCTGACTGAGTATATAGTTGGCCGTACCGTTCATAATGCCTTTGATATAGTTGATCCGGTTGGCAACAAGCCCTTCCTTCAGGGCCTTGATAACAGGAATTCCACCACCGACACTGGCCTCAAAACCGACCTCGACCCCTCTCTTTTCGGCCGCTTCGTATATCTCCTTGCCATGCACGGAGAGCAGGGCCTTGTTGGCGGTAATCACATGCTTGCCGCTGTCGATGGCCTTGAGGAGGAAGGTTCTGGCCGGCTCCATACCGCCAATCAGTTCCACAACAATGTCTATCGTACCGTCGGCAAAGATCTCCTCGGCATCTTTGGTCAGGGTAACACCTTCATAACCATCGGGAAGCTGCTCGCAGGATATATCTGCGATGGTCGCCAGAGTGAAGGTAAGACCGGTTTTTTGTCTCAGGCGCTCTTTTTGTTCCTGCAGTGTTCTGGCCAGTCCTTGACCAACTGTACCAAATCCGATAATGGCGATGCGTATCTCTTTCATGGCGTAGTTTACCGTTTGTGTTTGTGTCCAGTTTGCTGAAAATTTGCAAAACCAAGAGACGTTGATAGACGTCTTTCCCGAAGGTTACTCAACAAAAATTGTTTCTCTCGCTGGAGAACAAAAGGTGTACTCCTTGCGCAGTTCTGCCGCCGTTCAACGCCCGGGAAAAGCCAGAAAACATAAGGGATTAATACGATACGGACGACGATTTCAGAGCATAATCGCTTTGACGGTGAAAGTCAAAATCTGCTACCGATATTTTTTATGGTTCATTGATCAGATTTGCACTATATTGACTTGTCTGTTATGGATGTGGTCAGCGTCAGCAGATTGAACCTGGCTGCCGGGAAGGGCTGATTCCCTCCTGCCCTGCACGTATCTTTATATGAACCAAGTGCTGTAATTTGTTATATACTTATTTATAGGAGACTGGAATTATGGGTAAAAACATCTTGTTTTTCGGACCAAACGGCAGCGGTAAAGGCACCCAGGGAGCCATTGTTCAGAAAAAATTTAACATCCCTCATATCGAATCCGGGGCCATTTTCAGAGAGCATATCGGTGGAGGTACAGAGCTCGGCAAAAAGGCCAAGGAATACATTGACAGGGGGGATCTTGTTCCCGACGATATTACCATTCCGATGATGGTCGCCCGTCTGCAGAAAGACGACTGCAAAGACGGCTGGATCCTCGACGGTTTTCCCCGCTCCAAAGATCAGGCCGTAACCCTGGCTCAAACCCTTGAAAAAGAAGGCTTGGCGCTTGATTATGTCATTGAGATCGTTCTTGATCGACAGATTGCAAAAGACCGCATTATGGGGCGTCGTCTCTGCGTAAACGACAACAACCATCCCAACCATATCGCCTTTGAGGCGATCAAGCCGGTGGAAAAGGATGGCGAGCTGGTCTGCCGTGTCTGCGGTGGCGCGTTGAAGACCCGCAATGACGATCAGGATGAAGCAGCCATTGGCAAACGTCACGATATCTATTACGACGAGCAGACGGGGACCATGGCAGCCGTTCATTTCTTTAAGAACGCTGACGGGATAAAGGTTATTTCTGTTGATGGTTCTCTGCCCATTGCAGAGGTTACCGAATCGATCATGAAGGAGCTGTAGAACACGATGCCTCGGAATCCAGTCTGGAAGGCCTGCCTTTTCAGAGACACCGCAGGAAGGTCTGGTTGCATCAACCTGGAACCGGCAATGTTGTACAGCATTTGACATTTTGCGCTTGACAAAGGGGCTTTTCCGGACCTGAGGAAGAGCCCTTTTTCTTTTACAAGGAACAAAAACAACACCGGGAAGTGAGGGCGGTGGCAGAATTCTCTTGTACGTTCTTCATCGTAGAGAAAGGGCAAATATGAAGGAAAACGGAAAGGTGTACCTCGTCGGAGCCGGCCCCGGAGAACCGGGACTGATTACGGTTCGTGGGAAGAGGCTGCTTGAACGCGCAGATGTCGTCATATACGACTATCTCGCTTCTGAAAATCTTCTGCAGTATACGCCGGAAGATGCCGAACGGATCTATGTCGGCAAAAAGGGTGGCGTCAAGCATACCTGCACCCAGAAAGAGATCAACAGGCTGCTCGTTGAGCATGCCCTTGCCGGCAAGATGGTTGTCCGCCTCAAAGGAGGAGATCCCTTCATCTTTGGCCGCGGCGGTGAGGAAGTAGAAGAGCTTGTTGCTGCCGAGATTCCTTTTGAAGTCATCCCCGGAGTTACTTCGGCAAGTGCCGCCGCAACCTATGCCGGTATTCCGATCACCCACAGGGACTATACCGCCTCCGTTGCCTTTGTGACCGGGCATGAAGATCCGACAAAAGAGGCCTCAAATATTCGCTGGGAAAAACTGGCCACAGGCGTTGGCACCATCGTTATCTACATGGGCATAAAAAACCTTGCCATTATCGCAGAAAAGCTGATACAGCATGGCCGGGATGCCAAGACCCCTGTCGCCGTCGTGCGCTGGGCGTCAACACCGCAACAGCAGACCGTTGTCGGCACCCTGGACACCATTGTCGACCTTGTACAACAGTCCGGTATCAGACCGCCTTCACTGATTATTGTCGGTGAGGTGGTCAATCTGCGTAAAAATATCGACTGGTACGAACAGCAGCCCTTATTCGGCAAGAGGATCATTGTCACCCGCACCCGGTCCCAGGCCAGTAACCTGGTCGAGGGCCTTGAAGATCTGGGGGCAACCTGTCTTGAGTACGCCACCATCCATGTTGGGCCGGTAGATTCCTACGAGGCCTTTGATGAAGAACTGGAACGACTCAAAGAATACCACTGGATCCTTTTTGCCTCGTTAAACGCGGTAAAATATTTTTTTGAACATCTCTACGCAAAGGGGATGGACACCAGGAATCTCCAGGGAATAAATATCGCTGCAGTCGGCACAAGTACCGCGGATTTCCTTCTGCAATATGGCGTGCATGCCGATCTTATCCCCCCGACCTTTACCGGAGAAGGGCTTGCTCTGTCTCTCTTGGATCAGGGTGTGGAAGGACGAAATATCCTTATCCCGCGTGCCTTAAAGGCAAAAGAGCTTCTGCCCGAGACCCTGCGCGGGGCAGGTGCCCAGGTAAATGTCCTGCCCGTCTACCAGACCATCCCTGCGGATACCGACAGGGAACGTCTGTTGGCGGAGCTGAACAGTAACAAGGTTGATATGATAACCTTCACCAGCTCTTCAACCGTGACCAATTTTATGCACCTGTTGGGAATCTCCGACTGTAAGGAATTAGAAAAACTGCTTGTCGGTGTCAAGATTGCGGCGATTGGTCCGATAACGGCAAAAGACGTTACCAACTGCGGACTCAAGGTGGATGTACAGCCCAGGGAGTATACGATCCCGGCAATGATAGAGGCGATCACCGATTATTATTGCAAGCCCTGATTGGCGCACTTTTCCTGGCTCTCGGCGAAAGGTCCTTTGAAGGGACGATCAAACCTCCGACAGTTATTTTTGAGACGGTTTTTTCGCCGCTGTGTTGTTGTCTGCTCCAACCCGGATATTTCATCAGTTCAGACGGTGTCAGGTTCGAAATTTTTTGCATTACGTAATAGTGAACTATATTTACTGCAAAAATACTGAAGAAGATGGCGCCGTATGGACTGACCTTTGGTGAACACTTTGGATATTGTAAAACTGTAATGTTCTCTGTGTAGTATATTGGAATATCAGCAATTTTTAAAAATTTGACACAAGGTTTATGAAACATCCGGGCTAACGAGGAGGGCAAGCAGCTCTTTTGAGCTCATCCTGGCACTGATATCGGTTCTCTCAAGCAGGGTATCGGCGAGAGCCCTTTTCTCCTGGTGCAGTCGTATGATTTTTTCTTCAATGCTGTTTTTACAGACCAGACGATAAATGGTGACCGGCCGTGTCTGGCCAATTCTGTGGGCCCTGTCCGAGGCCTGATCCTCAATCGCCGGATTCCACCACGGGTCCATATGGATGACATAATCTGCAGCGGTAAGATTTAGGCCAAGACCACCGGCCTTGAGACTGATCAGAAAGAACTCACCTTCTCCGGCCTGAAAAGCATCAACCCTCTGTTTTCTCTGTCTCGCAGCAACCTTGCCGTCGAGATATTGATAGCTGATACCTTTTTGTTCAAGAAGCCGGCGGATCAGAGCAAGATGTTCTATAAACTGGCTGAAGACCAGCGCCTTGTGGTGCCCGGCCAGCAGATCCTCTACTATTGACTCAAAGACCTTCAGTTTTGAACTCTCTATACGGGTTTGCGGGTCAATGAGTCTGGGGTTACAACAGGCCTGACGAAGCCGCATGATTTCTGCAAAGATCTGCAGATGTATGCCTTTTCTGTCTTTTTCCTGCGCAAGACGGTCAACGGCATTTTGGCGAAGGGCTTCATAAAAATGCGCTTCCTCCTTGTTCATCTCCACTTCAAGGGTGACCTCTGTCCGTGAAGGCAGCTCCTCGAGGACCTGTGACTTGATGCGTCGCAAGATAAACGGCTGAATAAGTTTTTTCAGATGCAGTTTTGCGTCCCTGTCCTGAAAGCGCTCGATCGGGATCGCAAAACGCTCATTAAACGAACGAAGTGAGCCGAGCAGTCCGGGGTTGATAAAATGGAACAGGTTCCAGAGCTCACCAAGATGGTTTTCGATGGGGGTCCCTGTGGTGATTAATTTAAATCTGGCATGCAGCCCCATAGCAGCCTGGGAGCGTTTTGTCGCGGCATTTTTTATGGCCTGCGCTTCGTCAAGAATCACCGTCTGCCACTGCACCGTTGACAGCATCTCATGTTCCTGCTGCAGCAGCGTATACGTGGTGATCAACAGGTCAAATTTCCCGAGCCTGGCAATATCCTTTTTACGGTTTTTTGTCCCCAGTGTCTTTATCTGCAGGGTTGGGGTAAAACGCTGTACCTCTGCGTGCCAGTTGGTTGAAACCGAGGTCGGAGCAACGACCAGAGAGGGCCCTTTCGAGGCCAGTTTAAGAACGATGGCCAAAGACTGCAGGGTCTTGCCAAGGCCCATATCATCGGCAAGACAGCCTCCTACCCCCCAATGGGCGAGCCGGGCCAGCCAATCGTAACATTCTCTCTGATACACGCGCAGATCGGCCTGTAGGGTCGAGGGCAGTTGCGGCTGAAGATTTCTGACTTTGCTCAATCTTTGCAGATGGCTTTTCCAGCCCTTGTCGCTGGTTGTTTTCTTGTGAGCGGTCAACTGTTCGAGTTGGACGGCGGCCAAAGGATGCAGCAGCAGTTCATCACCAGAATCCTCAGACGGCCCCTCAGAAAAGAGGCTGATATCATCGAGGCGTTTTTTGAACTCCTGGGTAAGGGCAACGAACTGCCCTTCGTCTATCTCAACAAACCGACTTTGTGACTTCCGGGCCTTGAGGAGCAGTTCCTTCAGAGAGATGAGCCGATCGTGATCAATTTCAACCTCGCCGCTGAGGGCAAACCAGTCCTGACTCTGGGTCCGAATCTTCAGGTTGAGGTTCTCTCTTGAGATCTGCCGGGTTATAGAGAGCTTTTCACCTTCGGGCCATTCGACGGTAACCCTGTCCCTGATTTCCTGGAGTTCGAGCAGGGCCTGCAGACAGTCGTCAGGGTCGCCCAGATGCCATTCCCGTTCATTTTCCTGCTCCATATCAATGGCAAGATCAAGAACCGGACAGAGCTCTTCAATATCCCTCGCCCTTTGTTCTTCAAGTACCAGATCCCGTTTTGTCTGCAGACGCTTGCCTTGCACCTCGGCGATGAGATTTTCCACCCCCTGTCCTGGCTTCAGATAAAGGTTCCCCTCGGCAAACGGCTTGACAAACATCTCCAGACGAAAGCCAGTCCCGTAGGGCAGCAGATGCACATATATGGATGCATCGGCTTCAACAAAAGGGATCTGCGTTGTCCCTCTTTGCCTGCCGTCAACGGCAATGGCTGAATGTACGGTCATGAATGAGGAGATATTGCCAATGGCGGTCAACACCTCCTGAACCGCAGATCTGGGGACGGTGATACCATCTTTTCCGGTAATCTGGGCGATGCGGCGATGCTTATCGTTGATGCGGATAATCTTTACACGGGTAGGTGTCTCCCGGGTAAAAATAATATTACCGGGAGTGATGGCGGGAACGAATCTGATATGCAGATTATTTTTTTGTTCCTCGACCAGTATCTCGGGCTCTCCCGAGACGCATTCAAGGGGTGTCTCAGGTGAGTTGAACAACTTGAGCCGAGGATGCCCAACCATTGCCACCAGCATTTTCTCTGTGTCAAATGTATAGCTGGTGGTGTTAAGACGAGGATTATCGGTTTTTGTGATAGCCGCACAAATCTTTCGATCGTAACCGGTGAGATAGGTGAATTTTTCGGTCGTGTAAAGACGAGACAGAGAGACAGCACGCCCCTTGCTCCATTCTCCATCAGCAACAAGCCGTTGTTCTCGGGGCACGAGCTGTATCCCTTCGTTTGTAAAACTGACCAGCCAGATCATACGCCTCGTCCGCCGGTGCTGTTCCGCCTCCTGCGAGGTGGCCTGAATCAGGGCCTGCAGACTGCGTTTCCAAGGCTCTTCCGGTTCAAGAAGTGGCAGGATGTGAACAAGCCCAATCTGTCTGCGCAGACTCTTCAAGACATCAGTCTGCCTGGCATCAAGATGGCCAGTTGTCTCCAGAACCTCACCGAACAAAAGTGCAAACAAAGAAAAGCCCTTTTCCAACGCCCGGCTATAGAGCGGTGAGACAACGTCTTCCACAGGAGACGAGAGCGAGCCACTGAGCCAATATTGACAGATGGCGGCAAAACAGACGGTCAAGGCGTCCTGCTGGCGAACCTCCGGCAGGTCTATTTCCCCAGCCGTTTGTTTGTGCATCTGCGATTCAACAACGGCGGCCAGAAAATTGTAGACATCGGCTTCCCGGGCATCCGGAAAAAGGCTCAGGGCAACCGAGATTGCATCGGCAATGGCCGCATAGGTAATCGTCTCGCGCAAAGAAAGCAGGGTCAGGATATAAAAAAGTCCGGCAGGCCCGGAAAAGGCTATTCGACCACTCTCACTATACTTTCCCAGAAAGGTCCTGTCCTCTTCAAAGGCAGTCAGAGCCTGCGAATAGTCACCGGCAAGAAAAGAGACAGTGCCAAGTGCACCGCTTCCACGAAAAATTTTCCTGTTCTTGGCGACCAGCTGACCGGCGGCAGCCAGCTGGCCTCGAAAGATATACTCGTTGAACAACAGGCGTTGAAATGGCAGCTGTTCGTCTGTTGACAGGTGTGCAAACTCCTCTTCGGCCGAGAGAAATGCGACAACATCCGAGTAGCTCTCAATGGCCATCTGTCCGTATCGCAGTACACTGCTACAAAGGTAAAACTGCAGAGAAGCGGGAAGGCCTCTCAACCATTCAACATCAAAAGGCCGGGTCATTACCCTGACTGCAACCGGGGGAGGGGCAAAAATCTGTTGGCATTGATCGGCCAAAAAGCCGGCAGATTCATCGATAAGATCAAAATCATGACTGTAAATTCCGATCCGCATTTCACGCACAGCCCGCCAGCAGCGGGTGGCCCATTTCCCATAGTAGTAAGAGACTGGCGCCTCTTTTCTGACAAGCTCAGCCAGGGTACTGTAGGAGCCATCCTTGAGCGCAATTTTACAGAGGATCTCGATATAGGCCTCTTTGACCTGTCTTTTGGGAGTTAAAAAACCACGTTTTTCAAGACTTGTCAGATAGTGGCCAAGATTGGTTGTCGTTGGTTTGTTGCCCCGGGGTGTGCTGATATTCAGCGAGCGCATGCAGTTGACGACAAGTGCAGAATGGGCTGGTTCACAAATGATGGAGAGAAGCTGCAGAAGTATCTTTTCGAACTGAGAAAGTTCTTGATATTGCCCTAGAAAATCGGAAGAATTCTGCATGGTTTTGTCTTAACGAACAGACGAGATCAAACATTTTTTGAACAGAACAGCAGGGTAAGATGTAAGTATAACAGCTCTTGACTTTCTTGAGAACCTAAATTTACTTGCCTGGGATGAGCCAAGACGGGCAGCCTATACTCTTGATCTTGACAAGACGTACCTGTCCTAAGTCCCCAAATATCTTAAACAGGAGAAGCCTGCCCGGAGAAACAGCACGTAGATGAGATTTATACCCAAAAAGCTTGTTGTAATTTTTCCCTTGAGGTTATCCCAGCTGCAAGCATAACCATCAGTTTTATACGCGCTTTTCGGCTATCGTAGTCATGACCTGTTATTGCACCCACATCTTGCAGGTTCTTCACACCTCCGACAAAATCATACACTGGATATACTCGTCCAGATTCGCAGCTTGTTACAATGACAACATAAATTCCGGCAGCTGATGCACGAGAGACCGCTTCTATCAAATCTGGTGGCACATGACCTCGACCAAATCCTTCCAAAATGAGCCCTGAAGCTCCTCCACCTGCGGCAGAATCAATAAGCATTCCATCGCCTCCCAAAGCCGCTTTGATAATCTCAACACGAGGAAAGGGGCGGATGACAGAAAATACCTCTCTCATCTGCGGATACTGTCTGACGAAGATTTCCTGCTTATCAACATAGCCGAGCAAACCAAAACGGGAGGAAGAAAACGCCTCTACATTACTTGAATGTACTTTCTTTACATATTTTGCAGCATAAAGGTTCTCATTAAACTGTACAATCACTCCCAGATTACGACAAGCAGGGCTGGCAGCTGCCACAACAGCATCTCGGATATTGGTCTGAGCGTCTGTCCCTTCCTCTCCAGGAGTACGTTGAGCACCAGTAAATACAACAGGCTGGGGAACATCCAGCACAAGATCCATGAAATAAGATGACTCTTCCAAGGTGTCAGTGCCATGCGTTACCACAACTCCCAAAACATCTTTATCTTCCAGAGTTTCAATTATGCGCTGACGTAAGGTTATGAGGTGTGTTGGAGTCATAGCGTTACTGGGTATCTGAAAGATACTTTTAACTCTTATTTCCAGATTCGATCCAGCTGTCTCTGTGTTAACAAGTTCTTCCCCTGTCATTGCACCAGAAGTATACAATCCACTCTCTTTATTGAACTTGCTGGCAATGGTGCCTCCGGTGGTGAGAATATATACTTTTTTCATCTTATAGGCTCCTCGTCAACTACAGGAAAAGAAAAACTATATTCTTTTATGCCAATTTTCTTTTTTATACTCATATAAAAGCGGTTAAAAGTTTTGGAAAAAATATAAAGAGAATAAGAGCAAACATATACAGTAGAAAGTATGGAATAATAGCTTTAACAACATATTCCAATCTTTCTTCTGCGATATTACATGCAATGAACAAATTTAAGCCTACTGGAGGTGTAAATTGCCCTACGGATAAGGCAATAACAGTAAAAACTCCAAAATAGGTAAGGTTAATATCCAGAGTGTTAATCACGCCAAGCATGCTTGGGACAAAGAGAACAAGGGCTGCAACATTATCCAGAAAGGTTCCTATAACAAGTAGCATAAGTAATATTAGCGACATAACAACATATTGATTATCAGTAAAGCCAATTATGAAAGACGCTAAATTTTGCGGTACCTGTTCCGAGGTAATAATAAAACCGAAAAGATTCGCTGTCCCCATAAGAAACATAATCAGGGCTGAATTTTCAGCCGTATTTTTTAAGGTGGAAAATAAGGCGCGAAGCGAGAGTGTACGAAAAACAAACATCCCTATAACAACGCCATAAAGACAGGCAACACCGGCAGACTCGGTAGCAGTAAACACACCTGAATATATTCCTCCAAGAATAATAAAAGGCATAAGCAATGCCAAAAAGCTGTCTTTTATAACTACGAATCGATTTTTAGCAAGGATCTCCTTTTCTCCTTCAAAGCCCTGTTTTTTAGCAATACGATAGTTGAGTACGATAATACTAACAACCAATAAAAGCCCTGGAACAATTCCACAGATAAAAAGTTCCCCAATAGAAGCTCCTGCGATAACACCAAATACAACCATAGTCAAACTTGGTGGAATGATAAGGCCTAAGGCCCCGGAAGCGGCAACTATCGCTGCGGAATAGGACCGACTGTAGTTCCGCTTTACCATAGAAGGAATCATAATAGAGCCAATCGCCGCAGTGGTAGCCGGAGCGGATCCAGATATTGCGCCAAAAAATGCCGAGGAACCAGTTGTTATATGGGCAAGGCCACCTGGATATCGACCTACGAGAAGAGAGGCTAAACCAACAAGTTTGTCTGAAATTTTTGCCTCTGCCATTATGTTTCCAGCGAGTAAAAAGAGGGGTATGGCCATAAAAGGAAAGCTATTAATCCCGTTAAATATCTTTTGTGGTAAAATTAAAAAAGGAATATGGCTGCCAAAATACAGGGAGGCAAGTGAAGCAACACCAAGAGATATAGCTACTGGTAAGCCCAACAGCAGAAGAATAAAAAAAGCTAAGAATAGAACAGCTATCATTTGGGCTCCTTTTTTGGTTTTTTTAAGGAACTATATTATCATTTCTTCTTTTTTTTATATCATCTATAGCGTGTTTTATAATATAAAGAATCGAAATAAATGCACACAAGGGGATAGAAAACAGAATATAACCAACAGGAATTCCTGTTGAAGGAGACAACTGCGGCATGGAGCGAACGGTCAACTTCCAGCCCTGAACAAGCAATATCCCGAAGAAGGAAAACATAAAAAAATACGTAATTTGACGGACAAAAAAGGCAAACTTTTCTGGCAATAAATTCTGAATCAATTCAACAGCGATATGTGTTTTATTTTTCACGGCAATTGTACAGCCAAGCATAATGACATATACCATTGCATAAATAGATAATTCCTGGCTTTCTGGAAGAGGATCATTTAAGACATAACGATAGAAAACCTGCACAAGTACCAAAAGAACCATTACACCTAAAAAAATGGCACTGACATTAACAATCATTGCATTAATTTTATCGAGTATCTTCAAAATTAATCTCCAATAATCTCTCAGGTATTGTAAAAGGAAAAACCTTCCCTTTTACAATACCTTTATGGATTAGAGATAAAAAAACAGAGAATAAAAAAATCTCGCTCTATTGAAGGGTGGTTATAATCTCATCGATAATGTCTTTATTCAGCTTTTTCTTGTAGCTCTCAATGACAGGGGAAACTTTTTCACGGAACGGTTTCTTGTCTACATCATTAATTTGCAGCCCTTTCTGTGCAACTTCTTCCCATTGTTTCTCTTCAAGCTCTTCAACAAGCTGGGTGTGAACTGGCCCCATCTCCCTGGCTGTTTCAACAATAATTTTTGCTAAATCTGGAGGCATACTATCCAGCAAGTCTTTATTCATTATCAAGGGTGATGAAAGATGAATATGCGCTGTTCGCGAAACAAATTTCTGAACTTCATAAAATTTCTGTGTCAGGATGTGGGCAGGCGGATTCTCCTGACCATCGACTGTATGTAACTGAAGTGCAGAATAGAGCTCTCCGAATGAGATAACTGTTGGCCCTGCACCCAATGCCTTAAAAGTCTCAAGGAAGACTTCTCCTTCAGGAACACGAATTTTCATTCCTTTGAGATCCGCAGGCGAAGTGATTGGTTTTTTACTGTTTGTTATATGGCGCATACCATTTTCCCACCATGCTATTACCACAGCACCGTGAGGTTCTAGCTGTTTCGCCAGTTTTTCGCCAATCGGACCATCGAGAATTTTACGCACCTCCAGATTATTGCTGAACAGAAATGGCAAATTCAGGATTCCCATATCTGGAACCCAATTGGAAAGTACCGTATCAGAAGTAAGGACCATATCGTGTGTTCCCAACATAGTCCCTTCAACAGATTCAAGCTGTTTCCCAAGTTGATCGGCAGGAAAAACTGCTATCTCCACTGCCCCATTGGTGCGTTCTTTTACCTTCTCGGCAAACATGGTGGCAATAGTCTGATAATGATGAGACGGCGCTCCCGTATGACCAAGTTTCAATTTGTATTCAGCAGCCCACACATCACCCCCTACCCCAAAAATCAAAAGAACAAAAAGACCCCAAAATGCATTTATAATTTTCATGTCGTCTCCTTTTCTTTGAAAATTTTCCATCTAGTGGCTCCATGGCTCCCTATGATCCATGAGCTTCAAAGCGTAACGGTGTTGCAAACTTTCTTACAAGAACCTTGAACAACTTCCTTTTTCAAAATTTTTGCGTTGCGCTTAACCCTTATCCTCGAAATATCAGTTATATACCGTCGGTAGTGTCGAATTAAACAATCAAATCGGTTACTGCCTGACCAAGTTCCTGGGTACTCGCCTTACCGCCCAGATCGCGGGTTAAAGAGACCCCTTCACGTAAAACCGTTGCACAAGCGGTCATTATACAGTCATGTATTTCCTGATAACCGAGATGCTGCATCATCATTGCTCCCGCCCATATTGTTCCAAGAGGATTGGCTACATTTTGACCAGCTATATCTGGTGCTGAACCGTGAACAGGTTCAAACATGGATGGGAATTTACCCTCTGGATTTATATTGGCAGAAGGAGCAATGGCCATAGTTCCGGTACAGGCAGGTCCGAGGTCAGAAAGAATATCTCCAAAGAGATTAGATCCAACAACAACATCAAAATGGTCGGGCATCATAACGAAAGATGCCGACAGAATATCAATATGAAATTGCTCAACCACAATCTCTGGGTACATCTTTGCCATTGCTTTGACACGGCTATCCCAATACGGCATGGTGTGAAATATTCCGTTGGATTTGGTGGCTGATGTTAAGGTCTTTCTGGGGCGAGTCTTGGCCAGTTCAAACGCATATCTTAGAATCCGGTCCACTCCACGCCTGGTAAAGATACTCTGCTGTACCACAGTTTCATGCTCTGTTCCTTGATTGTGAATACCACCAATAGAAGAATATTCGCCCTCGACATTTTCCCTGACAATGTAAAAATCAATATCGCCAGGCTCCAAACCTTTTAAAGGACAATTCACACCTTCAAACAAGCGAACAGGACGAAGGTTTACATACTGATCAAAAGAACGCCGAATCGGAAGCAACAACCCCCACAGAGAAATATGATCAGGAACTCCGGGAAATCCGACCGCACCAAGATAAATTGCATCAAAATCTCTCAGCTGCTCAATTCCATCTTCTGGCATCATTTTTCCGGTTTTGTGGTAAGTCGCACAAGACCAGTCAAAAGATGTCCAAGAAAAGTCAACGCCACATCTCTGTCCTGCTGCTTCAAGCACCTGGACTCCCTCCGGGAGAACCTCCAGTCCTATTCCGTCTCCAGGAATCAGAGCAATTTTAACTGATGACATAACACACCTTGTATACAAATTGGTTGTTCTATGAACTTTTTTTATGATACCTTATATTACGGATTGTGCGCAATTGCAGAGAATGTGAACTTTTAAAACACGTAACGTGAATAAACTTCCTCCACTACAAGATTTGTTGGTTTTCGTTACCGTTGCTCAGCTGGGCAGCTTTAAGGATACAGCTTCGCTTCTTGAAATGTCTCCAGCGTATGTCAGCAAAAGAATCAGTCTCCTCGAACAACAGTTGAGTACCAAGCTTTTTATTCGTTCTGCCAGGCACATAGGTTTAACTCTTGAGGGGAAAATAGCATTAAAATGGGGCCAGCAACTACTGGCAACGACAGAGCAGATGGTCGCAGAAATCAACAAAAGCCGTATAGTCCCAAGAGGAGAAGTGCGCATAGTAACCAGCACAGGCTTTGGCAGTTGTTGTATCGCTCCTATGATTTCTAAAATTATGAGCCGTTATCAAGAACTGAAAATAAGCCTGGATTTGCTCGATAGGCCGGTTAACCTTATTTCTGAAGGCTTTGACCTTGAGATTCGACTTGGCGGTACTCTGCCGGATCACCTGATTGCCCAAAAACTCGCGTCCAATCGTCGGATACTATGTGCATCTCCTAGCTATCTTGAACGATTTGGTGCCCCTCGGCACCTCGATGATTTAAAACGACACAACTGCATAGGCATCCACGAGCGAGATCAAAATTTTGGAATATGGCGCTTTGACGGCCCCAACGAGAATTGCTCTGTCGTTCCCTTGATCCTATTGAAGACCAATAACGGTGAGGTCGCCAGACAATGGTGTCTGGAAGGGCATGGTGTTTTGTTGCGTTCGCTCTGGAGTATCGCTGAAGATGTCCACACGGGGAAGCTGGTCCAGCTTTTACCTGAATACACACAAAAAGCCGATATTTACGCCGTATACCCATCAAGACTTGAAACCTCGGCCAAGTTGCGAGTCTGTGTTCATTATTTTAAAAGTAAACTCAACATGTTGTCGATGAAATCAAAAAAACCAAGGATTATGACAACAAGAAAATGAGGTTTTAAACATAAAAACACATCTTTTTAGCGAGATGCGTAAATAGAAAAATACTTGCCAGATCTGGCCAGAAATTTCCTCACTCGGATACACGAGAAATTCATCTTTGACCATTTTCAGATGGAAAAGGATAATGTATAACACCCTGCCCAAAACAGGTCTTGAAGAAGATACAATGAAATTCGACCTGCTGAGCTGTTCGAAGACCTCTTCAAGCAGACGAAGAACACGTAGGGTTGGGAAAAGACATGGCAACAATCACGACAGGTACTCCATCGTTGGGTGCAGATACTCTCTGTTGCATATGCTTTACCCCAATTGTTGGCAACATATCTGCCCAATCATTGGTAGCAGGCGCGAATTACCCCTGGAGAAAAAAGCAGCAAATTCTTTACTATGATATATCCTGTAATGTGAAAATTCAGAGACATCCAACGCGTATTATAAGCAGTGTGTCCGTCTGTATATACTAGACGATCAGGTTTTATTTTCGCCTTATTACAGAAAGTACAGTGTCTCGTTTAACATCTGCAACGGAAATAGTATAAACTTTCCCACTTCGTTTGAGCAGACCAAAGACAATCGTTTTTTCCTGCGGCACCACGACCTCGTTTTTCTTTGCGTACACCGCCAATAACTTTCGTCAACTTCTACTTTTCCACAAATTGCAGAATTACGGTGAATACCAACCAAATCTGCTGCTGTTCTTGCTGGCGTACCTGCAACGAAATGCTCCAACAGTTGTTGATTGTAACCCCCTAATTTACAGTGTTTTATATGCATGACTGAACCCTAACCTATTTAAAGTCAGGTGTCAGCCCCAAAAAATTTCAACAACCATGTAAAAGAGCGAACAAAATGAAATTCATAAATTGATACGCCATAACTATTTAAAAGCTGACACTCAGCTTGAAATAGATTAGGTTGCAAACGAAGACATATAAAGCACTACAATTCAGATAGTTAGCCTCGTCTAAAAATATAACGGCTTTACGAAAAAGACATCCAAAAAAGCAGCAGATCTGGTTCGCGTATGGTGCATTTTCCAGATTTCTTTTTCCATACATTGCAGAACCTGATTTTCAGATATCACATTGGTAACACAGGTATTTCCGTAACATTCGTTGTCGGGACTTGAACAGAGGCAGGCAATAGGGTCTTGTGCCCGAATTGCTTTACCTATGGGGGTAACACCCCTGTTATTCAAGAATTCAGGTGATAGTATGAAGGTCAAAGACTGTATGCGCAAAAATATCCTCTTTATCGCCGCTACAGACACGATACACTCTGCGGCTGCGGCCATAGCAGAGCATCCTCATCCGTCGGCCATAGTTATCGACGGCGGAAGCCCCATAGGTGTTTTATCAAATAAAGAAATATTGTTGGCGATATCAGAAAATCACTCGTCAAATGCAATAATCAAAGACCTTCCCTACGCCGATTTTGCTTGTGTGCAAACGAAGGACAAGCTGACGGCCATCGCATCAACAAAGCATAACTATTGGATTGTCTACGAAGGAGAGAGCATTGCTGGTCTACTGCAACGCAGTGATTTTCTTCCTCCGGAGACGATGTCAGCAGAGGTACTCTTTTACTCGATGCGGCCTGTTATGGACAGCATCGAAAAACCGATCCTTGCCGTTGATACACAAGGCACCATTAGATTGTGCAATACAACGGCAGGCAAGCTGATACGATTGCACAAAGATGACGTCCTCGGCCTTTCTGTCACTTCGGTATTTGAAACATTCCATCCCCAAACACTTTTTCGGGGGACACATTTTGATCTGAGCCAGGAGTTCAGGATATATGACAGGAGATATTCGACAAACTGGGCACCAATACGGATAGAAAAAGAACTGGTTGGAGCCTTTGCAATTCTTCAGGAAACCACTGAATACGACTGTATGTCGAGTGAGCTTGAACGAGTCAAGGTTATGAGCAGGGAACTCAACGCCATCATAGACTCATCTTTTGACGGCATTTATCTCACAGATAGCGAAAGCCGTACAATCAGAGTCAACAAGGCCTACGAAAGAATCACAGGGATAAAGTCGCACGAAGTCGTCGGCAAAACAATGAAAGAGCTGATTAAATCAGGATTCTACAACGAATCTGCCACCTTACGAGTACTCAGAGAAAAACAACCTGTGACGATTGTCCAGAACATCAGTAAAACCAATAAGACAATTGTGGTTACCGGGAACCCCATTTTTGATGATAAAGGCGATATCTTTCGGGTGGTTAACAATGTCCGCGATGTGACCGAACTCAACCAGCTACAGAAAAAACTTAAAAAGATGGAGCTGCTACAATCAAGGTACGAAACGGAACTGCAACAAATTCGTGAAAAAGTTGATGAACAGAAGAAATACGTTATAAAATCGAAGAAAATGAATGTAGTCTACGAGACTGCCCTCAAACTGGCTAATGTGGACTCAACCATACTGATCCAGGGTGAGTCAGGGGTTGGCAAAGAGGTCTTTTCCGAGATTGTCCATAGTCATGGAGCAAGACGGAAAAAACCATTTATAAAGATCAGCTGTGCTGCTATTCCCGAGAATCTTCTCGATTCTGAACTCTTCGGCTACGAACCTGGATCCTTTACTGGCGCCAACAGAAAAGGTAGAGCCGGTATTTTTGAACTGGGCCACGGAGGAACAATCTTCCTCGATGAAATAGGAGAACTTCCGATAGCCCTGCAGGTTAAATTGCTTCGTGTACTCCAGCAAAAGGAAATTACCCGCATAGGCAGTTCCAAACCTATCAAGGTAGACAATCGGATCATGGCTGCAACGAACCGCGATCTAGAGAAGATGGTCTCCAAAAAGCAGTTTAGAAAAGACCTGTTTTTCAGACTCAACGTTGTACCGGTCGTGATTCCTCCTCTGCGTGAAAGAAAAGAGGCTATCAGCTCTTTCATCTACTTTTTCCTTGAAAAATATAACAGGAAGTATGGTTTTAGTAAACAGATCGCCACCGAGATAATAGACGCCTTTGTTGAGTATGATTGGCCTGGCAATGTCAGGGAGCTGGAAAATATGATTGAGCGGCTGGTGGTTCTGGCCCAAGGAGAAATTTTGAGTATCGACAATCTGCCTGGGAAGTTGAAAAGCTCAACCTTTTCTATTGCTTCGCCCTTTGAAGGTAAATCTCTCAAAGAAGCCATTGGAGATTTTGAACGAAAGATCCTCACTGCGGCTATCGAAAAATATCAAACCTCACGAAAAATTGCTGCTGCGCTTGGCGTGAACCAGTCAACCATTATTCGCAAAGCTTCCCGGCATGGGATCTCGATGAGGAAATAGTCGTTATATTACTCGGGGAAAACCACCTCTTTAAAAACCTTTTAAATATTTTCATTTATATCAGAAGGTTGAATGTACACGTCACTCAACGACGGAGAACGATGCCTCCTCGCATCAAAACGATGCAAGGAGGCATCGAGCATATCGTCCTTTTTTATCAGTTTATTATTTAACAAAGAAGTCAAAACATGAGAAAGTTGATGCAAAAAAACATCGGTTTTCGATAAAAACGTGTGAATTTGTATATCATCTGAAAAAGAGCGCTCTTTTTGTGCGAGAAAAAAACATAGTTTGTACCAGCCTGCTTCTATTTCCCCCCTTGCTGCTGATCAACAACTCTCAAGAAGAAAGAGAACAAAAGATACAAGAATTCGACTGTCGCTTTTCTTTGATTGATAATCTGGCAGAGCCCCTTTGCCCAAGTATCTTCCTCCGCTTTTGGACCGTTTCTTGCTAAGGAGGGGTGGTGGCTCTCGTTCAATCAACCATAAAAGGAGGATGCAAATGAGGCAAAAAAGACAATATGGTGAAAGACAACCTGGTATTCGCATGGGCCTTTTAACCCTTCGGCTGCCATTTATTCACTACCGTTTTGAGGTTGCCGACTATCTTCAAGGTCTTTTGATGTGCACGGTTTGTCTGGCTATCATACCTGTGCTGACAGGCAAGTTGGGAATGTCCTTTGAGGTAGCACTGGCCATTGTTATTCTCAATGGCACTCTGTACCTCGCCCATGTCACCTTTGGGGATCCTGTTATCCCTGGATGGGTAACGCCGGCCATTCCGTTGTTGATAGCCTATGTAGGGAGCTTTGCACCAGGCGTAGAAAGAATACAAGCACTTATCTCCTTTGAACTGACCTTCGGGCTGTTCTGCGCCTTTCTCGGCTTTACAGGGTTGGCAAGAAAGTTCGTTTCACTCATCCCAAATGCCGTTCAGTCGGCAATATTAATGGGAGCAGGCTTCTCAGCGGTTATGCTGGTTTTTAAACCGGGTGAAGGACTCAAGAGCTTTGATTCAAATCCCTGGACCATCACCATCTGTATTGGAATTGCCTTCTACCTGCTGTTTTCAGAACATTTCAAAAAACTCAGACGGCAGAATACGTTCATGTATTATCTCGGCAATCTCGGCATGATGCCGGCCCTTGCCCTTGCCATTTTTGTTGGACCGCTGCTCGGCGAACTTCCCTGGCCAACCTACGATACCGGTATTTTCACCCATCCAGATTTTTCCACCCTCTTTAAAGAATTTACCCTTTTCGGAGCGATTCCTTTTCCTCCCTTGAAGATGTTTATTACCGGACTGCCGATGGTTATCAGCTCCTATGTCGTTGTTTTTGGTGATGTTATTCAGTCCCAAGCTCTACTCGATGATGCCCAGAAATATCGGCCAGATGAAGATATCAATTACAACCCGAATCGCTCTCATGTGATCTTCGGAGCACGAAACACCCTTATGAGTATCATCGGTCCAGACATCTCGATGTGTGGCCCTCTTTGGGCTGCCATGCAGGTTGTTGTCTGTGAACGCTACAAGCATGGTCCAAAGGCTATGGAATCGATAAGTGGCGGAGCAGGATCTTTCCGTTTTGGAACATGGACCGGGTATTTCCTGGCGCCCATCGTTTCAACGGTAAAACCGATACTGGGCGTAGGCCTCGCATCCACAATGTTGATACAAGGCTATGTCAGTGTGAGGATAGGTGTGCTGAAATCGAGAAGTTTCAACGATCTCGGGATTGCCGGGGTTGCCGGAGCCATTCTTGCCACCCGGGGTGCAGCCTGGGGGCTCGGCTCTGCTATTCTCCTGACCTTCTTGATCTATATCAGCAGCCTGAAAAAAGCCTACGAGAAGGAAGAACCTGTATTCCCGTGTGATTCGCCAGAAACCATCGCCAAAGAAGTTGAGGACGTGATGAAAGAACAATAAAGGTTGTCGAAATGGCCCATCTTATCGTCCATCGGAAAGAATCTATCAAAAACAGTTCAACCGGCCAACTGTTTTTCGTTCTTGTTGTGGCTGCGGCACTTATTGGATTCATGCTGTATCCAATGGACGACTGGAAAGAAAACATTCTTTCCACACTGGCTACTACTTGTATAATTCTTGTCGTTGTGGGGGTTGCCTTAAACAGGTTAAACCCCATGCAGTGGAAGCGACTCTTTCACAGGAAAAAGTACGAGGAGTTGATCAAGGCAGACCGGAGGATCTTGAGTCTGCTGAAGACCTTAACGGATCAACACTATGTCCTGTATGATTTTAATCTTGAACTCGTACATGTCGGTTTCCTTGTCCTCGGCCCACAGGGGATCTTTGTCGTAGACAAAACGATAATTCGTTCATCCATACGGGTTGAAAAAGGAATGCTTATGGCAGAGAAAGACTCACTGCAAAAACAAACTGGCAATCTTTGGCGTGTCTGCCACCTTATCAATATTCTGTTGAAAAAGGGCTACAACGCCGAAATAATGCCCAAACCGATACTGGTTACAATGAACGAGACGCACCCGGATGTCCAGCTCTTTGACGGAATATCTCTGGTTGGACTGGAATCTCTCCGAGATGAAATTGAAAGCACTGATCCTGCTGTCATCCCTCTCGAACAGATTCAAGGCTTTGCCGCTTATCTGGAAGAGAGATATTTCAAATAGGTTCGGGATACCTTTCACTCAAGATGTTATTTGCAATTCAGGCCTTTGAAAGAGACAAGAAAAACCAGCAAACGGCTTTTACAACAAAAGCCTTATCAGCTGTATCGTTTCTCAATAAAAGGAGGATATAAAAATGTCTAGGGTTACTTTGTTTAGGACAACAGAACGCGTAGTCACAGGTGCTGGTTCAATAAATACGATAGCCCAGGAAATAACGAATCTGGATGGAATAAAGCCACTCATCATAACCGACCCCGGACTTGTTTCTACCGGAATCATTGAGCGGACAGAGGGCCTCCTGAGCAAAGCAGGAATATCTTTCGTTCGTTTTGACAAGGTTGAAGCAGATCCACGCTTTGAACTGGTCGATGAGGTGGTTGAATTGGCAAAGACCGAGAAGGTGGACACTATCCTTGGGATCGGCGGAGGATCTTCTCTGGATATCGCCAAAATGGTATCGGTTATGGTCACGAATCCAGGCTCAGTTGAAGAGTACTTTGGTATTGACCTGGTAAAAAAACCAGGGCTAAAAACCATCCTCATTCCCACCACTGCAGGAACGGGTAGCGAAGTCACACCGATCGTCATTCTCTCGGATCACAATGAAAAACTCAAAAAAGGCGTTGTCAGCTCATACCTCTTCCCCGCCTGTGCCATTCTCGATCCAGAACTGACAGTGGGTTTGCCCGCCCCTGTTACCGCAGCGACAGGTATGGATGCGCTGATCCATGCTATGGAGTCGTTCACGTCAGTCAACGCCAATTCAATCTCAGATATGCTGGCAATCAGGGCCATGGAGCTGATATACAACAATATCAGAACAGCCTACGCCAATGGCGGTGATATCAATGCGCGTCAAAACATGCTTGAGGGAAGCATGCTTGCCGGAATGGCCTTTGCCAATGCTGGAGTCACTGCAGTGCACGCCTTCGCCTACCCTATTGGCGCTGAATTTCATATCCCGCACGGTATTGCCAACACTATTATGCTCCCCCCCGTAATGGAATTCAATCTCATTGGCAATCTGGAAAGATTTGCTCAAATTGCCCGAATATTCGGCGAAAAAGGTCAGGAACTCAGCACCAGGCAATTGGCACAACAAGGCGTTACTATCGTCAAGGAGCTTGCCGTCGACTTGAATGTACCTCGACATTTGAGCGACTATACAGTAAAAGACCAGGATGTTCCGGCATTGGCTGAAGGTGTACTCAAGGTTACCCGGCTGCTTGCCAACAACCCGAGAAAACTTAAACTTGAAGACGCCGAGGCGATCTATCGGCAGGCACTCTAACAGGAAGGAGAGAGAATGTACGGTTTTTACAACCTGTTACTGAAGATTGACGTTACCGCTCAAACATTTGAACGAGAGGAGCTCCCGGACGACCTTCTTGAGAAATACCTCGGAGGAAAAGGACTTGCGACCCATCTGTTGTTGCAGCGCAATCCTCCCGGGGTTGAGCCTTTGGCGCCGGAGAACCATCTTATCTTTACGACCGGACCGGTGGCTGCGACCAAGGTCTGGGGATCCTGTCGATATGGGGTGTTCACCAAATCCCCCCAGACCGGGTTTTACGCGGAATCATACTCCGGGGGAACGGTTGCCGAATATATCGCTGCCACCGGTTTTGATGCCATTGACATCTCTGGCAGGTCAGAAGAACCGCTCTGGATTGAGATTTCCGACGACACCATCCACTTCCACCCGGCAAAAGAGTTGTGGGGTCTGGATACCTATGAAACAGAAGACCGGATAAAGGCATGGATCAGTGAAAACAGGCCTGATTCTCCAAAATGTGGTGTCTCTGTTGTTGGGCCTGCGGCGGAAAATGGTGTCAGTTTTGCGTTGATTGAAAATGATTACTGGCGATCGGCGGGAAGGACCGGTGCCGGTGCGGTCATGGGTGCAAAAAACATCAAGGCTATCGCCTTCTACGGGAAAGCCAGAGCCGAGGCGGCCGATCAGGAGGCGGTCACTGCATTTTCCAGGGAAATAGCACAACGGAGCAGGACAGATGCCGGAGTCAAGGCCTACAAGACCTACGGAACAACGATGATGGTTGACCTGCTGAACAAAGTAAAGGCCTTTCCCACCCGCTACTGGTCTAAAGGGCAGGTCGATCATCGAGAAAAAATCAATGCTGCGGCCCTGCAGGAGAAGTGTACGGTAAAGGCGCATGCCTGCAGGAAATGTCTTATGGCCTGCGGAAGGCTCTCGACCGTTAAAGAGGGGAAACACGAAGGACTTACCGTTGAAGGGCCGGAGTATGAGACCATCTATGCCTTTGGCGGCCTTTGTGAAATCGACAATATCGAGGATATTCTCTATCTCAACGATGTCTGCGACCGTCTGGGCATGGACACCATCACGGCCGGAAATCTGGCAGGATTGGCCATTGAAGCGGCACGACAGGGAAGAATTGATCTGGATATAGACTATGGCGATACCGAGGCAGTGGTCGAGCTTCTCTACGGCATTGCCTATCGCAGAGGGCATGGGAATACTTTAGCCGACGGCATAAAAACAGCGGCAGAAGAGTGGAATATGACAGATCAGGCAATCCATGTCAAAGGACTTGAACCGGCAGGTTACGACCCGCGTGTACTCAAGGGGATGGGCCTGGCTTACGGCACGTCAGACCGCGGAGCCTGCCATCTCAGGGCAACATTTTATAAACCTGAAATCGCGGGGCTGATTGATCCAGATCAGATTGAAGGCAAGTCGGAGATGTTTACCGAATGGGAAGATCGGCTGACCTTCTTCGATGCTCTGATCCTCTGTCGTTTTTACCGCGACATGTATCAGTGGCAGGAGTTGGCCGCAATGACCAAAGCCACAACCGGACTCGATTTGACCGATGGTGAAATGCAGGCTATCGCCCAACGCATAACCGATGATACCCGCCTGTTTAACCTTCGTGAAGGGCTGACCCCTGCAGATGACAAACTGCCCAAACGATTTTCTCAAGAGATGCTTCCCGAAGCGGGTAAGGTTATCTCCGAAGAAGAGATGCAGTTGCTCTTGCAAAACTATTACAGGGCCAGAGGCTGGGATGAAAACGGTGTTCCGATCGACTCTACAGCAGCATAAGCTGATTCCTTTTCCCCTCTGCCCGGGAGAAAGGCGGTGCAGGCGTCGCATACTCCTGCACTGCCCAACAGGAGAAAAAAGATGGTTGAGATAAGCGCAGAGGCGCGCGATTATATCCGCAAGAGAGGAGGAAGCCATGTCACTCTCCGCCTGGAGACCCACCACGCCTCAGGCGGCTGATGCGGGGGAGGACGGGTTGCCACCCACACCCCGACGGTCAGTCTGGGCGAACCGACATTAAAGAAGAAGTATAAACAACTACAAGTTGAAGACATAACACTCTGGCACCCGCCCCAGATACAACTGGAACAGGAGCGATGTGTTATTGGTTTCAGAAAATGGTGGTTCTTAAAGGAACTGACGATTGCCGGTCTTCGCTCCCAGGTTTCTGAAGAATAACATAACTTCAAGAAAAACCGACCAGACAAGAGACAGCTGGAATACGAGACAATCGTTCAGGCATCGATTTACGTAAAAACTCTTTTTCGTAGAAATACCATCTGAACACAACCAATTTCACACATAAAAATACCCTGGAAAGGCAACATATAAAAAGCGTCAACAATCTTATTAACAATTGACAGATTCGGCTTTGCCCGATATGTTCTATCCACCGTAAGCCCCCCTTAAAAAGAGGGGTATTCAAGATCAAAAGCACTCCGCTTTTGACGTTTTAGTAACGTTATTTTTTTAAGAACAGGTACATATCTCCTCAGATTTTTCCCCATATCGTTATAGACGGCATGGGAAAATGCAAACCTTCTATCGACCTGATACTCCGAAGATTGTGCTATCTCTTTACAACCCTGCTGTCATTCTGGGAGATAGTTTTGCAAGGTCCACACATAAAAATACGCCCTTACCCACAAGGCACCATTAATAGGCTAGAGAGTATAAAAACCTGTCTCGCCGACGGGTCTTGTCAAAAGTCCAGATTATTCGGACATTTCACCGAGAGCAAGGTGCTTGAAGGCCTGTTTTTCAAAACTCAACCGTAAAAGGAGACGATTATGACAGACAGACGATACATTGCCCTACTGGCATGTTCCATTTTTTTACTTGGTACGGTTTTTGCTTTGCCTGCCTGGTCTGCTAAAAACGTAAAAATCGGCTGTGTCTACATCATGTCCGGACCTTTTTCAGCCTACGGTCAGTTCGCCAAGCAAGGTGCGGAGCTGGCGGTGGATGAAATCAATGCAGCCGGTGGCATCAATGGTCATCAGGTGGAAGTGGTCTTTGAAGATTCTACAGGTAAGCCGGATGTGGCAATCCGGGCGTTGCGCAAACTGGTTTTTCAGGAAAAAGTGGATTTTTTGGCCGGGCTCGATTCCAGCGGTGTTGCCAAAACGGTTACTCCCTCTATACCACAGCTGAAAACGCCGTTGATTATCACCCACGCAGCCACCCCAGATGTGACGGGCAGTGTCTGTAACCGCTATGTCTTTCGCATTTCTCTGAACCTGCCTCAAAACGTCAAGGCAGCTGCACTTTTGGCCGCTGAATCTGGTGCAAAGACCTGGACAACCATTGGTCCTGACTATGCCTTTGGCCATCAGAGCTGGGAGTATTTTGAGAAATATCTCAAGGAGCTCAAACCGGATGCCAGCTTCCTGCCCAAAGACCAGGTCGCATTTCCGCCTTTCAAGACTACCGATTTTAACCCCTATATTAACAAGATACTCAAATCCGGCGCAGACGGTGTACTGGTCTCTCTGTGGGGCGGCAACCTGATCGATTTCATCCGTCAGGCCGATGAAATGGGTTTCTTTGATGGCAAACGGCAGGTTCTGGCGACACTCGGCGCAGCAACAGAGGTTCTCTCAGCCCTGGGTGATAAAATGCCTGAAGGCCTGTGGGTAGGAACCCGGTACTGGTTTCTGGCCAATCCAGCAAAGAAAAACACCGATTTTGTCAAGGCCTACAAAGACCGTTTTGGCGACTATCCTTCCTATAATGCCCATGGGGCCTACAGCGCCATCTATGCATACAAGGCCGCTGCCGAGAAGGCCGGCAGTCTGGACAAGGACAAGGTCATTGAAGCCCTCGAAGGGCTGACCGTTGATCTGCCCATTGGACCTGTGACCATACGCCCTGAAGACCATCAGGGTCTGACCGATGTCGCATGGGGAAAAACCGTTGCTGATCCGGCATACGACATCCGTATCCTCAAGCCGATAAAGCATTTTAAGGCCGCAGAAATTACGCCGAAAGTAGCAGAAACCGGCTGCAAGAAATAGCTGTATACCGAACAAAGACAGGTTGCTGTCCACTGTCAGCCTGTTCCTGTGGTCCGGGATTGTAAAAGATTCCGGACCTTTTCCGTCGCAGACATCTCTCTTATTTCTTGTGAGGTTATTTTGGAAAGTTTTTTGATCAATCTGCTCAACGGCCTGAGTTGGGGTATGCTGTTGTTTCTGATCTCACTGGGCCTGACCACGGTATTTGGTGTTTTGGGTATCCTTAATTTTGCCCATGGCTCCTTTTTTATGCTCGGAGCGTATCTCTGCATGCAGATCATGCACGTGATCCCTTCGTTCTGGCTGGGAGTGCTGATCGGACCCGTCCTGGTGGCTCTGCTCGGTGTTGTCATTGAGCGGTTCTTGTTGAATAAGGTCTACGACAGGGATGTCTCCTTTCAACTGCTGCTGACCTTTGCCATTCTCCTGATTCTTGATGATTCTGTGCGTATCATCTGGGGCTCCGGCTACCATGTGGTCGAGCCGCCCGCTCTTTTGGCCGGCGTGTTTCCGATTGCCGGCCGGACCTATCCGGTATACCGGATCTTTCTTGTCGTGGCAGGCCCCTTGATTGGACTGGCCTTGTGGACCTTTTTTCAATTCAGCCGCTGGGGAAAGATCATCCGGGCAGCGGCTATGGATCGAGAAATGGCCGAAGGTATAGGTATCCGGGTGCCTCTGCTGTTTACCGCGGTTTTCGCTCTGGGAACCTGGCTGGCGGCCCTGGGAGGAGCCCTGGCGGCGCCTCACCAGAGTCTGGCGCCGTCGATGGGAGAGCGCATCATCATCGAAAGCTTTATTGTGGTGGTCAGCGGTGGTATGGGAAGTTTTCCCGGGGCCTTTGTGGGTGCCCTGGTGCTGGGGCTGTTTGAATCCTTTGGCACCGTATTCTTGGGCAGTGCCCAGATGGCTGTTCCCTATATTCTTCTGGCGGCGGTCCTGCTGATCCGGCCCCATGGCCTTTTTGGACGGGAGGTCTGATATGACAACATTCAAAAGTCTCGCCCCCGTTCTCGTCGGCCTGATGCTGCTGATTGCCTTTCCTTTTGTGCTGCCAATCTACTGGACCCTGATCGCAACTGAAATCTTGATTATGGGGCTGCTGGCCATGAGCTTTAACCTGTTATTTGGTTATACAGGCCTGCTTTCCTTCGGCCAGGCCGCATTCTTCGGCACCGGTGCCTATGCCATGGCCCTTTTTCTCACCAAAGGCGGTGAATCCTTGATCGTAGGTCTCGGCGTGGCCATACTGGCAACGGCAATCACCGCGGCTGTGATTGGCATCCTCTGCGTTCGCCGGGATGAGATCTATTTTGCGATGATCACCCTGGGCTTTGGCATGATGCTGTATACGGTGGCGCACAGCTGGTTTTCCCTCACCGGCGGCAGCGATGGTCTGCCGCTTATGGAGACACCTCCTTTAACGATAATGGGCAAATCGTTCAGTCTGTTTGATCCGGTTGTCATGTATCTCTTTGTTCTGGCTGTGGCTGTGGTCTGCATCTTTGTCCTCTGGCGGGTGGTGAACTCTCCCTTTGGCCTGATGCTGACGGCCATTCGGGAAAACCGGCAACGTTTGTCCTTCGTCGGAGCCGGGGTACAAAATTTACGGCTGACAGCCTTTGTCATCTCGGGAACCATTGCCGGGATTGCCGGCGCCCTGTTTGGCCTGTTCAACTCAATGGCCGCACCGGATATCCTTCACTGGGGTTTTTCAGCCCGGCCGGTACTTATGACCATTTTGGGCGGTGCGGGTATTTTCTTCGGCCCCCTCTTTGGCGCAGCCATCTTTTTTGCTCTGGAACAGGTGATAACGGACCTGACTGGAAACTGGATGTTTTTTTTAGGAATAATTCTGATACCGGTGGTTATTTTCTTTCCCAACGGCATTCTTGGCTCACTGGTGAACGGGATCAAAGCAACATTAGAGAAAAAATATGAATCAGCCTCCGATACTGAAGATTGACAATCTGGGCCATTCCTACGGCAGTTATATGGTTATCCGGGATATCTCCATTGAGGTTGCCCCCGGAGAGCTGTCCGCCCTGATCGGACCAAACGGCGCCGGAAAAACCACCTTTTACAATTCGGTTTCAGGGCATTTTCGCCCGACCAACGGAACCGTCTATTTCGATGGGCGAGACATCACCGGACTACCGGCGCACAAACTGGTTCCCAGAGGACTGCTCAGGTCTTTTCAGATCACCAATATCTTCCCCAACCTGTCTGTTATCGAAAATGTACTGGTACCTCTGGTGCTCCATTACCGCAAAGGCTACTCCTTCTGGGGTGCCCTCACCTCAAACAAAAAGCTCTACCAAAAGGCTGAAGAGGTACTCGACAAGGTTGGCATACTTGACGCGGCCCTACGGCCTGCCAGTCAGCTGCCCTACGGAGATAAGCGTCTGGTGGAAATGGCCATTGTTCTCGCCCGAAACCCCAAGCTGGTGATGCTCGATGAGCCCACCGCCGGTATGAATCCAGAAGAAACCGACCGCATGATCCACCTGATCAAGGATCTGGCCACGCGTTTTGGTACCACCTTTTTTCTTACCGAGCACGATATGAAGGTCGTTTTTTCGGTGGCATCAAAAATCTATGTACTCCACCAAGGGGTGCTGCTGGCAGAAGGTGACAAGCAAACCATTCAATCCGATCCAAAGGTGAGAGAGGCCTATCTGGGGGGAGCGGCTCATGATTGATATTACCGATATTCATGTCTACTACGGGGATAGCCATATCCTCCAGGGCGTAAGCCTCAACCTCTATCGCGGAGAAATCGTAGCACTCCTCGGACGCAACGGCGCCGGAAAAACGACGACCATGCGTGGCATTATGGGATACAGCCCGCCAGCCAGAGGCCAGGTGGTTTTTGACGGCAAGGATATCACCGGCCGGCCCGTTTATGAAAACGCCCGCCTGGGGCTTGGCTTTGTTGACGAAGACCGACGGATTTTTCCGGATCTCAGTGTCGCAGAAAATCTGGAGGTAGCCCGTCTGCCGGCCAAAGAAGGCCAGACCGCCTGGACCGAGTCAAGGATTTTTGAGGTGTTTCCGCTGCTGGTAAAGCTTAAGGACCATAAGGGAGGGGCCCTGAGCGGCGGAGAACAGCAGATGCTGGCCCTGGCCAGGGCATTAATGGGCAATCCGCGCATACTTCTGCTCGATGAACCCTGTGAAGGGCTGGCGCCCATTATCGTCGAACAGATCGGAGAGATTATTTCAGGCTTAAAATCCCATATGCCGATCCTTTTGGCCGAGCAGAATGCCCATTTTGCCCTCGATGTTTCAGACCGTGGCTATGTCATCGACAAAGGCCGGGTCCGCTATGAAGGCACCGCCGAAGAACTGGCGAACAACGATGAAATTCAAAAACGCTACCTGGCGGTATAAAGGTTGAGAAGGCGTTGAGATCTGTATACAACCGATTCTCGAACCTCTTTGCGGCATACGAGTACAGGTCGAACAACACTCTGAAACAGTTGGAATTCTGTTGCAGTGTCAGGGGGTTGAATTGTCCGCCGAGTAAAAATACTGTGGCAAGATGTCTTTTGTCTCACCGATAGTCTTGATACCTCCATGCTCAAGCCAAACTATTTTGTTGGTGACCCTTGCTAACAACTCTTTGGCATGGCTGGCGATCACAAGAATGTTACTCGACTGTACCAGTCGGTCCATCCGTTTTTCGGCTTTTTCCTTAAACCCTTCATCACCGACAGAGAGCCATTCGTCCATGATGAGTATCTCCGGATGCAGAATCGTTGATACCGCAAAGGCAAGACGCAGGTGCATACCTGTCGAGTAGGTTCTCAGAGGCATATTGATAAACTCTCCGAGTTCGGTAAATTCAACGATCTCATCAAAACGATCGATAAGCTCTCTTTTACTCATCCCCAGTAAACCGGCCCGGAGAAAAATATTCTCCCTGCCGGTTGCCTCCGGATCAATACCCAATGAAATATCGATAAGAGAGCCTATTTGACCTTCAATGACAGCAGTACCCGACGTTGGTTGGTATACGCGGCTCAAGACCCGTAGCAGGGTACTCTTGCCGGCCCCGTTATGCCCGACAAGACCGACCTTGTCGCCATCTTTGAACTCGAGAGATATATCATGCAGCGCCCTGACCACAACCCGCCCCTGATCGTCGGCGCCGACCTGGCCGCCGGTCGCGGCCTTGAGCAGGGTTTTTTTGAGAGACCGACCGCTTGCGTTATAGACCGGAAGTTCAATACCGGCATTTTGCAAATGTATATATGCCATTTATCTCATCCCTACAGCCAATAGGCTATTCTTTGTCGATAAGAGCCGTATAAAAACATTGCCCCCAGCCAGCCCAAAACCATCAGCGCCAGAGAAACTTCCCAGTTGAGCATACTGGGCATCTTGCCGAGAAGCGGGGAGCGTACAATCTCCATGACATGATATACAGGATTAATCCCAATCAGATACGAACCTACTCGTTTGGGAACCAGATGTGGCATCCAGAGAATGGGGGTCACATAAAAAACAATTTGTAAAAGACTCATCACGATCTGATACAAGTCCCGGAAACGAGAACAAATGACACCTAAAAGCAGGGAAATCCAGAGCAGATTCATCACCAAGATGACAAAACCAGGGATACTCAACAGCACTGTCCGCGGAAAATCCAGCCCAAAAAAAAGAAAAACAAGTGGCAGGATAAGAATATTATGACAAAATATAATAATATTCCGCCACATCATTCTCATAAGATGCAGAAAAAGGGGCAATGGCAGCTGCTTGATAATGCCTTCGGAGTGAATAAAGACAAGGCAGGCTTCACCCACCGCCGTGGCGATAAACCCCCAGAGCACAAGGCCAATGGTCAGAAATGGCAAAAATTCCCTCATCGGCGAGGCAAAGAGCTGGCCAAAGACAACCCCTATGGTTCCGATCATGACCCCCATACTGATTGTCAACCAGAAGGGGCCAAGGGCTGAGCGTCTGTAACGCTGGCGTATGTCCTGCCAACCCAGCATCGCCGCAAGAGAATATTGTGTAAGCCCTTCCCGAATATCGCAGAAAGCCTCCGACAAGGCTGTTTTGAAAGAAATCTTCCTTAATATCATATCAGATCACAGAACAAGAAGACCCATTCTCAACGAGAATGGGGATATCGAACCTTGATGTTGTCGCACAATTCATCGTTCGGAAGACAGAACGTAGATTCGACCCTCTTGATGACAAATGTTCTACAAAAGATTGGTCATTGAAGCATCTCCACCTCAAGCACCGACGCTCAGAACGCATTCACAAGGAACCCGGAAAGACCTGGAACAAGCTCCAGCCCGTACCCGGTCGACAACCTTCTAGCATATTGAGGCATGGCGCGCAAGCTGTTTTCCTGATCGTCAAAGCCGGCTAGGCTGAATCGGAATTACTGAGAGTACGCCTGACGGCATCCTTCCAGCCCCTGTATCTCCTGTCACGCTCCGCTTCTTGCATGCTCGGGGTAAAACGCTGCTGACACTGCCAGAATCCCCTTTCCTCTTCGGGAGGCGGGCAGATACCGGCAAAGAGTCCGGCGAGATAGGCGGCGCCGAGTACCGTTGTCTCCAGGTTTTCAGGCCGATCGACGGGAGCAGAGAGCATATCAGAGAGAAACTGCATGGTATAGTCCGAGGCAACCATGCCACCGTCAACACGCAACACACAGTCCTGCATATTTCCCCAATCTCGGGCCATTGCCTCCAACAGATCCCTGGTCTGGTAACAGACAGATTCAAGAACCGCCTTGCAGATCTCGGCAGGCCCAGTCCCCCTGGTCAGCCCAAAGAGGGCCCCCCTGGCCTCGCTATCCCAATGCGGCGCTCCAAGGCCGGTAAAGGCAGGGACAAGATATATCTGCTGCTCGAGATCCGCCTGCAGGGCAAGCCCGTCGGTTTCGGAGGCCTTTTCGATCAAACCAAGACCGTCTCTGAGCCACTGGACGGCTGCTCCGGCAATAAAAATAGAGCCCTCGAGGGCGTAGGTCGTCTTGTTCTGCAAACGGTAGGCAATGGTCGTCAGCAGTCTGTTTTTTGACTGCACAGGCTGCTCTCCAGTGTTGAGGACCACAAAACATCCTGTTCCATAGGTCGATTTAACCATTCCCGGTCGGAAACAGGCCTGGCCAATCAAAGCCGCCTGCTGGTCTCCGGCGATACCACATACCCGTACGGCGGCGCCAAAGAGCTCCGGATCTGTGCTGCCAAAATCAGCAGAACAGTCGAGTACTCGGGGCAGCATCATTTCGGGGATGTCCAGAATCTTGAGAATCTCTTTGTCCCAGCCATTCTCGTGGATATTGTAGAGCATGGTTCGTGAGGCGTTGGTGGCGTCGGTGGCGTGCACCCTGCCGCCGGTAAGATGCCAGAGAAGGTAGGTATCAACGGTACCAAAGAGCAGCTCTCCCTGTTCGGCCCGTTTCCGGGCCCCTTCGACCGAGTCCAGTATCCATTTTACCTTTGTACCTGAAAAGTAGGGGTCAAGCAGAAGACCGGTTTTTTCCCCGATGGTTTCGGCCAGGCCTTCCCCCGCAAGCTGCCTGCAATAGTCTGCTGTTCTTCTGTCCTGCCAGACGATGGCTCTATGGATCGCCTTGCCGGTTCTTTTATCCCATATCAGCGTGGTCTCCCGCTGGTTGGTAATACCGATACCGGCAATATCCGCTCCCGTCAAACCGGCGATTTGCAGGGCCTGGCGGCAGGTGGTCAGCGTCGAGGACCATATCTCATCCGGATCATGTTCGACCCAGCCGGATCGGGGAAAGTACTGCTTGAACTCTTTCCGGGCTACGGCAATTTTTTCAAGTTTCTCGTTAAAAACAACCGCTTTACTCGATGTTGTTCCCTGATCAATTGCCAGAAGATGGGCAGCCATATGTTTCTCCTTTATCGTAATGCCGCATAGGAAGCAAAAAAATATCTTGTACAAATGAACAAACTTTCAGACAGCAGACTAGCTGATGTTAACGGGTATTGCCAGTATCAATACCCTCTTTGTTCAGAAGACACCGGCAACTGCAACGCAAAAGGCCTGACTCACCCCATGTCTGAGGTTTTTACAGAGCGATCATATTTACTTTTCTCCCTCTTCTGGTACTATCCGCTGCACTGTCATTATAGATTTTAGAGGGCGAAGAGGAGGGAAATGAGCAGATTACAGGCAAACGCGGTGTTGGTCCTGACCGCCATGATATGGGGGTCAAGTTTTGTCGTGCAGCAGATCGGCACCGCCGGTCTTGGCAGTGTTACCTTTACCGGTGGACGCTTTTTATTGGGCGGGCTGCTGGTGCTGCCCTTTGCCGTTCTGCAGTACCGAAATCTTCGTAGCAGAGAAAAATCATTATACAGTCGGGACTGGTTCGGTCTTTTTGCAACCGGCTGTGTCCTGCTCACGGCCGGTGCCTTGCAACAGCATGGCATTCTGCAGACAACGGTCACCAATTCAGGCTTTTTGACGGCCTTGTATGTACCGCTTGTTCCGCTCCTGACCTTCGTCTTTTTACGAAAAAAAGTACATCCAGCGGTCTGGCCGGCCTCAATCGGCTGTTGTATAGGGACCTTCATTCTCAGCGGGGCAAAAGATGTGGCCTTTGCCACGGGCGATCTCTGGGTGGTCGCCAGCACCTTTTTCTGGGCAGGCCACGTTATTTTAGTCGGGATCATGGCCCATCGCACTCGGGCGCCACTTGTGGTTGCCGCCACGCAGTTTTGTGTCTGCGGCCTGCTGGGGCTTATTATTGGCCTGATCTTCGAGTCACAAACCGCTGCCCAGTTTGTCGAAGCGATTCCAGGTATATGTTATATCGGTCTGTTTTCTGTGGCCCTGGGCTTCACATTTCAGGTGATCGGACAACGCTATACCCCCGCTGCAGATGCGGCCATTATCCTCAGTTCAGAAATGCTCTTTGCCGCCCTTGCCGGAGCCCTTTTTCTCGGTGAGCGCCTGAACCTTTTTCAGATGTCAGGTGGTGTGCTGATACTTGCCTCAATTCTTTTTGTCGAGTTGGCACCTCTTCTTTTCTCTGGAGAAAAGAGATAAAAACGGCAAAAGTCTCTCCCTGGTCCCTCTGATGTCGTGATGTTCCGGTCTGTTGTTCCTCTGAGAGATAAAATCTCCTTGTCTTATTCGCCTATCTGGTTTCAAATATGGGGCGTTTCGGATGGTTCCTCGCGCTCGCTGTCTTGGATTACTCGTATCTCCGGGTCGGCAGCGCATAGACCTCAAACCCGTTAACGTTACCGATCTCGTGTCTGTCTGTTTATGATAATCAAGGATCTTATATGAAAAATATTATTATCTCAGGTTCCCTGGCCTACGACAGGATTATGGCCTTTGCTGACAAGTTTTCCAACCATGTTCTCTCTGAGAAAATCGATAATCTCAGCGTCTGTTTTCAGGTGGATGGTATCACTGAAAAGCTGGGTGGAACGGCTGGAAACATCGCCTACGCACTCAAACTTATGGGGGGAGAGCCGCGTTTAACGGCCACCATTGGCAGCGATTATCAACGCTACTTCGACTGGTTTAAGCAAAGAGAGATATCAACAGAGGGCATTGTTGTCATTCCAGAAGAATACACCGCTGGGGCCTATATCACCTCTGATGCCAATGATAATCAGATTACCTGTTTCAATCCGGGGGCAATGAAATTTTCCTCTGGTTTTGACTTCGATACCCTGCGCAGCGGAGACGATCTTTGCCTGGTTTCTCCGGGGAACCTGGACGATATGATCAACTACCCCAAAGAGTGTGAAAAGAGGAAGATCACCTGTATCTTTGATCCGGGCCAGGCCCTGCCGGTCTTGTCCGGAGACGATCTGGTTGAGGTCATCTCCAAAAGCTCTATGCTGGTGGTCAACGATTATGAGTTCAATCTCATTCTCGAGAAGACCTCATACTCCAGGAACGAACTGCTGAAACTCGCTAAGACCACGATTATTACCCTGGGGGACAAAGGCTCTGATGTGTATCTGAACGGAACCGCCCACCATGTGGCCCCCTGTCAGGCAAACCGGGTTGTCGATCCAACCGGTGCCGGGGATGCTTTTCGCGGCGGCCTGCTCTACGGTTTGCTGAATGAAAAAGACCTGTTACAGAGTGCCAGGCTGGGGAGTGTCTGCGCCTCTTTTGCTGTCGAGTGTTCTGGAACGCAGGAGTACAGTTTTACCGAAAAACAGTTTCAGCAACGCCTGGCGACCATTAAATAAACAAGAGGAGCCGCTTTTCCCCCTGAGCCGCTTTTTTTCGTAGTTGACAGTCTACCTTCGACATTCCAACGGTCAGACTCCGGTGCCTTAAAACGCAACCGGCTCAAGGCTGTTCCACTCGATTTTGCCAATATCGAAATGAAAAAAGAACATCCACAGACAACGCAGTCTTTTGACACAGGAAAGGTCCTGCTCTTGTCCGTATGCCACTTCATACACGACGTCTATACCAGCTTTCTGGCACCTCTTTTACCGTTTCTTATCGAAAAATTTTCCCTGAACCTGACCCAGGCCGGCGCCCTGTCCACGATAATGCAGATCCCGGCCCTGATGAACCCGTATATCGGCAAGCTTGCCGATCATTTGAGTGTCCGCTATTTTATTATCCTTGCTCCCGCCTGCACGGCGATCCCGATGTCCCTTCTCGGGGTAGCACCCAACTACGGCGTGCTGGTGATTCTTGTATTTATAACAGGAATCAGTGTCTGCATCTTTCATGTTCCCGCTCCCATTCTCGTCTATCGGGTTGCCGGAGACAGAACCGGCAGAGGGATGAGCTTTTTTATGACAGGAGGAGAACTTGCGCGGATGGTAGGGCCACTCTGTCTGGTTGGAGCTGTAGCGCTTATGGGCTTTGAAGGCTTTTACCCGGTTATGATCGTCGGGATACTGGCATCTGCCATTATGTTCTATAAGTTCAAAGAGATGCCGGTCACGGTTGTGGCAAAGCCCGGAGCGTCGATTCGCGGTACCTGCCTTGCAATGAGGGGTGTGCTGACCCCTCTGTCGGCGATCCTGGTTGTCCGGGGGTTTATGCATGCCTGTCTTACCGCATTTCTGCCGCTCTACATCATGCAGCATAACGGCGACGCCTGGCTCTCCGGCATTGCCTTGGCTGTCTTTGAGGGTGCCGGTGTTGTTGGAGTTCTGACGGTAGGGGGCTTGAGCGACCGCTTTGGGCGCAGACAGATGCTCACCTTCTGCCTGCTGGTGGCGCCGGTCTCGCTGCTGTTTTTTACCCAGACCTCGGGCGTTCTGCAGTTTGTTATACTGACCGTAACCGGTTTCTCGCTGCTGTCAACAACACCGGTTATGCTGGCCATGGTTCAGGAAAATTCCGACGGAGGCTCTTCGGCTGCCAACGGCGTCTTCATGATGGTCAATTTTCTGGCCCGATCCGCCGTTGTCGTCCTCGTCGGAGCCGCAGCCGATATGATCGGCCTTGACAAGACCTACATCATCTGTGCCCTGATCGGTTTTCTGGGTATCCCCTTTCTGTTGATGTTAAGAAACCTCTGAGAGACCTTCCCTATATCGGATCAGGGCGGCAAGCGTGTCACAGACAGGCGTTCCGATACCGTGCTGTCTCCCCGTTCTGCTCACATAGCCAACCAGGGCCTCTACTTCAGTGGGCTTTTTGCTCTCCAGATCCTGGAGCATTGAAGGCCGGTGGCCAGCTGTAGCCGGAATCAGTTCCCGATAGAAGACCTCCCTGTAGCCGGCGGCATCGGGCCAAGGGGTTGTACCGCCGTTGGCCTTGATCACCGCAAAGGTTTCATCAATAACAGCATCCATGATATCCCGGGTAGACTTCTGCTCGGCAAGCCGCCCGTAGTGTACCCCCAGTATTGCCCCCAGCGGGTTGAGGGCGCAGTTATACAGGAGTTTTGCGTAGAGCGAGGTGTGGATATCGGCAACAGCCAGACAAGGGTGTCCAGCACTGTTGAAGCTCTCGGCAAGTTGTCTGGCCCTGGCAGATATTGTCTGCCCGGGCAGGGCATCTCCAACGTGGATGGCATCTGCTGAAACGGTAATCACCACCTGTCCGGGCCGGGAAATTTCAAAGCCTGAGATCACCCTGCCACCCACCACCCTTTCGGGGGCAAAACGTTTGAGAATTTCTTCAAGATTACCACAGCCATTCTGCAGGGAGACAAGGGTGGTCCCCTCCATACCAGACAGTCTTGCCAGCTGCTCCGCGCTGGCGGCTGTATCGTAACTTTTGGTCGTCAGCAGAATATAGTCGTACTTGCCGGCCGTTTGAGCAAGCGCTGTAAAGACCGCACAATTCTCCGGCGGACAGATAAATTCACCGAAGATGCCGCTCACCCGCAGGCCTGTGCTGTGTATTGCCTCGACAAACCGCTGGCGCAGTACGAAATCGACCCTATGCCCATCACAGGCCAGCATACAGCCAAGGGCCTGGCCCAACGCTCCAGCCCCATACACTAAAAAACGCATAACACACTCCAGTACCTGGCTGTATTCAGCTCTGCCAGGCTTGCATAGAATCTTTGGCAAAAGCCCCTTTCCTCGAAAAGGTCTTTTCGAGGTATTACGCAGCTTCAGGTGCGTATGCCAGTACCCTTTCTGAGGAGATACAGGCTGGTCGCAAAAAGCAGAATGGCAAACAAAAACAGCATCCCCAATCCCACTCCAACGCTGATATCAGAGACCCCCAGAAAACCATAGCGAAAGCCGTTAATCATATAGACGATCGGATTTGCCTTTGAGAGCACCTGCCAAAAACCGGGCAAAAGAGAAATGGAATAAAATATACCGCCAAGATAGGTCAAAGGCGTAATAACAAACATTGGTATGATAGAGATATCATCAAACTTCTTGGCAAAAATACCGTTTATCAGGCCCGCCATCGAAAAGACAAAACTGGTCAAAAAGGCAAAGGCAATCACATAAAAAACATTGTACAGAGGCTCGCGGATAAACAACAGACTCACGCAGGAGACAAGCGTGCCGACACTGAGCCCACGGGCCATTCCTCCAGCAACATAGCCCAGAACAATAACCCAGTTAGAGATCGGGCTGACCAGAAGTTCTTCAATACTGCGTTGAAATTTACTACTGAAAAAAGAGGAGACCGTATTGGTATACGAGTTGGTAATGATCGACATCATGATCAACCCCGGAGAGATATAGGCCATATAGTGAAAGCCCCCCATCTCGCCGATCTTTGAGCCAATAAAGTTACCGAAAATAATGAAGTACAAGGAGATGGTTATCACAGGCGGTACCATCGTCTGAATCCAGATACGGAAAATACGTATAATCTCCTTTCTGATAATAGCCTGGAGTGCGATAAGATCCTCTTTCATTGTTCGACCATCTCCATAAACAGTTCTTCAAGCCGGTTGGACTTGTTACGCATACTCTCCACCTGAATATCGTTCTCATCAAGATAGAGAAAGAGATCGTTGAGAGACTGTCCCCTGTCGATTGTTACCTCAAGGGTGGTCCGATCAATTTTTTCAAGAACCACCCCCCCAAGCGAGGAGATCTCTCCCACCGGATTTTTTGTTTCAAGAACCAGGGTTTCCTTGTCCAGTTTCTTCAGAAGGTCTTTTGTCTGCCCGTATTCAACAATACGACCATCGACAATAATGCCGATCTGTCTGCACAGCTGTTCGGCCTCTTCAAGATAATGCGTCGTCAGGATGATGGTCTTGCCCTGCCGGTTCATATCCGAGAGAAAACTCCACATTCCCCTGCGCAGCTCCACATCGACCCCGGCCGTCGGCTCATCTAGAATCAGCAGATCAGGTTCGTGTACCAGCCCTCTGGCGATCATCAGGCGTCTCTTCATCCCCCCGGAGAGCTCGCTGGCCATACTGTGCCGCTTCTCCCAGAGACCAAGCTGCCGCAGGTATTTCTCGGCACTGACCATTGCCTTACTCCGGGTTATGCCATAGTAGCCCGCCTGATGGGTGACAATATCAAGCACCCTTTCAAAGATGGAAAAGTTGAATTCCTGGGGAACCACCCCGATACGACGCTTTGCCCGGGAAAAATCGACATCAATATCAATATCAAAAATCTTCACCGAACCGGAGGTCTTCTTCACCAAAGAGGTGAGAATACCAATGGTTGTCGTCTTTCCGGCACCATTTGGGCCGAGTAGGCCAAAAAAGTCGCCTTTCTCGACGGTACAGGTAAAATCCTTCAGGGCAGTAAAACCACCTTCATAGGTCTTGCAGAGATTTTTTATGCTCAGGGCATCCATTTGTACAGCTCTCTTTTACAAATTTATCTTACTGACAGTCTGCTCCGCAAAGAAAACGACATCTCCAGCCATCTATCCCTGGAGCTTGAGAAAATAATCAACCAGCTCTCCGGCAAGGTCGCGCTGATACAAGGCACCGACCTGAACAATTCCGGTCGGGCAGGTAATATTTATCTCGGTGAGTTGTTCACCGATGAAGTCAATACCGGCAAAATGGATACCCCGCTCGAGCAACCAGGGCCCGAGAAGATCAACAATACCTTTCTCCCGGGCGGTCAATTCTGTTGGCAGGGCCTCACTGCTGGCAAAATTTGCTCGAAAACCGGTCCTGGGCCGGCGCATCACCGCCCCCCAAAAACGACCGCCAAGGACCAGAACCCGCTTGTCTCCTTCAGCAACACGACTCTGGAACTGCTGTATCATTGTCGGCCTGCTCTCTGCGGCGGTAAAACGGTTAACGAGCTCTGCATCCCAGGTAGTGAGTTTTGCAACCGATTTCCCTTGATAACTGTCCATCGACTTGAGAACACAGTCTCCATGGACTGAAAAAAAATTTCGAATATCCTCTGTACGGAAACTGACAAGAGTAGGGGGCATAAACGCAGGAAAAAAAAGGGCAATAAGCTTTTCATTGTAATCCCTGAGTGCCCTTGCAGCATTGACAACCAGGGCCCCGGAAAGCGACAGCAGCTGGGTTGCGTAATGGTAGGTCTGGTCATAGGGCGGCTCTTTACGCATAAAGATCAACCGATAGCTGTCCAGGGGGTTACATGCTCTTTTACCCTCGGCATCAATGACAGTTACCAGCGCCATCTTCTCAAAAGACAAATCCTCAACAGTTGCCGTATCAACCTCAACACCCCGGGATCGAGCCTTGTTGATAAAGGCCAGAGAGGTATCGGTCGTCGCATTTAACCCCTCCAGAGGGTCGATAATTACAAGCCATGCCATAGGAAAACCTCAAAATTAAAAAAGCCGGACAACAACAGAGATCCTTGAATTATTCTATTTTTACCTCAAGATCAAGGCCGAGACCCGTTTTTTGAGAAAAGAACTCTACCGGAAAGAAACATAGAAAAAAACGGCCACAAAAAAAATTTATCGATTCTGTGATTTGATATTGACATAATCATACATCAGACTATAAGCTTGGACGCCGAGAGTATGACTCTCGCCTATCGGGTTCTGAGAGAATTGTTCGACTCCTACAAAGCCGACAAGCCCCGCCCGCTGTTGTCCGTTTTTCAGGTGTCTGCTTGAAGTCCTTAAACGATTAACAGAACGTACTGTTTTCAAAGCTCTCTGCCAAGAGCAGATGCAGGATTGGGTTTTCAGGATTTTCGAAGGCAGGATCTTTTTTTGTTCAATCAGGCCCATTTACGGGCTCATCACTCATACCTAAAACCTTAGGAGAATATAATGAAAGTCGGAATCTTAAAAGAGATTAAAGTGTTAGAAAACAGGGTGTGCATGGTTCCAGCCGGAGTTGCAACAATGGTTGCCAACGGGCACGAGGTTGTGGTTGAGACCATGGCCGGAAACGGCGCGGGCTTTTCAGACAGCGAATACGTCGCCGCCGGAGCGACCATTGCACAGACCCCGGCTGAGATCTATGCCGCCTGTGATATGGTTATGCACGTCAAAGAGCCCCAGCCCTCAGAATATGAGATGATCCGTGAAGGACAGATCGTTTTTACCTACCTGCACCTGGCGGCAGACAAGCCTCAGACCGAGGCGCTGATCAAGGCAAAATCCATCAATATCGCCTATGAAACCATAGAGAGAGAAGACGGCTCCCTGCCTCTGCTTGTACCCATGAGTGAGGTTGCAGGACGTATGGCAACCCAGGAAGGCGCCAAGTATCTGGAGATCCCCCAAGGCGGTAGAGGTGTCCTCCTCGGTGGGGTAAAGGGTGTTGCCCCTGCGATCGTCGTGGTTATCGGAGGTGGCGTTGTTGGCTATAACGCAGCGAAAATGGCCGCCGGTCTCGGTGCCCAGGTCTATATCCTCGATACAAACCTCGAGCGTCTTGCCTATCTCGATGACGTTATGCCGGCAAACGTCTTCCCGGTCATGTCAAATCCAGCTGTCCTCAGACATTACATACTCCAGGCCGACCTGGTCATCGGTGCGGTACTTATCCCCGGCGCCAAAGCTCCCAAGCTTCTCACCGAGGATATGCTCAAGGATATGAAAGATGGTTCTGTTATTGTTGATGTGGCTATCGACCAGGGTGGATGTTTTGAGACTTCAAAGCCAACGACCCATGCCGAGCCAACCTTTACCATCGATGGGGTTGTCCACTATTGCGTTGCCAATATGCCAGGCGCGGTTGCCCGAACCTCAACCGAGGCCCTGACCAACGCAACCCTGCCCTATGCAGTTGAAATCGCCAATAAGGGCTGGAAAAAGGCGATGCAGGAGAACCGTGAGATCAAGCTCGGTGCGAACGTTATCGACGGCAAGGTCACCTATAAGGCCGTAGCTGAAGCCTTTGATATGGAATATACCCCAGTCGATAACTTCCTCTAAAAGGGACCTTGTAAAACAACCTTGAATAAGCTTCTGGCCGAGCATACGTATAGAAGCGTAATGCTCGGCCCAGAAGGGTTGTATGGCTGTTTCGGCTGAGTCATCTTATCCGGGGGGCTACCATCCCCTCCTTGACACCCTGTGCTTGACGGTGTCACACCTCATATGGTCACAGTTTACCCTACAAAAGATCTTCTCCTATGGGAAAACAGCGCTTATCACATAAACGCAAACAGACCCGTGGAGAAGAAATTGCAAACAGTATCAGCCATGGGATTGGTTTTCTGGCAGCACTCATAGCTTCTCCCGTTCTTATATCTTCTGCGCTTCGACATGGCGACGCCGCTGGAATCCTCGGGGCAAGTGTCTTTTTGTTTACAATGGCCCTAATGTATCTCACCTCCTCGCTGTACCATGCTGTGACCAAGAGCAAGGCCAAGAAGATATTGCAGATTGTTGACCACTGCAGCATATTTCTCTTTATTGCAGGAACATATACGCCTTTTACGCTGAGGGTGCTCGGCGGCACCTGGGGATGGACACTGTTTGGAACAGTCTGGGTAATAGCCTTTCTGGGAGTTACCTTTCAATGCCTAGGCGGAGTCAGATTCAAAAAACTTTCAATCCTTTTGTATCTGGCCATGGGCTGGATCATTATCGTTGCCATAAAACCGCTGTATCTCAACATACCCGGCTGGGGACTTTTCTGGCTTGTGGGCGGAGGGGTAGCCTATACGGCAGGGGTAGGCTTCTATATACAGGACAGGATTCGCTACACCCATTGTATCTGGCATCTGTTTGTCGTCGCCGGAACCGCCTGTCACTTTATCGCTATTTGGAAATATACTCTCTGACAGAGAGAGCGTTATATCCTGCTTCTGTCGTAAGCTATTTTTTCTTTTTATAAAAAAACGTAGGAAGCAAACAGCTCTTTTTATGGAGGGTTTTTCCTAAGCACATTCAACAAGGGGCAAGATCGGAACACTTGAGTTTCGCTTTTTGTTATCTCACGTTGATCAATATATAGGTAATCGGAAGCAGGTAGAGCAGCAACAATACAAGCCGGGATGATGCCAGTTGTTTGAAAAAAACCAAAATAAACAAACCGGCAAAAACAGCACATCCTCTCATTCCCATTGACATATAGCTCCAGCGTAGTATGGCTGAGTCAAGGCCGCTGAACACCAGCAGCGCTGCAACAGCAAGAACGACAAGGGTGCTCAACCTCACCACGGTAATCGGTGGTACTGTCAACCTGCGCAATATTTTTTTGCCGCTTAAAAAATCGTTATAAATATTTGTTGTCACTCCAAGGGTCAATCCAGCGCCTGTTCCCAGAACTGTAAGTAAAATACCGGCTGAAAAAAACGCGGCCAAAGCCGGAGGAAAGGTCTGTTCCAGATAGAACGGCAGTGCTTGAGCAGGACTGACAGGAAGCTCCGGGTATTGGCCACGCAGATACAAGCCTATTATAATGCCAAGCAGTCCGATTGGGGGAATAAGAGTCGCGCTGAGAAAGGCACCATTTCTCGCTTCACGCACATCTTTGGCGGAAAAGATCGCCTGAAGGTAAATCTGGGTAGAGAGCACTCCGATAAGCATCGAGACAAGATCAACGATGGCTGCACTTTTTCCGTATCGGGTAAAGCCCAGCATATCCAATTCCCGGGGCAACATGGCAATGATCGTTTCCATGCCGCCAGTTTTATACAGTGCTGTTGCAGCACTAATGAACATGATGAAATAGAGCATGAAAAACTTCACCTTCCCGATTAAACCGGCCCCAGTCACCCCACCCGTAATAACAAATATGCCGATCAGAATCATGGTTAGCAGTACAGAGAGTCCATCGTTACAATGAAAAATAGATTGTAGAATCGCGATTGCTGCGAGAAACTGGGCCACAACGTGAATAAACATGCCAGCCGAGTTAACGGTGCTGCAATAGTACCTAAATCGCTGACCAAAGTACCGGCCAAGGTATTCCGATACGGTAATCACCTTTTCCTCTCTTAACGGTCGGGCAAAAAAACAACCAAGCAGAAAGCAGGAAAGGCTGCTACCAAATGTAAAAATGCCCGCTGAAATACCATGAGTATAGGCCATCTGCACCGTACCAATGGTTGAAACGCCCCCGACAAGAGTGCCAATAATAATCCAGGAAACCCCTCTACCTGAAAGTGATCGACTGGCCACGGAAAAATCATCTACGGATTTGACATGGGCTGACCGGCGGATTGCAAGCCCGCTAATGCAGATGAATGTCAGTAAAAACGTTACTCGATATATGTAGATGCCCATATCGACTATATAAGAATATGAAAATAATGAAAAAAGGCAGAGCGTAAAAAACAGCTAACTCTCTTTTCAGGTTGAGGAATACTACTCACCGTGAAAAGAAACGTCTCTTATTTTTTCCGAAAAAGCAGTAAAGCCATAACGAAATACAGGCCCAAAAGCCCCCAGAGGGACAAAAGCTCCCAGCGGATTTCCGAAAAATCTGCACCCATCTGATTGAGATGGTATACCGCGTTTATAGCATGGGTACAGGGAAACCAGCCAACCAGCCAGTTGATCCAGACCGGGATGGCCTCCTTGGGCCAAATAAAACCAGCAGCGAAGATCAGTGGGATGGAGCTCACCAAGACAACCAGCGTCACAAGTTCCTTTCTGGGGATGATCTTTCCAAGAACACAGCCCAAAGAGGCAACAGATAAAAGAAAAGGCAAGAGGATAGAGAGCATCTGGGAGTACTCGGCAAAACGGGTAATCTGGTAAATCGTAAAGCAGTAGCCAAAATAAAAGAGCGTAAATGGTGTGTAGATAAACAAAAAGGCTGCCAGCCGGGTGCACAACAGCCCGAGCGATGATACTTCTGTGCTGAGATGATCAGACCTTTTATCTTTTTGCTCTTGTTCTGTAACACCATGAATACCAGACCCTATTATCAGCGTTTGCTGAAGAATAAGAACAAAAACAGCCGGTATGACGTAGTTGAGATATCCGGTATTCGGGTTAAAAACCGGATAGGAGTTCAGAAGTACGCCAGAGACCTGCCAGCCATTCTCGAGTCTTTGGCGGCGAAGCCTTATATCTGCATCAAGAGCGGAAGCCGCATTGGTGATACCTTCGGCGATGGTTCCATAGACAAGAAAGTAAGAGGCATCTCCAGCATAGACAAGAGTCGGGCTGCGGTGTTTGAGAATATCACTGGAAAAATTCTCAGGAATAAGAAGCAGCCCCGACACCTCCCTGTTGTTGAGCAGGGCTTCAGCCTCCTGACGGCTCCCCACCGCATCGCTGATATAGACCTGAGGCGTTGCATCGGTCATACGGATCAGTCGCCGGCTTAAAGGTGTGTTATCATTGTCCAGGACTGCAACCTTTTGCTCCTGTGGAACCTGATTAAGATATGGCTGCGGATAGAGAAAGGAATAAAAGATCAGACCGCCAACGACGGTCATAAGGATCGCCGAATTTGTCAGGATATTGCGTATCTCTAAACAAAAAAGTTGCCAATATACCATCTTGATACAGTCCTTCGCTTCTGCCCTTCTCTCTGAGCAGCCGTTTGTCTATGTTTTCTCAATATCTCAGACCATCCACCTTTCAACAGCCACGCTGTCTGAAAAGCACGTTCCGGATACAACAACGTCTTCAATCCCTATGCGCTGCTACCTTTTTTCTTATAACAACAAGCACAAAAACAGGGACGATCACAGCCCAAAAAGCAAACAACCCCTTGAAACTGGGCAGAAGTGCTCCTGTTTTAAGACCATAATTCATCATACCAACCTGAATTTCCATATAATGGCTTATCGGTAGCAGAGAACGCCACAGTTGTGGAAAAAGGTTCATATCTGTCGTGGGGAAGGTAATTCCGAGAAAGGCAAAGCTTGGAGCAGTGTAGGCGGCGGCCAGGCTCAAAGCCCTTGGGGCATCGGGAATGCATAAATAAAAAAGAGTGGCGATCAGCTGACAGGCAAAAATAGTCAACCATTGGGCAACGAGCAGCTCCGGCAGGCTTCCCCGCATCGGCCAGCCCTTCTGCACAAAGAAAACCAGAAAAAACATCCCATACAACAGAAAAATACCTTGATAAAAAACAAAACGTACCACGACCTTGGCAAAGGCCGACCGGCTCAGCCAGCGACTCACGCCCGTTCGACGTTCTTCTGCAGCCCAGACCAAAACCATTGTGGCGACGATAATAATCTGCCATATCGTGGGGATAAGACCTGTAACCAAGAACTGGGTATAATTAAAACCAACGTTGTAGAGAGGCGTTATCTGCCTGCGGGTAACAACCGCACTGGCCTGGGCCTGGGCAAGCTGGATATTACCTCTAAAAAGCCCCTCAAGGGTTTTCAAGCCGGCATTGAAGGTGGCATGCGCAGAAAAGAGCGCGGATTTCAAAACCCTGCCCACCAGAAGAGACTGGTAATTATAAAAGACCGTTACCCTCGGGGAGAGACCTCTTCGCAGATCTTTTTCCAGGGAGGAAGGAACAATAGCCACCGCATACACCTTTCCCTTTCGCAGGGCTGATGTTGCCTCGGCAACACAAGGATATGTCTGAATATGCAGCTGACTGCTCGCATCATAGCCGCGAATCAACGATCTGGAGAGTTGGCTATGATCAAGATCCACCGCTGCAACGGGCAGGTTGCGAACAATCCCTTCCTGAAAGAGGATCGCAACAAAAAGAGAAAGTCCCAGGGGAAGGATCGTAAGAATACAGAGAAGCCACCTGTCGTAGACGAGTAGACGCAGCTCCTTGCCGAGCAAGGTGATCGGCCCTGTATGACTCTCCTTCCCGGTCATTGTGTTACCAGAACACTCATTCCTGCGCGAAGGTCTTCGATCTGCTCCAGCGGGCGTGCTTCGACTTCAAAGGTGCGCATATCAAAATCCTTTTCAAGGTTGGTCGCCCTCCAGGTTGCATAGTCACCCATCACTGCAATATGGGTTACCTTAAAACCAACCTTTTTCTCACCAAGCGCTGGTATGATCCCATGAAATTCTGTGCCAATTTTCCAGTTCTCAAGCAAATCTTCACGGATATGCAGGGTCAACCAGCAATCCTTCATATCAACGATCGAGACAACCGGAAAACCCTGGGGAGCAAGCTCACCGGGATGAAGGAGCACCTGACTTACCTCTCCGTCGTACCAGCTGGTCACCTCCAGATCTTCGGCATAGGCCTTCACTTCCGCTACAGCCTCTGCCGCCATCTGTTCTTTTCCTCGGGCGGCCCGCTTTTTCTGACTGCGGGTTCCCTCCTTGGTCATCTGATATATTTGATAGGCCGCCTGCTCCGTATTTTCAGCTGCCTCCAGATTTGCCTGGGCTTCGTCGCGTTTCTGGGCCGGAACAACGCCGTCTCTATAGAGATTTTCCACCCGCTGATAGGTTTTCTCTGCCAAAACAGCGGCAGCTCTGGCCGTCTGCCATTTGTTTTTAGCTGCCGCCACCTCCTGTTTTCTGGCTCCGATCTCGGCCTCTTCCGCCAGGGCCTCTGCTGCCATCTGGCCAGCTTCTGCCTGCTTTATTTTGGCTTCAAGCTCGGGGCTTTGCAACAAAAACACGGCCTGACCCCTGCGAACAGGATCACCCTTGCGGACATAGACCTCGGCTATTCGTCCCGCCACCTTTGATGACACGCTGTACTGTTGAGCCTCGATCTGCCCCTGCAAACGCAGCGTCTGTGGCTGATAGGTCTGCCAGAAGGTGTATCCAAGCCAGAACAGAAGCAGACAGAATGCAATACCCAAAAGAAGAGAGACGATGATATTGAATATTTTTTTCATAATTTTTGTCGTTGTAAAAATGGTAACGTCTCTTTGACGAGACTGATTTCTACAGTTTTTTCAGCTGTAACCGCTCTCAAATGACGAAAAAGCAGGATATTGTGGTAGAACAGTTTCTCCCCGAAAACAACATCCTCACCGCTCAACAATTGGAATACCTGAGAACACTCAAGGCTACTTTTCCGGCATCTGGTGGTGTACTGCCCGAGCCGTGCTCTGGTATTGCGCGAACAGCTCTGTTTCTCCTGCCATTGCCAACAATCGTGTAAAGGAGAGCAAGTAATTATATGCCGCAACCAACCGCTGGGTTTTTACACTTTCAAGAAAGAGCCTGGCATCGACAACGTCAAGAGAGGTAGACATCCCCAACGCAAAGCCCTTTTCTCTCAGGCGAACATTCTCTTCTGCCAGAGCAATGCTCGAGGCAAGACCATCAAATTCATCCAGGGCGTGTTGTGCCTCCTTCCAGGTTTTTTCAACAAGCACCGCAAGATCCCTCTTGGTCTGTGAGTAGAGGTATCTGGTCTGCAGTTCTGCGGCCTTTGCCGCTTTCAACTTTTCCCCGCGACCGCCGGAGTCAAACAGCGTCATCGTAAAGCCAAGACCAACCATCCAGTCAGGCATTGATTCACCAAGGATTGAGTCCTGTTTATAGAGATTGTAGTCTCCAAAGGCAAATAGATTGGGGTAATACAGCCCTTTTTCGGCGCGAATCAGTCCCTTCGCCTGCCCTTGCTTGGCTTTTAAAATAGCCAATCCCGGATGGGTTTCCAGGGTTTTTGCAAGAAAACTCTCCTGCTCAGGCAAGACCTGGTTGATAAACAGAGGACTCACCGGAGAGGCCTCTTCTTCCTGGTGCAGGGTCTTGGTCAAGGCAAGCTGCGAGACCTCGAGAATGTGGCGGGCCCTTTGTGTCTCTATCCTGGCTCGATCGAGGGCTGCTGCCGCCTTGAGACGCTCCACCTTTGCGATTTGCCCTTCCTTTTCCAGGGCAAGAGCGTGCTCAAAATGTATCTGCAGGCCCTTTTCCGCCTCGAGTCTGGTCTGCAGAATCTGTTCTGCAAGAACAACACCAAAATAGATCCTTGATAACGCGGTAAACTGATTGTAGCGCAGAACATTCAGTTGCGCCTCTGCCTCTTTTTTTTGCTCAGCGGCGACCTCTTCGGCTGCACTGACCCTCCAACCGGTAAAAAGAGGCCATATTGCCTGGATCGAACTGGTATAGATATCTTCCGGTGACAATTCGGTTGTCGTCTGCAAATCCTGACCGGCAATCCCCTGTAGAAAAGCTCCCATATCATGGGCAAACTGTGCAGAGATCTGCCCAGTCCCAGCCATATATCCGAGGGTCTGACCAACGACCTGTGGATCCATCGAGGCAAAGGGTTCGAGCATCCTGGCATCGGCCTCTACAGGATCTGACAAACGGGTATACTGTCCACTGATATGGATGCTTGGAAAATGCTGCCATCCAGCAGCCTTCTGCATATAGCGATGACGATTGACCGCAGCCTGTTGGGCTGATAGCACATCGCTGTGTTGCAATACCTGTTGCCAGGCATCAAGAAAGGTAAAGTGAGAAGCGTAACAGTTTGAAATACTGAAAAAAGATACAATCGTAATGAAAGAGCCTAACCAAAACTTCATCGGTCTCCCCTATAACCAAAAAATATGTAAGGATCTGTGATCCGCTCGTTTTACTGTGAACAGGATAGAATTTCAACAGAAGAGTTCGCCATAAAACCATCAGTGCAATTGCACAAAATATTATCTAACTGACAAGAAACATTTCAAAAAAATATGAACAGTTACATTCTCGTTTATTAAATATTTCCTTAAGTTTCTTGACAGATATTTTAAGCTACAGTATGTATCAAAAGACGATTTTGAAGGGTTTTTTTATTACCAGATTCAGGTGGGAAAGGCGTTCAAGGTTCTCACCTGCGTTCGGTTTTGCAGACCAAATTTCATCCACCATTGAGGAGAGTAAAATGAGTGATATCAAGCAAGTTGCAGACGATGTTGTGCCCAATACTGTTCTTGACGCTAAAGGACTCAGCTGTCCAATGCCCCTTTTACGTACCAAAAAAGAAATCGGCAAGCTCAACAGTAATGAAATTCTCCAGGTTGATGGAACGGATCCTGGTTCCAGAAACGATATTCCCGGCTGGTGTGAGCGTTCTGGCCACGAATACCTGGGAGAGAAAGAAGGATCCGGTTTCATCAGCTTTTTTATAAAGAAAGGATAGTCTTTTTCCTGTAAAAGCCTTGGTCTGGATAGAAGACTACAGTTAAAACAACGCGTAGTTCACACGCCTGTTTTTTGGCCTGTCTTTTCATACGTACAATGGTTATCCGCCACTCAAGGTTTTTTGTAAAAGACTGGCTTTTTACTCGGAGGTTTCAACATGTCAAAAAGTTTAGGTATATTTGTTACTTCACCGGACAGTATGGACCATGTACTCGGTGTTGTCAAAGCTGCAAAGGCAAAAGGTTCAAAGGTCAAGGTCTTTTTTACCTGGAAGGCGACGACTCTTTCGAAAGATCCACGCTTTCCCGGGCTCTGTGAAATGGCAGATGATGTCTCAATCTGTGTCGACAGTTATGTAAAACAGGGTTTTTCCGCAGATGACATCCCCGAAGGACTCGAACCAAAAAAGATGGCCACCCAGGCTCAACACGGAATAACCATCGAAGACTATGACTGCTACCTGAGTCTGTAAGGAGATCTGACAATGGAATATAAAAAAGTCTGTTTTATGTATAGAAACAAAGATTACACCCTGGATGGTATCCGTTCAGCCCTTGGACTGGCCGTTGAAAATATGTACTCCTACGGCTGTGTTATGGATGTTGAGATTGACAAGCTCGACGAACTGAATACAGAAAGTGTTGAGATGCTCCGTGATATGGAGGGTGAAATTTACTCTACCGTACCGGCGAATGTCGACAAAAATGGCTTCGAGCCTATCGATATCGAAGCCCTCGGAGAAAAACTTCGAGAAATGACCCATATCATCCCCTACGGAAACAAATAGGCTGGGAGTACTGTTATGAAAATATTGAATGTATACAGGTCGGAACCTGACGAAACCGTAAAAAAACTGGTGGAAATCGTAACCCGTGACCGCGAGGCCGACTCTTTCGATCTCAACGTTGACTCTCCGGACTACGATCAGCTTGTTGAGAAGATCTTTGCAGCCGACCAGACTATTTGCTGGTGGTAAGCCTTACCTGCAAGAACCTCGGTAGATTCACGTTCTTATTGTTGTCGCCGGGGTTCTTTTCTTTTTGTCGCCGCCCCCTTTACAATCAGATCGTGAACAACAGGTCTGAATCTTTGGATATATCGTATATCCTTTCTTCCCCATACCCTGTTGGTAAGAAGAACAACAATCCTTTCTTCGTCCAGATCTATCCAGAAAGAGGTACCTGTAAAACCAAGATGGCCAACGGTATGCCTTGAAAAACGAGAACCAGCGCTTGAATTTGAGGCGGCTGGTGTATCAAAACCCAAGGCCCAGCGATCGACTCCGTCCTGCATCCTTTTTTCAAGAAACGATAAAGACAGCGACGGATGAGAGGAGGATTTTCTGTAGATTTTAAGAAGTTGTACACAAAACGATACAAGGGCCTCCGCGGAGCCAAAAAGACCGGCATGCCCCGCGACTCCCCCCATAAATCTGCAGTTGTCATCATGAACGAGCCCACATAACTCCCTGCCTGACCAGCTGCATCGCCCCGTCGAGCAATAGCCTTCTGTTTCAACAGACTGATCTGTGTTAAAAAACAGATTTTCCTCCAGCTGTAAGGGTTGAACAATCTTCGTATTCCAATATTCGTCCAGATTCATACCACTCGCTCTTTCTATAATATCTCCGAGTAAAATATATCCCAGATCGCTGTAAATATATTTTGTCTCAGGTGGATACACTGGTTTTTCCTCGAGTATCTTTTGTACGATAATCTTTTTTCTTGTCTTATACCCTTGCTTAGAGTTGGAATTTACAAAATGTATATGTGCCTGTAAACCAGATGAATGTTCAAGTAAACTGAGAAGATTTATACCTAAAATATAAGAATGAGTTCGGCTGTTATCAGGATAAAAATCACCAACCGTCTGCTGCAGATCTATTTTTCCTTCCTTTACCAGACTCAAAAGAGAAAGAGAGGTGACCAAAGGTTTGGTAAGCGAAGCAAGATCAAAACAGCTGTTTTTATCAACAGCTGTTCCGTTTGATGTCCGGCAATACCCATCGGCTATAAAAGAGAATTGACCTTTATCATATATCCCGACACACCATCCGGAAAAAACCTTCTTTCTTAAAAAGAGTTTTCCATAGCGAATCAACAATCTTTCTTCTCTTTTGATCACCATTTTCTTTCTGAAGTTTTTTTATATTTTTTCTAAAAAACACTTTTGCAAAAACAGTTATCCACTATAGCGTTTTTTCTGTATAAGGCATCTTTTTTTCTTTCAATATCTGACAAAAATTTACGTTAAATATTTGACAAATATGTTATAGTACTTCTTAGGCTTTTTGTAAGAGCCCTTTTCTTCTACCAAGAAGAGCAAGTCTTTGTTATAAAAGGAGATTTGTTCTGATTTGAACATCTCTTCCGTTCTGCGCCTTGACAAAGGAGAATTGTGGACATTCTGTTAACAAGGTCTGTAAAGGCAGTTGAGACCTTTGTTGATACACATTTGTAAACATATCTGCTGACAAGGTCACATTCTTTTGTGTGTAATAATACCAGTTACCTCAATGTGTTAGTTATCTTTTTAACATATCAACACCATTGATAGTAATAAAAAAATAGAACCATATAATAGAGAGGACTCTTATGACAATTCACTGCACTGTTGATAAAGACAGCCTCCTGGAAAGTTTGAGCAGTCTGCAGAATATAACCAACAAGAAGGGAACACTCGCCATACTGTCAAATGTTCTCATAGAAACAACAAACCAGGGGTTATATCTTACAGGAACAGACCTTGAAGTTGGACTCAAACTCTTTGTATCTGCTGAAATCCATCAGGAGGGGTCACTCACCCTCCCCTCGAAAAAGATATTTGAGATCGTCAGAGAATCTGGTTCAGATACTATCTCTATAAAAGAGACTGAAAACAGCTGGGTTGTAGTTGAAGCTGGACAAAGCGTGTATAATCTTGCCGGAATGGCGGATCAGGAATTTCCTGAATTTCCCGATTATGTAAAAGATACTTTTATACGCTTTGAAAGTTATATTTTTCTGGAGCTTATAGAAAAGACAATTTTTTCGATAGCCAGTGAAAAGGAGAATATCTACTCACTCACCTCTGTTTTGTTTGAAAAAGAGATAAAAGATGATGTTTCATATCTGCGGATGGTTTCTTCTGACGGTCACAGGCTTTCGATCATGCAGAAAGATGTTGCTGTAAATCTCGATAAGATGCAGCTTGGTGATACAGTGCTTATCCCGCGTAAGGGTGTTCAGGAATGGAAAAAATTTTGTGAGGCAAGAGAGAGTGTAGAGGTCTCGTTTGAAGAAAAACAGGTCGTTCTTCGTGATGACGATGCTGTTATGTTTATTCGTCTTAAGGGGGGCGATTTCCCGCAGTATTCCGGGATCGTTGATGCGGTTGATTTATCGAACTGCTTAAAGATAAAGAGAATACCCTTTTTAGAATCACTCAAGAGGATAAACCTCTTTACCGAAGATATTTTTCATACCATTTCTCTGCATATTGAAGCCAACAAAATGACCTTGTCTTCCCAGAATATGGATTTTGGAAATGCCCGGGACGAACAAAGCATAGAGTATAGCGGCAACACCCTGTCTCTTGGTTTTAATTGTCGATATTTTATAGAGACCCTTCAGGTTATGGAATGTGAAACCGTTGAGGCATACATCAGTTCAAATGCCAGTCCATGTCTGATAAAATCCGAGGAAGATCAAGGTTTTTTAAGTATTATCATGCCGATGCAACTGTAGCGTTTTTCTTCAACAAAAGAGTCGATATCGTTTAATTCTGATTTGAGGTTTTACTGTGACTGAAACAGGTAATAATTATAATGCAGGGCAGATACAGGTTCTCGATGGTCTGGAAGCCGTTCGTAAAAGACCATCGATGTATATAGGAAATACCGCTGAAGAGGGGTTGCACCATCTGATATGGGAGATCGTCGATAACAGCATCGATGAGGCCCTGGCCGGTTACTGTACGAAGATAAGTGTTACCATACACGATGATAACTCTGTTTCTGTTGCCGATAACGGGAGAGGCATTCCCATCGACAAACATCCTACCGAGAATATGACAGCCCTGGAGCTGGTTATGACCACCCTGCATGCCGGGGGGAAATTTGATCATTCAAATTACAAGGTCTCCGGAGGGCTTCACGGTGTCGGGGTCTCGGTTGTCAACGCCCTGTCGACAAAGGCAATGGCTGAGATTCGTCGTGACGGCAAGCTCTACAGGCAATCCTATGCCTATGGCGATACAACCGGTGAGCTGCAGGTCATAGGCGAGAGTGAGACGACCGGCACCAAAATAACCTTTACCGCTGATCCGGAGATCTTTACAGAAACAATCCATTACAATTACGACACGGTAAAAAACAGGCTTCGTGAACTGAGCTTTTTAAACAGAGGCTTACAGATCAACCTCAAGGATGAGAGAAGCGGAGAAGAGGACTCCTTTTTTGCCGAAGGGGGGATTGTCTCCTATGTGGAATATCTAAACCGTAAGAGAACCCCTGTCTTTGATACCCCGATATATATCAACGGAACAAAGGACAACGTTGAGGTGGAAATAGCCCTGCAGCATTTTGATGGTTATTCTGAGCGGTTGTTTTCTTTTGTCAACAATATCAACACCCGGGAAGGGGGAAGCCATGTTGCAGGGTTTCGTTCCTCGCTGACAAAATGTATAAACAGATACGCCAATGACGATATTATCCCCAAAAATATGCGGGAAAAGGTCAGTGGCGATGATATTCGCGAGGGCTTGACCTGCGTTATTTCGGTAAGGGTTCCTAACCCGCAGTTTGAGGGGCAGACAAAGACAAAGCTTGGCAACAGTGAGGTCAAATCGATTGTTGAATCAATCTGCAGTGAGAAACTGACCCTGTTTCTCGAGCAGAATCCAGCCGTTGCCAAAAAGATTCTGAACAAGGTCGTGGACGCGGCCCGGGCAAGAGAGGCCGCCAAAAGAGCCCGGGATCTTTCGAGGAAAAGAGGTTCGACCTCACTTCTTATGGCCGGAAAACTGGCCGAATGTCAGGAGAAGGACCCCAAAAAAAGAGAAATTTTCATTGTCGAGGGTGACTCTGCCGGAGGCTCTGCCAAACAGGGCAGAGACAGGTCGAACCAGGCAATACTGCCGCTGAGGGGAAAGATTCTCAATGTGGAAAAGGCCCGTTTTGACAAGATCCTGAGCAGTGAAGAGATCAAACAGCTTATCGGGGCCCTCGGTTGTGGTATAGGCAAGGATGAATTTGACCCGGAGAAACTGCGGTACCATAAAATTATCATAATGACCGATGCCGATGTTGACGGCGCCCATATCAGAACCCTTCTTCTGACCTTTTTTTACAGGCAGATGCTGCCTCTGGTCGAAGGCGGCTTTGTCTATATCGGTCAGCCTCCGCTGTATCGACTTGGCCGGGGTAAAAACGAGATCTATTTTCTCGACGAAAATGAACTCAACAACCATCTCTTTACCAGAGCAAGTCAGTTTTTGACAATTGAGGTTCATAATGGAGAGGAAAAAACCGTAATAGAAGATACAGAATTTGTCGATGTTCTCGATAAATTGTCTCTGTATCAAAAAATTACAGAGTTTATGAATCGTCTCTCTATCTGGGATGATATGCTGTTTTTTCTCCTCGACCAGGGGATCCGATCAGCCGATCAGTTCAGAGACAGAGACTTTGTTCTTGGGCTTCGTAACGCATTGTCTGAAAAGGAGTTCATTATCGGTGAATTACGGTCCAGCACTCTGCGGCCCGACTGTTTTGAGTTTGATATAGCCTTGCGTGGAAATACTCAGACACAGATGGTTTTTGGTCCGCATATCCCGCTGATTCATGAATACAGAACGGCCTTAAAACTCTTTCCGGATGTCCGGAGTTTTCTTGAGTCATCCTTTGTTCTCAGCCGTACCAATAAATCGGGAGAGACAGAGCCTGCGAAGGCTGCGACCTGGAAGGAGATGATACAGCAGGTTCGTGATGATTCCTTTAAGGGAAGTCATCTGCAGAGATATAAAGGTTTGGGGGAGATGAATCCGGAGCAGCTTTGGGATACGACAATGAATCCGGAGAACAGAACCCTTATGCAGGTCTCCGTTGATGATGCGGAGATGGCCGATGATCTTTTTACAACACTTATGGGAGATAAGGTAGAACCGCGGCGCGATTTTATTCACAATCATGCCCTGGAAGTGACCGATCTCGATATTTAAGAAAAGATATTCTCGACGAATACGAGAAAAGCCGACCCATCTTTGGATATTTTCCCGCGAAACGTTCTGCAATGATATTTCGTTCTGCAGTCAAGGTAAGGGTTGCCTTTTCTGATACCATTTAAATTCTAATACATCTACTCTTATGAGCACTGAAAATCATAATGGAAAAGAAAAATTTCCTGCAATATCAATAGAAAAGGAACTTCAGAAATCCTATCTTGATTACGCCATGAGCGTTATTATCGGCAGGGCCCTTCCCGATATTCGCGATGGACTCAAGCCTGTCCATCGAAGGGCCCTTTTTGCGATGCGTGAGCTCGGTGTTCATTACAACAGACCCTATGTAAAATCGGCCAGGATTGTCGGTGACGTTATTGGTAAATACCACCCCCACGGTGATACGGCCGCCTACGATACCATCGTGAGAATGGCCCAGCCCTTTTCTCTGCGCTATCCTTTGGTTGACGGACAGGGCAACTTTGGTTCCCTGGATGGTGATTCACCGGCTGCCATGCGTTATACCGAGGCAAGGATGACCAGGATCGACAGGGATATTGTCAGCGACCTGGACAAGGAAACGGTGGATTGGGTGCCAAATTATGACAACTCCCTTGTCGAACCAGCGGTTATGCCAAGTAAGATACCAAACCTGCTGGTCAATGGTTCATCCGGTATTGCTGTCGGTATGGCAACAAATATACCACCACATAATCTGACAGAGGTGATCGATGCCCTGGTTGCAGTCATTGACAACAGGGAACTGACAGTCAATGAGATCATGAATACGATTACCGGGCCGGATTTCCCGACCGGCGGACAGATCTGTGGAAGGGCCGGTATCAGGGAGGCCTATGAAACCGGTCGAGGGGTGGTGGTCATTCGGGCCCTTACCCACATCGAAAAGATACGCGACGGCAAGAGAGAGGCCATCGTTATCACAGAGATACCCTATCAGGTAAATAAGGCAGTACTCGTTGAAAAAATTGCCCAACTGGGAAAGGATAAAAAAATTCAGGCGATCGCCGATGTGCGTGATGAATCAGACAGGCATGGTCTGCGCATTGTCATAGAGCTGAAGAAAGATGAAATGCCTGAGATTGTTTTAAATCAGCTCTATTCGATGACCCAGATGCAAAAGTCTTTCGGGATTATTCTGCTTGCCATCGTCAACAATAAGCCGGAAATTCTCAACCTGAAACAGATCCTCGAACATTTTATCCTTCACAGAAAGATCATCGTCTATAGAAGAACGGCCTTTGAGCTGCGCAAGGCCGAAGAAAAGGCCCATATCCTTGAAGGGTTGAATATCGCGATACAAAACCTCGATGAGGTTGTACAACTGATCAAGGAGTCTGAGAATCCACAGGTAGCAAAAACGGAACTTATGCGGCGTTTTCATCTCAGCGAGATTCAGGCCCAGACCATTCTTGATATGCGTCTGCAGCGTCTTACCGGCCTTGAGCGCGATAAGATCGTTCGTGATTATGAGGAGATACTGGCAGAGATACAACGACTGAAAGAGATACTCGACAGCGAAGTCCTGGTGATGAACATCGTCAAAGATGAGCTTCTTGAGATGAAAGAGATCTATGGCGATGAGAGACGAACCGAGATCGTAGATGCCACCGATGAGATCCTGCCCGAAGATCTTATTGCCCCCGAAGACATGGCGGTGACCGTAACACATTCGGGGTATATCAAACGTAATCCAGTCTCTCTGTACAGATCTCAGCATAGAGGCGGCAAAGGCGTAACCGGCGTGAAGAATGTGGAAGAGGATTTTGTCTCCAGCCTCTATGTGGCCTCAACGCTTGACACCTTCCTCTTTTTTACCAACCATGGAAAGGTCTTCTGGCGTAAGGTCTATCAGCTGCCATTGGCAGGTCGCACGGCCAGGGGAAAGGCTATCGTCAATCTGCTGAATCTGGCAGAAGGTGAAAAGATTGCTGCCATTCTGCCGATCAGCAGTTTTGAGGACGAGTCAAAGCAGAAGACCATTATGATGGTTACCAAATTTGGTCGGATAAAAAAGACCAGTCTGCAGGAATTTGCCAGACCTCTGCGCAAAGGGAAACGAGCCCTGACCATTAACGAAGGTGATGAGATAATCGCAGCCCATGTCCTGGGCGGTAATGATTCAATTCTTTTGGTGACCAAAAAGGGAATGTCCATTCATTTCAGTGAGGAGGATGTCCGCACGATGGGAAGAACCGCGGCAGGTGTACGTGGCATCAACCTTGCCAAGGACGATCTTGTTGTCAGTGCCATCGTTGCCGATTCCAAGAACTCGATCCTTATTGCAACAGAGAATGGCTTTGGAAAACGAAGCCCCATAGAAGAGTACCGCCTGCAGAAACGCGGAGGCAAAGGGGTACGCGGCATTAAGGAGAGTCTGCGTAACGGTGATGTTATCGCTGCCAAACAGGTTGATGATGAAGACGAGGTCATTCTTATAGCCGATTCAGGCAAGATAATCCGCATGGATCTGACAGCCGTAAGGGTTATAGGCCGGGCAACACAGGGCGTACGTTTAATCAACCTTGACGACGATGAGCATGTTGTCAGCCTTGATACCGTGGCAAAGGACGGCAATGATGATGCGGAGATTGACGCTGAAGAGACTATGCAACCATAATCCTCAAAGCATTCAGATCTGCTTGAAAATACAAGATTTGAGATATCTCTTTTGTCTGAGATACCCTTGGTCAGGGTATCGAAAATTTACAAGACACCTCAATTGTGATAATCTGCTGTACTGTATTCTCCGTTTTTGCCAGGGTGTCATAAGGCAAAAACGCCATAACCAACCCTATAAAAGGAGTGTAAGATGAAAAAAATACTTGCTGTTCTTTTGCTGGTTTTTTTTGCCGTTCCAACGATTGTTTCCGCCTCTTCATACCCTTCAAAACCAATTAAGATTATCGTGCCCTCAAAGGCCGGTGGATCGACTGATACCACTGCTCGTCTTTTTGTAAAAACGGCAAAGAAATATCTTGAAGGTGCCGATTTTATTATTAAAAATGTTCCTGGTTCCGGTGGCCAGAAAGGTTTTGAAGAGATCGCACGAGCCAAGCCGGACGGACATACAATCGGTATGATTTTTACCACCCAGATCGTTGCCCACATTGTTGCCAAACGTGCTCGCTACACCCTCGACAGTTTTCACATCATTGCCAATATGATGCAGGATCCGCTGATTATCGCTGTTCCCGCCAAAAGCGAAATTACCAATCTTGACCAGTTTATTGCAGCCGCCAAGGCCAAGCAGTTGACCGTTGCGGTCAACGGAATCGGTTCAGACGATTTTATCGCCGCCAAGAAATTTGAGAATTTAACCGGTGTAACCTTCAACCTGATGCCGACCAAGGGTTCTACCGAGCAGAAGGCAGCAATACTTGGCGGGCATATTGACGCCTCCTTTATGAATCTGACCCAGATGCATGCCCAGCACAAAGCTGGTACCGCACGGGTGATTGCCCTTATGGATGCCAAGCGCTCAGACATCCTTCCCGATGTTCCCACCGCAGTTGAGCAGGGATATGATGTTTCAATGACCGCAACCAGAGGCTTCGTTGCCCCTGCCGGTGTGGCCAAAGAGAAAATCGAGGTGCTCGATAAACTGGTTGCCGATGTCATGAACGACGAGGAATTTATTGCGGCCTGTGCCAAGGACGTTATGATTCTCTATCCGCTTTCAGGCCCCAAGTATTTGGATTATTTAGTTAAGTTGCAGGCAGAAACCCAAAAATTCTACGATTCGACTCCCTGGTAAATTATGACAAGACGATTGGCAGAACTGCTGGTTTTGGTTTGTTTTTTGATAGTTGCTGTAGCCTTGTATAAGAGTACAGTGAGCTTTCCCGAGGTGACCCAGAGCTCCACCGCCTTGTACGTTCGTTTTCTTGCCGCCATGCTGGGTATTTTTTCTTTGCTGGAGATGCTTTTGAAACTGAAGAAAAAAAATCTTGCTAAAGATCAGGAAAAAATGGAGCTGACCGAGGCGCCATTGAAGTTTACGGCTCTTCTCGTTTTGATGTTTGTCTATGCGATGCTGCTCGAGCCGCTCGGTTTCTACCTCGCCTCGGCGCTGTTTCTCCCGTTGACCATGTATATTCTCGGGAGTCGCAGGTGGCTGTCTATTGCCTTGACCTCGGGAGGGGTTCTGCTTTTTGTCTTTTTGGTTTTTGCCCTGCTTCTCGGGGTACCACTTCCGGAGAGCACCTGGTTTCAATTCTGAATTGACATTGAACCACCCTCCTCTAAAGAGTGAATCATCAACCAGCTTTTTAGAGGAGGTTCTTCTGTTTTTTGACTGTTGTGTTTGGAGAGAAGGTTATGATTTTTGAATCACTGCAGGCCGTTATCGATCCCACCTCCCTGTTTGCGGTGGTGATCGGGACTATTGCTGGTGTACTGGTCGGTGGAATGCCCGGCTTAACCGCGACGATGGCCGTCGCCTTGCTTATTCCGGTAACCTTTGTGCTTGAACCGCTGACCGGGCTTATCCTTATGGGCGGGGTGTACTGCGGGGCGATGTATGGTGGTTCAATACCGGCTATTTTGTTGCGAACACCCGGAACACCTGCCGCAGTGGCCACGTCGATAGAAGGGTATCCGATGAGTCAGGCCGGGCATGGCGGTCTGGCGCTCAAGGTTTCGGTTATTTCCAGCTTCTCCGGCGGTATATTCTCGGCCTTTGTCCTGCTGCTGGTGGCCCCTGTCCTTGCGAAATTCGCCCTCACCTTCGGGCCTCCGGAATATTTCCTGCTTGCCATCTTGGGGCTGGTTGGTATTGTTTCGATGGCCGACAACGTCACCAGACTGTTAAAAGCCTTGATATCGGGTCTTCTTGGTTTGATTTTGGCTGTGATAGGCACAGACCCGATATCCGGACAACTGCGCTACACCATGGGTTTTACCGATCTCTACGACGGTTTGGCCTTTATGCCTGCACTTATAGGGATGTTTTCAATATCGCAGATGCTCGATCTCACCAGCGTAAAATCAATCGTTACAGACACCTCTACACTGAAAAAAATCAAAAGAGAGCGGTTTCCGAAGGGGCTGAAAAAATATATAGGGATTGGCTGCGGAACAGGAACCTTGGTCGGTGTACTCCCCGGCGAAGGTGCGACGATTGCCGCTTTCTTGAGTTATAATTTTGCCCGCCAGCGTTCGCCGAAAAAACATCTTTTCGGTAAAGGCAATCCTGAAGGTATCGCCGCAGCCGAGGCCGGCAACAATGGTTGTGTTGGTGGTTCGCTGATACCTACCCTGACCCTCGGTATTCCAGGTAACAGCGTGGCAGCAGCCCTGCTGGGTGGGCTGCTCGTTCATGGTCTTATACCCGGTCCGGAATTGTTTACAAAGTATGGTGTAATGACCTATGCCTTTATTCTGTCTCTCTTTATTGCCAATGTGGTGTTTTTGATTCTTGGTCTTATGATGGCGCCCTATTTTGCCCGAATCTCGCTTATTCCAACGCAGCTGCTTATCCCGGTGGTCTGTGTTTTTTCAATGCTTGGTTCGTACGCGATGAACAACAGTGTTCTTGATGTTTTTGTCTGCCTTATCTGTGGTATAGTCGCCGTCGTTCTCGGACGGCTCAATTTTGATATGGGGGCCTTAACGCTTGGACTTATCCTTGGGCCTATTGCCGAAACAGGTTTTGCCCAGGCCTTGATTATCGGGCATGGAAGCTATTCGATCTTTTTCAGCCGACCGCAAGCCCTTGTGCTCTGGGGAATTATTGTCCTGCTGCTGATTCCACCGGCAGTCCAGTTTTACAGGCAGGCAAAAACCGGTAATTACTCAGATGACGATTCACTTCTCAATAAGGCGTCCTGAATAAAGGCTGAGAAAAGGCCGTTTTTGAGAAGACTGATGTTTTTTTTGTTATTGTGCCCCTTATGTCAATTGGCCGAAGATACGCAATTATATAAACGGGAGGTATTGGTTCGAAAAGTTATTTTCAACACCTAAGAATACCTTGGTTTCACACCCATTTTCTGTAAACTAAACGAGTCGGCAATAAACGTATCAAAGAAAGATGTTGCGGTTGGAAACATCAGGAAATTCGCTCAAAAATGAAGTGCCCTTTCCTTTCTCGTTTCAGAATAAAGTCAAAATGCAACATTTTCTTCAGCCTTGAGTCGCTGATTGCGTCTTTTCCGTATATCCTGGAACCGACACGGCTCATATAGGATAATCTCCCCCCTGTTTTGATAACTCGAGTTATTTCGTTTAAAACCCTCTGTTTTTCTTTGATAAGAGGTAAAGTGTTATGCAGATACACTAAGTCAATGCTTTTCTCTTGCAGACCCGTATCACAGCCGGATTGAATGATTTCAACATTATCCAGTTTGTTCTTATCAAGCTTTTTTTCGATGATTTTTATGGCCTGCTTGCTTACATCAAGAGCAAACACCCGCCCCTCTTTGCCGACAGCTTTCGCAGCCGGGATGGTGTTAAAGCCAAGGCCGCATCCGAAATCAAGGATAAAAAAACCCTTTTCAATTCCAGCTAGATTGATTTCTTCGTCAATATTCCTGAATATCTTTCTGGTATTCATAACCAGTCTCATAACCTGAAACGAAAACCAGGGCATTGGTTTTTGTTCATTTCCGTTTTTTATATTATTCATTATCTTTAACCTCTTATGTCCGATGCGAGTTTTTTTAAACAGGAAAGGTGATCTACCGGTGAAAAATAAGCTGTGGGAAAAACAAGAAGCGTTTATCGGGTGCTTCACTCACTATCTTGGAAAAAGGTTTCAGTTGGTACCTTATATGAACCGCCAGCCAGAAGAGGTTGTCAGAAAAATTTTACGCTTTCCTGCAGGGCTATGATCAAACCTTTAAAAGACGCTGTCGCAGAGAATGTGGATAATCGGTGATGATCGAGTAGCAACCGGCGTCAATCACCAGATTCTCCGGATGTGCGCCCTCGACAATGGCGGCTAACGGCATTTCCGGCGAGAGTCGGCGCATCTCTTTTAAATAATCGTGGTTGAACGAGGAAATGAGGACCAGCTCTTCAGCCCTTGCAGCATGTACAGCCTCCAGCACCTCTCTGACAATAGTCAGATCTCCCGGAGAATGGATTTGGTTTTTTATCTCGATGTTTATCGGGAGGTTTTTCTCACGTGTGAAGTTGAGGACATCCTTGAGAGAGGGAATTCGCTGTTTTCCGATGAGAGAGAGCTCTTCCTGCGAGACATCACCTCTGGCGATGCTGCCAAAGGGATCCTGGGCGACAAACCATGATCCGGCATCAAGGAGCTGCAACTCGTCAAAGCTGCATTGGCTGGTCAGCCACGGGCGACGGTCGGTAAATTCAGGTCGATCGGCCACATCGGTGGTTCGAGCCAGCTCGTCGTCATGAAAGACGATCAGCGCGCCGTCTACACTCCGCTGCACGTCCATTTCCCAGAAATCAGCACCGACAGCCAACGCCTGTTTGGCGGCAAGTATCGTGTTTTCCGGGGCCAAAGACCGAGCGCCACGATGGGCACATACGTATCCCGCTTCGGGCAGGAGATCGAAGAACATTACTCGTCCTCCTTTTTGGTAAAATAAAAGTTGATTATCGCCAGCACAGATGTCCCGACAATGAGCATCAGTGACACCGCATTAATGACCGGCGTACTGCCATCGCGTACCTGGAGATAGAGGTTGATCGGCAATGTCGGTTCCGAACCCACCAGGAACAAGGTGGTGTTAAAATTCTCAAAACTCATCAGAAAGGCCACAGCCCCGGCCCCGATAATGGCAGGACGCAGAAATTTCAAGGTAATGTGCCAGATCACGCCAAGCGGGGTGGCACCCAGATTGAGGGCGGCCTCTTCGAGCGAGTGATCAAATTTTCGCAGTCGTGCGGAAATCACCAGGGTGACAAAGGTGGAAATGAACGAGAATTGTCCAAGAACCACCAGCCAGAAGCTGGGACGGAAGATGCCGAAATCCAGGCCGAATGTATCTTCAAAGAAGGTTCCGGCGGTATTGGCGGCCAGGAGCAGTGAGATACCCAGGATCACACCGGGAATAACCAGCGGTGCAAGCATCAGAAAATAGAGCAGGCCTTTGAACCGGAAATCCTGCTTTTCGAAGAGGAAGCTGGCGCAGGTTCCGACGATCACGCTCAGGATCGAGACAAAAAAGGCGGTTTGAAAACTGGTTACGATGGAGAGCAGGTTTTGATCGTCATGGAAAAGGCCGATACGTTCCGGCCCGTTGGCAAAGAACCAGTCCAGGCTGAACCCCTGCCAGGGCAGTGACGGATAGTTAGAGTCGTTAAAGGCCAGTACGCAGGTAACCAACAGTGGGGCGAAGAGGAAGGTGAAATACAACATGATAAAGCCGGTAAACGACCAATCGTATGCCTTGCTTCTGGGCAGTGAACGGATCATGAGGCCACCTCTCCGAGCTTCTGGCCTGATATCTTCAAGCCGGTCCAGATAATGAACGAGCTCAGCAACAGCAGGAGGAAGCCGAAGGCGGAACCCTGGTTCCAGTTGAAGCTGGCGATGAACTGGTTGTAAATCTGTTCGGTGAACCAGAGCGAGTTCTTGCCGCCCATCAGGTTCGGCGTAAGGTAGTTACCCAAGGCGAGCATAAAGACAACGATTGACCCGGAGGCGATGCCGGGCTTGCAGTGCGGCACGATGATGGTTCGCCAGATAGTAAACTGTCCTGCCCCCAGGTCGTGCGCCGCCTCGATAAGGCTGTCGTCGAGGCTTTCCATCACCGAAACCAGCGGTACGACCATAAACAGCATCGAGGTGTACACCAGCCCCATAATCATGGTAGCGTCGTTGTAGAGCATCTCAATGGGGGCGTCAATGATACCGAGCTTGAGCATAAAGTAGTTGAGAATGCCGGATTCCCGCAGCAGGATCATCCAGCCATAGATTCGTACCAGCTCGCTGACCCAGAAGGGCAGAAGCAGCAGGATCATCAATGCGCCCTTGACCTGCACCCTTGCCAGTTTTGCAATAAAAAAAGAGACCGGCATGGCCAGCAGGAAGGCGATAAAGGTAGTGATGATCGCATACGCCGCAGTGCGGACAAAGGTCAGCCAATACACCGGCTCCGAGAAGAAATTCCTATAGTTCTTAAAGGTCCAGACCATGTCGCCGTAGTCATCTTCGCCTCTGAAGCTCATGGTCAGCAGGTCAAGATGCGGCAGTACGATCAAGAGCAGCAGCCAGATGAGGACCGGCGCAAGACATATCCAAAAGACGAGGCGGGATTGGCGCATTTTCTATTCCTCCGAGCCAAAACAGATGCCAGAATCTGGATGCCAGGCCACGGAGATCTCATCGCCCGGTCTGATGTGATCAAACTTGCGGTTCTGCGGCAGGGTTACGATAAGCTCGTGGTCCTCTTTGGTTGTGGTGAGCAGGCGGCTGTTGGCGCCGTCAAAAAGGATGCTTTTCACTGTCACATCGAAGATATTCAACCCCTTTTTATCCCTGGGCTCAATACGCATCGCCTCGGGACGGAGATAAAGGTTGACCTTGTTGTTACCTGGAGAGCTGTCTTGGGTCTTCGTGCGGAATCGGTAACCTTCGCTCGTGACAATGACCACTTCGTCGTCCGACCTTTCGGCTATGGTACCGCTCCATCTGTTGTTGTCGCCGACAAACTGGGCCACAAAGGGGGTCTTGGGCTGGCTGTACAGTTCTTGGGGCGTTCCCACCTGTTCAAAACGACCTTTGTTCATCACCGCTACTCTGTCGGACATGACCAGCGCTTCAGACTGGTCGTGGGTGATGTAGATAAACGTAGTGCCGACCTTGGCCTGGAGCTTTTTTAACTCAACCTTCATCTGTTCGCGGAGCTTGAGATCCAAGGCACCCAACGGCTCATCGAGCAAGAGTACCGATGGTTCAAGCACCAGGCAGCGGGCAATGGCAACCCGCTGTTTCTGCCCGCCGGAAAGCTGATTGATACGTTTTTCGCCGAATCCCGGCAGACCGACACGTTCTAAAATGGTCTCGGTCTTCTTTTTAATATCCGTTCGGCTGAACCTGCGCCGTTTCAGGCCAAAGGAGATATTCTCTGCCACGTCCATCATTGGGAATAGAGCAAGATGCTGAAAAACAAGATTGACGGGCCGCAGGTTCGGCGGTACGCCGAGCATGTCTTCTCCGCGAATCTCTATGGCTCCCGAGGAGGGAGAGTCGAAGCCGGCGATCATTCGCAAAAGGGTTGTCTTGCCGCAGCCGGAAGGTCCGAGGATCGAGAAAAAAGATCCGGTAGGAACATCGAAAGAAACATCGTCGACCGCGGTGAAATCGCCGAATCGTTTTACCAGATCACGGACGGAGAGGTCGTTGCTCATAATGTAAATGTCTTGGTAAGTGATGGATGGGGCGGGAAGCCTTGCCGGCTCTCCGCCCCTCTACAGGCAGTTTCTCGATGAAACTTAGTTTGCAGCTTTGACTTTATCTAGAACCTTTCCTTCCATGCTCTCCAGCTTGGCAGGGACAGGCGGATACCAGTTAATTTTGTCGATAACCGCCTGCGGGAAAGAACGGGCGAAGTTGTCAGCAACGGCCTTGTCGGTATATTGCAGAGCACCATTTGATGCGGTGGCATACTTTTCCTGAGAGGAGAAATATCCGGCATTTTCAGGCTTCATGATGAAGTTGATCCACTTGTATGCGGCGTCGATGTTCTTGGCCTTCGCCGGGATGGCAAAGGTGTCGATCCAGCCGAGAGCGCCTTCGGTGGGGGCCTTGAAGTCGATGGCCTTGTTGTCGAGATGGAGTTTCCAGCCGCCGGCATCCCAGGCCATGGCAACAAAGACCTCTTCAGAACGCATCGATTCGAGCAGGGAATCTCCGTTGGCCCAGTAATTTTTGACGATCGGCTTGGCCTCGATAAGGGTTTCAGCGATCTTGTCGAGCATGGCTTTATACGCCTTGGGGTCGCCATACAGGGAGAACGGATCGAAACCGAGGGCAAAACCCATGGCGATCAGGGTCGGTCGCTTGAGGCGATAGCTCACACGGCCTTTGTACTTCGGATCAATGAGAGCCTTGAAGGAATTCGCATCGGGTGCCTTATCACTGTTCACGATCAGACCGGAGGTGCCCCAACAGAAAGGAACGGCGTAAGACTTGCCGTCAACCTGGGTATTCTTTTTGACCGCTTCCAGCATGGAGGGAATGAACAGCTTCGAGTCGATCTTGGTGTAATCGAGAGCCTGATAGAGGCCGTATTTTTCCTGAACCGAAGAGATTCGGTCCTGAGAAGGCTGGGCCAGGTCAAAGCCTGCACCGCGGGTGGCGCGGAGCTTGGCGATCATCTCTTCGTTGTTGGAAAAGGTTACCTCAACCTTGATACCGGTTTCCTTTTCAAAGGTATCAATGAGCTTCTCAGGGGCGTAGCCTTTCCAGGT
>PDWJ01000709.1_pt1 | contig 71166 bp, 34 predicted proteins | sample 1430881 | NCBI WGS metagenome assembly PDWJ01 (sample SAMN01162460, study PRJNA174530) | Oral metagenome, whole genome shotgun sequencing project. | biome: Marine environment; feature: Marine mammal; material: Swab sample of the gingival sulcus; isolation source: swab sample of gingival sulcus...
TTATCGGCAGGTTTACTTGTAATCTGCCGAGTGGTGTATGCTTTACATTGAAAAAAGATAGTTAGAATAAACATTTAAATTACGGGGTGTGGCTCAGTTTGGTAGAGCACTTGACTGGGGGTCAAGAGGCCGCAGGTTCAAATCCTGTCACTCCGACCAGCAAAAAGCACAGACGGAAAGTCTGTGCTTTTTGCTGGTCTTGTTCCATATTCTACATGATATAGCTTTATTCTATACTTTATAGCTTAAAGTTAGAAACTTCATTTTTCAATTGATTGGCAATTTCTGCTAGATTGCCACTTGCACTTGAAATTTCGTTAATTGAATTGGTTTGCAATTCAACATTTGCATTTGCCTCTTCGGTAGTCGCCGCATTTTCTTGAGCAATTGCCGATAAGTTTTCAATAGCGCCGACAATTTGCCTGTTTTTATCTTCAATTCTTTGCGAGTTGGTATGAATTTTTTCGACAATTTGCTTGCTTTGTTCAACGGCACTTTCGATATCGATAAATTTATTTTGTGTAATCGTCGTCTGTTCATCTTGGTGTTTAACGATTTCTGCGACTTCTTTCATGCGGTCAACTGCACGTTGCGATTTTTCTTTAAGTCCAGATATTATGACCCTTATTTCTTCAGTAAATTTAGTAGAATCTTCGGCAAGTTTTCTGATTTCTTCTGCAACAACCGCAAAGCCTTTACCTGCTTCACCAGCGCGCGCCGCTTCAATGGCGGCATTTAATGCCAATAAATTAGTTTGATCAGCAATTGATTGAATCATATCAGAGGCCTTAGAAATACTTTCGGCACTATCGTTTGTTTCAGTGATTATTTGATTGACAAAGCCAGCTTGTTCTTTGCTTTGGTTAGTAAGTTTAGTAAGGTCTTGCAGTGCGTGTTTACCTTCATTTTGTTTGTCGTTTATATTTTGAGTTGCTTGCATTAAACTGTTTAACATTTCAGTCATTTCGTTTAATGAAGCGCTGTTTTCTTCTACGTTTTGCGCAGCCTGACTGGTTTCTTCAGCTTGACTTGTTGCACTATGTGCAATACTTTCGACAGCAGATAAAACGTCTTGTGCTTGTTCACTGGTACTGTTTGCGGTTGAAGTCAGTTCTTTGGCTGTTGTAGCCGTGTTATTGGCATGTTCGGTAATATTATTTACGATCGATTTTAAGTTTGATACCATTTCGGTTATCGCCCTTGTCATTTTACCTACTTCATCGTTTTTATTGATGTATTTCGATAAGGCTTCATTTTCTTCATCGGTGTCGAGATTATAATTGGCAATTTTATTCATGGCATGTTGAATTGGCTGTAAGGGTTTTAAGTATTTTTTACTTACTAGGTGAACAGCAACCCCTAATATAACACAAGCAAACGCATATAAAACTAAAAACAATAAGCCAATTGAGCGTGTTTTACTACTAACATACTCACTTGGTACTGATACGGCAACAGACCAATTACTAAATTGAACAGGGCTATAACAGACATATTTTTTAATGTCATTATAAGTGTAATAGTCTGTGCCGCTTTTTCCTGCTACCATTTGTTTTCCTATTTCGCCAAGTTTGCCAGCTTTTTCTGTGATATTAATCTTTAACCCAGAATATTCACACCACTACCCAAAAACCGCGTCAATTTTTGGAATATCTGCGCTCTAAAAATTTTCACCGTACACTCATTCGGTACGCCTTAAATTTTTATAACGCGCCTATTCTCAAATCTTATAGCGATTTTCACGCACTGGCGTGAATAATCTGGGTTTAATATATTGCTTTTGTCGGGATGGTAAATAACTTCACCATCGCTGTCGGTTATAAAGACTGTATTGCCCTTATAGATATTTATTGTACTTAACATGTCAGATAATGAATCTATTGAAAAATCAACTACAGTTGCGCCAATATCATTATCGTCATTAAATAATGGCGTAATTGCGCTGAAGACGAGCTTATTGGTCGCAACGTCCATATATGGTTCACTAATTGAAGTTTCTGTTTTTTCAATAGCGTCTACATACCATTCGCGCGTTGTTAAGTCATAGTCATCGCCAACTTCAATACTTGTGTCGTTAGCAATAATACTATTACTATCTTTTAATGCAACATAAGCCAATTGAATGGTATCTTCACCATTTTTAATATTTTGAATTGTCTTTAGTGCATTTTGGTATTCGGTCGTTTCTTTAATTCTATTTTTGTTTGTTATATTTCGACCACTTGCGATAAGTCTCATAACGCTATCAGTTTGGCTCATAAGTTTAGATATTTCAGCTTTTTCCAATAAGAAAGCGTTAATTTCAGATGAAGTTTTTTCGGCTTGTAGTGTTAATTCTCTTTTTACTAAGTCTTCAACAATTCTGGTCACTTGACTACTAATTATGAAACCTGTGATAAGAAACACAGCTAAAGCCAATGAAATGACAATTACTGATATTCTGCCTGATACGCCTAAGCCTTTCCGCTTTGTATTACTACGATTAATCATTAATGAGTCCTCCAGAAAATAATATAGCAATATAAAAAGCGGATTAAATTCTGATCAGAATAAAATCCAAATACAAAATTATTAGTTGTATATCATTAATGTCGGCAAAGAGTAGTGAATACTTTAGCAAATATTATAAGAATAATAAATATGAAAATACAAAAATGCAAAAAACAGACAAGGCTAAAAAGACCTATTTAATTGATAATGAGCATTAATATATATTTCTAAAAGCAAATTGATTTTTTTATTAAAAATAAATATCATTACGAAGGTTATTTAATCGATTGCACCACCTATAGCAGTTATGTCAGCATCGTTTTTGATAGCTGTCTTAATGGCTATTTCAAGCGCTTGACTGATTGTTTCAATATTCATAAATGCGGTGCTCGTTTTTTTAATTGCCTGTCTATTGCTAAACGGCACATGAATAAAGCCGCCGCGCATTTTGGGGTAGTTTTTATGAATTGCATACATCAAACCGTAAAATAGGTGATTACAGACGAAAGTACCTGCTGTATAAGACAGTTGGGCGGGTATTTCGGCATCGTGTAGTGCCTTGACAATAGCTTTGTTTGGCAAAGACGAAAAATAGGCGTTTTCGCCATCTGCTTTTATTTTACAATCACAGGGCTGATTGCCATCATTATCTGCAATGCGCGCGTCGTCCTTATTTATGGCGACGACTTCGGGTGTAATGTTAAAGCGCCCGCCCGCCTGACCAACGCATATGACAAAGTTGGGTTTTTCGTTTTCGATCGCTGCCGTCAGTAAATCGATTGAGCGATTAAAGACGGTGGGTACTTCAAGCTTAATGACTTGACAGTCGTCAATTTTTTCAGGGAGCAGTAGAATTGCCTGCCACGCGGGGTTAATGGTTTCACCCGCAAACGGTTCGAAGCCGCTGATTATTACTTTCATAAGTACTCCTATTTTTTTATTTTTCGCTGATAATCGTCGTCTCAATCGGTACAATTTGCTTAAGCATTGCGTTGACATTGCAATATTTTTCTTCTGCCAATTGTAGGGCACGCTTTAGTTTGTTCTGTTCAATTTTGCCTTTTACTAGGATGTTGATTTCAATTTTTTTGTAAACCTTTGGTGTTGCTTCAGTATCGAGATAACCTGTAATATTAGATGTGACGCTTTTAACAGGGCATCTCATCTTCTCAAGTATTAATTTTATATCAACTGACAGACAGCCACCTAATGAAGCGAGCATAACGGGCATTGGTAAAAAACCCGAATTTTCGCCACCGCTTTGCTTTTTTATGTCCATAACAATTTGATGCTGCATTTCATCGGTAGCAATAATTTGATAGTTATCATTAATTTGGCAAGAAACTGCGTGTTTCATTAGAGAACCTCCTTGAAAAATAGTGCGCAAGCATCAACTTAATAGCCTTATAATTTTAGTTTGAACATCTGTGGGCAATGCTTGTTTGAGTGCATCTTCAAGTAGCTGTGGTAGCCGAATGCCGTTATTTTTGAAATGATCTTCAATCAACTTAACTTTTTCAGCTCTGCCGGACATTAGTAAATAGGCAATATACCAATCTTCTAGAGAACTTAAGGGTATTTCAATGTCGTCTAGCGATATTCTTTTAGTAATATTGATTGTTTTAAAGGGAAATTGATAGACACCAGCGCTGTGTTTTATCTTAAAGTCGGCCATGACATCTATGTCGACATCGTTGATAGTAAAAGATTTAAAACATGTAGTTAAATATTCTTTTTTTTGAACAACTGCAAGTGGTCTTGCAATCATATTTAATGCCTTAAGCGCTTCAGTGATATCTTTTTCAGCAATTAGAATATCGATATCATTTGCATGGTCCACCAGTTTATAATAGTACAACATTAAAGAACCACCAAGTGCCCATTTTATATTGTGGTCATTAAATGTTTTGGCTATTTTTAATAAGATGGTCTGTTGATTATTACGCAAGTTAGACTCCTTGTATCATGTGCTTTCTTTAAATATTTTATTATTTTGTGACTATTCAGTCAAGTTGTCGTTTATCGTCATTTCGACCGACCGTAGGGAGTGGAGAAATCTCAGGTTTTAAATTTTGAATTTTTTTTGCATTTCACTTTTTACTTTCCGCTTTTTCATGTGCAACGCACATTTCATAAGACGCAGTCGTATTTCACATCGTGCAAAACACGATATTTCACACAGCGCATCTGTATTTCATTGAAAAGCACAACGTGCTTTTCTTGGTGCCAGGTTGCTTTACATACATAAAAACAGCTGAAAAAATTGTGCGTTTTTATCAATCAAATGGGGTAAACATATAAGAATAAATTTAACAAAACTATCACATATTTAAATTGGGAGGCTATGATGAAAATAGCAGTTATTGGTTGTGTTATTGATAATCCAAAAGAAATCAATTGTCAATTTAATTCAATTGTTGAAGATCATAAAGACATTGTTGTTGCCCGCATGGGGGTGCCCATGCCAGCAGAAAACATTTCGGTATTATCATTTATTGTAAAGGGTGAAATTGATAGAATTAATCACTTGTGCGGTATTCTTGGTAAAATTCCGACGGTTAATGTAAAAATATCTTTTAGTAAAAAAGAAATTGATTAAAATAATCTAATTACTTGTTTTTATTTTTTGAACAAACGGCTTTACTTATCATTTCAAACACAGCAGCTTTGCTGTGAAGTGTAGAAATCTCGATTCTTACAGCGTTTATTTATACTGATTATCATTATTTATTATAACTATATTTAGTTATAAGTGTCTTCTCAATTGACAAAGCACGTCAATTTGTTATATTCTTAACAAAAATATAACAACAGTACCCTTAAGGAAAAGTTTACTGATTCTGTAGGGAGAAAATACTTATAATCGTCTATTTATGATGACGCGTCCGAAATCTATAAGGTTATTAGCGACTTTGTAAATAAGTTAGATATTTATTTTTCCTCCCGCAGTGGAGGATTTTTTACATTTAAATACTGTTTTTAGCGAGCAAGAGGAGACTTATTGAATTATAATAAAGATTTTATTGCTGATTTTATTGCTGGTAATAACCGAGAAGAAGATAAGCTATTTAAAGCGGCTAAGGCTATTAAAGAAACTTACTATGGTGATAAAATCATTATCAGAGGGTTGCTTGAAATTAGCAATTACTGTAAAAATGAATGTCTGTACTGTGGCATTAATGTCAAAAATGCCAATGTTAAGCGTTATAGAATGAATGCTGACGAAATATTTGACGTTGTTAAACGGGCATACCTTGATGATTATCGATCATTTGTACTGCAAGGTGGTGATGACCCTTACTATACAGACGACTTACTTGTAAGACTACTTGATCAATTAAAAAGTAGCTTTAATGATATTGCGATAACGCTTTCACTTGGCGAACGCAGCTACGCCAGTTATAAAAAGTTGCGCAAGGCAGGTGCCGATAGATATCTATTAAGGCACGAAACGGTCAACCAAAAGCTATATGCAATGCTACACCCAAGACAAAATCTTGATAACAGAATTAAATGCCTCTATAACTTAAAGTCGTTGGGCTACCAGGTCGGCACTGGATTTATGGTTGGGTTGCCGACACAGACTTATCAAGATTTGTCTGATGACTTGGCATTTATCGCCGATTTAAAACCTGAAATGGTCGGCATTGGTCCATTTATTCCGCATAAGGATACAGCGCTAAAAGACCATCAAAAAGGTGATGTCGATCAAATCATAAGACTATTGGTATTACTTAGAAATATGTTGCCGAAGACACTGATTCCGGCAACGACAGCACTTGGCACGGTGTCCAGCAAAAAACAGCAAATTGCACTTGAGTATAGCGCAAATGTCGTCATGCCAAACATTACACCAAATATTTATCAGAAAGATTATCAGCTGTATGACAACAAACACAGCAAGACTGTAGCAGAATTAATTGACAATGGCATTAAAATATCAAAGGAGAGAGGCGATCACTATGACTTTAGAAAAGAACTTTATCGATGACAAGAGAATTAACGAAATACTGGCAATGACACCAACGGCAGAAGAAATAAACGCCGTGCTAGAAAAGTCGAAGGCGTGCAAAGGGCTTAGCTTTGAAGAAGTTGGCGTACTGCTCAATGCACCTGAAGAAATGGTCATACCGACGCTGGCAGAAGTAGCAGGTAAAATTAAAAATAAAATATACGGCAATCGGGTTGTACTATTTGCGCCACTCTATATTTCGAACTACTGTGTCAATAACTGTACGTACTGCGGTTATGCACGTGATAATGATTTTAAAAGAAGAAAATTAAATAAACAAGAGCTGATCCAAGAAGTTGAAATATTAGAAGACTTGGGGCATAAGCGCTTGGCGCTTGAAGTTGGCGAAGACCCCAAAAATGTGCCAATTGACTACGTGATAGATGCAATTGAAACGATCTATGCAACACAGCGCGATAATGGTGAAATAAGAAGAATTAATGTCAATATCGCCGCAACGACCCGAGAAGACTATAAAAAACTGCACGAGGTCGGCATTGGCACCTATATATTGTTCCAAGAAACCTATCACAAGCCAACCTATGATAGAGTTCACCCCAATTCGCTAAAAGGCGATTATATCTACCATCTCAATTCTTTCCACCGAGCACAAGAAGCCGGTATTGATGACGTCGGTGCTGGTGCACTGTTTGGATTATACGACTACAAGTATGAAGTGCTTGGTCTATTGATGCACAACAAGGTTTTAGAAGACAAATACGGTGTTGGTTTTCATACGGTCAGCGTGCCCAGAATAAAAAAGGCAAAGGGCATGGAACTGGCTGATTTTAAATATTTGGTAAGTGATGACGAGTTTAGAAAAATTGTCATGCTGCTCAGAGTCGCGCTGCCTTATGTTGGCATTATACTATCGACTAGAGAATCTGAAAAACTGCGCCGTGAACTGATCAATGCTGGCGTCAGCCAAATTAGTGCCGGTAGTTGTACGGGCGTTGGTGGCTATAAAGAAAGCGAAATGAATATCAGCTCTAATCAATTTGAAACCGATGACAACAGAAGTCCGCTTGAAGTGCTAAAAGGACTGGTTAGTCAAGGATTTATTCCCAGTTATTGCACGGCTTGTTATCGTTCGGGCAGAACGGGCGACCGCTTTATGAGCTTGGCAAAATCGGGTCAAATTGGCTATATCTGTACCCCCAATGCGCTGATGACATTTATGGAATACTTAAAAGACTATGGCGATGCCGAATTAAAAGAAAAGGGCGAAGAACTGATTTGGTACGAAGTTAATCAGATTGACAATGAAAAGGTCAAAACGAATACCATTAATAAACTCAATCGAATTAAAAATGGCGAAAGGGATCTTTTTGTATGATCAAGGCAAGCAAATCGCACAGAACGCATATTACGATTTTTGGCAAGACAAACGCTGGTAAAAGCACGCTGTTTAATACATTTTTAAACCAAGATTTAGCAATCGTTTCAGCTAAAAAGGGCACAACCACAGACCCAGTAAAAAAATCAATGGAACTGATACCGTTTGGCCCAATTCTGCTAACTGATACGGCAGGTACCAGTGATTTTACGGTTTTATCAAGCGATCGATTAAATAAGACATTGCGCGAACTTCAATCGACTGATTTTGCAATTTACATTGCAGATATCAACGATGACTACGAAGCCGATTACAACTTTTTCAAATCTAAGTTTGAGGCGTTCGACACGCCTCATATGCTGGTCATCAACAACTTTGGTATTGGGCAAAAAGGTATTGACGTCAGCAGTAAAGCCGATGTTGACAAGTTGAAAAATCAAATTATTGAAAAGCTTGGCAAAGCGGCTAATAAAAGTTTACTGGCGCCTTTGTTGGGCGCTGGTTCTACTGTTGTTTTGGTTATTCCAGTTGATTCTGAAGCGCCTGTTGGCAGAATTATACTGCCGCAGGTACAGCTGATTAGGGATGCTTTAGATAACGCAATCAGCTGTCTAGTCTGTCGTGAAACTGAGTTAGCCGACACACTAGAAAAACTTAAAAAGAAGCCTGATCTCGTGGTGACAGATTCACAGGCGTTTGACTATGTTTCTAAAATTGTCAAAGACATACCACTGACGTCGTTTTCAATTATCTTTGCCTATCATAAAGCGGGCTTAAAAGAAATGATTGCTGGCATAAACCAAATTAAAAAACTGAGCGCAGGTGACAAGGTTTTAATCAGTGAAACCTGTTCGCACAATCATTCGCATGAAGATATTGGCATGGTTAAAATACCGAAAATTATCAATCAGTTAAGTGGTCAAAATATCGATTATACTTTTGCGATGGGTACTGATTTTCCGTCAAATTTAGAAGATTATCGCCTTGTCGTCAGCTGCGGTGGTTGTATGGTCAATGCCAAGACGATTAAAAATAGAGTTTATTTGAGTTCTGAAAAAAATATACCGATTACTAATTATGGGCTGATTTTTTCTTATGCGGCGGGGATACTAGAAAGAAGTTTGGAAATTTTTTATAAAAATAATTTACTGTAAGCAATGCGCGCTTGATATTTGCTTATCAAGTGTGTTTTTTTATTCAGTCATTTCGACTTACTTACTGCCTGTTATTTCAAGCGTTTTACAGCGATTGAAACGCTTCTTAGATACCCGAAGATACGGGCGGCGAAGCCGTATTTGCGAAGCAAATATAGTGAGGATCTGAAATCGTTCCGCTTTATCGTTTATAGCAAGCTAACAAGCGCTTTTTGTATTTTAAAAAACATCAACACTGCAAAAACCTTGCAAAAATATAAAAAAACATTATACTAGTAACATAGGAAATTTGCTAGTTAGAGGAGAATACTATGAGAATGTCAAAATTGTACGCGCCAACGTTGCGCGAAGTGCCTAATGAAGCTGAATTAATTAGCCATCAGTTGTTATTGCGCGCGGGCATGGCGCGCATGTTAGCAGCCGGTATTTATACTTATTTACCATTGGGTATTAAGGTCATTAAAAAAATAGAACAAATTGTGCGTGAAGAAATGGACGCCATTGATTCGCAAGAGACTTTAATGTCGGCGTTACTACCGGCTGAATTATGGCAAGAAAGTGGTCGCTGGGATAAATTTGGCCCTGATATGTTTAAGTTAAAAGATCGCCACGAACGTGATTTTTGCTTAGGGCCAACTCACGAAGAAATATTCACCCATATTGTGCGCCATGAAGTTAAGTCATATAAGCAATTACCACTTAGCCTATATCAAATTCAGACTAAGTTTCGCGACGAAAAACGCCCCCGTTTTGGCTTAATGCGCGGCCGCGAATTTATTATGAAAGATGCCTATACCTTTGATAAAGATGTTGCTGGTATGCAAGAATCTTACTGGCAAATGGCTGAAGCCTATCGTAAAATATTCGACCGCTGTGGTTTAAAATATAAATTGGTTGAAGGTGACCCCGGTGCAATGGGTGGCAGTGGCTCACACGAATTTATTGCCCTTTCTGAAATGGGTGAATCGCAGATTATCTACTGTGATGCCTGTGATTACGCTGCAACTGATGAAGAGGCTTGCGTCGCTTTTGACATTGTCGACGACAGTGCCGAACTAGCAAATGAAAAAGTGCACACGCCTGATGTCAAGACAATTGATGCACTGGTAGACTTTTTTAAGCTCTCGGGTGCGGGCTTTGCCAAAACATTACTTTATTCACACGAAGAACAGGTCATTGCCGTCATGATACCGGGCGATCGTGACTTGAACTTAATTAAGTTAATCAATTATTTAGGCATTGGCGAACATGAAATAGAAATGGCAGATGAAAAAACAGTTAAACGCGTCACTGGGGCAGAAGTCGGCTTTGCTGGGCCAATTGGCTTAGCCAAAGATGTTAAGCTCATTGTCGATAAACGCGTCACCCAAATGAAAAACTTTATTGTCGGCGCCAATCAAACTGACTATCACATTAAAAATGTCAATTATGGCCGCGACTTTACTGCTGAAGTGGTCGACGATTTATTGATGGCGGTGGCGGGTGACAGTTGTCCTAAGTGTCAGGCTGCGATGGCAGTTGATAGGGGCAACGAAGTTGGCAATATCTTCCAACTGGGCACCAAGTATTCAAAGTCAATGCGAGCGACTTATTTAGATGAAACGGGTAAAGAACAGTTAATTTATATGGGCTCGCACGGCGTTGGTGTATCGCGTACCATGGCGACCATTATCGAACAGCACCACGACGAAAACGGCATTATTTGGCCACTTGCAGTCGCGCCTTATCAGGTGATTATTACGGTTGTCAACGCTAAAAAAGACGACCAGCTTGAATTGGGATTTAAGTTATACGAACAATTAAAAGCACAAGGGGTCGAAGTGTTAATTGACGACCGCAAAGAACGGGCTGGTGTCAAATTTAAAGATGCTGAACTAATCGGTATTCCATTGGCGATTAACGTTGGTAAGATGGCGGCCGATAATATCGTTGAATTTAAGCTGCGTAGCACAAATCAAAAACAAGAGATGACAGCTGAGCAAGCTGTTGACAAAGTGATGGAGATTATCAATGAAAGCTGATAAGACACGCTTTTATGTGACGCGCCATGGTCAAACTGAATGGAACTTAGTAGGGCGTGCTCAAGGGCATTTAAATTCACCTTTAACCGATTTGGGTAAACGACAAGCTGCTAAGCTGGGCGAACGCTTAAAAGACGCAAAAATCGATGTGGCTTATTGCAGTACAACTGGCAGAACACTGCAAACGTCGCAAATTGTATTAGCTGATAGGGCAATTGAAATCGTGCAGCGTGATCAACTGCGCGAACTTAATTTTGGTGACTGGGAAGGTAAATCATGGCAAGAAATTGAACAACTTAACCCAGAACAGCTTTATAATTTGTGGAAAGACCCTGCCAATTATCAACCTGATAATGGTGAAAAAATACTTGAGCTGGTCGACCGCATTACAGCTGAATTTGAAAGAATTGGTGAAAAACACAAAGGTGAAACCGTCTTTGTTACCGTACACGGCGGCGTTGTCAAAGCTTTGATGTACGCCTATCAATACTGTGACATTAAAAATTTTTGGACCAGCGAGCCTTATGCCCATTCATGCAGCCTATCAATTTTAACTTATCAAAATGGTAAATTTAGTTATGATTTATTGCCTGATACAGCCCATTTGTCGCAAGATGAAATCGGCGAGGTGCGAACTAAAACTGAAAAGTAGAAAAGTCTAAAGCTTAATGCAAAATAAAAGGGGTCGAAATCGACCCCTTTAGTGTCAAATAAAATTAAAATAGTTTCAATTAAATTCAACTTTTTGCAGTTGCGCAGGTTCAGCCTGTGTATTGACAACTTCTATAATTTTAATTGCCTGTTTCGGCTTTTTGGCATCGCTATAAGACAGTTTAAGAAAAGCGCGTTTTGCCAAATGTGTTACGATAAAAAAGGTGATAATTTGAGCAAAAAACGACACCAAATTGCCGAATGCCAATAATTGGCTGCCCCAAAGATAATTGACCAACATCATTGCAATAAAGCCAATGATCATCGGTAGTATTTGTTCTTTGGCGGATAAGAAGACATCGACCATATCAGGCATATGTATGACGACCTTATCGCCAACTTTAGCACCAATTTCATTGTCGGCGCTGACATTGCGTAGCATCTCAGACTGAGATAGTTTGCGCGCGCTTCAGCCGCCGCATGACGCTTTTAATTTATAGCGCACGATGGCGTGTTTGCCATCGACGTTAATAACAGTTGCGTTATACTTCATGTTAACCTCATTTCAAGAACTTAATTTATTTTAATTAAAATCTTTAATTTCAATATCTGGCCCAAATATCGCAAAGGCATCAAAGCCTTCGTTTTTTATGCGATCAACCTGTTTACCAAATTTCTTTTTCTTTAAGAATACCGAAACAATAGAATAGGTTTGTCTAAGTGCAATTGATTGTTTCATCACTTCGGTTAAATCGTCACCATCTTGATAAAAGAGTGCTAATCGCGTGCCACCTGGTACTGTAAAGTTTTTCTCTAGCAAGATATCGATCAGCCGCTCGTAGCCAATTGAAAAGCCACAAGCTGGCGCATCAACACCACTCAGTTTGCCGACCATTTCATCGTAGCGACCGCCGCCGCCAATCGCCAAGCCACCTTCGCCGTAGTAGATTTCAAAGATAGAACTCGTATAGTAGCCCATGCCTCTGACCAATTTGTGATCATATTTTATTTCTGCCAAATCTTGAACAGCAGATGTCACATCGATAACTGTCTTTAGGTTTGCATAGCCTTCAGCAGAATATTTTTTAACACTGGCTAGACCATCACGTGCGATTTCATCACTGATTTTTAACAGTTTTTCAATGTTTTCAGCAGGGTAATTTTTGCTTTCAAGTTCTTTAACAATACCGTCTTTGCCAATTTTATCTAGTTTATCTAGTGTAATGGCAATGTCGGTAAACTGATCTTCAGAAAAGCCAGCCGCTGTCACATAGCCCTTTAAGACGCGACGATCGTTAATTTTAACAACCAAATTGTCAAGGCCTAAACGACTGATGGTGCGAACAACTGTATTGATCAGTTCGATTTCAGTTAAATTTGTCGGGTCGCCAATGACGTCAACATCGCACTGTACAAAACTGCGATAGCGCCCTTTTTGTGGCCTCTCAGCGCGAAACACATTGCCCATTTGAATTGCTTTGAAAACAGCAGGTAAGTCGTTGCGGTTATTGGCATAAAATCTGCTAAGTGGCAGTGTTAGGTCAAAGCGCAGTGCGAGATCAGTCAAGGCGTTTTCAGAATCAGGTATTTCATTTAGTTTCAGCTTTTCGCCACGTTTTAGTATTTTGAACAACATTTTTGTATTGTCGCCGCCATCGCTGTTGATTAAATTGCTTAAATTTTCAATTTCAGATGTTTCAATTTCGGTAAAACCGTTAATCATATATTCTTCGCGAATGACATTCATAACGTATTGGCGCAGGTTTTTTTCAGCTGGCAAAAAATCTCTCATGCCACTAGGCGGTAAGTTACTTTTGCTCATAATAGCTCCTTTGGTCACAATATGACAACTGGTTTGTCAAGGCGTTATCCTCAATAAAATAAGTATACTGTATAGTTATCTAATTGTCAAAAAAACGTATCATTATATGAAAGAAAGCAACTTGAATTGTTTTAGTCAAGTTAGTATAATGTAATGGAGTATGTTTTCAGGAGGCAATTTTGAGAGACATAAAAGAATTAATGAATAATATGGCGTATCATTTTAATGACGAAGCATTATTAAATCTTGCTTTGACCCATAGTTCGTTTGCCAATGAAAGTGCAACGGAGCAATTAGAGTACAATGAAAGGCTTGAGTTTTTAGGCGACTCGATACTCGGCATGGTGATTAGCGATTATTTATATAAAACGTATTCTGAGATGCCTGAAGGAAAACTGTCAAAAATTAGGGCATTAGTGGTTTGTGAAGCGACTCTCTGTACGCAGGCGAACACTTTGCAGCTTGGTGATTTTCTAAAATTAGGCAAGGGTGAAGTGCACACTGGCGGACGCAATCGCGCCTCTATTTTAGCTGATGCCTTTGAAGCAGTTATCGCAGCAATCTATTTAGATGGTGGCGTCGAAGCGGCGCGTCAGTTTGTCTTAAAGCATTTGATGAGCAGTATTAAAAAGGCGGTAGATGGTAAACTGTTTAGTGACTATAAATCGGCTTTGCAAGAAGCTGTTCAAGCCAGTGGCAATAAAGAAGTAAATTATAAAATTGTCTCTGTCAAGGGGCCAGACCACGATAGAGAGTTTTGTGCAATTGCCGTTATCGACGGCACCGTTTATGGAAAAGGCTGTGGTCGTAGTAAAAAAAGTGCCGAACAGAGCGCTGCGCGCGTTGCACTTGAAAGTAAAGATTACAATTTAGAGTAGATAAATTTCAGATGATGAGGTATTAATGTTCTTAAAGAGTATAACACTAAAGGGTTTTAAATCATTTGCTGATAGAACAGTAATTGATTTTGGCGAAGGCATTACTTGTATTGTCGGGCCAAACGGCAGTGGAAAAAGTAATATTACCGATGCGTTTCGCTGGGTTTTGGGCGAACAGCGCTACAAGACCTTGCGTGGCAAACACATGCATGATGTCATTTTCAGTGGCACAAATCAACGCAAAGCACTCGGCTTTGCTGAAGTGATGATAACATTTGACAATTCAACGCATTTTTTGGCGATTGATTTTGAAGAAGTCGTTGTCACGCGACGACTTTATCGTTCGGGCGAAAGCGTTTATGCCATCAATGATGCTGAATGCCGTTTAAAAGATGTCAAACAGCTGTTTATGGATACAGGTGTTGGCGTCGAGGGCTATTCAATTATCGGTCAAGGGCGTATTGACAGCATATTATCGACCAATAAAGACGAGCGTCGCCTGATCTTTGAAGAGGCAGCCGGCATTGTTAAATATCGCACCAGAAAAGACGAAGCCGAACGTAAATTAGCACGTGTCAATAAAAATTTAGAACGCATCAGCGATATTGTTTCAGAACTAGAACTACGGGTTGAGCCGCTTAAAGAACAAGCTGAAAAGGCGCTGCAGTATAAGGGGTTGGCAGATGAGCTAAAATCACTTGAAATCAATATATTTATTCACGATATTGAAGCGGCAAATCAAAAAATAGAATTACTAAAACAAGACATCGAAATGCGTAAGGCCGAACTTGCCAAAGATGAGATGACCTTAACGACATCTCTGTCGCAGATTAGCGAATACAATGACGTCATTGCTAAAGGTGAAGCTGATTATGAAAGCGACCTAGCCACTATTGGTCAATTAAAGAGCGACATTGCTCGTTTAGAAGGTGATATTGCCGTATTAAAAGAGCGCGCCACGGCTTTGGTCGACAATAAACAGGCCAAACAGAAATTACTGGTTGATAGCCAAGCAGAACTAAAAATAGTCAATGATGATTTAGTTGTAGCAGATCAAACACTGCAAGAACAGCAAATGCAATTTGATTTACTTCAGCAGTCACTTAAACAAAGTGATGTCTTTGTAGTAGAGCTGACTGATAAGCTTGCTAAAACGACTTCTGAACAACAACAAAGGCAAGCTGAAATCAATAGCCTAGAAGATGCAATTAGCGGACTATCACAAGAAAATCATAAAATGACAGCGCGTGATGAAGTTGCTGATCGACAGCTAGAAACGATTGCTGAAGATATCACAAACTTTGAAACGACAATTGAAACAGAACTAAAAAAATCGTCTGATTATGCTGCTAATGCCGCGCTTTTAACCAAGCAAGTTGAAGCGACTAAAAATGATAAAAATAACATACAGCAAAGTTTAGCTGATACAGCAAGGGCAATTGCAGAGGCCGAAGATAAACTCTATCAATTGCGCAGTCAGCTGGCACAAGATGAGGCGACTAAAAAGGCGTTAGAACAGCAAGAGGCCCGTAACGAAGGGTTTTCTTTTGCAACCAAGCGGGTTTTAGAATGGTCAAAAGATGACAGCGCCGTTTATGGCAGTGTAAAAGACTTATTCACAATCGATCAAAAGTTCTTTACAGCAGTTGAAACGGGGCTCGGTCGACAGTTGCAATCAATTGTCGTCAAAGATGAAGATGTCGTCGATGATTATATTGAACAACTCAAAAAACACAAGGCGGGGCGGGTCACGTTTATTCCAAATGCACAGGTTAAACCACGCGAGTTACCTGAACAAACCACTGAAAAGGGCTATTACGGTTGCGCTTGGTATTTGATAAATTGTCGCCCAGAACTGTCCAATACATTTAAGTTTTTACTGTCAGGCATCTTCTTTACCGACACATTAAACGATGCCAAGCGCATAGCCAAGACCTTGCCAAAGGGTGCGCGTGTCATCAGTTTAGCAGGCGAAGTAGTCAACGTAGGTGGTACAATTACTGGTGGTTCGTTGTCAAAGCGTGACACGGGTTATTTAGCGCGTAAAAACGATATAAAAATACTAAATAAAAAAATAGCAGATCAGAATCAGCAGCTAGCAGACGTACAGGCTGAACGTCACAAAAAACTCGCTTTACAAGTAGAACAACGCGAGCAGTTAGCAGCGATTGAAGATCAAATTAAGCAAAGCAATGAAAAAATTGTCACATTGACACAGCACAGCGCTGCGTCACAGCAACTATTAAAAGAAGCCGAAAGAAAACGCTTGCAAATGGACAGTGAAGCTAATTCACTGCGTGATGCAATTGGTGCGCGTGCTGCTACACTTGATAAAAACTTGGCAAGTATTGGCGATTATCGCGAAAACATCGTGCGCTTACAAGCAGAAATAGCAGACTTAAAAGGTCAAGCGGTTCTTCACAGTGAGCAATTAGCGAAGCGTGAAGCTGAGCTGACCGACTATAAAGTTGAAGTCGCTAAAGCGCAAGAGGTTGTCAAAAGTGCCGAACTGAAGCATCATCAACTCTTGCAGCGCAAAGCGCAATTAGAATCTAATATTGACAACTTAACTGCTGACTTAACAGAATTTGATCAACTGATTAAAGATATTGAAAACAATACATTAAGCACTAATCAAAATCTCGATCACACAAGTGGCCGTCTGATAGCGTTAAATGAAAAGTCGGCAGCTGATAAGGCGCTGGTTGAACGCACCAAACAATCGCTAGCTGAATTGCAAAAGACGGTTAACGCTGAAAGACAGCTTTTACAAGAACAAAAAAACGATATTTTTAAAATAGAACTCGATTTAACGCGCATTGAAACGCGGCGCGAATCTATTATCCAAAACTTATGGGACAGCTATGAACTGAGCTATATCAAAGCGCTTGATTACAAACAAGATGTCGACATCAAAGCTTACGCATCACGGGCGCGCAAACTAAAGCGCGAAATTAAGCAATTAGGTGATGTCAATTTAGGTGCAATTGCCGAATACGACACTGTAAAAGAACGCTATGAATTTCTTAGTGAACAACAACAGGATTTATTGCAATCAAATGAGAAGTTAGTCAAGATGATTCGTGAAATTGATCGCCAAATGCGCAAGACATTTAAAGATAAACTGACTGAAATAAATGGCTATTTTAAAGATATCTTTAGTAAGTTGTTTGGCGGTGGTTCAGGTGATATTGTGTTGGGCGAAGCTGATGATGTGCTCGATGCCGAAATACTGATACAGGCGCAGCCGCCAGGTAAAAAATTACAGAACTTGGAACTTTTGAGCGGCGGCGAAAAAGCGCTAACGGCAATTTGTCTGTTATTCGCCATACTTAAAACCAAGCCGACGCCATTTTGTATACTCGATGAAATCGAAGCGGCACTCGACGATGTCAACATCTACCGCTTTGCTGATTTCTTAAAAGAATTTGTTCAAAAATCTCAATTTATTATTATTACGCACCGCAAGGGAACAATGGAAATCGCCGAATATCTGTACGGCGTTACAATGCGTGAACAGGGTATTACGACAATGTTATCGGTTGAATTGACAGATGCGCAACAATTAGCGACCAATTAGGAGGCACTGTGTTTAAAAAATGGTTTAAGAAAAAAGAAAAGCAAGTTGAAGAAGACATAGTCGAAAAGCAAGTTGATCAGTTTTCTGAAGATCAGTTAACTGACCAGCCTGTTGCTGAGACTGATGAAACTGTTTTAGAAAAGAACATTGACGCTGTGGAGCGGGCGGCAGATAATCAAACAGTTGACAGTGCTGAAACGGCAATTGACGATAAAGTTAATGACGCTGATGAAGCAGAAACGCCTGACGCTGAACAGTCTGAAGCTAAAATAATAGAAGAAAGCGGTACAGAAGCAGTAAGTGATGAGCCGCCGGTTGAAAAACAAGGCTTTTTCAAAAAATTGTTTCAAGGGTTAGGTAAAACACGCCAAAATATCACTGAAAACATCGATCGTATGCTCAATAACTACGATCAAATCGATGAAGACTTATTCGAAGAACTTGAAGAAATACTCATTACTGCCGATGTTGGCATGAATACGGCACTAAAGTTGGTTGAAGATTTAAAAGAACGCTTAGTTGAACGCCGAATTTCTGACCCGCAATTGGTAAAAGAGACGCTGCAAGACGTTTTAGCGGAAAGCTTAACCAGCGATCAAGCAATTTCACTAGTACCAGAAACGCCAACTGTTATTTTGGTTATCGGCGTCAACGGTGCGGGTAAGACGACATCAATTGGCAAAATTGGCCACCTGTTAAAAAGTGAAGGTAAGTCTGTTATTTTGGCAGCGGCTGATACATTTAGAGCGGCGGCGATTGATCAATTAAAAGTTTGGGGTGAGCGTGCCGATCTACAAGTAATTGCGCATTCCGAAGGGGCTGATCCTGCCGCTGTGGTATTTGATGCCTGTCAGTCGGCTAAGGCCAAAAATGTTGATGTCTTAATTGTTGATACAGCAGGCCGCTTACACAATAAAGTTAATCTGATGAATGAGTTAAGCAAAATTTTTCGCATTATCGATCGCGAATTTGAGCAAGCGCATAAAGAAGTACTATTGGTGCTCGATGCCACAACTGGTCAAAATGCGTTACAGCAAGCAAAGCTATTTAAAGAGACCGCGCCAATTAGTGGTTTGGTTATCACAAAGTTAGATGGCACTGCTAAAGGCGGTTTTGTATTGTCGATTAAAAACGAACTCGATATCCCTGTTAAACTGATCTGTGTTGGCGAAAAAATAAATGACCTACAACATTTTGATGCTGAACAATTTGCCAAAGCACTGATGAAATAAGTTGATTAGAAAGGATGAAATTGGTATTTCGCAAAAATTAAAAATGCTGAAAATGTTTCAAGTTCGAGGCGCAAGCAAATTAGCGGGTCGTGGCGTATAAAAACATACGTGAGAGTCGGTTATTTGCGAAGCAACAAAGAAATTGGGCATTTTCAGTATTTTTGTAGCAAATTTATAATTTGTTCATATAATATTAATAAGTATACTGTAGAATTAGGATAGTTAATCAATGATTAACTTCTCTTTTTTCTCCTTTTAGAAGAGATATCAATACGATTCCCCTTTTTCGTATTGAACAATTTCGAAGCCCAGGTGGGCTTCTTTTTTTGGTATGACGTGATAGCACATTAGTCGCCTTATCGGCTTGACAGTTAAAGATAAATCAGTTATATTTATATTAAACAAACGTTTACTATTTATGTTTATGTTAAGGAGAGATTATGGCACAGGTACTTAAAGAAAATATTCGTCGTCAAATATTGCGTTCAGCACGTGAAACATTTGTAAGAAAAGGCTATAAAGGTTGTACCATGCGTGAAATTGCTGACGGCACCAATATTACAGTGGGTAATTTATATCGTTATTTCAGTTCTAAATCGGCCATTTACAATGAAATTGTCGACGGTGTCATTGAACAAATTGATACGGTGATTCGCGCTGAAAGTGATAACACCGTATCGCTAAAATCAGGTGAACAAGACTTACCGCAAAAACCAGAGGTTATTTTTAAAAAAATTGAAGAGGGCATTATTAAATTGGTGCCAATTTTGATTAAGGACTACAAAAAAGAAGCGATTATTCTACTACACGCTTCAAATGAGCAAAACGCTAAATTTGGTAAGGTAGATCTCGTGACATGGCTAGGCAACAACTTAAATTATATTTACGATATGACGGGTATTGGGCGCTATGTTGCAGCATCTATTTTATATTCAATCGAAAAGATACTGATTGAGGAAAAAAATGAAGCGTTAGCAATTGATCAAGTAATTTTTATGATTAAACTAATGACGAAAGGTACTATAAAGTGAGAAAACTGTTAGTGATGTTACTTTCTATTGCGCTATTGTCTGCTTGTTCAGCGCCAAAAATAGATGTGACAATAAAAGAAAAATCGGTAAAGGTATTATCTGTCATTGAAGAATCGCACCCTCAAATGCTATATTATTTAGGTGTTGTTTATTCTGATGAAATTAAGAAGTATGCCTTTTTGAGCGGTGGCGAAATTGAAAAAATTAATGTTGAAGTGGGCGATACTGTAACCAAAAATCAGATAATAGCAACACTTAAAAGTGAAAAGTTAGCAATATCTGTTGACAACGCAAGCGAACAACAACGTGCTGCACAATTAGAATACGCCAAAGCGCAAAAAAATCTGAATTACTTAAAAGACTTATTGTCAGATACAAAAGTTTTGTTAGATGCTGGCGCCACCTCGCAACAACAGTACGACCAAATCAAATTGCAAAAAGAAATTGCCCAAAAAGAAGTGTATCAGGCGGCAGCGCGCATTGAACAAGCGCGCCTGCAGTCGCAGTTTTCGGAAGATAATGTCGACGATACTATTTTGCGTAGCGACATTGATGGCACAGTATTAGAAATTAATTATGAGACGGGTGAAATTGTTGGACAAGGTTATCCCGTTGTTTTGGTGCGTAGTAATCAAAATACAATACAAGTAGGTGTCACAGCTGACGATCTAAAAAAGATTGCGCTAGGTGATGCGGTACAGATTAAGCTACCCGATGGCCGCGTCCAAACTGCCCAAATTAGTCGTATACGCCATATTCCTGACGAGGGCAGTCGCACCTATACGGTAGAAATCAACGTTGAAAACGATGGCAGTTTGTTATTGGGCGAAACAGTTGATGTGGCGTTTGTACTCGGTGAACAAAGTGGCATTTGGCTACCAATTTCGACGATATTAAATGATGGACTTGATTATGTCTACATTGCAGAAGAGGGGCGCGCCAAGCGCATTGATGTCGTATTAAAAGACATTTACAATGATAAAGTGATGGTTGAGGGGTTAAAAGTAAATGATTTATTAGTCGTTTCAGGTGTTAAGTCGTTAGCACCTGGCTATAAAGTGAAAGTGCTAGAACAATCTGACAATATGCCAACAGAAGTGCAATCAACAGGAGAAGACGATGAGTAAGTTTATTGCTGTCGCCATTAAAGAGCGCAAAGTTACATTTTTACTATCGTTTTTTGTCATCATATACGGCATTTATGCCTACTATTATTTGCCGCGTCAAGAAAATCCTGATACATCGAGCCCTGCTGTGCAAATTGTAACAGTTTATCCTGGGGCGTCTGCCAAAGATGTTGAACAGCAGGTGACAACTAAAATAGAAGATGAAGTCGCTGCGCTTGACGGTGTTGATTGGCTAGAGTCATTTTCGCAGGACAATGTTTCAATTGTCTTAGCGTTATTGGAAAACGGCACTGATTATGATGAACAATGGGATAAATTGCGTATTGGCATTGATAATCTTGCTACCGAACTGCCAGACGGGGTAGAAGAACCTGTTATCGACACTGAAATGACAGTCAGTTCGGGGCTGATTATTGCGATGTCAAGCAGTGAATATGACGCAGGTCAATTAGCTGTTTACGCAGATCGTGTCAAGTCTAAAATAGCTGAAATCGATGGCGTTAAACGCGTTAAAATCAATGGCGAAAAAGAACGTAGAATTACCATTAAAATAGATGAAAAGGCGCTTTATTCACTTAATATTAGCATCGTTGACGTATACAATATCATTCGCGCTCAAAATGCTGTAATTCCGCCGGGGGCAATTGTTACCGAAAATGGTAAAATTAATTTGCAAGTGCCGCAACAGTTGAGAAATATCAATGATTTTGAAGATATTATTGTGTCTGGTTCGCCAAATAATGGCTCTGTTGTACGTTTAAAAGACATTGCTGATATTTCGTTTGACTACGATGAGGGCACGCTCTATTATACAAAAGATGGGCGCAGTGCAATTTTAATCACTGGCATATTTAAAGATGACGAAAATGTTGTGCTTATTGGCAATGACGTACGTGCAGTTATAGAAGATATTCGTGCGACCTTACCCGAGGGCATTCTGTTTGATGAGGTGCTGTTTCAACCAGAAGATGTAAAGGTTTCTGTCAATGAATTTATTATGAATTTACTGGTTGGTGTTATCTTTGTTGTGTTTGTTATTTTAATTGGCATGGGACTAAGAAATGCACTTGTCGTTTCGGTCGCGATACCACTTTCGATTGCAATTACAATGACTTGCATGCAATTCTTTAAAGTAGAGTTACAGCGCGTGTCAATTGCTGCGCTGATTATTTCATTAGGCATGCTAGTTGACAACGCCATAGTCATTAGCGATGCCATACAAGTTAAAATAAATGCTGGTATAACAAATGTCAAAGCTGCATTTTTGGGTGCTAAAGAACAGGCTATTCCAGTATTCAGTTCTACGATTACGACGATCGCTGCCTTTACACCTTTGGCTAGCTTGCCAGGTCCTGCTGGTGAATTTGTTTCATCGTTACCATTTGTTGTCATTATTGCACTGTCCGCCTCATACGGCGTTGCCATGTTGGTAACCCCGGCGCTCGCCAGTGTCTTGTTAAAACCGACCGACGGCAAACGCGATGTACTTAAGCCGATTAGTAAAATTTATACTGCAATACTGAAATTCAACTTAAGAAAACCACTTTTTACAATGCTTATATTGATTTTAGCAGTGGTTGGTGCAGTCTATTTATTCTTTAATGCGATAGATGTGCGCATGTTTCCGTATGTTGATAAAGATGTTATTTACGTGACGATAAAAAATGAAATAACGGGTGATATTGATGATACCCATCGCTTGGTTTTACAGGCCGAACAGCTACTAAAAGAACAGCCTGAAATATATGATATGACCTTGTCGACCGGTGGCGGGTTACCACGCTTTTATATGACGGCGAACATTGTTCAACCGTCTGATAAAAATGCCCAAATCTATCTCAAGTTTGACTTGACAAAAGGTAAGCGCTTCAAAACCAGAGAGGCCTTTTTGTATTATATTCAGCAGTTGTTTGATAGTCAGTTTGTCGGTGGTGATGCAACCGCTAATTTGCTAGAAATTAATATGCCCGGGGCAACAATTGATGCTCAAATCTATGGCAGAAGTAACGATGACATCGTTGCGGCAGGCGAAGAGATCTACGACTATTTATTAGATCGTCCCGAGACGATGAATGTTCAAATTGTTAAACCTGAATACAAGTATCAATACCAATTAGATGTCGACGATGAAAAGGCGGTACATCATGGCTTATCTGCGTTTGACATACAGTATCAGATCAACATGGCATTAAACGGTGCAAAGGCAAGTGTCTTAAACGTCGCTGGTAAAAGTTATGATATTTATATCGAATCTGACATATCGACCATTGATGATATTAAAAACCTAAAGATTAAGTCGCAATTTACCGATCAAAAAATACTGGTTAAACAAATTGCCGACGTTAAATTAAAATCAGAAATTAGTGAAATAAGACGTTTTGACAGAAAGCCTGTTGTCATGGTTAAAAGCTATGTCAGACCGCAATACGGCAGTGGCAGCGTACAAAGGAATCTTGAAAAATACATTGCCGATCGTCATTTTGACAATGTAGAAATCACCTATGGCGGTGACAGTGATGCCATTAGGCGTTATCTTTCAGGTTTGGGTTCGGCGGCAGTGTTGGCGGTCATTGCAATCTATATCATTTTGCTGATTCAGTTTAATTCATTTGTTCAACCGTTTGTCATTATGATGACATTGCCACTTGCTTTATTGGGCGTTATCTTTGGTCTCTTGATTTCGCAGACTAATTTTACGTTTACAGTTGGTCTAGGTGCAGCTAGTTTAATTGGTATTGTCGTCAACAACGGCATCTTATTAATTGAATATATCAACAGAGCACGCGCTAGTGGCATGACGGTTCACGATGCTTGCCTAGATTCAGCAGGTAAGCGCATGCGACCAATACTGCTCAGTACCGTAACAACCATCTTTGGTTTGATACCTTTAGTTTTTGCCGATAGCTCGTTCTTTACGCCAATGGCAATTGCCTTAATTGGCGGCTTGTTGATTGCGACGGTCATGACAGTAACGGTTATTCCGACGGTTTATTCACTACTGATAAAATTAGAAAAGCCAAAGATAAAGCTTGATCTTGATTTATAGGTTTGGCTGTATTAATATAAAAAGGTAAAAAGTAGTAAGGTTCGTATTGTCATCTCGACCGAAGCGTATAGCGCGAAGTGGAGAGATCTTGGTTTTTAAAGTGGCGATTGAAACGCTTCTTAGATACCCGAAGATACGGGCGGCGAAGCCGTATTTGCGAAGCAAATATAGTGAGGTGCTGAAATCGTTCCGCTATATTTTTACCTAGGACAACCTGCCTACGGCAGAACGTTACGGTAAATATACAGCTCCACCGCGCACTGGCGTCGCTGGCAATCGCTAATGCTGGCATATATCGGCACTTTACGTATGCGGACAGCGAATAAAGCGTCTTTAATTGTATGGCGATTAAAATACAGTGTTTTTTACAGCGATTGAAACGAAAACGCTTGCATATATCGGCACTTTACGTATGCGGACACGGTTCCGCGCTTAACGGGGCAATCGGTGGAATTTATCGAAGCGCTTATGCAAGCTCCCCTACGCTCCAAGTGTCCGCATCCATTAAAGCGCCTTTATCTGCTATCGCGCTTTCTGGCAATCGCAAACGCTGGCGTCACTGACAAACATTCACTCATGTCATCTCGACCGACCGTAGGGAGTGGAGAGATCTCGCTTTTCAAAGTGGTGAATGAAACTGTAAGAATAAAATAGAAAGTAGAATAATAATGAAAAAACTAGGAAAAATGCAGTCGCTTGAGGTGCTGCGCTTTACAAGTGTCGGCGCTTATATCAACGACATCGACGAAACCAGTGATAGTGATGTGCTATTGCCCAAAAAATACTTGTCTGATGATATTGCACTGGGCGACATGGTTGATGTTTTTTTATATAAAGATGGCCAAAATAGATTGATTGCGACAACGCAAAGACCACTGTTACAAGTTGGTCAAATTGGTGTCTTAAAAGTCGATAGTGTTACTGAACACGGCGCCTTTTTAAAATGGGGTTTAGATAAAGACCTATTTATGCCGTTTGACAAACAAAAACAAAAACTGGCGGTTGGTGAAAAGGTGACGGTTATCGTCTACATCGATAAAAGTGAAAGACTTTGCGCCAGCCAAAAAATTGAAAGACATTTGACACTGGATCATGAACACCAAGTAGCTGATTGGGTAGATGGCACGGTTTATAAATTTCACCCCGAAATTGGTGCTTTTGTTGCGGTCGACAATAAAAATTTTGGCTTAGTACCGCTAAAAGACTGCTTATCGCCTTTGACCGCTGGACAGCAGATTAAGGCGCGCATAACTAAAGTTCACCCCGATGGCAAACTGGTTTTAGCATTGCGCGCAGCTGGTGCTGAACAGCTGTTTGTTGATGTTGAAACGATTATGACAGCATTGGCTGAAAATAATGGTCGGTTGCCCTTTAACGATAAAGCGGCTCCGCAGGTGATAAAACAGTCTTTAAATATGAGTAAAAAAGCATTTAAACGGGCAATTGGCGTACTGTTAAAGGATGGCAAAATTATAATAGAAGAAAGTGCAATTGTAAGACGCGATAGCTAATAATAGGACACAGTAATAAAAAACGCAAAAAGGTGGTCAATCATGAAAAAAATAATCGCATTATTATTGTTTGTTATGTTGTTTTTGGTGGGCTGTAATGCATCAACAGAGAACAATGTCGCTAAATCGACAAGTGATTTAGCAACTACTGAAAGCAGTGCTGTGGTAAGTACGACAAGTTCGAAACCGACAACAACTGAGACGACCACAATTGAAACAAGCACAACTGAACAAGTAAGCGAAGCCAATTCGCTACAAGTAAATATTATGCCAAACGACTTAACGATTCTAGCGCGACCCAATGATGAAGATTATAAAAATGGCTTCCAAATTGTAGCGATTGATGATTTGGCAACGCCCTTTATCAATACTGATTACACTTCGGTCGGCATACCAAATCACGATACGGGTTGTGCCTTAGCGATAACTCAAGAAGATGGTAAACAGACTTTTTATCTGATTGACCAAGCTGGCAAAAATGTTGAACCAACGCATCGCTATTTTAGAATTGAATCAGTTAATGACGATTTATATTTTGGTTTAGCGGTCGACGAAAAGGGCTATGTCTTTGACTATCAGGGTAATGTTTATGGCGAGGTAAAATCACCGACTGCGCCGATTTATGATTCGTTAACCAATGCGCTATACTTTACGGGTTCAAGTTACGATGTCGACGCTGCTAAAGCAATTTATAATATTGACAATATCAACAAGCGCATCAACAAAATAGAAGGTGACTTAACTGCTCATTATGCATCAAAATATCGTCTATTAGAAGAACAATTTAACATCAGTTTTCACGAAACTGACAATAGCTTTTCGTATTCTGACGGCGATAACGTTAAGTCGATCGACAGCTATAAGATAATAGGTGACTATGCAATCGTCGAACATAGCGAAGTCGATTCTAATGATAAGGCTATTAGGCGTTACGGTTTAATAAAACGCGGCGCTGAAAAGATACTTGATGCTGATTATTACGCGATTTCTCATCTATATGGCGATTATTTCTATGTCGCTACCAATCAAATTGAAGAACTAGAAGATGAATTTGCTGATTATCGCAACTATGATGACAGAAGTTTTAAAAAGGCGATTTATCGGGCTGGTGAACAGTTAACAGATCAGCTTTACTTTAATATTTCACATGTCGTCGGCGATGTCTTTCATGTCTTTGATGGCGAAGATTATTACTTTATAGCAGCAGAAAGCGGTCAACGCGTTTGGCAAGATGTCGATCTGTTCGCCAATTACAATTTTTACCAAGTTGCCGACTGTATCGTTGCTGTAGATGACCCACTTTACACAAGCGTCATGGCAATTATCAAAGACGGTCGAATTATTGCCCGTTACCATCAAAAATTTGCTGTAAATGGTGGTTTTATCAGACCACGTTTTTATGGCTACGCAACATATGACTATCACCTACCAGTGGCAGAACTCGAAGATGACGAAGTTGCCAAAGAAATCAATGACAATTATCTTAAAGTATTAACGCCATCAAGTGACAAAGACTACTACGAAGAACTCACGATAGAGACGTTTTATACAATCGATCACGACAAGCTTGTTCAGATTAGCGAACAGGGTTTTTGGCATTCATTTGGTGCGGCGCATCCCAATTACGCTGTAATGACGACAGTTTTTTCAGCAAAGACGGGCAAGCCCTATCGATTGGCAGATTGGTTTAAGTCTGATGTTGATTATCAAGCCGTCTTGGCAGAAATCATGTTGCAAAACGAAGCAAATATGGAACGTGCTTTGTACATTACAGAAGATATGACACGTGAACAAAAAATTAAAGAATTTGATTTTGAAAGTGTTAATTACTACTTTGAAGGCGAAACATTGGTGATATACTATAATCCATATGCGTTTGCTTCATTTGCTGATGGCATTGTTGAATTTAATATTCAGTTGCGTGATATCGAAAACGACTTAACTGATGAGGCGAAAGCGCTACTATTTAATTAGACATTAAAAATACTGGGGTGTTGTATAAACATGGCAAATTTAGATGAACGACATTTATTGTTTGATGAAACAAAATACAAGCGAATTATTGCGATAAGTGATATACATGGCGGTATTGCTCTGTTTGATCAATTGCTTGACAAAGTGGCATTAAAAGATGATGATTTACTGGTTTTAGTTGGTGATTATATCAATCGTGGTAATCACAGTTTGGCTGTACTGCATCGGGTAATGGCACTTGCTAAACTACCCAATTGCATTGTTTTGTCGGGCAATCACGAACCGTTTGTTTTGTATTTACTAAAAAACGAAAAACGACGCGTAAATTTAATTGATTTTCTCAACAGATGGCATTACCCAACACTTATTCACGAGATGATTGCCGAACTGACGGCACAAGGCGTTAAATTATCTGATGATAGCTATGTTTTAAGCGCGCAGTTAATTGAAGCTTATCAAGCAGAACTGAACTTTATGGAAAATATGGCAGTTTTATTGGAGAGCAACCAACATATTTTCGTACACGCTAGCTATGAACCCCAGTATCAGCTACCGCAAGATTACGATAAGTTTGTTAAATTTGATAACTATATCGAATTAACGTCGCATCAAACCAAAACTGTAGTGGTTGGACATTGGCCGGTTTCTAATTATTTAAGTGATAAACGTTGCAATAATCCTTATTTTTGTCGCAAAAAAAACGTAATATTAATTGATGGCGGCTTAAATATAAAGGCCAGTGGTGAACTAAACGCCTTAATTATAACGCCAAAGGAAGGTCGTTATCACTATGATTATTTGCAAGTGAATGATTTTAAGACAGCAATTGTCACAGTGCCATTTGATTATCCACAAGAAAATATTGTCGACGTTTGTTATCCTGATTATGAAGTTAGCTTAGTTAAAAAGGGCGACATGCTGTCGCGATTTCGTCATTTTAAAAACGGCGCTGAATTGTCAGCATTTAATTGTCTTGTCAAGCCAGTAGGTGATCATTATCAACTTCAATTAGATTATTTAAATACTTTTTTAGATGTGCCAATCAACACAAAAGTTAAAGTGGCAAAAAAGTTTGCTGACTGTTCTCTTGTCAAATACGGTGATTCGTTTTATTGGTGTGCCAATCAGCAATTAAAGTTTATCAGCTAATTTTGATTGACAAATAATTTTGCATTGTGTTATACTGTTCGAAAGGTGGTGATAAGATAATGATGACAACTTAATTTCAAGCGCCAGACCTATTAATAGGTGACGAGGACAGAGTTTATCGAAAATTCGGCGGGTACTCTGCGGCAACTCAATGCCGTTAACGACAGGACAAAACCAAGAGATGACTTTTGGGACAAAACCTAGGTCAGTTGAGCAAAGACAATGGCATATTTGTGTTTATATTTCAGCCAATGCGCTGATTTTTTGTGTAAAAAACGTATATAAACTGTTGGTTCGAGTGGATTTGTCTTCAAGGACAGTCGGCAAATCGACCAGTATTATCATTTCGAGTGCAGTCGAGCAGTCTCACCAGCGTGTCGTTTCGAGCGCAGTCGAGAAATCTCACCAGCATGTCATTTCGAGCGCAGTCGAGAAATCTCGGGTTTTTAAATACGAGATCTCTCCACTTTGTTGACGTTTCGGTCAAGATGACATATGTATCATGCGATGTGCTTGAACAGTTACAAAAATTCTAAGAGAAAAGAGGTAAATTATGTGTGGAATCGTTGGTTATATCGGAAATAAAAATGCTGTACCAGTTTTAATAGAAGGGTTAGATAAATTAGAATATAGAGGTTATGATTCAGCCGGCATTGCCATATTAAGCGATGAAATCAATGTACATAAATACAAGGGCCGTCTGCAGTATTTGGCAGATCAAGTTAAGCCACTTAACTTAAGTGCCAATTTAGGCATTGGGCATACACGTTGGGCAACGCATGGCGAACCATCTGACTTAAATGCGCACCCTCATACTAGTTCATCTGGCGACATTGCCATTATTCACAATGGTATCATCGAAAACTATGCACAAATAAAAGCGTGGTTAATTGACGAACATGCTGTTGATTTTAAATCGGATACCGATACGGAAGTCATTGCACACCTAATTGAGTATTTTTATGAAGGTAATTTACTTGATGCTGTTTACAAGGCAATTCACCGTATGGAAGGCGCTTACGCAATTGGCGTCATTTGTAAGCATCATCCTGATCAATTGATTGCAGTCAGAAAAGACAGTCCGTTAATCGTTGGTTTAGGTGAAAATCAAAACTTTATCGCTTCAGATATTCCAGCACTGCTTAAGCATACACGTGAGATGTTGTTAATTGAAAACGACGAAGTAGTCGTATTGACAGCTGATGATGTTATCATCTATGATTCGCTGAGACAACGTGTCGAGCGTGACGTGTTCAATGTTACATGGGATGTCGCAGCAGCTGAAAAAGAGGGCTATGCACACTTTACTATCAAAGAAATACACGAACAGCCAAAGGGGTTACACGACACACTTTATCGTAGAATTAATGCGCAAGGGCAATTTAATTTTGAACAAATTAAGTTGACGGCAAAAGATTTAAAAAATATCAACCATATTTACATCGTGGCTTGTGGTACTGCTTATCATGCAGGGCTAGTAGGCAAGCGCGCCATCGAAAAAATAGCAGGCATGCCTGTCACGGTTGACATTGCCTCAGAATTTCGCTATAGCGAACCGTTTATAGATGATAAGACGTTATTTATCGCCGTTTCACAATCAGGTGAAACGCTTGACACGTTGCAGTCATTGCGTTACGCTAAACAGATGGGAGCACGTATCTTGTCGGTCGTCAATGTCGTTGGTTCATCGGTAGCGCGCGATTCTGATGATATTTTTTACACTTGGGCAGGACCAGAAATTGGCGTTGCATCAACTAAGGCATTTACTACACAGTTGATGGCCTTTTATATGCTGGCATTACATATGGGGCGATTAAATGGCAAATTAGATGAGGCGGGTTTTAAAACTTGGTTAGAAAAGTTAAAAAATTTAGAAAAAGCAGCATCTGATACGATTGAATTAGAGGCGACAATGCAGCGCATCGCGTCTGAACAATTTAATAACGACAGTGTTTTCTTCATTGGCAGGGGTGTCGATGTCGACGTCTGTTATGAGGCATCGCTAAAATTGAAAGAACTCAGTTATATCAATAGCTTCGCAATCGCGGCTGGCGAATTAAAACACGGTACAATTGCCTTAATGGAAGAAGATACGCCTGTAATTGCCTTGGCAACGCAATCACATTTATACGATAAGAGCGTGTCTAACATCAGAGAAGTTAAAGCGCGTGGTTCTTATGTTATTGCAATCGCTCAAGAAGGCAACGAAAGCATCAAAGAAATTGCTGATGAAGTCATTTATATACCACAGTGCGATGATCTATTAGCGCCTGTCTTAAGCGTTATTCCGCTGCAGATGTTTGCCTACTATGCAGCGTTAGATCGCGGTAATGACGTTGACAAACCACGTAACTTGGCGAAGTCAGTCACAGTTGAATAAAACATGCTTCCAATATATCTTAAAGGTGGTTTAAATGGGATATTTACACGTTTATACTGGCAATGGCAAAGGTAAGACAACGGCTGCCTTTGGCTTGGCACTACGTCATCTCTATGCTGGTGGCCGCGTTTTTATTGGACAATTTGTTAAAAGTATGCGCTATGCCGAATGTGGCATAGCGCATGACAATTTAAATATTGTCATTGAGCAGTTTGGTAGAGACTGTTTTATTAGCAAACAGCCTGAACAAATTGATATTGACATGGCAAGGGCAGGGCTTATGCGCATTGCCGAAATATTGCAATTTGGTGACTATAGTTTAGTTATTTTAGACGAGGTCACCATTGCACTTTATTACAATTTGTTCAGTGAAGACGAATTGCTAAAAACGCTTGCCAAAGCTAAACAAGAAACTGAAATTGTCATCACAGGGCGTTACGCTTCAGATAGATTAATTGAACGCGCTGATCTGGTAACTGAAATGAAAGAAATAAAACATTATTTTAATAGTGGAGTGCTTTCGCGTCACGGTATCGATAAGTGAGGTAATTAATTCTATTTTACTGGTCACTAAAATATGATATAATAATCTTTTAGATATATAACACTACAGTTAAATATGTCATTTTGAAAAATCACTAGCTTAAATACTAGATCTTTCAATTTCATAAGCGTTTCATCTGAGATAAAACATCAGCACGCTAATGCAATTGCCTTTTAACTATTGTTATGTTACAAAAACCTTTTTGAACAAGGAGCAAAAATGGGTTTTACAGAATCTGAAGTCTGTCATCGTCTAGAACATTCTCTGACCGATATATTTAAGTTCTACAAAGAAGATTTGCTGGTCTTTAAAGGGGTTACAACCGATACTGGACGGCTATATAACGAAATTGCTGCAGAATTTGTCTATGACAATTTAAATGCTTTTAAAATAATCCGCAAGCATCAGCGTTTTGATAGTTACAATACTGATACGTACAAGCACTTTAGTAGCCATCAATCTAACTTAAATACTGAAAAACAGCTTAATCTAAGGCTGCTAAAGCAGCGCGATTTTGAGGTAGGTAAGGTCATTGATGCCCAAACGCCAATTTTTAACGATGCTAAACACAAGCATTTAGGTAAAATTGGCAACTTGTTATACACTGATCAGCACGAACTCTTCTTAATCAACGTTAAATTGCGCCATAGCGAGCAGACAATTTTGCGTCATATTGTCGAGCTGTTGATGATGTATCAACTCATTGACAAGCAAAAATTACTGGCAGATTTTTTGTTGCCCGAGCTAACTGAAGTAAAGATTGCACCATTGTTGTTTAAGAATGCTTCGCCTTATAGTGAATTAATGCAAGATAGGCCAAAGCTACGTCAACTCATTTCAATTTTAGATTTGACAATTTTTGTGATGCAAAAATCAAAGGGAAAGTACGCTATTTCTCGGCGGCAGTATCGCGATTTGCTTTCAGACGAACAAAAACAGGGAGCTTAAAATGTCAGTCTTTACATTTATCAATGATCAATTATTAAAAATGCAGTGGCTTTACAGTGCAGTACAGTATGTTGTCGAACGTATTCTGGGTTTATCAATGGACACGAAGGTAGGCGGTAGCCTGCACTTTTTTATATACGATGTTATCAAAATTTTTATATTGTTAAGTGTGCTAATCTTTTCAATATCGCTGATACAAAGTTATTTTCCGCCCGAACGCACTAGAAAAATATTGACTAAATACAACGGTGTATCTGCCAATATCATCGGTGCTTTGTTGGGTACAGTAACACCGTTTTGTTCGTGTTCATCAATTCCACTCTTTATTGGCTTTACTGGCGCAGGATTGCCAATTGGCGTAACCTTTTCGTTTTTAATATCGTCACCACTGGTTGATTTAGCGTCGGTTATCATGTTGGCAAGCATTTTTAATTGGTCAATAGCAATTGCCTATGTTTTAGTCGGTTTGGTATTAGCGGTCGTTGGTGGATCGTTAATAAGTGCGTTTAAACTTGAGCGCTACGTTGAATCATTTGTATTAAATCAAAAAATTGCCGATATTCCACTTGAACAGTTGACATATAGAGATCGCATTGACTTTGCTACGGGTCAAGTATGTGATATTGTCAAGCGTGTCTGGTTATATATTTTGATTGGCGTTGGCATTGGCGCCACAATTCACAATTGGATACCGCAGCATACAATCGTCGCTGTACTGGGGGCAAATAAATGGTATGCTGTATTATTGGCAACTTTAGCTGGTATTCCGATGTATGCTGACATCTTTGGCACATTGCCGATTGCTGAAGCGCTCGTTATGAAAGGTGTTTCGTTAGGTACGGCACTATCCTTTATGATGGCGGTCACAGCGTTGTCGTTGCCATCGCTGGTGATGTTAAAAAAAGTTGTCAAATTACCACTGCTGATTATTTTTACAACAATTGTTACGATTGGTATTTTGATCATTGGTTATGTATTTAATAGTTTTAGCTATTTATTGGTATAAAGTAAAGAGGTAAATATGATTATCAAAATTTTAGGAACAGGTTGCAAAAAATGCGACGACTTAACAAAAAACGCAAAAAAAGCTGTTGCACAAATGGGCACTGATATCACAGTTGAAAAAGTAGAAGACTTTCAAGAAATCATGCGCTATGGTGTCATGCAAACGCCTGCTTTGGTCGTTGATGATGTCGTAAAATCTTATGGTAAAGTATTGTCAACTGAACAAATAATCGAATTAGTTAAAAAGTAGAAAGTGAAAGGCAATGTAACAAATGGCAACTAGCTTAGCAGTAATCATTCTCTTGGGAACAATTGGCAACTGGCTCTTTAGCAAAATGAAATTACCTGGGTTGTTGGGTATGTTAGTGGTGGGCATGTTAATTGGGCCAAATGCACTTAATATACTTGACCATGATATGATGCTGGTTTCGGCAGAATTTAGAAAAATGGCACTTATCGTTATTTTGTTGCGCGCAGGCTTAGGTATTAGTCGCGATGATCTCAATGCAATCGGTAAAACAGCTATAAGAATGAGTATTATACCAGGTGTGTTAGAAGGTATTGCATTAATTTTTGCTGCGCAGCTCATCTTTGGTTTCTCATTTATAACGGCAGGTATACTGGCTTTTATCATCGCTGCTGTGTCACCGGCTGTCATCGTGCCGCACATGTTAGAATTCAAAGAAAAAGGCTATGGCACAGCTAAGCGCATACCGACACTTATTTTGGCAGGTGCATCGGTTGATGACATTATCGCGATTACGATGTTTTCTACCTTTTTGGGCGCTTATATGGGGCATAAAGCCAATATTGCAGGGCAACTTGCCAGTGTGCCTATTTCAATAATACTCGGTATCGTGCTCGGTTTAATCGTCGGCTTTATTTTAGTTAAAGTATTTGAAAACTATCACATCAGAGATACCAAAAAATTGATGATGATTATGGGCTTGGCAATTCTTTTAACCGCCTTGGAAGATCTGCTTGATCACCGCGTAGAAATTGCTGGTTTACTAGGCGTTATGGCAATTGGTTTTGTGATATTGGAAAAGCGTCCTGTGGTCGCTAAGCGCCTGTCAATTCGGCTTAATAAGATATGGGTGCTGGCCGAGATACTATTATTTGTTTTAGTTGGTGCTCAAGTTAATGTCATGCTGGCATTAGATGCTGGCTTAAGTGGTTTGCTCTTTATTTTTTGCGGTTTGCTTGCTCGTAGTATAGGCGTTGTTATTTCTTTGATGGGTAGCGGCTTGAATCGCAAAGAGATATTATTTAGTGTCATGGCATATTGGCCGAAGGCGACTGTTCAGGCAGCAATTGGCGCAATTCCACTATCAATGGGCGTTGTACATGGTGACTTAATATTGGCTTTGGCGGTACTATCAATTGTTGTAACAGCACCGTTAGGCGCGATTAGTTTAGATATTTTTCACAGTAAATTATTGGAAAGAACCACTGATAATCACTAAAACATAGAACATAGTATATAACATATTGAGCTATACGATAAGTATAGCTTTTTATATGCTAATAATTTATTGTAATAGAATATTACGTTATATATGCGTATTAGGCATTTTATTGGGTATATTTAAAAAACTGTAATTTTTAGGAGGAAAAAATATATGAATATTACATTTGCAGGCAATCCAGTTACTATCGTGGGCAATACGACAGTTAGAGAACAAGTTGCACCAAATTTTAATGCAGTTAAACAAGATCTGTCATCATTTGATTTTTACGCTGAAACCGAAGGAAAAGTAAAGGTAATCAGCGTTGTGCCATCAATTGATACGGGCGTTTGTGCAATTCAGACGACGACGTTTAATGAAGAAGCAGCTAAACTGAAAAATGACGTTGTCGTCGTGACAATTTCAGTTGATTTACCATTTGCTCAAGGCCGTTTTTGTGGTGCTAAAGGCATTGATAATTTAGTGGTTGTTTCAGATCATAAGGCACTTGACTTTGGTGAAAAATACGGTTTTACCATTGAAGAATTTAGGCTATTAACCCGTGGCATCATTGTAATCGACCGAGAAAACACTGTAAAATATGTCGAGTATGTAAGCGAAGTCACCAATCAGCCAGATTATCACAAAGCACTTGAGGCGGTAAAGAGATTACTGTAATTTGAGATAAGTTGCAGCTTATAAAGGAGAAAAAATAACATGATCTTTGCAAAGCGATTAGATGCCTTGATGAGTATAGCTGAAGTGTCAAATAGTAAATTGGGCAGGGCGATCAATATGAATGGCTCCCATATAGGTAGGCTTAGAAATGGTGTGCGCAAATTACCCAAAAAGCACGATTTTATCAAACCGTTGTGTGCTTATTTAGCACGTCACATCAAAGAAGACTATCAGGCGACGGCGTTGTCGCGCGTGACAGGGTTAAATGAAATAGATATATCGCAACAGAAACAACTGACTTTATTTTTGGTAGCTTGGTTGACAGAAAAAGGCGATGAAACACTATTGGCGACGCATGAATTAATTGAAAAGTTTTCAGAAGATGTCACAAAAGCACCGCCAGCACAGTCAGACATTGCGCTATCGAAAGAGCACTATTACTATGGCAATTCTGGCAAACGGCTGGCAGTTGAGCGCTTCTTTTTAGAAATACTCGAAGAAGATAGAACGCAGACGCTGTGCTTGTTTTCTGATGAGGACATGCTGTGGCTTTATGAGGATAAAAAGTTTACCGAACGCTGGTTTCAGCTATTTATGCGTGTGCTACAGCAGGGAAACAAAGTTAAGATTATTCATACGGTTAGGCGCACGATGGGCGACTTGATAGAAGCTATTCAAAAATGGATGCCGCTCTATTTAAATGGTGCTATCGAGCCCTATTATTATCCGAAATTACGCGATGCCATCTTTCAGCAAACGATATTTTTGGCACCTTTAACAGCAGCAGTTATCTCGTCATCAGTACAGTTTAAAACTGAACGTATGCTAAATATTTATATTGATGATAAAAAAGCTTTGAATTCAATAAGTGAACACTACGAGCGCTTTCATTTTCTGTGTAAGCCATTGATGAAAATTTATAAATATGAAGAATTAGAAGCGCTATTAGACGTCATCAAAGAAGTTGTTACAGAACCTGGCGAACTATTAATAAGTCATCAGCTGCCATTTTTACACGGCATGCCACAAGCGGTATTTGATCAGTTGGTTGAGCGCGTTGAAACTGCTGAATCGCGCAAGATATGGCGCGATGCCAGAGCCGTATTTGATGATATTTTATCAAATTCAGCTGTTACGCGTGTTTTGGCGCCGCCAGAATTAATTGAACGGTCAAATCAGCCAATTGTTGTTCCGCTCAGCGATGTCATGTTACATTCACGCAGTGAAATGTCAGCTGCGCAGTATTATGAGTGTATTGATAGCTTGGTGGCATTTTCAGAAAAACATGATCATTACAATATTGTGTATTCGGCGTCAATCCCGAAAGATGTTTTAATGCTGGTTAAAGAGGGAGTTGGCGTGATCTCGATCAAGACGACAGAGCCGCTGGTTTCATTTGTTTTTAATGAACCAAATTTAATTGAAGCATACTGTGATTATTTTAAGGCCTTATGTAGATAGAAACTTACAAAAATGCTATAAAAACATTATAAAAAAACGCTAAAAAATGAATATTTTTGGCGTTTTTTTAGTTGGCATAATTTATGCCAACTAAATGGCACGACCAATTTGTAATAATCTATTTACATTTTCTACATAATTGGTACGATAAAGTATAAGATTTTAAAAATGCGAAAAAAGTATGTTTATGTACTGTTATATTGAATACAGATAGTTAGATATTTGGAGGTTAATATGCGTAATTTGAAACTGTCATTGCGAAAGTGGCTCGCGATGACTCTGGTGATGCTACAATTGGTCAGCATAACCGCACCAGCGTATGCCCAAAGTGATATAACTGGGGCAGCGCAGCTGCAATTAGAAGACCAATCTGTTGTAGCAAATGCTGAAATGGCAGATGTACAACAAAACAGTGTTCAAGAACAGCGCGGTGGTCCAACGATCGAACGGGCGTTGCAACTTGCCAATCAACAGGTTGAAGTTTCAACAGAGACAGCGCGTCTGATAGAGCCTAATCCACAGACAGACCCTGTCGCTATGGTGCCAAATGGGTCGCAAGACAACGCGGCATCAACTGAAGCTTTGGCAGAGGCAAATCCACAGCTCAACCCTGTAGTAACGGCACCAGTCGCAGCAGAAGCGCTGCCACCAGCTAAACCAGTGGTTATACCGATTACGCCTAAACCACAACCAATCAAATCGTTTGAAGCGCCACAATCAAAGCCGGTGTCAGCAGCTAATACAATGACGACATCTGGCGGTGCAATCATTACACCATCGTCGTTGACTAATGGTGCAATTGTTGCGCCTAAAACGGCATCAAATGGTGCAATTGTTCTTGCCAATCAGACGCTTAAAAACAAAGGACCATTAGATGGCGGCAAAGGACCGGTAGATAGCGCAAATATTACAGCAACACCAGATCAAGGCAATTACCAGACTACTCAAACAGTGACGTTGACAACCGATGCGACACCAGCTGCGGGCAATAGCATTGAGATTAGATATAATAAAATGTTAGTGAAACCGTGGTTTACGGCGGAAGATATAGATAGTAGCACATTGACAGACGTATACACTGCGCCATTAACTTTTAGTGACAGTCGCGTTGATTTAGCTGTTAAAGTAGTTGAAATAGATTCCAATGGCAACGTCGTCAATGAAAGTTCACCCATATTAAAGAATTATACGATCGCACAAGCAGCACCTTTGGTCGCTGGACCAAGCGAAGAACCAACTTCACCAATTGAAATACTGGCAACTACAGATGAGTGGCCAAATTTAAGCGGTATTGTTGCCTTTACTTTTCCTACGGCGGGCAATTATGCACTTTGTTTTGGTAAACTTGGCGATACCAATAACGAAGAGGCGCAATTGATGATTGAGCAGCTAGACGATACACTGGTGTCGGGGGGCTATCAAAATCGTACGCCGGTTTATCTACAAACTGATTATAGTGCACAAGTTGTTTACCATGCTGAAAGCGCTGGTGAAACAGTATACTACGGTATTGATGGTTGGCGCAGCACAGTTTCGCCGCGCATGTGGCAAACGCACGATGCAGTTGCAAGTTTTACCCCAACTGGCGATCAAACCAATTTGACAGCGCCAGCGACTTTAAATATTTCGGTTCCTGCGGGCTATACGATTCGGTATGGTATCACCAGCCCAGATGCTATCGATGGTGTTTCAAACTATTTTGATTATGCCGGTGATAATCTTAATTTGACAATGCGTTCTGCCGCTAAGGTTTACGCCTGTGCAGTTGATGCAAATGGTTTATCTGGTCTTGAAACAGCCAGTGGCGTATTCACATTTGCCGAGAGTGCGATACCTGCTGCTCCAGTTTTTAGTGATAGCTTAAGTGGCGTTTATTACGATGGACAAACGATAACAATCGATAATTTAAGCGCAGGCGAAACAGCGTACTATTATACTAGTGACGATTGGCTTCACGGCATTAAGCCAACGACGATTGAAAATTTGGGTCAACAATATAATGTCGCCACTGGCATTGTCATCGACGTCGACCAAGTTGGCACCGACGGTTTTTATATTTACGCATTTAAACGCAGCGCCGTAGGCATAGATAGTGGCGTAGAGAATGCTAGCAAATCAGATTATCGCTTACCTATGGCAACTGTTACGCCAAACAGCCAAACGTTCAGTGGCACAACCCAAGTGACGATAAACTATGACGATCCTAACTGCGATGTCTATGTAAAGCTCGATAATCCGATAGAGAGCGGACAAAACAATTACAACGACTATACGAATCCAAATCATTATCAAAATAGTGATAAGGTCACCGTGCCCTATACATTGACACTCGATAAGACATCGCGCATTCAGACAATTGTTAAACACAAGACGAACGGCAGCTATTCATTAGCTTCTGATGATGTTTATACTTGTACAGATGCTAAAACGATTAACTTTGGTTCGAATAGTATATATTTGCCTAATAACGAAACAGAACAAAAATTTGAATTTGCCATTCAAGACTCGGGCAATTATAGCGTGAATATTGGTTATAATCATTATTATTCTGTATCAAATTTATTTGACATAACTATAAAAGATCAAAGTGATAACGTAGTCGCTTCTTCGAATGGCGCAACCAATAATTATAATGAAACGATTTCGCTAAGTGGCGGAAAGACCTATACGCTTACAATAAAAAATGTCGGCGGTATGTTTGTCGGTGCAACGGTTTATCTCAAACGGCAGTTGGTCAACCCTAGTTATGATCCAACTGGCGAAACAAGTGATGGCACCTTTTGGCAGAAGAAGCCTTTTACAGTTAATGTAACGACACCAGATGAGGGCGTAGTCATTAAATATTATTGGAGTGCTAATAGTAATACCAATGGCTGGGTAGATACTCCACTTGAGATCTATGACCCGTCAACTAAAGTAGTGTTTGATGATAGCGTTCACCAATTATATGCGAACGAAAATGATTTATTGCTTTACTTACACGCCTATACCGAATGGAACGGGGAGACATCAGATCAATATTACAACAATGCCAGTTATCGATTAGATCTATTGGCGCCAAGCGCTAGTCAATTTAAGTATAAAAATTCCAACATGACAAATGCCTTAGATTTAGCTTCAGCCAGCGAATTATCTGGCACAACTCAATTGTCAGTCAGCTCTTACGACAATCAATCTGGCGTTCAAAAAGTTGGATTTGCTTACTCAAAAGACGGTACCAATTTTGTTGAAATTGGTGAGGCGACGACGCCAGATAGTGGCAGATACGCAGTTGATTGGAACACAGTACCCGTTTCATCGGGTTCGGCAACCGGTCAAGTTGATAATGTTGTGATCAAGGCGATTGCCTATGACAATGTTGGCAACGTTTCTGAAACACTTTCTGAGGCGTTTAGTGTTAACAACACGCCAACAGACCCGCCAACTGGCTTAAGTGGCACGCCGGCTGTGGCGGCAGTTGACCTAACTTGGAATGCGACAGCAGATGCCGTAAAATATCGCGTTTATACAGCGCCAACAGTTGCTGCATTAGCTGATCAAACCAACTATATTGAAGTGGTCGGCACAGCGGCACAAGTTGTCTTTAAAACGGATGATTTAGCGGCAGGCGACCATTTCTTTGCTGTCAGCGCAGTTGACAATCGTGGTGTTGAAAGTGGCAAACAGAGTGATAATAAATCTTATTCACCTCTAGCAGATACGACATTGCCAAGTTTTGTTGAAACAGAAAACCTGCCTATGCGTTGGCATGAAGATGTCAATGTCATGGTGAGTGCAGCTGACCTTATTTATGTCGAAACGCTCAGCTGTCAAGTGACTGACTCGGCAAACAATCAGCTAATTGTGCCGCAGAGCTTTGTATCGGGTAACGATATTGAAAAGTCGTTAGACTTAGCGACTTGGGCTAAAACAGCTAATAATGGCGCAAGGCTTGCCGACGGCGATTACACGGCAGTTTTCACAGCAACTGACGGCTATGGCAATAGTGTAGCGTTTACTTATAGCTTTAACTACAACAACGCACCGCCTGAAGCGCCATTGAATTTAGAGGCGACAGCTAATGTTGGCGAGGTTCGTTTAACATGGCAAGAACCGCATGACTATATCAGCACATATCATATCTATTATGCCAACAGCTTAGCTGATCTCGCAGCACAAACAACGCCTAAAGAAACTACTTATGCTAAAATTATTGATATTGCATTCAAGTTTAAAAGCGAAGGCGAACAAGATAATTATTTTGCTGTGTCAGCAGTTGATTCACGTGGCGTTGAAGGCGCGCGTGTCGTTACGACTAACCCGATTAAGCCGTTAGCTGATAACGAAGCGCCTACAATTAGCTTTAATAAATTTGGCGATGGCTATGCCATAAAATCTGATGGGGCAGCTTGGAACCATTCGACAATTTCTATTAGTGATAACGTCTTTGTCAACACGCGTAGTTTTGAGATTACAAAACCGGGTGGCGAAATAGATTCGTTTAATACAGCTAACTATATCGATATGACAAATTATGCCACTGGCAAACCAGAAGGCGATTATCAAGTTGTGATCAACGCAACAGATGGTTGGGACAATGTTATGCCGACGCAAACGATTAACTTTGCGATTGACGATACACCGCCCGCTGCGGTTGCCGAAGTGACGACATCATCTGTTCCTGGTGGTGTTAAAGTAAGCTGGGCAGCATCGGCTTCTGATGATGTCAGCGGTTACGAAGTCTATCGTGCGACAGTTTCTGATGCACAAGGCACTAGAAGATCGGGTTATACATTACTTAGCGAAACCAGTTTTATAGATTACGACTATAACAACGTTGGTACAACTTACTATTATCGCGTCAAGGCGTTTGACAAAGCTGGTAATAGTAGCGATTACTACCCGGTTGTACCCAACCCGGGCATCAGTGGCACGGTTGGTGCGTTCGCGCCACAAATACGCTATCAAGGCACGGCGTTACTTGGCGAAGATCTCGTTATATATTTTGAGGGCTTTAAACCCAACGAAAATGTTAAATTCTATTTAGATGATAGCGCAACAGCATTTGCTAGTAGCTGGTATGACAGCGATGAAAAATCAGTTATATTATATGGTGACTACGGTAGAATTGGTGAGCATATCATTAAGGCGGTCGGTCAAGAATCGAACGCAACTGCCTATTTGCCGATTTCATACGGTGACTATTCAGCGACCGTGAGCGTCAATAAAACTGATTTAATGGCAGGTGAAAGTGTCGTTTTAAACTTTAGCGGTTTCCCTGTAGATGCGTATTATAGCAATTCAGTTGTTGCATATATCAGAAAACTCGACGGCACAGATCGTTGGATCGGCAGTGCCCCAGTCGACAGTAATGGCAGTGGTACGATTAATGCAACAATTCCAGCAGATACCGCAGCCGGCAATTACATTTTGACAGTGGCTGACAAATCAACTGGCAGTAATATTCGCATTAATGTCGCTGTTCAGGTCAGTGTTGTCAAACCGCAAGTGACAGCATCACTTGAAACGGTTAATGTCGGCGATGTGGTTGAAATTACGGCGACAGGCTTCGAACATAGTCCAGTCGATTTCTATTTTAATGGTGTCGAGCTTGGTGGTTCGTATGGTGATGGTAGCTATCAATTTATACCCGGCATTGAACATCTTGGTAAAGTTGTCGTTGAAGCGCGTCAAGGTGATGCCAAGCGCGCGAGTTGTATTGTTAACGTTACCACTGAACCTTTACAGATAACAGTACCTGGCAACACCTACCGCAATATCCAATTTGATATTAATTACAGCGGATTTGTTGGACAACCAACACTGTACGTCGACGGCGTTCAAACTAATGCGAACGCCAGTAATGGCGTCATTAAATATCAGTTTCCGACTTCGACAAAATTAGGACGTCATGTCTTGCAGTTAAAAGATGATGCCAATGGCGGCACAGTTTTTGCTGAAACAATACTAATCGATCAAGTATCACCTGTGTTGGCGATATCACCTGATACGCCACCGACCGCAGGTGTAGATCTAACATTGTTGGCAAGCGGTTTTGACAATGGCGCCATTCAGTTTTTTGCCAATGGTCAAAATATCGCCACAGTTTCAGCAAGTAACGGCGCAGCTAGTCACACGATAGCTGGGGATGACATTGGCACAAAGCGCTTTTATGTCTTTGTAGCAGAACAAAACAACAAGCGCACGATGCTCTTAAAATTGGGTAATGGCGCTAAGCCAGAAGATCGTTTAACGCTTAACTACAGTGGCGTTTTACACGCTGGTGATACATTTACATTAAATATAGCAGGATTAGCCGATAGCCAAACGGCGACGGTATACATAGATGGCAAAACAGCTGCACCAGTAGCTGTCAACGGTGACAATACGATAACCATACCGCTTTCACAAGTCGTCGGCAATGCTGAAATTTTAGTAGTTGCCAATAACGATAGTGGCGACGGTCTGATATTTGGCGAAACGACAGCGCCGATTGTCGCCTATACACCGCAATTGACACCGATTAGCACAGTTGAAGCACTCAATAATTTAATCGTCAACGTCACTGGTTTTATACCAAATAGTCAGTTAGATTTATACTATGGACAAGCGGCGGCGATGCAAGCGACGGCAGATAATAGCGGTGCTGCCAGTTTTACTGTGCCGACAACCAGTCAAGATGTTGGCACAAAGCGCATTTTGGTCGTTGACCCCACAAGTGGTCTAAAAGTTGAAGGTGATGCCACAGTAACCGAAAAAGCAGTGGCAGTTACCGTGCCAACGGCGGCGGTTTTACCAGGTCAGCAAGTTCAATTTTCGGCGGATCAACTGTATGATGACGAAGTTGTTACCATTTGGTTCGACGACATTTGTGTAGTCGATCAATTGGCAGCGACTAGCAATGCAGTTTCAGCTGATTTTGAAATACCAAAGAACATCGTAGCCGGACAGCACACGGTGAAGCTCTTATTTAAGCAATTAGCAAAAATAGAAACACGAACGATAGATGTTAGCGATGTGACGCCGACGCTCAGCGTTGAGCAGCTCGCGACAGGTTATGGCGTAGCGGGAACAATTGCTTACAACATAGCAAACGAACCGGTTAAATTGTATTTTGACGACCGTGACATTACTGCTTCAGGTAATTTAACACGACCTGACGGCGGCAACGGTAGCGTTGCCGACAGCAGTGGCGTTATTGAATTTAACTATACATTTGATGCCAATGTACCAGCTGGTGAGCACCGCTTTAATGCGATTGGCGATTGGCGTCAAATGATCGCTGAAGCGCTGATCGACATCACAGCCAAGGGGGCGGTTGTCAGTGCCAGCAACGCTGCGGGCAATGCCGAATGTAAGCCAGGTGGTGTTTTAAGCCTTAATGGATCAAACTTTACGGCAGGTCAAAATCTTAGCATTACAATGGATGGCGTCGATATTACGCCGACACCGACACCACAAGTTTCGAGCGGCGGTACGTTTTCGACTTCAATTACTATACCAAACAATGCTTTAGAAGGCTTGCGTGCAATTGTTGTCAGCAGTGGCGCAGAGACAAGTCAGACCTTTATCAGTGTTGATACGACGGCGCCGGGCAAGGCAATACTGTCGGCATCGGCAGCTAAGCGCGAGATCAATATCAGCTGGCAGGCGCCAAATGATGACGATATCGCCAAGTATTATCTATATAGAAAGACGACGGGTGATTATCAACTAATCGCTGAGTTTGATCGCAATCAATTAGCAACCAAGCAATCAATTAATGATGATACGTTGCCAATTGACATTGATACAACTTATTACTATGCGATTAAAGCTGAAGACCGCTTAGGCAATGTTGGTCAATACAGTGACGCGGTCAGCGCCAGTTTATTACCAGACAGCATGATGCCACGCGTTAAATGGATCACTCCACAAGACAACAGCGGTTATCAGCATGAAAAAGATGCTGACGGCAACGATTTAGCATATTATCCAGTGCTTAAACGCGGCGTGGTCAACTTTAGTTTAGCGGCATCAGATGACCAAAAAATCAGCAATGCAGTTTTAGAATACTCGCTGGATGGCACTAATTATACGCAGCTTGCAACTGTTAATATGGAAAGTTCTTATTATGTTTATAATGGCATGCAAGAATATCGTGCGACAGTTGCAACTTTTGATAGCACCCTGCAGCAAGAGGGCTTATATAGCTTTAGATTAACTGTTACTGACGGTGCAGGCAATAGTGCGAGTCTCGTTCAAAAAGCGTGGAACGTTCTAACGCCGCCACAAGTGGTTAGCGATATTCAGTTGACGCCTGGTGCAAATAGCGTCATTGTCAGTTGGGATCATCCGATGGCAAGCGATGTGCGCTTTGATGTTGCTTGTGCAACTGATGAAGCCTTTAGCAGTCCAATTGTTGGCTCGCCATTTGGCAGCGGTGACGCACGACAGTATACAATAACGAATTTAAATGAAAATACAACTTATTACTTTAAAGTAAGGGCAATCAGTAGTGCTAATCTAATTGGCGACTATTCAGCTGTCTATTCAGCTCAGCCGATTGCCGATACCGAAAAGCCAACTGGTCAGTTGATGGTGAATGATAATCAAAAATCGCGTACGCTTTATAGCAATGCGCGCTTTGAAGACAATGTCGCTTTGTCATCTGTCAATGTCGATTATCAATACAATGGCCAGCCTAGCGTTAATTTTACAAGTGTTGACAACATCAAGAACGCTTACTATTACTTTTATCACGAAGTAACTGATTACAGCGCTTATCCTGATGGCGATTATAGCTTAACATTGACAGCCACCGATAGTAGCGGCTTGGTTTCAGATGCACTGATTCACAATGTTACTTTAGACCGCACGGCGCCTGCTGATATCACCAGCTTAAATGCTGCATCTATTTCAGGTGGCATTCAATTGACTTGGAACAAGAGCACAGCGAGTGATCTTAGTGGTTATCGACTATATCGCTCTGATGGTGCTGATTTTTACTATCATAAATTTGTGCCAGTAAGCGCCTATGACGCCGCACTTGACAAAGTGGTCTATAACGACTACCAAATCGAACAAAACACGACTTATAGTTACAAGGTTTTAGCTGTTGACGATATTTATAACTTTGGACAACTAGAAAACGCCAATAGTGTAACGTCAATCAGTGGTGACTTAAATGTTGTATTGACACTTTCGCCTACCGACGACTTAGAAGCCCAAGACATTATCACAGTTGATATAGAAGGGTTACCACAGTACGCCTATTTCAAAGGTTATATCGACGAAGAAACTGGCTACATCTTCTCGGGTAGAGCGAACCAATTAGGTGAAGCGACGGTTGAATGGGGTTATACCCGTGCGACAACGGCAGGGCTACATACACTTACCATTAAGTCAAATAATTTTGTAGTCGCCAGTGCCAACTTTACATCGGTTAGCGAACCGCTGCCAGCGGTTGGTAACTTAACCGCGGCAGTTGGCATAATGAAGGTCGATCTGACCTGGGATAAATTAGATGGTGCGCAAACCTATACGGTCTATCGTGCTGCTAGTTCAAGCGATTTTGAAGACGCACAGGCTATTGCTAGCAATATTTCGTACAATTACTTTAGTGACCAAAACGTACAGATTGATACACTGTATAGTTATTGGGTAATCGCCAAAGACAAGTTTGGCGGCGTTGGTAGTCTTTGCAATGCCGAAACGGTTGCAAAAGTTACGCCAGATGGTACAATTCCGTTAGTGGTAAGCGCTTCGGCCAATCGCAGCGCAGACAACATTGCAGTAGTTGCGCAGGTTTCAGACGATTTAGAATTAAAAGAAGTAAAATTTGAATATAAAAAAGCGGGTCAAGATGACGCATTATATCAGACGATTGATGCAATTGCAGTCGTCGGCAAAACGGCAATTGCCAATGCCAACTTAGATATTTCTGACCGCACAGCATTTACAGATGGCGATTACATTATCAGAGTGACCGCCTATGATAGAGCGGATAGTCAGAGCGCACCGCATACATTGACGGTCGGCATTTATAATGCCGCGCCTGACCAGCCGCAGAGCATTACGGCGACGGCGGGCGAAATGAAAATCGATGTCGCTTGGCAAGCGCCTGCTAATTTAAATGGCGTTACCCGTTATAATATTTACCGCAAAACAGATGGTAATTACGACTTATTGAACACGACGACCTTGACGTCTTTTACTGACCGTACAGTTGTCTTAGGTACGACCTATTACTACGCTGTTACAGCGGTTAATGAAATCGGCAGCGAAAGCACTCGAACCGAGTATGGCGTCGATGGCACAACATTGGCTTCAGCTGCTTGTGTTGCCGATGTAACAGCACCAGAAATCAGCGGCTTTATGCCAATTGAAGGCAGTCTGATCAGCGGCAATAACTTTAAGCTCGTGGCTGTCGTAACTGATAATGTAGGACTTGCCAAAATTGACTACTTTGTCGAAACGGCTAATAAGCAGTGGGTGAAAATTGGTAGCGCTGTACAAGGTGGTGTCATCTTTGATACGGCGTCACAAATTACAGAGGGCAGCTTAAAGTTTAAGGCAGTTGCCTACGATGCCGCTGGCAACTTTAATGAAAAGACGGTTGAATATGCGGTTGATAATATGGCGCCAAATGCACCAGTACTAAGCGCACAAGAGACCGAATTAAGCATAAAACTAAATTGGACACTTTCGCCACCAACGGCTGATCTAGATCACTTTGTCGTCTACAGTTGGTTTGAAGATATTGACCCGGCGACGAGTGGCGATCAACCGGGTTGGCAGAATATTGCAGAAGTCGATACAAATAGTTACACATTTGGTGGCAGTGCGTCAGGTCGCTATTATGTGACGGCGGTCGATGCCTTGGGCAATCAAAGCGAGCCGTCTAATGAAGTGACAGTACGACCAGGCAACGACGTCACGGCACCGACAATTTCGTCGCTTAATCCGACAGATGGCGAAACGGTGCGTGGTGAAATTGTGCTCAATGCAACGGCGATCGATAATTCTGATGACGGTCAAAACAGTGGTATTCAAAGCTATCAATATGCAGTTTCACCACTTTTGGTCGACGCGTCTACGGGTGCTATTTCAATGGCAACAATTGTTGATGGCGCATTAGTTGAAAGCGATCAAGAGGTTTGGTATCCAGTAGAGACAACAGATGGCAGCGGTGCATTTGTTTGGAACAGTCAATCGCTTGTTTCAGGTTATGCGCAGTTCCCTGATGGTCAGTATAAACTAAAAGTTATGGCAAGTGACACAGCGGGCAATATTGGTTCGCTCGTCAATACGGTAACACTTGCCAACAATCCACCGCAGGCACCATCTGGCTTACGGGTCGATGCTGCGCAGTGGCAAATGATTGTATCTTGGCGTCCGTCAACGGGCGGCGATGTTAAGACTTATGTCATCAATCGCAAAGTTGACGATGGCGAATACCAACAAGTTGCCGAGACAACATCAAATGTCTATATCGACGATCAAGCAGACCCAACCAAGCACTATTACTATCAAGTGGCAATTCGCAATGATCTCGGCAACTTAGGACCATTTACAGAAGACTACAGCACGTTATCGCCATTACCTGAAGGTGTATTGACGCAGTCGTTGGTGCAAACTAGCGTACCATTTATCGCGAAGATGACACCAAATACTGGTGGACGCTTTAATTCGGGTATAGACTTTGCTTTTTACGTAAAAGAAAATGTCAAAGTAACTGAATTAAAACTCTATTACACCTCGATAGCATCGCTTGTCGCCGATGTGCCGAGTGATGCAACTTGGACAGAAATTGCGACAATTGATGAAGCAGAAATTACGCGTCAAATTGTAACTAGCGATACAGATATACTGGGAACAGAATACTTTGTCGCCAATTATCAACTTGACGCGACTGCGACTGGCATTAATCTAGCACCTGGCGCTTATGCCTTTAAGGCCGAAGCTTATAACACATCGGCGAATCCAGCGCAGTTAGTTCAAAAATACATGCGCGATACAGCGCCACCAGCTGCGGTTGATGTCAGCATACACGACCCGGCTATATCAGAAACACTCAACTTGACATGGCCAGCAGCAACAGATGTCGATTACTACGATATTTACCGTTCAACTGACGCCACGGCTAATTTTGATGCTTACACAAAAATAGCATCAGTTAAAACGCCACTTTACAGTGACGAAGGTCTGACCAATGGCACCACTTACTACTACCATGTTGTCGTGGTAGATGGCGCTGGTAACGCGAGTACCCCATCGACAAGGGTTGGTTTAGCGCCGTCGGCCAAAACCGACTTAATGGTCGCCAACGTCTACACCGAACCGACCGCCTTGGCGTTAGCTAGAGAAAACACAATAAAGACTGAAATTAGAAATCAGGGAAGTGCAAAAGCGACTGGTTCGGTTCAGTTTGCCTATAAAGATGGTGACAGTTATGTTGACATCGGTGCGCCGATTAATATCGATTTAGTCGCCGCGGGCAGTACGATTATTGATCAGACTTGGTTAGCGCCAGCTAATCTAAGTGGCTTACAAACAATTAGAGCGACAGTTTCAACGACTGACGGTTCAACCGAACTCGACAGTGCAAACAACAGCTTTGAAGTGACGACAATTGATGTCAACCAAGCGCCAATAGTCAGCATTAATCTGCCGACTGAACCGCTTGATTCGGGGTTGCCATTACAGTTTGGCTGTACAGTTAGTGATGATGGTGCAATTGTCCGCTATCAGTGGGACTTTGGCAATCAAAAAACTGCTGAAACAGCGACGGCGACAACCTTGTACAGTTTGCCAGGTACCTATCAAGTTAAACTGACAGTCACCGATGATCAAGCTGCTACTAGCACTGCAACGGCAACTGTGACAATTGGCGATACCCGCCCCGACTTATTTGTTGAAAACATCACTTGGCAGCCGACAGAACCAGTTGAAGGTGATGTTGTCACCATTACGGCAACCATCGGCAACAAGGGGTTAGGCGATGCCACACTAGGCTTCTTGACAGGATTTTACATTGACAACAAATTTATGGGTTACAGTAAAGTGGAACCAGATGACAGCGGTATATCAGTTGGTCAAGGTACTAGCCGCGAAGTCGTCTACAGCTACGTTGCAGAACCTGGTGTACATGTTGTTAAAGTTGTCGCAAACGATATTCTTGACACATTAAAAGAAACGGACAAAGGTAATAACTATAAGTCAGAAGTGCTCAGTAACCAACAGGTCGATTTTCCTGATGTTGCTGTACAACGCGTCTATTGGAAGACGACGACGGGTGAGGGCGCCACTGATTTAGATATGCAGCAACCGTTTAGTTATTCGGCAGACATCATCAACATGGGCAGTGCTGACGCCGCCAATTTCTCGGTATGTCTCTATGTTGACGACGAATTTAAAGGCGTTCAGTACTTAAACTTAAATAGTGGCGCTAGCACAACGGTTGACTTTAATATTAAGCCAATGCGCGGCGAACACAAAGTTGAATTTAGACTTGATGACCTCAACCCGGCATTGATTGAGGTCAATGTTGAAAATAATTACAGCAATATCATTACGCCGTCATTTACTGTTAAGTATCCTAATTTGACGATTGGTTCAATTACTTGGCAGCCTGATGAAACAACTTTGACAGAAGGCACCGGCATTACCTATTACATACCGATCATCAACAGTGGCGACGTGCCGATAACACAGACTTTTAAGGTACATGTCGCCATGGACGGCAAGGTGTTTAGAACTTTAGAAATTGATGAACTAAACGTCGGTGAAACAAAACAGCTGAGCGCTAAGTGGACAGCACAGCCGGGTGAGCATCAGCTGACGGTGGTTGTCGACAGTCAAAAACAAGTGATTGATCCAACTACTGAAGTTAAAGAACAAATACAACTACACCCATTGACGGTGTTATACCCCAATTTGACAATTACGTCAGTTGATTATCAACCACGCGTCAATGTTGGCGAAGCCGCTGGGTTCTTGGTCTATGTCAGCAACCAAAGTGTTGCAACGGCGTTTAAGCGCTTCTCGGTAAGCCTATACGTTGACGGCAAACCCGTTGATGGCACGGTTATTGATGGTATTAGGGGCTATTCAACAGTGCCTTGCTACTTGTCTTGGTCGCCTCAAAAAGGTGGCGACTACGGCTTGCAAATTGTGGTTGATAGTTACAATGAATTGACAATGGAACAAACGGCGCCAGGTGATGGTATTAACCGCACTTGGGAAAGTGCAGTTCAAGTTAGCGACGCCTTAGTGATGCAGACATCGCCTAGTGAAGAAGAACAGCAAGGTGATATTTTAGCAGTCATTTACGGCTCAACTGAACAGCCGACCTTAAAGGCACAACTGTGGCGTTCTGATAATGCAGATGTCAAGTTGACACCAGATCAAGATGCAGCTGTTTCGTTTAGCTTAAAACGTGGTGAAAATATTATTGACGGCTATGCCGATATTGCCATGGCCTATCGTGCAGATTTGAATGCCTTTGCCTACGATTTACCACTTCATGGGCTATCGGGCAATTACACGTTAGAATTTAATGGTTCGGCAGGTGGCGAAGTCGTCAACAAAGTTTGTAATATCGTCGTTATGCGCAGTGGTAATGTGACGGTTACAACACCTAAGCAGACTTATCTATTGGGTGAGCCAATTGTAGTTAGTGGTCATTTTGCCTATGACAATAACGACCCAGTTGTCAATCAACGCGTCGTGTTAGACTTTCAATTGCAGCCGCGCTTAGCTGAACCGTTGCGCGGTAGAGATGATAACGGCAATGAAATTTTCATGACGTGGCAAGCAGAACAAATTGTCTTCGTCGACACTGATCAACACGGCGATTTCGAATATCTATTTACACCATTGACAGGTGAAGCGGGCGATTGGAACATCAATGCCTTTGGTTACAAAAAAGACATGCTTGGCATTGGCGCTTCAACAACTGTTAAAATTTGGGGCATGCGCACACGACCAGCACGCTTGGCGATGACATCAACTGAAAACTCAAGTTTTTCAAAGGCGATTACAGTTGATCACTGTGCACCAGCAAACTCATCCGGCGCACCATTGACAGGGGTATCGGCTGTGTTGGTTAAAGAATTTGGTGATGGCGTCAATGCTTCAATTGATAAAACCAGCTTAAAACAGACACTTTCACCAGGTGAAAAAGGTCAAGTTATACTCAATGTTTCAGCTGAACTCGGCTGTGATGATACAGCGCGTTATAAAGTGATCTTCTCATCTGATCAAGGCGCGACGGCAACGACGACAATTGATTTGAACTTGTTGCCTGCTAATCCGATTCCGGTAACAGATGTTAAAAAGTTGACGGTTGGTGTCAACCCGAGTGACCCATCAGCTGAAGATATTGTCGATCGCGTGACACGCGTTGTAACAGTTACCAATAAGGGACGCGGCGTATTAACTGGTCTACAAGCGCAATTGCCAACTGGTATGGCTTGGGTTAATGTCAGCAGTTTTGGTAAGACGACGCTTAATCCAAATGAGAGCACAACCTTTAATGTGACATTTGCACCACCGGCCAATACGCCATTGGGTCAGTATCAAGATAAAATTGTCGTGGCTGATCAGACCGGCAAGTTTTATGCAAATCTAGCACTTCACGCTGAAGTGACAGCGGCCAAAACAGGTGGCGTTGCCTTTAGAGTGGTCGATGATGTCGCTAGCAAAATAGCCAATGCAGAAATTACGATTATTGCTAAAACGCCACAAATTAGCACGATAGAAGGCGTTTCAAGCGAATACTATCCAAACTATTATGCACGCACTGACCAAAATGGTCTCGCGCAGTTTAACAATATTCCATTGGGCGATTACGACTTTGTCGTCATGGCTCAAGGACGCAAAAAATACGTCGACCAATGTACGGTTATGCCGTCTACTGGCGCACCGATTACCGATGTCGTGATGGAGAACATGCCAGTTCAAATTGAATGGACGGTTGTTCCAACGACAATTGTCGACGAATATGATATCAAGTTAGAGCTGACTTTTGGCGCCAATGTGCCTAAGCCATCATTTGGCTTTGTGCCACCTTGGGTTAATATTCCGAAAAATGTCGATACGCCAATCTTTGTCGAAGCAACAGTCGTCAACACTGGCTTAATGGCAATGAAAGATGTAACGGCAACGGTTGTGCGCGATGAAGATGGCACACCTGGCATTAGTGTGATGGGTGGCGGCTATATTGGTGATATTGCAGCACAAGGATCTAAGCGGATTCGCTTAAAAGTTCAACCTGGTGTCTACAATTTAATATACGGTGGACAAACACCGAAAAATTACATTAACTTTGAAGGCAGTTACGTCGCCTTTGATTCTGATACAGGCTTGCCACTAGACCCCGCTCCAATTGTCAATGGCAAATTACCACTTTACAATCCAAGTGAAAACAGTGTCAAAGTGTCGGTTAGAATGCCGAATACACCGGGCGAAACACAAGAAGAAACAGTTGCTTTGCCAGAAGGTCAAATATCAGAGCTGTCTTATGTTGCGCCTGATGAAACCAACATAGACGACTTGACAAATAGCGAAGGCGAATCAGCCTATGAAATCGTTAAGTTATCATTAGACCAGACAGCGACACTTGAACGTCAGGCCTTTGATGCAACGCTTAAAATCACCAATGGTTATAGCGATAAATCACTCGACAATATCCGCGTCGATGTTAAAGTGCTCGATGAAGCGGGCGTTGACGTGACCGCTAAGTGTTTTGTTATCGCAACGGGATTAACAGGCGTTAGTGATGTAACAGGTGGTGGCAAGCTGTTGAGCGGCACTAACATGACTGGCAACTGGCAGATCATACCTGGCGATGGCTTAGGTGGTGAAGACGAAGCCGGTAAAACCTACTATGCGAAGGCGTTGATTAGCTACGATGTGGCAGGTAAGCGCATCGAGACAACTACCGAAGGCGTGCCAATTGTCATTGTGCCACAGCCTAAGTTGACACTCGACTACTTCGTACCGCACAACATCTTGTCGAATCAGCCATTTATGTTAGGCGTTACTGTTAAAAACAGTGGCTTTGGCAAGGCGAATAATTTACAGATCACATCGGGTGAATTACAAATTGAATCAAATCAGTCTGATTTAATTACTGATTTTGAAATCATCGGTGGTTCATTTGGTGAATCCAGCAGTAATGGCTTTACCTTGCAATTTGGAGACGTACCAAGAGCAACGCGTCAGGGTGACCAGATCGTACCATCCGAAATAACAGGTTATTGGTTGGTCAGATGGAATATACCAGTAGAAGAAGGTGCTGACCCGCTTGAAGGTGAATTTAGAGAATTTAAAGCGACACTAACGCATAAAGATTATATGGGTGTGCAACTTAATCCGTTAATTACCGCAGTCAATACGTCGATCATCGGCAAACAAGATTTGGCTGTCGATGGTGCAAACGGCAATTTTGCCTTGATTAATCGCGGATTAACAGGGTTCCCTGATCGATTGAAGAATTTTGAAAGCGGTATTGATTTACCGATTCATGTACCAGATAGTCTGGTGACAACACATGCTTATAGTGCTAGCGAGCCTTACTTGAACGTCAAGGCGCCAGCACCAGCTGAGTCTGTAAAAGATTCAGGTGTTCGTCATCAAGTGATTATGATTCCAATACCAGAGGGTAGTAGCGCGATTGCATCGGTGCAGCGCACAGTTGTCGCAACGGGCGAAACCAGTACATTGTTTAATGCCAATTTCTGGACAGATTACGGTTACATTTACATTGTCGATAAAATTCCAATGCGTTATCAACCTGATGCCAATGGCGTTTCGGTTGGTACAATGCAAGCTGCTCAATACAGCGTTAAATTTGGCAGTGCTGTCAACTTGGGTGATGTGACGTATTCACGCTTTATCTATCGCATTACACAAGATAAAAATGGTTTGACACTGGGCGGCGATGAATCTGTCAAATACGAGAAATTAGCGGTTTATTACGACACGGGTATTAATCCTAATCCGAATGAAGCAGAATTTGCAATTAGAGTTAAATTGGACAATCGCGCCAAGTCAGTGGCGTCTGGCAAACTTGGTTTTTCAGTTACTGAAAAGGGTGATGATCAAGTACTGCTGGCATGGGAAGAAAGCTACGATAATGTACAGCCTTATACGCTGAGCGATTTTTATTCTCGTACTTGGATACCAGATAAGGGTGGCGTTTACGTCGTCAAGGTAGACTTGTATCAAGGCGATATGGTTGTCGCAAGTAAAGAATGTGAAGTCGTCATCAATCAACGTCCGTATGTCAATGCTGGCGCTGATATCGCCGACGCTGGACTATACGAACCGGTTCGCTTTGACGCATCGGACTCATATGATGTCGATGGCTATATTACATCATTTGTCTGGGACTTTGGCGATGGTGAAAGTGGTTGGGGCATTAATCCAACGCACGTTTACAGTCGACCGGGTTCATACAAAGTAAGACTGTTCTTAGTTGATGACAATTTGACATCAGGCGATACAGTTGACATTGACGCAGCAGGCGGCATTGTCGGTGAAACCGAGCAAAATAGACAATCTTACTTGCAGGTTACGGTACTACCGAATCGTCCGAATTTGTTTATTTCTGACATGGCATTTTCTGATGATCATCCTGCTGAAGGCGATACCGTTACGGCAACTGTTACGATAAACAATGGCGTCGGCGGCAGTGGGTTACCAACCAATAGTGGTTTGGTCGATTCTGAAAACAGCTTTATCGTCGGCTACTACGCCAATGATGTCTTTGTCGGTTACGACTGGGTAGAAACTGGCATTGCTGTCGGTAGTAATACGACGTCAAGTTTTGATTACACAGTTGGGGTCGGCCCACAAAAATATCATGCCGTCGTCAATGACTTGGGCAGAAATGTAATTGAAGCCAACTACGAAGACAATATCTACCATGCTTACTTAAATGGCACACAGATTAATTTCGCCAATTTACAAGTCGCCGATTTATCAATTGACGATGTAGTAGATGGCGCTACGTTAGATTGTAATGCGCCAATAGCGGTCAGTGCGACACTTAGCAATACCGGTACAGTGCCGGCAGGCGCCTTCAAATTATTGGCTTATGACAATGACAAGATCATCTATTCGCATTTCTACGACAACGGCTTAACAGCAGGTGCCGGTGAACAGATTGACTTTAGCTGGTCACCACAGGCAACTGGCGATCACACAATTAAGCTGGTGGCAGATGGACCAATTTCGATTGTCGTCGAACAGTCTGAAGCTGATAATACTCAAGTGAAGCGCTTTGAAAATATCAAGTTGCGTTATGCTGATTTGAACATTGAAGAAGTCAAGACAAGTCTTAATGGTTCGCAGTTAAGCGAAGGTCAAATTGTAACGCTTTCTGCAACAGTTAAAAATATTGGTGAAGCAGCGGCATCGTCATTCAATGTACAGTTCTTCGCAGACGGTCGCTATGTCGGTGAACGTGAGGTTAACAATTTGCCAGCTGGTTCAAATGTCTTACTGAGCGTGCCGTGGGCGCGTCCAATCAGTGGTACCGAACGCATTTCGGCAATTGTCGACACGGCGCAATTAGTACGCGAAAGCGATGAAACGAACAACAGTAATACATTCAAATTTGCTGAGCCAATTCAGACGTCGGCAGCTAATCTTGAAATTAAGGCAATCGATACCATTGGTCAGTTGCGCTATGGTGAACTGTTGACAACCAGATTAACAGTTGTCAATTCAGGTGATACAGATATAACATCACCGTATGACATCGCCTTATATGTCGATGGACAGTATGTTGCAAAGACATCGTCTGGGGCAATTGCAGTAGGTCAAACCGATCAGGTTGAAATAGACTGGTTGGCTGATATGACGCCAACGGGTAGTAAGATGTTGAGTGTTTACGCTGACCCTGCTACCAAAATTCAATTGAAGGATAGGTCATTGGCAACGGCTAGTCAAATTGTGACTATTGCCGATGGCTTAATTGTCGAACTAGAAACCGATAGCGACTGTTATTCAAACTTTGGCGTTGCCAATGTACGCGTTTACGTCAATCATAGCAATCGACCTGAAACGCCATACGACGCAGCAAGTGTCACAGTTACTACAAATGAAAACAACGCTACAGATTTAGTTTATGACCCAGTTTCAGGTTACTACGTTGGCGACGTCGTCGTATCTGGTACAGGTGAAGCTGTCTTAACTGCAACTGCCAGTACGGCTGATGCGACAGCTAGCACAACGAAGACAGTTTCAGTGGTAGATAGCTTTGACGTATCACTCGATACAATTCCAACCAGCTGGCAGGCGGGCGATCAGATTACCGTAACAGGTAATGTGACAGCTGATGTCGGCGCGACTGTAGAAATACTAATTATTGGTACAGAACGCTATCGTTATCCAGCTGTCGTGACAGGCGATAGTTTTACAGCGACCTTTACAACACCAGAGACATTTGGTGGCAGTATGACAATGCGCGCTGAAGCAGCGGTTGGTGGTTTAAGCAAAAAGTCGGCACGACAAGTATTTTACATTGATGGTTTGTACTTGGCGTTACCGAATAAGCTGACTGTCACACAAGGTTATGATACTGAACTAGCCGGCGCAATCAACAATTTATCAGTTTTAGATGCGTCTGGTGTCAGCTTGCAGTTTAGTCAATTGCCGAATGGCTTAACAATTAGTGATACTGGCATTGACAATGCGACAATTGCCGGTCGTGGCAATGTTGAAGGTTTCGATGCACGCTTGCTATTTAGCAGTCAATTGACTGCGGCTAGTAATTTGGCAGCAGGTAGCTACACGATTACGGCAACGGCAGGTGCATATAGTAAAGATATTGAAGTGGTCGTTGAACAGGCGGTTGCTGAATACAGTGCATATATCAGCAATAATGATCCAAATACACCACTTCACGAACAAAGTGTAACGGCTTCGTTGCGACAAGGTGATGTTGTGACAGCTGTCATACGAATAGCAAATAAGGGAACAGCACCAATTGAGAACATCTCTGTTGATGCCTCTGATAACTTGCCATTTGTACTGTTGAAGTACAGTGACTTAAACGGTTATCAAATCGAGCCGATCAACAAAGGTTATAGCATTGGTCATCCAAAGGGTGCGTTGTCAATTCAGGTTGCCATTTCACCAACAGAACAAACCCGCACGGGCAGCTATCTAGGTGAAATTGTGATTAATTCTAATGCTGGCAAACTAGAAATACCAGTCAGTGTTTCAATTGGCGAAGATACTTTGGCAACAGCACAATTTGAAGTGCGCGACCAATACGAAATGCCAATTGGCGACGCCGAAGTCAGCTTAGTGGGCGTCGATCAGTTTGGTCAAGTCAAACGCTTTACAGCGATGACCGATAATACGCCGAACAGCAATCAATTGGGCAGAGTAAAATTTGAGAACATCTCAGCAGGACAATATCAACTTAACATTGACAAGGCGGGTTATAACTTTAATGATAGCGACGTTACGATTAACGCAGTTATCGATCCGCTGCCACGTATTGTCTATGTTGAAGAACAACCATTTAGTTTAGAACTCGATATTAATAGCTTTGCACAAGTTGACAATTTTGATATCGAGAGCAGCGGCTATAAAGATGCTGTCTACAAAGCTAAGTTAAAGGCAGAAAACGTTGCGACGCAAATACAAACCAGCTTACCTGGTGACGAACGTGAACTCTACTACATCTTAGGTAAAATGATTGGTAAAGTGTCACTCAGAAATCCTGGTTTAGAAACGATTAATAATATCGAACTATCATTTACTGATTTAAGTCAAGCGGTAGCTTCAAATAGTGTTATGATCAAGAGCGATGCTGGCTATATACCAACTAAAGTAATTGATCGTTTAGCACCAGATCAAGTTGTCGATGTCATTTGGTCATTTGATATCGAAAGTCTATTTGATCACGCGACAGTTGAAGCAGTTGGCGGCATGGCAGGGCAATATCAAGTGACGTTCCCGAATGGCACAACAAATGCTCAAATTAGTGCTTACCAAGCTGCTAACGATCCAGTTGGCGAAGGCGCAATGAAGCTGATTTCAAATACGGGGCTTGTCTACATCTATCAAATGAGAGTGGACGATCAAGGACAAAGTGTAGCACCAAGCGACCGTGTACCGAAGTATTTTGGCGATCAGTACTTTAACTTCGACTTTACGTTGAAGGCGGCTGGTAGTTTTGACAAAAACGGCGAAACAAAGCAATTGACGACCAATTACCCGATCAGATTGCGTTATATTTCACCTGATTACTTTGTCAGAGCGGGTGAAGCTGATTATCCGTATGATGAAAACGGCAATTTCACAGGCGAAGCGTCAACGGATATTTACGGTGTACACCCTGAAATTAAGCAAGATGTCAGTGTTGCCGCATCGTTCGAACCAAATTCGGGCAGACCATACAACGCTGAATACAGCCGTGATTTCTTGAAACACATCAATATGAACAAGCCGACTGAACCGGCAGGTATCGGAGCAGCGCCAGCGGCGTTTGGCTTCCGCAATGATGTCGGCTTAGAGAAGAAAGTGACAACAATAGACTTTGCGATGACAAATCCTTCGTCTAAGTCAGAGATGCGCAACATCAAGCTAGAACTGGTTGTCAGTGACCGCGGTTGGGACGAATCGGGCAATTTGCGACCAGATAGCAAGCAGCTATTCTTGCCATCAGAAGTCAGTGTTACATTTGACGATCAACAATTAACTTACTCAGAATCAGGTGGTGTCGTCTTTATTCCTAAACTACCACCTAAGGCAAAGGTTAAAGTGGCATATGATGTTGTCGTCGATGAGGTTAAATCACCTTATGAAGCATTGGCGCTGATTGACGAAACGCTTAAGCTAGATGTTGAAGAAAGTGATACTTCTAAAATATTTGCAAGAATAGAAGGTGAATTAACAAAGCGCGACGGTTCAACTGCACAAGAAGAAAAAGTTGAATTTAATACCGCGACACGTGAATTTAAAGTTGAAGAGCAACCAAAAGTATTTATTAACTATGATTTTGAAGTCGTAGCTGGCAGTTATCAAATTAAATCGACAATTACCAATTTAGGTGCTGGCCCAGCGCGCAACTTACACTTTGGCATTCCGGTGATTCCAGATACTGGCATGGCGTTAGTTGTCAGCAGCGCTTGGGGTAGTAAAGGGGTTGTCAATGACGACAAGACCATTCTCGTTGACGAACTAGCATCTGGTGAGACGATGACCATTTATCACAATGTCGTACCACTCGAAACAGCTATTTCGGCACCGCAAGCTGCATCGCTTGGCAGATTGGCGAAGTTGCCATCTATGCCAGTAAGTGGTGGTGTCAATTCGAATGTCTATGTGACACCGCTGAAAATCGAACGCAATGACAGCATAACGGCGACAGAGAAATTAACGGCGATTCAAGATCAGCTCATCGAATTGGGTGGTTTGTTACCTAATGGCGATATCGATCCAGACAATCCTGGTAATCTCAATAAGCTGATTAAGGGTTCAGCTTCAGAACTGGCAAGAAGCACTTATGACAACTATCAACTGGCAAAAGGTGTTGACTTTGCCAAGGGTTGGTCAGGTTTTATTGACTATACTGAATACTGCGCAAATATCGGTTTGGCGGCTTACAGTGTCAGCAAAGGTGCAACAGATGTCCTCAAGAGCATACGGGATTTTCCTGCAGATGAGTTATCGCGAATTGGTGAATTGATTGACTTGTTTAATACTGGCATGGGCATTACCTTAACGATATTTAATCAAGGCAACCTTGAGTTATTGAGTTTTGTCGGTCGTACCAAGTTAAACGAAGAACCCTTTAATCGAATTGAACGCGCAAATGGTTTAATTGATGTTCAGTTTTCAAATCAGCTCAATAAAATCGTGGGTGATCAGGCGACAAGTGAATTGATAGAAAACTATCGTCGTAACATTCAAAGTGCATTCGACAACTATCAAGCTGTCAATACAACACTTTATAATGCGATGGATAGGCGTGCAATCGATGTCGAAAATGCACTTGTCATTGCAGAAGAACGACTTAAAAGTGGGCAAAACGCCTTCTTCTCGGCCGATCGTCTAGGTGCTGAATACCTAGAAATATTAGCGGCCAACAATGACCCGAATCGACAACAAGTATTTGACGCAATGGCACAAATCAGAAGAAATTCACAGCGCTTAAATGAAGACTTCCGCGCGCGTATTGCGTTTATTCGCAAAATTGTCGAAGCGTCTAAGGGTATGGCCTTAATGAATGAAGCGGCTACTAACTTATTAGCGATCGTCGGCAATGAACCGGGTAGCGAAGATTTAGCTAATTTGGTCAATTTGACACAGAAAATATCTGGTGATGTAGGTCCAAATGCTACAATTAAACACATTGCTGAAGTCTTGTCAAATAAGAAAATTGTCAACGTCTTAAATATGATTAATGGCTATAGCGACAGTATCAAGGCGTGGCTTAAAAAACTAATGCCACTAAAAAATAACACCACTGTTGATATGCCAGATGCACCAAAATTAGTGCGAAGGTTAAATGACAGAGTGGTCAGCCTAAGTGCAAATCAAGTTGATGAAGATGGCATTATTGAAAACTTGACCAATATCGTGACAGCTGATTCATTTAACTTAATTGATACGACAGCTTATAATAACTATTTGGCAGAAGAATTGGTCAAGCGCAATATAGATCCTGCAAGAAAGGGACCTTGGGACGACTTTGCAGCAAGTATTAAGGCTGCTAAAATGGGTGCTGGCTTAGCTGTGACAGCAGATAGTTTAATGGAAAACAACCAAGCGGCCTTTAAAGAAGCGTATCAGATGATTGAAGAATACAAAAATGATCCAGATCTTCTAAAGGCGTACTATCCATATCAAGAACTTGAAGATTATTTGACTTACTTAAACGAGCAAGTGACGGCAATGGTGCCAAATTCGGGTACACCAAGATACCGCAACCTATGGACATATGGTGTGGCAGGTAATCGCGTCTACCCAGAAGAAATCAACTTGCGCGCAATGAGTCAGTCTAAGATAAAGGTAAACGAGTATCGTGCAATGGGTTGGGACAATGTTGCATTCCATCATCAGCTCAATATACACAAGACGCTTGAAAAGTCAATCAATGTACTATATGGCGATCTACTGTCGACATTCTATGTTACGGCAGGTGATCAAGCCGAACTGATGAAGTGGTATACAGTCACAGATGTATATGATTCACTGCATGACAACGAAATGAATACCATGCAATTGCTCAGCCAAGCTACGGCTAATCAGCTGATTTCGACTAAACTGGCCATTTCGCAACAGGCCAATATCGGCCCAAATGTACTGGGATTAATGGAAAATCTAGAACAATGGCGTCAAATTGACCCGCCACTACCGATTACAGTTGTCAGTCAGCAAGTCAGTGATGTCGTACTTCAAAGTGGTGAAACCGAAGGTTATGCAACAGCGGCAATTAGTTTACGTAACGACTTTGACCAAGTTGTCAGCGTCTCACCAGCGGTTGAGATACGCGATAGCTTCGGTGTGGTAAATAGTGCTGTCTATGACAGCCAAGATATTCAACCCGGTGAAACGGTTACCTTTACGAAAACGCTGTTATTGCCGGCCAACGCCTTACGCGATACAGCTGGTTATATTGCCGAATTTAGCTTTGCGGCGGCACAGTCAGATACCATGACGGTTGCACCAATAAGCGGTCCGTACTTAAGCTATAGTAATGTGGCAACGCGACAGGCAATTGATCAAGTTCGCAGCGAAACAGACTATGATATCGTCTTTAACGACACAGTGGTAGCAGGCGAAAGCAAGACCTTTACATTAAACAAACAGGCAGATGAAGTCATGCGCATTTATCCTGCTGATGCTGGTGGCACAGCTGACTTTGCAATTGCTGTAGACAGTGCCAATGGTTCATACGGGCAGACGACCGAGGGCTTTGTCATCGTCGAAGACGACGCCACAAGCGTGACAGTGACATTGACCAACAATGCGGCATCAGATCAATACTGTGCACTATCGGTTGTCACATTACCGCGCTACGGAGCAACACTTGGCGTTTATTTAGACCACGACAAGGTACAAACAGCACAGGTTACAGATTCGCAAACGGATAATAAAATCTGGAAGGCAGCATCGTCATTAGAATTGTTTGAAACCGGTTTAAACGAAACTGTTAACGTTAGCGTTGCAGCGCCGCAGTTACAGACAATCGACAACATTGCCTTTGACGGCACAGTTCAGTTTACCGCCAAGAAGACAAATGGCATGGAAACACTGACAGATGCAGATTTAAATATGTCGATATTACCTGGACAAGGTCGTCGCATGTCAATTGAATTTTTACCAAGCGACACTTGTCAAGCGGGTATTTACTATGGCGATATTGAAATCACGGCCAATGGCACAAACTTTGAAACATTGCTAACACCGTATAACTGGCAAGCCGACAACGGCGATTACGTCTTGCGCTTACCAATTGAATTACGCGTTGTTGACAAAGCTGTTATTGAACCACCTGTTATTGCAACGACTGGTTCGGCGGTTAGTCTAAATGCAGCGGCGACTGAAGTAACGGTTACAGGCACGGCAACGGCTGGCGCCATCGTCTTACTCTATGGTGAGTCGGGTAGTGGCACAGTAGATAACTTTACGGCTGACGGTACAACACCATTGTTACTGGGCAGTAATAAAGTGGCTTCTAATGGTTTGTTTAGCATAACGGCAACTGCACCAGATGCAGGGCTATATCGCTTGTTTGCCCGTGCGACATCTGAAAATGGTTTGCTTAGTGACATTAGCGCGCATCGACCAATTGTCAACTTCAATCGCGTTTATAACAGTACACCATCAGCAATATTGGTTGAACCGCTCAGTGATACAACGTTGACATCAGCAGTTTCAAAAATAGTGTTTAAGTTGTCAGACAAAGATGATCTAGTATCACAATTAAGCTATCAAGTTAAAATTGATGATCAAGTTGTGGCGCCAGATAATATGACATTAGACAACGCCACGGGTAAGCTGACAATTAATCTCGATACGCCATTAAATGGCGGCAACTACACAGTAGAAATCGTCGTAACTGATCCACAGAACAACATGTCAAAAGCTGATTATGATATCATCGTCGGCGCTCAAATTGACAGTCGATTGACAGTTGTTGATCAAAGTGGTAATCCAGTGGCAAATGCGCTTATCGACATCGCCGGCAGTCAGTATACGACAGCGGCAGATGGTAGCGTATCGATCAGCTTAGAAGCGACCAGTTATAGTTATCAGATAACGGCAACAGGCTTCTTAGATAAGCAGGGTAGTATTGCATTAACGGCAACTAATAAACAATTTGAGATCGCCTTAACTAAGGGCGGCTCAGTAAACTTCAAAGTGGTTGATCAACTCGGTGATGGCATAGAAAATGCAACGATTAAAGTTTTGAATACCTATATCACGAGCGATGCACAAGGTGACGCCAGCTTAATTTTAGCTGATGGCAGCTACATAGCAACCGTTCAACGATTGGGTTATACAACGCGGGACGACATTGCCTTCACAGTTCAAAATGGCATTTCAGACTTGACGACAATTACACTTGGTGTCAATACGTCAGCCACATTTAGTGTCGATATCAAAGTTGTCAACGCCTTAGGCAAACCGATCAGTGGTGCGACTGTAACAGGCGAAGCAGTCGACGGAGACTACACGACAGATACTAATGGTTATGCCAAACTAAATGGTGCTTCGCCAGCTGCTAAAGCCAACGGCAGTTATAGCTTTACCGTACAAGCTGCGGGCTATCAAGATTACAGCGGTAATTTAGTCGTCGCCAGTAAGGTAACTGAGACGGAGGCGAAACTCAATATTGACGAGACAATTGCCGTTGTCAATACCGCTAGTGAAACACTCAGTTTGAAAGCGGGTTACGTAGTATCGACAACAGCTGATTTTGCAGCAGGTAGCCTATTGGCAGATGGTGACAATGTACCAGCGTCAAGTACACTCTTTGTCAAGGCAGTTGGCGCCGCTAATGATACGGCAATACCAACGACGACACCTGACAGGCAATCAGCGCCAACTCAATTGACTGTTTCACAAACAGACGACGGTCAGTTGACAGCACAATTGATTGCTGGTGCAGAATACAGTATAGACGACGGACAAACCTGGCAAGATAGCAATCAATTTAGCGGACTTGCAGAGGGCGACTACACAATTGTTGCACGTCAAAAGGCAACTGAACAGTTATTTGCTTCAGTCAACGCGCCGGCGACTAGCATTGAAATAGAACCGTGGCAGCTGTTTATTAAGGCAACATCGTTGAGTAGCAATAATATTGCAGCGACCGTTAAGCTAAACGGACAAGACAGCTTTGCCGGCGGCCAGTTAATGGCGGCGTTATACGATACATCAGGCAAGATGATCGTCGTGGTAACAATGTCGCAAGTTGATGGATTGACCCGCGGTCAAGTCGAAACCTATCAAGCGGCCTTTGGCGTCACACCGACGACAGGACAAATTGTCAAATTCTTCCTATTAAAACGCGTTGATGGCACACCTTGTTGTGATCACGTCATTCAGTCAGTACAATAATTGACGACACCCCATAAAGCGCTTGCGCTTTATGGGGCAGTCGCCTGTAAGGAGACACTATGCAGATAAAAAAACAAATATTACCGATGGTGCTCGTCATATGTTTGATTGTGTTGTGGCTACCTGCCAGTGGCAGTGCTTCGCCAACTTTAAGTATAGCGGCACAATCGAGACAGTTGACAGCGGGGGATTGGGTCGAGTTTGACATTGTCGTCAATGGCGATTTTGATGAAGTTTTAGGTGTTAGTTTTAGGGTTTTTTACGATAAAGATGTATTGTCAAATGTCAGTTATCAAGCGGTCGACAATTTGACAATTACTGGCAACGACCGTTCATCTGGTGAATTGGTAAGCGATGCCAATGTCGATCAAACTAATGGTTTTATTGCTTACGTGGCTTATTGGAACAACCCCTATAGTGGCACAATTAATACGACATTATTAAAAGTTAAAGGGCAAGTTAAGGCCGATGCGCCGTTGGGGCGATCATCTTTAACGCTTAGTGACAGTTTAGAACACACTGTCTATACGAATGATAGCTACCAAAATTTAACGTTTAATCTCAATGATTTTAGCTTTAATGTCGTTTCTGAAAATGCTGAGCCGACAAGCCAAAGCGAAGTGGAAACCACCAGTGAGGCGACGACACAACCAGAAACGACGACGCAACCAGAAACGTCGTCGACTGACCAAGCTGCTGAACAAACGTCGACAGCTACACAGCATACAACGGTGACGACTGCGCCGAATAATCATTCAGCGCAACCTGTTGATAACGGCTCGGGACAATCGCAAAGTAGTCAATCAAATCGTAATAAACTGACGCCTAAGCAGACAGTAGTTACCAGTAAAGTGTTAACCAAACAACAACGTTTAAGCAATACAATTATCATGCAAATCGACAACTATGCGGCGGCACAAGATGGCGGGCTCAAACACATCTATCGCGGCGAAAAACAAGTTATGCCCTATATCGATGACAATAATCGTACAATGGTACCAGTTCGTTTTATCGCCGAAAGTTTAGGCGCCAAAGTCACTTGGCAAGGTGATGAACAGCGTATCACAATTCGCTTAGATGATAAAGTTTTACAAATGAAGATCGGGGCTAAGACTTACACGATAAATGGTGCAAAGAAAACAATGGATACAGCACCAATTATCGTTGCCGACAGAACGCGTGTACCCGTCAGGTTCGTCAGCGAAGCACTTGGCAGAGCGGTCTTTTGGGATCCGCTATACAAGCTAGTCATTATTACAGATACAGCTGTACCGTGGCAATTTGAAAGGGCAGTCGAGCAAGCCGCTCGACAAGATATTTTAACCATTTTTTCACCAGCGGTGCGCGATATGATTGATCAGGAGGTGGACAATTGAAATCAATAAGACTTTCAAGACAGATAATCAGCACAACGCTCATTATGGTGTTTATATTGTCGTCGGCGGTCGTTATGGCGGCAACAGGCGTTGTCGAAAGCGCTGATGGCGATGATTGGCGTTATGTTGCCACACTGGAAGACGTCGCCATCGAAAAAGGTGAACCTTATACCGTTATAGCCGTCAGCGGTGATTTTAGTACACCACTGATGGCAGACCAAATTATTTATCTCGACCAAAAAAACGCTAGCCAAGATGGCAAAGTCGTCTTTGATGGTTTTGGCAACGGTTTTATTCCAAAAAACTACGGTGGTGGTAAGGTTTATGTGTCGGGTAAAGGGTTAGCAAACCCCCGATATATTGGCGATATTCCAGCGCATGGTTTTGGCTATAGTGGCACAATTAGCAGTTATAGTGGCATTGCCGATTTGCCCGTCGTCACCTTGACGGCCGCTGGACAAGCACCGATAACGGCGACAGTAACCGGTAGCGCAGGCAGTTTTAACTTTAGTTTTAGTGCGATACCAGTCGGTCAGTACACCTTACAAATCAGTCAAAATCAGCATGGTACTTGGACAGAACAAGTCAATATTACGACGAACAGCACAAATATCAGTAAGGTGTTGCGTCGCTTAGGTGATCTCAATGGTGATAACTACGTTAATATTGCTGACTTAGTTCGCGTTAATAACTATATTTTAGGAAAAGCTACATTGGATGATTATCAAAAAATATGTGGCGATGTCAATTCAGACAATCTGATAAATATCGGAGATGTCGTTTTAATCAATCGCTTTATATTAGGCAAGATTACAGCATTTAATTAAAGTGGAGGTAACAACATGAAAAAAATATTATCTATCATATTATCATTTTGCCTAATTATATCAACGGTGCCGCTGGTCGCCTTTGCTGATGATGAGAACTTGACACTAACTGCAGTGGGACACGACAATGTTTTAGAGGCAGGCGAAACCATAACATTAAATATTGATACCGAAGCCATCAATTCTAATGCTCTCGGTTTTCAAATATTTTTGCGTTTTACAGATAAGTTTGTCTTAGATAAAAATGATCCTGCTAAGATTACAATTAGTGGGTTAAAAAACAGTATTTTATATAATGAAATAGCGGCAGATGATAATGATACGCCGGTTTTTAAATATAATTTAGTATCAGATGGCATTCGCGTAACGGCTTACTGGGACAATGAAAGGCCGATTGCAGCACAGACACTTTTTACAGTTAATGCAACTTTAAAATCTGATGCAACCGTTGAAGCGGATGCCGTTGAATTTTATGATACGCTCTACACTGGTGATACATATCAAAATCAGTACTGGTCATTAGATAATTGGAACTATACAATTGAAGAAGATATCGATGGTGTGATTCCGCTTGAATTTGCTGCACCAGTTAAAAATGCTGCGCCGGCAACGGTTGCCAATGTTACGGGTGCAGGCATCAACCTTAAATACCAATGTACCAGTCTCGATTGGTATACAGAAGACGGCCAGTTTAACGACGCGCAATTTGCTGGCAGTACGGCTTATCGTGCAATGTTGTACATAAAACCAAATGCGAATTATCATTTTGCATCTGATGTGGCGGTGACTGTTAATGGTGAAGTGCCACAACAAGTAGCACTGCTGCCAGATGGTCGGCTAGGTGTTACTGTTGATTTTCCAGCAACAGCGGCACGTGCCTTGGAAAGTATCAATATTACAAATGGCAATACAATCGATGTTCCGACGGCAGGGCTGGGTCAAACGACGACAAACAGTTTGCCTCTTACGGCAACTGGTACCTATGATACAGCAGAAACAGAAAATATTACGCCGAATTGGCAAATAGATAACGCGCCTACTGGCGTTAAAATAGAAAACAACCAATTGATTGTCGACAATACGGCGCAAGCTGGTACGGTTGACATCACTGCGACACAAGATGGTGTTAGTGCAAGCCAAACGATTACAATCAACCGCGCTAGCGTTGCGTTAACTACTATTGTGGTTGGTGCAGGCGTAAACACAATGGCGGTGCCAAGTTTAGTTGATTCACCAGCGACGAGTACAGCTTTTGTCGCTAATGGTTACGATCAATACGGTCAAGCTATGACCGTATCACCGCTCGATTGGTCAATTGATCCCGCTTATACAGGCGTATCAATTGATAACGCTGGTAAATTAGTGGTTAGTAGTCAAGCAGCTGCTGGCACTGTTACAGTTAAGGCGACCAGTGGTACTGTCAGTGATACTAATGATGTTGCACTGACAAAGGCACCTGCCAGTGTAACGACGCTAGAAATCGCTGGTGGTGCAAGTAGTTTTGACGTGCCGACAGTCGATCAAAATAATGGCAGTGCCACGACGTCAGCATTTACAGCGACAGTTAAAGATCAATACGGCGCAGTGATGAGTGGCCAACCCGTTATTTGGTCGATTGAGCCAGCTTATCCGGGTGCAACAGTTGATCAAAATGGCGTCGTTACAGTGACCAAGCAGGCACAGGCGGGCAGTTTAACGCTTAAGGCCGTCGCTGGTGCTGTCGTTAAAACGACGACAATGACAATTAATCGGGCGGCGCCGGTTGAACATCACGTCGTCGTTCTGAAAAATGGCAATGTGATTGACAGCGATAATATCATTATTCCATTAGACGGAACAAATAGAATAACATATTTTAGCGAAGTACGCGATCAGTTTGATGAAAAGCTGACCGGTATCGATACAACCTGGTCATTGAATACAGCTGATAGCAGTGTCACTCTATGGAACAGTACGGTAAGTGTTAAATCGTCAGCTGATGAAAATAGTGCAGTAAATTTAACGGTACAGACAGCTAATGCAGCGTCTAGTTTTACACTACCAATTACATTAGAGAAAAAAGACCCAGCTGTTGTCAGTTTAGACGATGCGACGATTACTTATGGTGATAGTTATACACCAGTGGCTACTTCTGACCAATCAGGCGGTGTTTTTACCTATGTTTACTCTGGTATAGAGCCTAGTAATTACGGGCCATCGACAACTGTGCCAACAGATGCTGGCAACTATACAGTATCGGCATATTATGAAGATGATACGCATTACGGTAAAAAAATAGCCAGTTTAAAAATTAATCCAAAAGTATTGAGCTCTGACGACTTGATGTACAGTGGTGCGACACTTAGCAAAGTATACGATGCGACGACCAATTGTTCACTTACAACAGTAGATGTTAAACAAGGATCACTTTGCTATGATGATAGCTTAACAATAGCCGGTACAAGTCAGTATGATAGTGCCAATGCGGGCGCACGTACTGTTACATTTACGAGCAACGCCATTACGACTGGCAATTATGAAATTGCAGCTGGTACAACACTTACCATTAACAATGCTGAGATAACAGCAAAGCCATTGACACTAAAAAGTGCAGTTGCGAGCGACCGCGTCTATAATGGACAGACTGATGTTGCAATCAGTGCGGTCACATTTAATGAAGCTGCCCCCGTACCTGATGCCAGTGCTTACAGTGTGACAGGTCAAATGGCCGATGCTAATGTGGATGCTAACAAAACCGTTACAGCGGCAGTCAGCTTAACAGATGATAACTATAGCTTAGCAAGTAATACGATTGCGACAACAGTTAACATCGGTAAAGCGACGCCAACTTATACAGTGGCTAATCAAGACCTTATCTGGGGTTCGGGTTTAGCAGCAATCAATACAGCAGCGACGGCGACAGGCGTTGGTACAGAAACACCAAGTGGC
>PDWJ01000957.1_pt1 | contig 70914 bp, 65 predicted proteins | sample 1430881 | NCBI WGS metagenome assembly PDWJ01 (sample SAMN01162460, study PRJNA174530) | Oral metagenome, whole genome shotgun sequencing project. | biome: Marine environment; feature: Marine mammal; material: Swab sample of the gingival sulcus; isolation source: swab sample of gingival sulcus...
ACTGATCTTGTTAAGGGATTTGGTAGAATATATCCGGTGGGAAGGCTTGATAAAGACTCTTCAGGGCTTCTATTGTTGACCAATGATGGAGATTTTGCCTTTAAATTAACTCATCCTTCCTTCAATAAAGAGAAGGAGTATTTGGTTTCTACAAAGAATCCTTTCCCTTTTTCAGCAGTTGAGAAGTTTGTAAAGGGTATAAATATTGATGGTAGAAAAACTATTCCGGCAAAGTGTAAAAAGCTGGGAAAGTCTAAATTCTCAATAATTTTGAGAGAGGGTAGAAACAGGCAGATAAGAAAGATGGTTCAAAAAGTTGGTAATAGGGTTGAAACTTTAAAGAGGGTAAGAATAAAAGATCTTACATTGGGTGATCTTAAAGAGGGTAGCTATAGGTTGTTATCAAATAGAGAAGTTGAGAGTTTAATTGATAGTTAGGGCTTACTGAAAAGCTTCAAATTTGGAAAGAAAGGTTTAAGATTTTTTAAAACTCTAATATTTGATTATTAAGCAATTTTATGATAAAAAACTTTATCAAATTTTTATGTTCAAATCATCTACTATTTCTAGGCTATGGATTTATAAAAAATAGCTCCTTTTACTACTCGTTTTTTGAAAGTCTTACTTTTTAAGGCAATCTCGTTTCTCTTCCCCTTGTTTTGCAATAAAATAAAAATATTCCTATATTGTAATTGTATCAATTTACCTTAGGAATCTACTATGAAAAAGCTAGGCTTAGGCATACAAGAACTGTCAAAATTAAGAAAAAATAATTATGTTTATGTAGATAAAACAGAAATTATCCATAGACTTATCACAACTGGTTCATACTACTTTCTTTCCAGACCCAGAAGATTTGGTAAATCCCTTCTAGTAAACACAATAGAGGAGATATTTAGAGGGAATAAAGACCTTTTTAAAGATACTTGGATTTATGATAAGTGGAACTTTGAAGAGAGGTTTCCGGTTATAAAAATCAGTTTTTCAAATTTAGCTTATCACTCTTTACCGTTAGAAGATGTAATAAGTAAAGAGCTAGACCTTATTGCTGAAGTAAATAGTATTACTTTTGATAAATCTGAAATATACTCCGAAAAATTTAGAGAACTTATTCAAAAACTTGGCGAGAAAAACCCCGTTGCTATTTTGATAGATGAGTATGATAAACCAATTATTGATTATATAACTGATATAGAAACAGCTGAAATAAATAGGGAAGTATTAAAAAAATTCTACTCTGTTGTTAAGGATTTGGATAAACATATAAAACTTCTCTTTATAACAGGTGTTTCAAAGTTTAGTAGAGTATCGTTTTTTAGCGAGCTGAATAATTTAACGGATATAACAATAAAAAAACAATATGCGGATATTACAGGATATAGCGAAAAAGAGATCGAAGACAATTATGGAGAGTATTTAAGAGAGATTGAGGATGAGTTTAATCTCGATAGAAAAGGTTTAATGGAACTTATTAAACTATGGTACAATGGATACTCTTGGGACGGTAAAACCTTTGTTTATAATCCATACTCTGTAATAAGTTTTTTAAATGATAGAGAGTTTAAAAATTTTTGGTTTAAATCTGGTACTGCTACATTTTTAGTTAAGCAGATAAGAGAAAAAGATTTAAATATTAAGGATTATGATACTTTTATAAATGTTCCCGAAACAGCCTTAGACTCTTACGAAATCAATAATATTGATATAACCGTTCTACTATTCCAAGCAGGATATTTAACTATTAAAGAAAAGATAATAAATCCCCATAATTTCTCTCTATCCTACAATTTAGGATACCCTAATTTAGAGATAAGACAATCTTTATATCTACTTTTAGGTGCTGAATTTTCGGATATTCAGAGTGGATTATATTCTCAAAAAGCACAGAGCTTATTAAACTCCTTAGATTCAAATAATATGGAAATATTTATTGATACTTTGAGATCAATTTTTGCTTCTATACCGAACAATTTAGTTAGTGGAAAATATGAGAGTTATTACCATACTGTTATCTATTTAGCTTTAATGTTTATTGGAACAAATATTAAGGTTGAACAAAAAACAAATAATGGTATAATTGATGCCGTAGTTGAAACAAAGGATTTTGTTTATATTATGGAGTTTAAGATGAGTAGTGCCTCATCTGCTATAAAACAGATTAAAGAGAAAAAGTATTACGAGCCATACTTATCCGATAAAAGAGAGGTTTTCTGCATGGGTATAGCCTTTGATAAAAAGGATAGAAATGTAGATGATTTTATAATTGTGGGTTTAGATGAGCTAAGATTACACTGTCAATAAACTTTGCATTACTGCATCATCACTTTTATATTCAAGTTACCTAGTAATTCTAGGCTATGGATCATATAAAAAACAGTTTCTTGTACTATTTGCTTCTTTTGACTACAAAAGAAGTGCCCAAAAAAGTTTATAGATTTTAAAAAAATCTTAAAACCTTTCCCAAGCTGATCAATACAATTGTATGTAATATTATATTTATTAAGCTAAATGCTGGATAAATAGTTATGTCGAATTCAGGTTGTTTTAAATTTATACAGATTATACAAAATAAAAAAGGTTCGAAAAAATCGAACCTAAAACTATAAAACTAAATAATTATAAAATTACTAGTTGTTAACTACAATAGTTTTTCCGGCTTTAATACATCTTGTACATGCTTTAATCTTCAAAGAACCACCATCAACCTTTATTCTTACAGATTGAATGTTTGGCATGAAAACTCTTTTAGATGTACCAGTAATATTGATACCTACACCACCTTTTTTCTTAGCCATACCTTTTCTTGATACAGATCCACCAAATAAAGGGGCTTTTCCACATATGTCGCATATTTTAGACATTCTGATACCTCGTACAATTTATTTCAAATTTTTCTCCTCCATAGAGATCTGCAAATATATGGTAAAATTAGAAAAAAATCAAGATTTATTGTCTAATTTTGTCTTATAGTTACTAAGTATTAATCTTTTTTAAAGTAAATTGTATTCCATTCCTTTAAACTTTCATAAATTTTTAAATAGTTGTCATACCTAAAATCAGGTATAATCCCCTCTTTGTAAGCGTCTTGAACAGCACAATTAGGCTCATTGATATGGTTACAATTACTATACTTACATCTATCACTCAAGTTGTGTATTTCAGGAAAATATCTTTTTAACTCTTCAGGTTTCATCTGCCAAAGTCCAAACTCCTTTATTCCCGGAGTGTCAATAATATAACCTCCAAATTTTAGGGGAAATAGTCTTGCCTGTTTTGTGGTATGCTTACCCTTAGAGGAGTAGTCTGAAATATCTCCTACCTTTTGAAGAAAACTACCGTCAATTCTGTTCAAGATAGATGATTTACCCACTCCTGATTTACCAATAAATGATGTTATTTTACCATTACAGAGATCTCTTAATTTCTCAATATTTGTATCATCTACAGCAGAGGTTTTTATAACCTTTACTCCAATTCTCTTATATTCGGAAATAAAGTTTTCCTCCTCATTACTTATATCCAGATCACATTTGTTTATGATTAGGTATGTATCAATATCTTGATTTTCACTAAAGACCAAAAGTCTATCAATGAATGCAGGGTTCAAAGATGGTGAAGAGACAGAACTTACTATAAAAAGAAGATCTATATTTGCACTTAATACCTGTTCTTTTCTTATGTGTAGGTTTGCCGGTCTGGAGATCTTGTTTCTTCGGGGTAAGATTTTATCAATAAAGTATGAACCTTCCTTCTGCTTTAAGAGCCTAACATAATCACCGGCACAAACAGGATGATGTGATCTCTTAGTTATGTGAAGAAGCTTACCTCTTAACTTGGCATCAATTTCAACCTCTCCAACCTTTACTTTGTACTCTACGCCGTTTCCGTACAAAACTAAGCCTTTATCTATATAGTTTTTCTCCAATAATATCTCCATTTTTTAAAAGAATATATAATTTTTTGTCCAAAATTTCATAATCCAAACAATCTTTAAACTCTCTTATTTTAATCCCACCTTCCCAAACAGATACTCCATCTATATCCTGTTTTATCTTAAAATCATCCAACTCTCTAAGTTTGATAACTCTATTTTCACTATCTATTTTTTTTATAAATATTCCATTTGTATCAAAAAGAGTGATCTTATCTTTAGTGTAAATATAAGGTTTTCTCGTTTCCGTAAAAATCTTTAGTAAAAGTCAATTTTTTAGGGATTTTTATAGTTGCAATAGTGTTAAGATTTTTATCGGTTTTTATGATTTTTCTGTTGTAGTTATCCAAAAAGTAAATAGACCTTCTAGTTTCAACAAAATCAACAATATCAGATCCAAAATCTACAATTTTTTCAATAAGGTTCTTTTCGTTGCTTATAATTTTATTATTATCAACAATAACAACTTTTTTACCCAGTGATTTTAATGATTTTGGGTATATTGCAGTAGAAACTAACAATAGTATAAGAAATAGAAACTTTATGATTTTCCCCTCTCTGTTTTCTAAAAATATAAAATATAGAAAAAAACTGTAATTTACAATTATTTGATACTCATTTTTTACTCAAAGGTATTTATTTCGCCGTTTTTACGAGATTTTTTGCTTCTGAATAAGATTTGCTTTGATTGATAGTTTTTATTATATTTGAGTGTGGGTAAGAGTCCAAATTTATTGATATAATATAGATAGCTGTAAGCTATATTTTACAAATTAAACTTATTGGAGAGAAGATGGAAGAGAGTAAGACTTTAATAACCCTTAAACAGGGGATTCTATTAGAGAAGAGAGGCATGGAGTTTTTTAGAACAATTGCATGTCAAGTAAAAGATCCAAAGGTTAAAGAGTTCTTTAATGAAATGGCAGAGGAAGAGGTTGTCCACTTAAAATTTTTGACTGATCTCTACAACAGTTTAAGTAAAACCGGTGAGTTTGATTCATCTGTTTTGGAAAGAGCTAAAACAACAGAGATTGCAGATCATGTTCTTGATGAAGATATGATTGGTAAAATTGAAGCTGCAAGCTTTGAATCTGCTGCAATAGACGCTGCTATAAATTTTGAGAAGAAGGCTATAGAGCTATACTCAAAAAGAGCTGCTGAATGTGAAGATGAGAAAGAGAAGGAGTTCTATACCTATCTTGCAAATTGGGAAGGTGATCACTTAAAAGATCTTGAAGATATTAGTGAGGAACTAAAGAACAAGGTTTGGAATGATAATAGTTTCTGGGCTTTCTAGAAATTTTTTAAAATATAATTCAGACTGTTCTACCAATTTCGCATTACTTCTTCATCGATTTTTTCTGCGATGGATTGCATAAAAGTTTAGTACTTTGTACTGCTCGTTTATAGCCGGTCTGATCTTTTAAGGTAACTTCAAAAAGCCCTGTGTAAAACAGGGCTTTTTTTAATAGTAACTTTTATAAAATTTATGTTCAAAGCAGTTCTGTTAGGATTTTGATACCCTTCTTTTAGTTTTTCCACCTTTACTTTCTTTGGCTTTTTCAACCATAGGCCTTCTGCCTCTGTTACCCTTTTTAAATATAGAAATAATAAGCTCTGCTTCCATGAAAGGTACAGTGATAAAGGAGAATGATTCGTAAACTCTAACATCTTCAATTTTTCTATCTTCAATATCTGTTTTCTTTTTGATAAACTCAACAAGATCTCTTTTGGACATATTATCTTTCTTACCCTTTGCAACAAAAAGTCTTGTTTTACCCTTAATCTGAGGAAATGTATCTCTAATCTCATTGTAGTTTGTAGGATCAAGTTCATTTCTGTGAAACATTTGAAGTATTGAAGCAACAACATTTTCAGGATTTTCAACTTCCGACAAAATCTCTTTAGCAATAGAGAGGTAATCTTTATTTATCTCACGGTTAAGATTTTCAACTATATCGCTCTTTATTTTATTTTTCTTAGATTCAATAATCTGATCTACTTTTGGTACTTTCTTTTTTCTAATATCTGTTTTAGCAACCCTTTGGATATAGATTAGTTTTCTATACTCTTCCGGAGTTATAAAAGTTATTGCAGTTCCCTCTTTTCCTGCCCTTCCGGTTCTACCTATTCTATGTACATAAGATGAGGGATCTTGAGGTATGGTATAGTTTATTACATGTGTAAGGTTTTGTATATCAATACCTCTTGCGGCAACATCTGTAGCAACTAAGATATTTATCTTTTTACGCTTCATCTTACTTAGTATAGATTCTCTCTGAGATTGAGAAATATCTCCATGTAAACCTTCAGCAAAGTATCCTCTATCAATTAACCTATTGGAAATTTCGCCAACATCAACCTTTGTTCTACAAAATACCATTCCGTAAAATTCATCCTCAATATCAATGATTCTTGTTAATGCTTCAAATTTATCTCTGTGAGCAACCTCAAAATAGATCTGTTCTGTGAGATCAAGATTGATCTCCTGTTTTGTAGCTTTGATAAGCTCATAGTTTTTCATATACTTTTCGGCAATTGCTCTAATTTCAGTTGGCATTGTTGCTGAAAATAGAAGAGTTGTTCTTTCAGGATTACTATTTCTAATAATCTCATCCACATCATCAAGGAATCCCATATTTAACATCTCATCTGCTTCATCAAGTATCAAAAACTCTATCTTTGAAAGATCAATACTTTTTCTTGATATATGATCTAAAATTCTACCGGGTGTTCCTACAATTACATCAATACCTCTCTTCAATTTTTTAAGCTGTTGTTCTATGGATTGCCCTCCGTATATTGGAGCAATACTTATTTTTTTTGAACCTTTGAATGAGCTTATCTCTTCAGAAACCTGCACAGCAAGTTCTCTTGTAGGAGCCAGAATTAAAGCCTGTGTTCTTTTAGCCTTTTCTTTAATTGTTTCAACAATCGGAATTCCAAAAGCGGCTGTTTTACCTGTTCCTGTTTGAGCTTGACCAACAAGGTCTCTTCTTTCGTTTAGGATTAAAGGTATAATTTCCTCTTGAATTGAGGTTGGTTCTTCAAACCCTTTTTTTATCAAGTTTTTAACTGTTTCTCTACTGATACCCAAACTTTCAAATTTTTCTAATGTTTTCATGAATCTCTACTTTTTATTAAAATTTTGTTTTTTAACTTTATTTATAGAGATAAATATAGTGAATTAATGAGTAATAAAAAGTATTATTTTCCAACTGTATGAGTTTTCCTAATAAATTATGGTCTGCTTAAAAATAGAAAGCTTCTAATTTATGGCAAAATAGCTTCAAAAGTGTCTAGATAGATTGCTGAATAACTTGATAAAGATTTTTAGTTTAACCTGAGTTGCTTACCATTATTGATGGTGGAGGTTTCCTTTAGCTCCTTCTTTGGCGGGAAGATTCTTTCTGTTTCGACAGAGTTAACTGATATGAATAATTTTACTATTATCGGCACTCCCTACCCTGAGGCTACTCGAATGATACACCTTCCGTCTTAGGTCTCCCGTCTTCCACCTCCTACAATCCATAGTTACTGTATAAGATAGCTTATTGTTTTTATCCGGGACTTAGGTTGATTTATAAACCATTGATTTAAGATGAAATATCTTAAAATTTTAATGTAAAATGAGTAAAATATCTTCTTGACTTTATTTTCAGTATTTGTATCGTTGGGAGTAATGAGACACAATATCATATTTGTATTGTTCTCAATGTTTAATTCGGAAGTTTTGTTGGTGTTAATTAGTATTTAATTTTAAACAAAAATAAAGGGTAGTGATTATGTTTAAGTTACTAAACAGTTTAATGGTTCTTCTGACAGTAGTTAGTTTGAATGCTTATAGTGGTGGAGCGGGTTTGGAATCTGATCCTTATCAGATTGCTAATGTTTCTGATTTGAAAGAGTTGATGTCAACTAAAAATGATTGGAATAAATATTTTATTCAGATAGAGGATATTGACATTGAATCTCAAACAGCAGGGATTACTCCTATTGGAACAGTTCCTAATAACGGAGGAACTGCTTTTTCAGGATCTTACATGGGAAACCATAAAAAAATCTCTAATCTTAAAATAGATATGGTAAACGGAGATAAGGTTGGTTTGTTTGGCTATATTGATGGGGGAAAGATTTCCAACCTAACATTAGAGAATGTTAATATTATTGGTAGAGATGCTGTTGGTAGTTTAGCCGGATGGCTTCAAGATGGAGAGGTGTTAAATTGTTCTGCCAGTGGTATAGTTACAGGAGCTGTGTATGTTTCCGGATTCATTGGTGATTGTGAGAATGGTTTAGTCGAAAACTGCTCTACTTCAGCTTCTGTTTATGGATCTCTTGGTATTGGTGGTTTTGTTGGTTGGCTACAAGATTGTGAAATATCAAAATCTTGTGCTACCGGAAATGTTACTCTCGAAAATGAGCATAATACAGTAGGTGGTTTTGTTGGTTTCAGTGGTGGACCGGAAGCTTTGGTTACTAACTCTTATGCTACCGGAAATGTTATTGGTTATAACTTTGTTGGAGGTTTTGCCGGAAATATTGAAAGTGGTACTTTTGAAAACAACTATTCTGTAGGAAATGTTAATGGTGTTGGTGCCGTTGGTGGTTTTGTTGGAATTACTACTTATGGAAATTTCACTTCTTGTTATTGGGATGTTGAAACTTCAGGACAAACTGAATCAGGAGCGGGGGAAGGTAAGACTACTGCCGAGATGAAAGAGGAAGCTACTTATGTTGGTTGGGATTTTGAAAACATATGGTATTTCGATGAAAATATTAATAATGGATATCCATCTCTTGTTCCGGAGGATGTTGTAGATATTACAGAGGAAACTACTCTTCCTTCTACATCTGTTTTAATGGAAAACTACCCAAACCCTTTTAATCCTACAACCACTATTAACTATCTAATACCTGAAAGTGGTAATATATCTTTATCTATCTACAACTCAAAGGGTCAATTAGTAGAAAAACTTGTTAATGAGTTTCAAAAAGAAGGTCTTCACAAAGTAGAATTTGACGCTTCACACCTTAACTCAGGAGCTTATTACTATACTCTTAAAACTTCCAAAGGTATTGTTACTAATAAAATGTTACTTATAAAATAATACAAGTTTAATAAAAAAAGCCTCTTAAAGTTAAGAGGCTTTTTTTTATACCATGTTTTTCAGTTTAGAACGGTAAATCATCATCAATATCGTTAACGGAATCTACAGGAGGTTCTGAAACTGTTTGTTGCATTGGCGGTTGAGACATCTCATTTCCAGATGTTTCCTGTTGGAACTCTTTTCTGTTTGCCAGAGCCATTAAGTTGCTAGCTATAATCTCTGTTCTATGTCTCTTTTCACCTGTTTCCGTTTCCCATGCATTGGTAGAAATTCTTCCCTCAAGATAAACACTTGTACCTTTCTTTAAAATATCTCCCGCTCTTTCGGCAATTTTTCCGAATGAAACAATATTATGCCATTCTGTTTTTTCTTCCCAATTCTCACCCTTTTTATATCTTTCAGAAGTTGCTATTGAGAATTTAGCTAATTTAATACCGGAAGGAAGATATTTAACCTCTGGATCCTTACCTAAATTTCCGATTAAAATTACCTTGTTCAAACTTGCCATAATCATCTCCAATAAATATTTATAACACTCATCATATAATAAATATAGCTATTATAAAGCCAATATCAAGTTAAAAATCCTTCTAATCTATTTTCTTCTATGCTTTCTCTTATTTATTTTCTTTTTAGTTTTTTTTCCCTTTTTGCCAAAGAAAGATCCTACAGTTTTGCCAAAGTTGTATGTTAATCCCATATTTATTTGATTTTCTAAATATCCGTTTATTGGATAAGCTATATCAAACTCAAATTCCGCAATATTTATTCCTAAGCCAAGTGAAAGTCCTGAAAATTGTTCTATTTTTTCGCCTGTTCCCAATTCATAATTATTCATTGAAAAATTATATCCTGCTCTAATCTCCAAATTCTCATTAGGTATAAACTCTGCCGATAAAATGTATTCATTTTCCTCATCTTCAAAGAATCTGTTGTACTGAAAGCTAATTTCAAGGGGTAGCCTATCCAGCTTATTTGATGCACCAATCTTTAAAGCTGTAGGTAGCTTTTCAGAAACACCGTTAAATTCTGATAGTTGAGTACCAAGATTAAACATACCTAGTGAAAGAGATAGTTTCCTGTTTAATAATCTGTAAAAAATGTTTAGATCAACTGCCAAAACAGATGAGGAGTAATCATCTATAGAGCCATAGTAATATTTTAGATTTCCTCCTCCGTATAAATTGTTAAAAACTTTTCTTGAATACCCTACCGAAAATATGTTTTCATATGATTGATAGCTACTTTTATCAACTCTTTTAAAATCTCCATAATTTTGGAATATGTTTGTAATAAAAAGAGAGCTTAATGAATCCAAATTATAGTTTGCTCTAATATTTATGTTATAGGTTTCCGTAAAACCTTTAAGATAGCTCAAATTTATACCATTATTTTTTATTAGATTCATACCTGCGGGATTTATAAGTGCTGATGTTATTGAGGGTGTGTGTGAAATATTACCGTTTCTCATAGATGTTGATACAGGATCAAGCTCATATTCAAAAAGTTTGTATGAACTATTGGATATTAAGAGATTTGTTAATGTTATTATAAGTATTGGTATCAACTTTTTTTTCATATATCTTCCTAAAATTTAGTAATAGTATATAATACTCTCTTTACTTTTAATAGTCAATCTGATTTGATTTTTTGTAAATTATTCATCAAAAGATTACCTTTATTGTAAGTATCTCCTGTTTTTTACTTTTTATTGATTGTTCTGTTCATAATTTATCAATTTTGGTTTATACTTTCAAAGCTGTTTATTGAAACCACTCCGTTCCAGACTTCCTGTCAACTTCGCATTACTGCGTCATCAATTTTTTTTGCAATGGATCACCTAGTATCTCTAGGCTCAAATCGCATAAAAATCAATTCCTTGTACTACTCGTTTCTAGCCAGTCTGACTTTTTAAGGCAGCCTCGTTCTAACTCCATCTATAATATAAAATAAAAAAAAGGTGAGGTTTAAAACTCACCTTTTCATTATTAAAGTGTAATGTATGAATGATTAGTGCCCACATCCACCACAGCTGTCTCCACAATTTTCTTCCGGAGTCAATCCAAAGTTTACGGTAAAGCCTGAACCATATCCGTCTCCATCAATGTAATCTAAAGTTACATTTCCACTTTTTTTAATCATATCTGAACTTTTGCTATCTACAACATAGTTAATATCATTAAGCTTTAGAACAAGATCTCCATCTTTTTCCTTATCCATAGCTAGACCTAGCCTTGGACCACTTCAACCAACACCTTCAATATAAACTCTAATGCAGAGATCTTTATCTTCTTGTTGGTCGAGAACTTTTTTTACCTCGACAGTTGCACTTTCGGTTACAGTAATCATTTTTTAATCTCCAAATTTTAAAAATAATATTCTACTAGAAAGAAGATAGCATGAAAAGATTCATAGAATATATAGTAAAAGTCATACTTAGTATAATTGTAGTACAATTGAGTTTTCGGTAGTATAACTAGAAGTATGTCTCAATCTTTTCAAACAGAGCTTCCCAAGATCTTTTTTCAACTAATTTATTTATATTCTCTGTATTGTATTTCCTATTATCAATCACACCATTTATGGACAGTTCTAGAGCTTTTTTTATCCTATTTTCAAACTCTTTTTCTCCTGATTCTATACAATCCCTATTTTTTAGCGGTGGAAGATCTATATAAGTAATTATTCCTGATCTGTTTATATCTTCCCCTACCCAAGATTTTAGACCCGGGAGATCTGTTGTTATAACCTTTAAACCTGAGGCAAGAGCTTCTAAAATAACCAAAGGAACCCCTTCATACAGTGATGGTAATATAAATATATCTGCTTCTCTAAAATGCTCCCCCAACTCACTGTTACTAACCATACCCATATTTACAATATTACTGCTATCTTCTACCATTTTTGATAAATACTCTGCCTCTTTTCCTGATCCTGCAGAAAACATAAGCAGCTCAATCTCCTCTTTCTTAAATGGTAGGCTATTAAAGCTATTGATAAGCTGTTCAACACCCTTAGCTTTACTCATTTTCCCCGCATAAATTACTCTTGCTTTTTTATTCCTCTTCTTCTCTAAAGGAGGAAAGAAAGCTGATGAGTTATATCCAGTTCCTGTAATTTTAATTTTACATTTGGGGATATTGTAGCTTTTTGATATCTCATTCTTTTGATACTCATTTAAGGCTAATATTATATCTATTTTGGATATCCCCTTTTTTACATACTCGGAAAACTGTTTAGCGAGTGTAAGTTGTCTGAGCCCTGTTCCGTGGGATACTCCTACAACCCTAATATTTGGGAATAATTCCTTAACATATGAGGTAAGGAGCCAAAGGTGGTGAGAAATTACTATATCCGGTTTAAACTCTTCTACTGCTTTTAATAAAACCTTTTTAAAGCTGCTCTTCCATAATTGTAAAGAGTGATTATCCATGCTTGAGTAGGTTCTGTTATTGTATGGCATTATATCACTCATTCCCACAACCGGAAAAGGGAGTTCTTCTGTTTCAAAGTTTACGGGAAACTTTAATTCTTCAGGTATTAGTGGTATTAGCTTACTATCTTCACTTTTGGGTGTTGTTCCATAAATTACTGATTGGTTATACCCCTTTTTATGGGCTTCCCTCACAAGAGACTGAATAAATATTCCACTTCCGGTCATTCCTGGTCTTTGGGCAAGTATGTGCAAAATCTTTTTCATTTATCAACCTTTGACTTTCTTTTCCTGTGTAGAATTATACCAATATAAAGAAACAATAGTATGATTATAGTAGGTTCTACTTAAAAATAGCAAAACTTCTAAGTTATGTAAAATGGGCTTGAATTGAACTGCTATTTATGGTTTTTTGAAAGCTGATTCTATACTATACTATTTTATCTAAATTAACTATTGACTACTTACCCCTATATCCATATATTCTGCCGAACTTAAATTTTTGGAGTATTTGAATGAAAAGACTTGCAGGAAGGAAATTAGAGGCGTTTATATTTTTAGCTGTTTTTCTTGGCTTTTTCGGATATCTGGCATCTATTATGGGATTGGCAAATATGTTGAATACTCTAATGAAAACTGCCCACGACCTTCTTATGAATACGGTGTTCTATATTATGGGTATAACTGTTCTTGCAGGAGCTTTGGGTAAGCTTATGATTGAGTTTGGAGTTGTGAGGCTTCTTGAGGCTATGTTAGCCCCTTTTATGAGACCTATATTTAATCTTCCGGGAGTAGCTTCTTTGGGAGCTTTGATGACATTTTTTTCAGATAACCCCGCAATTATTAGCCTTGCTCATGATAGAAACTTCAAAAACTACTTTAAAAAATATGAGCTTATCTCTCTTACAAACTTTGGTACTGCTTTTGGAATGGGTCTTATTGTTTTAACTTTTATGTTTGGAAAAGGGTATTTTGCAGAAGCTTTTCTAGGATTTGCCGGTGCAATTATTGGTGCTGGTGTTTCTACAAGACTGATGCAAGCCCTTATAAGAAAAGATCTTGCCGATTCAGAAAAGTGTAACAATAGTTGTGAAGGGGATAATGAAAATATAAGCTTTAAATCGGAAGGTAACCTTTTCCTAAGATTCTTAAACTCTATTTTAGATGGTGGTAAGCAGGGTGTTGATCTTGGTCTTGCTATTATTCCCGGGGTAATTATCATCTCATCTATGATAATGATTGTTACATTTGGGGTTCATGATCCTTCAGGTTATACAGGTGGTGCTTATGAAGGTGTTCCATTACTTCCTCAACTGGCAGGATACTTTGATTGGTTCTTCTCTGCTCTCTTTGGATTTGAATATCCTGAACTTATTGCTTTCCCTATAACATCTTTGGGAGCTGTTGGTGCTGCTCTTTCCATAGCTAAAGAGTTTTTTACCAGAGGTATTGCAGGAGGAAATGAGGTTGCTGTTTTTACTGCAATGGGAATGTGTTGGAGTGGTTATCTTTCTACCCATACTGCAATGCTTGACGCTTTGAAAAGTAGAGAGCTTACGTCAAGAGCTTTAATTTCTCATACAATTGGCGGTATTGTTGCCGGAACTTCTGCTCACTATTTGTATCTTCTTTTTGTAAGTTTTGGTTAATTACTCAAAAATATATTTAATTGTTTTTTTTAAAAGACCGCATGTTCGGTCTTTTAAAGTTTTAAATGCAATAATAGATTTTAGTTGTGTGAAAGTAATTCTATTTAATTTGTAATATTTTTGCTTGACATTGTTGCAAAATCAATTTATTATCAGATTCGAGTTAAAGATTGATAGTTTTGTGATGATAGTCAGACTTTATAAAAGATAACAGGAGAGTGAATGTTCAGTTACATCATTAGAAGAATTTTATTGATGATTCCAACATTTATTGGGATTACAATCATGTTCTTCTTTATCCTACAGATTGTTCCGGGTGGACCTTTGGAACAGGAGATTCTTAAATTGAAGCAAGCACAGATGCAAAGTGGTGAAGCCGGAGCATCTGGAAGCTCAATGGAAGGAGAGATTGAGATCTCCCCTGAAGCTATGGAAAAGATGAAAAAGTTCTATGGTTTCGATAAACCAATTATTGTGAGATATCTTCTTTGGCTAGGTGTTTGGCCAAGAGATATTGATGAAAAAGAGGTTTCCATTGGTGAACCTTACAGATTTAATGTTGAGTATGTTAAGGATGGTAATGACCTTTACGAACTTCAAAAGTGGATTAAGGTTGAGGATCAAAATGGAGAGTTGGAGGTTTTTGAATCCGGTATAGGAGCCGATTTTGCCTTCCAAGATTATCCTGAGCTTCCTGATTACACTGAGATTGAGGATTGGTATCCGGTTTCTTCTTGGAATACTGATCGTATTGGAGCTAATCAAGATTCAGTAAGGGTTTATAAAACTAGGCTCTCTGGTATATTTACGGGTAATCTTGGAGAATCTTACACTTTTAGAGAGCCTGTAGTGGATCTTGTAATGGAAAGGTTACATATATCCGCTTACTTTGGTATTGTAGGTATGTTCCTATCCTATCTTATCTGTATTCCGCTTGGTATCTATAAAGCTATCAAGCATAACTCATTTTTTGATGCAGCAACCTCTGTTATTGTGTTTGTGGGTTACTCAATACCGGGTTTTGCTCTTGGTATTCTATTACTTATGTTCTTTGGTGGTGGAAGTTTCTGGGATGTTTTCCCTCTGGGAGATTTTAGATCACCAAACTTTGAAGAGATGGATTTTATGGGAAAGGTTTATGATCAAATTTCCCACACTATTCTTCCTATTATCTCTTGGTCTATAGGATCTTTTGCAACATTAACAGTGTTGATGAAAAATTCCCTTTTGGAAAACCTTGGATCTGATTATGTTAGAACAGCCTTTTCTAAGGGTTTATCTGAAAGAAGAGTTATCTTCATTCATGCTGTTAGAAACTCACTTATACCTCTTGCTACCGGTATTGGTGGTATTATTGGTGTTATCTTTGCTGGTTCCTACCTAATTGAAAAAACATTCAATATTGACGGTATAGGACTTCTTGGTTTTAATGCACTGATAAATAGGGATTATCCGATTTCTCTTGGTTTCCTTGTTGTAGGTTCTGTTATTAAACTTATTGGTAACCTAATTTCAGATATGTGTTATGCTGCAATTGACCCAAGAATTAGATTTAAGTAATTTATTAGAGGATTTATTAAATGTCTAAGAATATAAAAAAATCTGAGTCACTGTTTCAGAAGAGGTGGAAAAAATTTAAGACCCTTAAAAGGGGATATTACTCTTTCATAGGGTTAATAATCTTTTATATTTTATCTTTTGCTTTTCCTCTCTTTATAAACAATAGTGCTCTTATTGTAAGCTATAAGGGTGAGCTCCATTTCCCTATATTTGGAGGTTACTATACAGCTAAGTATTTTGAGATGGATGGATATGGAGAGGCTAACTATAGGGCTCTTCAGAAAAAGTTTGAAAAAGATGATAATGGTAATTGGGTTTTGATGCCTTTCTACCCATACTCACCAACTGAAAACTTATTGGGTGAGATTGAGGGTGAACCACCAACCCCTCCTGATTCAAAGCATTGGTTTGGTACTGATAACAGAGGTAGAGATGTTTTTGCAAGATTGCTTTACGGATTCAATATATCTATATCTTTTGCTCTTGTTGTTGCATTTTTCTCATATGTAATAGGTATTATTGTGGGAGGAATCTTGGGTTACTATGGTGGTAAAGTTGATATCTTGGGTCAGAGACTTATTGAGATGACTGCTGGAGTTCCTTTCCTATATGCAATTATGATTATTACAACTATTATAAATCCTTCTTTCTTCTTATTGGCATTTTTGCTTATAATTTTTGGATGGATAGGTATGACCTACTATGTAAGGGGAGAGTTCTACAGAGAGAAAGCTAAGGATTATGTTGCTGCCGCAATCTCTATGGGAGCTACAAACAGAAGGGTGATGTTCAAACATATATTACCAAACTCATTAACTCCGATAATAACTTTTGCTCCATTTGCAATTGTTGGTTATATATTTTCACTAGTTTCATTAGATTATCTGGGTTTTGGTTTGGCTCCTCCTACTCCAAGTTGGGGAGAACTTTTAACTCAAGGAAAAGAGGATGTTACCTACTGGTGGCTAATCTCTGCTCCTCTAGGTGCCATATTCTTAACACTTCTTACTATTACTTTTATAGGTGAGGGTGTGAGAGAGGCTTTTGATCCAAAAGTTCACAGTAGGTTGAGATAATAACGCTAAAACAGGAATAATAATGGAAAGAAAGAAACTATTTGAAATAAAAGAACTTAAAACCTACTTCAAAACAGAAGCCGGTATAGCTAAAGCTGTTGACGGGGTGTCTTTTGATGTATATGAAGGTGAGGTTTTAGGAATTGTAGGGGAGTCCGGTTCAGGTAAATCGGTTACATCTCTTTCAATCAATAGACTTATACCTAGCCCTCCGGGATTTAATGCCGGTGGTGAGGTTTTATACAAGGGTAAAGATCTTCTAAAACTTTCATACAAAGAGATGAGAGATTATAGAGGTAAAGATATTGCAATGATCTTTCAGGAGCCAATGACCTCTTTAAACCCTGTTTTTACAATTGGTTTTCAGATGACAGAGGTTATTTTGAGACACTTTGATGTTTCTAAAGAGGAGGCAGAAAAGAGATCTATAGCTATGTTGGAAAAGGTTGGTATTCCTGATCCGGCAAATCGTATGAAGGATTATCCTCATCAATACTCCGGTGGTATGAGACAGCGTGTTATGATTGCAATGGCACTTTTAAACAATCCTGCTCTTCTTATTGCAGATGAGCCTACAACTGCACTTGATGTAACTATTCAGGCCCAAATATTAGAGCTTATGCTTGAGATGAAGAAGGAGAGAAAAGAAGCTGCAATTATGCTTATTACCCATGACCTGGCTGTTGTTGCCGAAACCTGTGAAAGGGTTATTGTAATGTATGGTGGTAAGATTCAGGAGCAAGCTGAAGTTAATGAACTTTTTGCTTATCCAATGCACCCATACACAAGAGGCCTTTTAAGCTCAATCCCTAGACCGGATAGAGAGAAGCAGAAGAGGTTGCAGGCTATCAGAGGTATGGTACCTCCTATTATGAATATGCCAAAAGGTTGTAAATTCTGTACCAGATGTGATGAGAAACTTGATATTTGTGATACAGTTGAACCTGAACTAGCCGAGGTGAAACCGGGACACTTTGTTAGGTGCCACCTTTACGGTAAAAAAAATAAATAGGGGTATTATTTATGAGTAAAGAAAATATTCTAGAAGTAAGAGATCTCAAAGTAAAATTCCCTATATTTGCCGGAATTTTTATGAGAAAGGTTGCTGAGGTTAGAGCAGTTGACGGTGTAAGTTTTGATATTAAAGAGGGTGAAACCTTAGGTTTGGTTGGTGAGTCCGGTTCCGGAAAATCCACCATTGGTAAGGCTATTTTAAATGTATTAAAAATTACAGCACCTGATGTAGAGGTTGAAGGTTCCATTAAAATAAGACAAGATGGTGAAATGAAGGAGCTTTTAGGTCTTAATAGAAAAGATTTGTTACCTTTCAGAAGAGATATTCAGATGATCTTCCAAGATCCATACTCATCATTGAACCCAAGAATGACTGTTAGTAGTATTATTAAAGAACCTCTTGATATTCATGAGCCTAATATGAGTGAAAAAGAGAAGCAGGAGAAAGTTTTCTGGCTTTTAGAGAAGGTTGGTCTTTCAGGAGAGCAGAGTAACAGATATCCTCATGAGTTTTCCGGTGGACAGAGACAGAGAATTGGTATTGCAAGATCTTTGGCTACAAACCCTAAGTTAATCATTGCCGATGAGCCTGTTTCCGCTCTTGATGTTAGTATTCAAGCTCAGGTTATCAATCTAATGCAAGATCTTCAAGAGGAGTTTAATCTAACATTTATCTTTATTGCTCACGACCTTTCTGTTGTAGAACACCTTTCAAACAGAATTGCCGTAATGTACTTGGGTAATATATTAGAGTATGGTGATGGTCAAGATGTTTACAGAAACGCAAAACACCCTTACAGTAGGTCGTTGCTTTCTGCTGTTCCTCTTCCGGATCCTACAAGAAAAGATAAGAAGAGACAGGTTCTTCAAGGAGATATTCCTTCTCCTTTGGCTAAACCTTCAGGATGTGGATTTAGAACCAGATGCCCTCTGGCTAAACCTGAGTGTGCCAAAGCAGTTCCTAACTATAAGGATTTTGGAAACGGACACTTTTCAGCTTGTCCTTACACTGAGTAAAAACTATTTAGTTATCATAAGGAAAAACTCCCAATTTAGGGAGTTTTTCCTTTCATGGAGGGAAGTTTATGGTTTTGGTTAGTAGCTGTCTCGTTGGTATAAATTGTAGATATGATGGTAAAAATAGTAAAAATGAAGAGTTTGCCTCAATGGTTGAATCAGGAGAAGCTGTTGCTGTATGTCCTGAAACGGCAGGAGGGCTTTCCACTCCCAGAAAACCTTGTGAAATAAGGGAGGGAAGAGTTTTTAACATTGAGGGGGAGGATCTTACCGAAAATTTTGTAAAAGGCGGGAATCTGACCCTTGAACTCTGTAAAATTTTTAATATAGAAAAGTGTTATCTAAAATCTAATAGCCCTTCATGTGGTTGTGGAACTGTTTACGATGGAACTTTTACAGGTAAAAAGATTGAAGGGAATGGTATAACTGCGGAAATTTTACTTAAAAACGGAATAGAGGTTATCTCTGTTTAGCTTGGAGATCTCTTGAAAAAAGAGTTTTTGTTGTAAGCTCTTATAGTTTAGATTTCCTTTGCCGTAACTGTTCTGGTGTTTATAACTTTTTCAGCAGATCTTAATTGAGGCTAAGATTAACTTTTTTCTGTTTTTTTTTATTGTGGATAGGTATAATAATTGTTATTATAAGAAATCCATGTAAAGGAAAGGTAAAAATGGAAATAAATGAACGAGGTAGTATGATGATAAAGAATTTTAAAAGTTTTATACTTTTAATTGCCCTTTTAGTTCCTGGAATGATCTTCGCTCAGGCTAAAACCGGTACAGCAGCGATGACATTCTTAAAATTGGATGTTAGTGCAAGAGCAAATGCATTAGGTGGTTCATACATTGGACTTGGTGATGATGCAGCATCTCTTTTTTACAATCCTGCAAGTATCATTAAGATTGACGGAGGTGATTATATTGTAAACCATACAATGTACATTGACGATATCAACTAAACCTTTACTGCCAGTGATATGGTTGTAGGTCTCTCTTATGCACAGATGCTTACAACTAAATTTTATGTAGGTGGTACTCTTAAATTTATCCACGAAAATTTGGCAGATGAGAGTGCGTCTACTTTTGCTGTAGATATGGGTACTTTCTATGATACTAAGTGGAAATCTTTAGTTTTCGGTATGTCAATGAGAAACTTTGGTGGCGAGGTTAAATATCTTAACGAGGGTGCTGACCTTCCTATGATGTTTATCTTTGGTATCAATTTTACACCTTTTAATGATGGTATTAATAAGATTGATGTTGCTGTTGAAGCTGCTCACCCTTCAGATAATGCCGAGTATTTAACTCTTGGTTGCGAGTACTCATTTGAGGATATGTTCTTTGTAAGAGTTGGTAGAAAGATTGATGATCAAGAAAACTGGCTTTTTGATGAGACAAACTATGTTAAATTTGATGATGATGCAGACGGTACTCCTGTAGACTATGATGGTGATGGTTTTAATCTTTCAGGTACATCTTTAGGTGTTGGTTTCAAATTTATGAATGTTAGATTTGACTATTCATGGGAAAGTTATGGTAGATTAGGTAGTATAAACATGTTTAATATTGCTTACCAATTGTAGTATCTATTTTAATATACAGTTTATAAAAAGGGGTAGAGTTTTACCCCTTTTTTAGTATATATTTTTTTCTTTTTTTTTCTTGCCACTTTATTTTAAAATTATATATTAAGATCTTTCTCAAAGTTGAATAGTTTTCAGCTTGAGAATAGGTTGCTTTTTTGTAACTATTGTTTTAGAAATTTATCTATTAAAGCTTTTTTGTTTTTGCTTTAAATGATTTTAAAATAGAATATGAGGAGTGCTCTATGTATAATAAGAAAATTGTTGTGGCTATTGGAGGTAATTCCCTTACACCAACAGATGATAACAACTGGATATCATCTCAATTCAAAAATGCTCGTACTACTGTTGATTCAATTATACCTTTGATTAAAGATAACTATAAAATGGTTATAACTCACGGTAACGGCCCTCAGGTTGGTGTTGCTCTTAGAAGGGTAGATGAAACAAAATCTTTTTTACCTGAGGTACCTTTAGGGGTTTTGGTTGCTGATACTCAAGGTAGTTTAGGATATATGATTGAACAGAGTCTAGTGAATTCACTAAGGAAAGAAAATATTGATATTGATGTTGCAACTTTGGTAACTCAAGTTGTAGTTGATAAGAATGATCCTAAGCTAAAAGACCCTACTAAATTTGTTGGCAGTTTTTATACGGAAGAGGAAGCTAAAAAGCTTGAAGAGGAGTATGGTTGGATTATAAAAAAAGATGCTAACAGAGGATGGAGAAGAGTAGTGGGTTCTCCTAAGCCTGTGAATGTTCAAAACTTTAAGATTATTGAAAAGCTTCTAAATAGTGATAATATTGTAATTGCTACCGGTGGCGGTGGGGTTCCTTGTTTCCTTGACGAAAATGGAAATTTAGAGGGTGTTGATGCTGTTATTGATAAAGATTTTGCTTCTGCTAAGGTTGCAAATCAGATTGGTGCAGATGAGCTTTATATATTAACGGCTGTTGATAAAGTTGCCATCAATTTTGGGAAACCAAATCAAGAAGATCTTTTAAATGTAACTGTTTCAGAGCTTCAAAAATATCTGGATGAAGGTCAGTTTCCGGCAGGAAGCATGGGTCCTAAAGTAGAAGCTGCTATTGAATTCTTAAACAATGGGGGTAAGAGGGTTATTATTACTGCTATTGATAAGCTTGTAGACGCTATTGAAGGTAAGAATGGAACAAGTATAACAGTTTAAGCTTAAACTCTGTTTAAAGGGTGTTTAATCTTTTAATAAGAGTTAATTACCCTATTGTAAGTTCCGCTTTTAAAAGATTCATAAGATTTCATTGAAGTAGTGCTAGAGATAGGTTTTAACCTGTCTCTAGCTTTTTCTAAAACAAACTAATTTCTATACAGATATTTCTCCTAAATAATCTACAAATTTTTTTAATATTTTTGCTGTTAAACCCCAAATTATCTCCTCATTTTTCCAAAGATATACATTGTGGGTTTTTCTTGCCCATGGTTTATGGTATCTTTCAGGTAACCCTAGCTGTTTTGCAGGAAAAGTTGGCTCTTCTCTGTTCTCATCGGCAAATGGTGTACTCATTGTAGCTACCTTATACACCTCGGGTTTATTTTCTATAAAATATTTTAGTGGGACTAGAAATATTTTTGATACTTCACTTGAATTTATCTTTATATTTTGATAACCTGAGATTGTTATTTTCCCGAACCATGTTTCAACATAAACTCTTGCCATTGGGTTTATAATTTTCTCAAACTCTCTAATTAGAGTAATATCTTTAGACTCTATTCCAAGCTCTTCAAACAACTCTCTTATTACTGTTTCTTTACTATTTTCCCCAATGTCTATTCCTCCACCGGGGAAGCAAACCTCTCCACCTTGTCTAATATTTTCAGCTCGTTTCTCAAACAGTATATTTATCTCTCCATCAATATCAATCAAGGGTATAAGAACTGCTGACTTGTAATATTCCTCCATATCAATAAAAAGATCATTATTGGGAAGTTTGTTAATTAAATCTTCAATATCCATTTTTACCTCAATCCTTTAATAGAGAGTAGTTTTTAGTTTTTTAGAATAACATTAAAGAAATATTTTAAATAGCTGTATGCTGAATAGTTATAGTTTAGATAGTAAATAAAAAGGAAAGCTAAAACAATGGCAGACCCTAAGTTTATTAAAACAACTTTTCTTAAACTTGTTTTATATATTACTACCATTACCTGTATAATTCTAATCCATTGAAGTACGGCTAGAATCATAAAGGTAATTATTATCATTATAATTGTTACAGGAGTTATAATTCTAATAAAAAGAGCTGAAAAAGGTAAGAAAATAAGATATACAGCACCACTCCAACTAATTAAGATAAACAGATTACTAATAGAGTATTTTGCTTTAAATATATATCCTGAAAACTTAATATATATTGAAACTAAGAAGATAAGTATAAAATATGCTACTACCCCTACAATCACAAAGAGATAAGGTCGCCATATGAGTTCAATAACAAACTCTTTTATTACATTATTTCTAAATATTAGAGTCAATAAGTAATCAAATTTACTTGAAAATCTGTATGTAAAAAACATAGAGGACAAGGTTGATGATATACCTATGGCAGAAAATAGTGCTATTACAAATGATTGCCAATCTTGTGTTATTCTTCTGTCTCTTATATCTATATAGAAAGCAGAGCTGTTTTTAAAGGTTCTTATAATATTATTTTTTAGATAATGTTCTCTCTTTATCAAAAATAGTAAGGTAAGTGTTACTGTTATACCAAGAATAAAGAAGAAGTTTGTTTTTTTATGTTTATACTCACCTTGGTTTAGTGTTGGTGCTTTTCTGTTTTTAAACATTGATTCTGCAGCAATATAGGAGATTCTATTTTTCTCCTTAAAATCAACTAAACCATCGTTTATTCCATAAATATTACCCGTATTATATTTAATAAGAAGAGGTACATCACTAATTCTATCCGTAAAAGAGTCTACAATAAAACCATTTATACTCTCCTCTTTTTTTATCATCTTTATATTGTTTATTATATGTTTGGCTTGTGCCGGCTCACTGTGAGGATCTAAAAAACCTTTTTCGTTTCCGGGTTTTATCTCCTTTCCAATATTGTTAACCAAAATAATATTATCTTTAGCTATATTTGATATCTTTTTTATTGTTTCATCTGTACCTAAATCCGGAAGTTTTATTATTGTTAGATCCGTAACTCTATAGTACTCAATTAGTGGTGTTAATTTTGTTTCTATATAGGTAAAAATATTTGGAGTAAGTGATTTTGCTAAATCTTTTAGATCCATAATAAAATCCAAAGATTTAAGTGAGAATGTGTTGTACTGCTTTCCCAATCCCCAAGCAAAAATTGATGGGTGATGTTTATCTCTATTTATCATCTCTGAAAGATTTGATAGGGCAAGCTCTTTCAATAGCTTATTTTCACTAAAATCTGAAGGCATACCAATTATTGGAATTCCCTGTAAAATAAATATACCATACTTATCACAGAGATCCAGATAGTAGGGGTGAGGAGGAACATAGTTTGAATGGATTATATTACTTCCCATATTTTTAATTTTTTCTACCTCATATCTAACAGTTTCATATGTTAGTGAGTTCCCCATATCCAATCTTTCATTATGCCTGCTAACACCTTGGAGAAATAGTTGTTTCCCGTTTAGAAATAGTTTTCCCCCACTCGTAACCAGAGATTTTAATCCAAAATTATATTGATAGATTGAAGTTGTATCTCTCTTCCCCTTTTCAATTGTACCCGTATAAATTTTTACCGTGTACAAGTAAGGGTTATCGGGAGACCAAAGATTTGGCTTTTTAAGGGTAATTTTGAATTTTATATTTTTTTCTCCGTGTCTCAAAAGCTCAAACAGTGATTCTCCGGATTTATAAACACTCTTGTCAAATTTATCAACTATTTCAACAAATGAAAATATATCTGTTTTATACTCACTACTATCCAGTTCAGATATGTTTATATAGTTATAATCTTTTATGGAAGCGGTAATTTCAATTTTAGCTTTTTTGTATGAATCTGTGAATTTATAGTTAATATCTGAATCTGATACCGAAACTATACCTGTTTCAACCAGATACACCTCTCTGTATATACCGCCATAGTTTTTAAACCCGTTTACATTCATTAAAAGAGGTATAGTGCTTTTAGCAGTTAGTTGATTGTTAACCTCTATTAAAATTTCATTAGATCCGTTATTGTTTAAAATATTTCTGTTAAGATCTATCTCAAAACTTGTAAATCCTGAGTTATGACTTTCTACAAAGTTATTGTTTATCTTTATATTTGCACTATTATTTATTCCGTAAAAAAGTAGCTTATAATGTTTGTTTTTGTTTAGGTTTGGAAGGGAAAAAGAGGATCTGTAGTAAACGGTTTCGTTTTTGTTCCCATTATCAAAGCTAGAAGGTATGTGAACAGGCATCCACTTCCCTTTTTCTCCAATCTTTATTTCCCATTTTTTGTTCAATAGATATTTTTTTTGATATTGGTTTTCTGGATACAATCCAAACTTTTTATATCCTTCTATATTTTCGGGATTAGAGTAGATATTTATGCTACTGAATAGTAAAGAGAATGTTACCAGAATAAATATAATATTTTTTAACATAGAGTATCCTAAAAAAGAGATCAAATCAACCAAGTATTAGATCTTTTATATTTCTTATTTTTTAACAGTTAAAGTTCAATAGATAATGTATCTTTGTTGAAAATTATAACTATTAATGTTACAACCTATAAATATATATCTTGTTGGGGGTAAAATCAAAATTTAAGAGTGTGAATTTAGAAGATAATTTTTTTGTAGTTTATATAAACTGTTTATCTGGTTGGCTAAAGTTTCCATACATCTAAAATTTATCATTTTGTTAAATATAATCTACTTTTAAAAGATCATAAATATTTAGTTTGTTTCTATCCCTTTAATAATTGAATAAAATTATTGAAACCTATGTTTTCAAATATCCGGTTACACTCTATAGAAGGGATCTTTTTCATTACTATAGAGTTAACTATATCTCTTGAAAAAGGTATCTTTAAACCAATGGTAATGTTAAGTTTCTCACAATAGTTTTCTATCTCTCTTGACATTTTTGGAGATATATCAAATTTATTTATAACAACAATTGTTTTCAGTTTAAACTTTTGTGTTAATTGGTAAACCCTTTTAAGATCGTGGAGTCCCGATAGTGATGGCTCAACAACAATTACTACCTTTGACGCACCGGTGATTGATGATATAACATTACAGGCAACACCGGGAGATCCATCTATAATAATATTTTTAAATCCTTTTTTTTCTGCAATATTCATTGCTTCTCTTCTAACCTTTGCAACAAGCTTTCCCGAAGCTTCCTCTCCAGGAATTAATCTTGCGTGAACCATATCCCCATAATCTGTTTGGGAATGGTAAATTGATCCGGTTTTTGCCTCTTTCATCTCAATTGCACAAACGGGACATAGGTATTCACATACCCCACAACCTTCACATCTATTGTGCTTAAATAGTATATCTTCTGTTATTGCTCCAAATTTACAGTGATTATAACATTTACCACACTTAATACATTTTGATTCATCAAGTGAAGCTTTTTTTAATCCCATAAACTCCTCTTTGCTCTTCTGTTTAGGGTTTAACATAATATGAAGATCAGGAGCATCAACATCACAATCTCCTATAACAAGATTTTTAAAAAATGGTATTATTGATGACACAATAGTAGTTTTTCCTGTTCCCCCTTTTCCGGAGATAACAACAATCTCGTTTCTAATCATTATCAATCTCCTCATTCTGAATCTTTTCAACAACATTTTTTAGAAGAGTTTTAAATAGATCTCTGTATCTGGGTAGCTTTTCACTAAAGATAGCTCCTATAGCATAGGATTGTGCAATATCTTTTGAGTATGGTATCTCTGTTAAGATCTCTATATCTGATTTGTTACAATACTCATAGATTTCATTGTTTCCCAATCCGCTCTTATTTACAACAACACCAAAGGGTATCTTCATACTTTGTAACATCTCTACCACCATCTTCATATCACTTACTCCAAAAGGGGTAGGTTCTGTAACAATAATAGCATAATCACTATCTTCTAAAGCTGCAAAGGTTGCACAAGATGTTCCGGGAGGGGCATCAAATATGGACAACTCCTCTTTATCAACCATTTTATTTTCACTATCTATTATTGGAACTCCCGAAAGTTCTCCAAGATTTAATTTACCATAGTGGATATTTCTATTTTTATGGGAACAGCTGTGTATTTTACCAATAGATCTTTTTTCATAATCTATTGCATTGAATGAACAAACAAGTTTACACCCTCCACAATCATGACAACTTTCTTCAAAAACTAAAACTCCCCTTTTTGTTGTTAAGAGTGCATTATAGTTACAAAAATCGCTACACTTTCCACATAGAGTACATTTCTCTTTATCTATTTTTGGATATGATTTTTCTACCTCAATAGATCTACTGTTACTTAGATTAAAGAATAGATGAGCGTTAGGCTCCTCTACATCTGTATCAAAGAGAGAACTGTTTTCACTGTTATAAAATAGATTCGTAGAAACAGTTGTTTTTCCTGTTCCTCCTTTTCCACTTAATACAGTTATTTTCATAAATAGAATCTCCTAAAATGGTTGAATATAGGTTTATTGCTATACTTTTCTCAGCCCACCTTTTCTATTTGTAACTTTTTCTAAGATTCCAGCCTTAAAATTATTTATAGCATCTTCCACACTTTTTGAATCACCAAAATCGTAAGCTTCTATCTCCATAGCTTCAAGAGCTGTTAAACCCTTAGGACCTATATGTGGAGCCAAAACTAGATCTACTCCATTTTCAGAAAGTTGTTTTACAGCATTTCTACCTGCTCCCGAAGCTTCATCTTTTGCTCTATTTTTTACTACTGTAAACTTTTCAGTTTCACTATTGTATATTAGGAAATTTTCACATCTTCCAAATCTTTCATCAAGGTTGGAATCTAAACTTTCTCCTGTGGTACATATTGCTATATTCATAACTGCCTCTCCTTTAAAATATTAGACAAAAGCACAACTTTCAAATGGTTTTTCTATTTGTTGTAATAATGCTATCTTATTTATAATATGAGAGATCCCTGTTAAAAGCAAGGATCTCTCTTTTATTTAATTAGTGTGAACATTCATGATCTTCATGGTTATGAGAACAAGCAGATCCTTTTGATTCAAGATCACCTTTTAGATATTCATTTAGATTATCTTTGAGAGCTCCTGTTGCTCCTAAGATAACCTCAATATTTTGATCTTTGAAGAGAGCAATAGCTCTCGCACCCATTCCGCCTGTAATGATTACGTTAGCACCTTTTTCTCCAAGAAACTTTGGTAAAACTCCAGGTTCGTGAGGTGGTGCTGTTAAATAATCTATTGCTTGCACATTTCCTTCTGAAACAGTGTAAAAAGCAAACTCTTTACAGTGTCCAAAATGCTCCTCAACATTAGCTCTGTCATTTGTAGGTAGTGCAATTTTAATACTCTCTTTTTCCATCTCATTCTCCATATTTTTAGTTTCAACTTTATCAAGAACTTTGTTAACAATATTGTGTAGTTGTTCTGCAGCTTTCTCTCCGTTATTGAAGTATATGAAAGGTTTTCCTGTATCTCCGGATTTAACAATCTCGGGAGTCAAAGGTATTTTACCTAGTAGTTCTATACTACTGTTTCTGTATGTACTAACCTTTTCATTATCAAAAATATCTATCTTCTCTCCACAGTGAGGGCAAGAGAAACCACTCATATTTTCTACTATTCCTAAAACAGGCATCTTTAGCATTTCTGCGAATTTGACAGATCTTCCTGAATCTAAAAGTGCAACATCTTGAGGTGTTGTAACAATAATAGCTCCATCAATATTTCCAAGATTTTGTGCAATAGTTAAACCCTCATCACCGGTTCCCGGAGGAAGATCAACCACCATAAAATCCAACTCACCCCAGTTTACATTAGCAATTAGTTGCTTAATAATTTTTGTTTTTGCAGGACCTCTCCATACTATAGGATCTCCTGATTTTTCTAAAAACATTCCAAGAGATACAACTTTTAGGTTTGTTTGTACCTCTATAGGTTCTAAGTTTTCAGCTTTTTTCCCTTCAACACCACACATTAATGCTATGTTAGGACCATGAACATCAGCATCTAAAATACCAACCCTGTATCCGTTTAGTGCTAATCCGTAAGCAATATTTGTGGATATGGTAGATTTTCCTACTCCGCCTTTTCCACTCATTACTACAATCTTGTGTGCAATCTTCTCATTTGTTCTAGCGATTGCTTCATTTTCCTTAATCATCTCTTGATTCAACTGATTCACCTCATAGTATATAAGATTACTTTATCTATTCTTTCGCATTTTTGCAACTTTAATTTCTATCTTCGTACACATCTTCCTCTTCTATAACACCCTGGCATTGTATATCTCATTTTATCAATCTTTCCCTCTTTGAGTTTTGAGAGAATCTCACAAATAGAACCTCTGGCAAAGGGGTAAACCTCTATTCCTGCCCTTTCAATTCTTTCTAAAACTTGAATTGATATAGCTCCACATAATAGTATCTCTACTCCAGAGTTTTTTATAGCTAAAATTTTTTCATCTATCTGTTTGGGTAGTTCTTTTTCCTTCGGAAGCTGATCTTCTGAGTTTGTATCGATAATTAATACTTTAAGTGATACATCAAAAACCGGGGCAATTCTATGATTGAATATGGATATAGCAACAATCTTCTTCATGTTTAATATATATTGCAACTAGAATGCCATAACTTTTACTTTTATTTAAATATTGTAATAAAAGCATTATAGTGTTTTCTTTTGAATGGCCGGGTTTTTATTTTTATTGCATATGTGCGAATAGGAAATCTCCATAGTTGCAATACTGCAACTATGGAGATTGTTTAAGAGAATAGTAATTTACTTTTTTATTAAATCAAAGCACTGAATAAAAATAGCTCTCCCAATCGGAGAGCTATTTCTATTATTCATAATCATTATTTTTAAATTCTCTTATTAGAGCCTGTGCTAAGCCTCCCCAAAGGAAAACCCCTCCAATAACCAAGAATAGTATAGCTTGTCCAGTCATTTTATTATCCCTCCTCTTTTTCTCCTTTATAATCAGATCCTTGTGTAGCGAAACCTTCTATAGCACCCTTTCTCCAAGGAAGTCTGTCTGTGATAAATGATAGTACCAATACCGCTACTATTGTTCCAACACCATATATAAGCAGAGCATTGGTAGGGTAATCTCCATAATTTACTTTAAATTCATCTATAATTGATAGAACCAAGATTCCTCCAAGAACCAAAGGAGCTATAAATTTGATGACTAGATTCCACCACTTTCCAACCTTTACAATTGAAATGGCATTATTATGTTTTCTTATCATATCAGCTCTAATAATCCAACCAATAGTTATAGCTTCAAGCATACCTGTACCAATAACTATATATGAATTTAAGAAGTGATCTACTATATCAAGTATGTAAAGACCTGCTCCCGTTACATAAAGCAGACTTATTGAAAGACATACTATTGAAGTAATAGTTACAATCTTTTTTCTACTCTTACCGGTCTTATCAATCACTGATGAAGAGAAAGCCTCAAGTAGAGATACACTTGATGTTAATCCAGCTGTAATAATTGCCAAGAAAAATATAACACCTAGAACTTTTCCTATACCTCCCATAGTTAAAAATACTTTAGGGAATACAACAAAAGCTAAACCAACGCCGCCACCTGCAACCTCAGTTACATCAACTCCTTGTGATGTAGCCATAAAACCAAGGATTCCAAAAATACCTATAGCTGCAAAAAATTCAAAACCACAGTTTGCAAACGCTGTAATCATTGCCGAGTTGTTTAAATCTGTTTTCTTGGGAAGATAACTGGCATAGGTAATTATGGCTGCAAGTGCCAGTGATAATGAGAAGAATACCTGTCCAAAAGCATCTCTCCAAACTGAAATATCAGCTAATCTTTCCCACTTTGGAGTAAATAGTACATTAAGACCTTTGGTAGCTCCCGGAAGTGTAACCCCTTTTACCACAACAACTGCCATAAGTATTAGTAGTGTAGGTATTAGAACTTTGTTCAACTTTTCAATACCTCCAGAAACACCTTTATAGGTAACAAACCAATTTATTAGCCAAACTACTATTACTGTAACCATTATATCAAATTGAAATCCACCGAGTGTAAAAGCTCCTTCTGAGATATTAAGAAAATCTTTAAAGAAGAACTCTTTTGTATTTTCTCCCCATGAGAAATCAAATGCATATACAAAATAGTTGACTGCCCACCCTAAAATTACACTGTAAAATGTCATTATTACGAAGGCTGCAAAAGTTGGTATCCATCCTATCCACTCAAGACCTTTGTGAGCTCTTGCAAATGACATAGGGGTGGAACCTCTGAATTTGTGTCCAAATCCATATTCCAGTATAAGAACGGGAATTCCTGCTACGAGAATAGCTGTAAAATACGGTATTAGAAAGGCTCCTCCTCCATTTTTGTACAACATATACGGATAACGCCATATGTTTCCTAAACCGACAGCTGAACCAATTACAGCTAGTAAGAAGCCCATTTTTGAGCCCCATTGACCTCTTTTCTGTTTTGCCATAAACTCTCCTCCTATATGCTAAGATAATTACAAACCGGTACGAGTCTATTTCGTTGTAAAAATGTATGAACCTTATTATATTATAATGCCGTTATGGACTGATTGCAAATTTTTTACAATAAAGAAGCTTTAAAATTTCTTTTTTAGTAAAAATAAAGAAATATTTAATTTTATTACTATTTAATCTTTTAAGATTTTTTTTAAACTGTTTTTAGCTTCCAGTTACCTCTTTTAAACCATACCCACATACCAATACCTTCCATAACAATTGATAGAGATATTGCCACCCAAACAGAGTTGATTCCAAATCCAAGTATATATGAAGCTATATAGGCGTAAGGAATTTTTCCTATCCAGTTTGATATAAATGAGATTATCATAGGCGGTTTTGTATCTCCTGCTCCGTTAAATGCGGCGGTATATATGGTCATTGGCACTTCAAAAAATAGGGAGAGTATAACAATTTTTAAATAGTTAGCTCCCATGGTTATAATTTCGATATCATTGGAGAATATCATAATAGCGTAATCACTTAAAGGAACTCCTATAATGGTAACAACTACCACAATGTATGCACCAAATTTTATTCCTGATCTTACTATATTGTAAACTTCTTCATAGTTTAATTCTCCAAGTTTTTGACCAACCATGGTTGATATTGCTACTTTTAATCCATCCATAACAACAAAGTATATTGATATCCATTGAACACCAAAGCTAAATGCTGCAACAGCCTTTGTTCCATGATAGGTAATAATTCTTTGAAGCATTATAGCTGAGAGGGGTCTTGAAAAACTGCTGAGTCCACTCCACTTTCCAATACTCAATATCCTTTTTATTATAGTTGTTTCCGGTATAAAGAAGTTGATAAATCTCGGGCTTAAAATCTTAAATTTTAATAGATAAACTACACCCACTATAAAAGCTGTAATTTCAGATATAACTGTTGCAAGAGCGGCACCAAAAATCCCCATTTTAGGTATAAATCCAAAGCCAAAGATAAATATTGGATCCAAAACTAGGTTTAATATGCTCATTCCCATAAATATATACATGGGAGTTTTTGTATCTCCCGAAGATTGAAAAATAGAAGCTAAAGCCATACCTGAAAAGAGGAAGGTAAATCCTCCTATAAGGGTTTTGAAATATATTATTCCAATCCTTGTTACATTTTCTGTTGCACCATAAAAGTTTACAATCTCTTCTGAAAATATAAATGATAAAATTGATATAATAAATCCAAGTATTAGAGATAGAAATATTGATTGTTCAGCTCCCTTTCTTGCTCTTACAAAATCTTTTTCTCCAACTCTTCTGGATACAAATGCAATAGTTCCTCCTGTTACTATTGCTGTTAATGAGATAATCAACCATATAAAACTACCCGAAAGGCTTGATCCTGCTGCTTCATCAATACCAAGCTTAGCTATAAATAATCTATCTACAAATTGTAGAACTAAGGAGGTTATTTGTCCCAATATTACAGGAGTAGCTAAATTTAATATCTTTCTTATCAAGCTTATCCTCTACAATTACCAAAAATTAAAATGGTTCTCAAAATTTTTATCTTACAACTATAGGATTACTAACTTTAAGTGTGAAATCCTTTCGTTAAATATAAAATTTAAAAATATAATTGTCTAAATAAATCATGGAGTTACTCTTGTATTTAATCTAAAACTATTTTACTCTTTCTGTTATATAGTTTTTATGTTACAACAATTTTAATCATAGGGAAAAATTAGTTCTCCTCTATCTTTAACTTTCTACAAAAGGGGAAGTGTTATGAGCAGAATAAATATCTCTTATCATAGAATGGAAATTGGAGAGCTTGTTATAGGTTCTTTTCAAGAGAAGCTTTGTATTTTGGATTTCCGTTATAGGAAGATGAGAGACAGTGTTGATAAAAGAGTTAAAAGGGGGCTTGATTCTATTTTTTTAGAGAAAGAGGATAGAGTTATACAAATTACAAAAGAGCAGGTTAAAGAGTATCTGAGAGGTGAGAGAAAATATTTTGATATTCCTATTTTGATGGTTGGAACCGATTTTCAAAGAACCGTTTGGAAAGAACTTATGAAAATACCTTACGGAGAAACATGCTCTTACCTTGACTTAGCTAAAAGAATCAATAACCCAAAAGCTGTTAGGGCAGTTGCCTCTGCTAACGGATCAAATGCTATAGCTTTAATAATTCCTTGCCACAGGGTTATTCAATCAGATGGAACTTTAGGTGGTTATGGGGGAGGGCTTACAGTAAAAAAAAGATTATTGGAGATAGAATCTGGTGGTGGTTTATTTGATTCTTCATTATAACTGTTTATCAAGTATAAGATAGAGTATTATTTTTATATCTAACTCAGGTTATTATTAAAAGATTAAAAAGATGCTATTTTTGATTAATAAAAAAAAGTCCCTACTATAAAAGTGGGGACTTAAAAGAATTAGAACTATATGAAAAATATTAGTCTCTTCCTCTAGCCTCGTTAACCCTAAGTGGTCTACCCTTGAACTCATTACCGTTCATCTCTTTGATAGCAACTTCTGCTTCATCATTTTCAGGCATGTTAACAAAACCAAAACCTTTAGATCTTCCGGTTTCTCTATCCTTAATAATTCTTGCCGAAGCAACCTCGCCGTGAGCTTCAAAGATTTCTCTTAATTCCTCTTCTGTAAGAGAATAAGGGATGTTTCCAACATAGATGTCCATAATTTCCTCGCAATAAATAACCACCACCAAACAAATTAAGATAAATATTCCTGTGGTGATAGAGGAATATTTACCACAACGCGATAATATTTTCTACGACTCAACATGAAGTCAATTCAAGCTGAAAATTATCACATTTCAATCAATAGAAGTAAGTTATTTAGGTAAAGTTGATAAAGCAAGGAAAATATAACTTTATTTTTAGCCTATTAATAAACATTTTAAGCTTTGGATAGAGTATATTTGTTATCCTATTTTGAGGGAAGTAATAATAGTTTATTATTGAATATTTTTCATTATTATATGATTTATGATTTAAAGTTTCTATATGAGTAAACTACCCTGCTTTATACCCTTCTCTTTCATAGAGCTATACAGTTTCTCAAAAAAATCCCCATGCTTAACTTTCCAAAATGGGGCTATAAGTTGATCTATGTGGGCTGATCCTATAACTCTATGTATAGATATATCTTCTGAAATATAACCTAAATAGTTACCTAAAATATCAATGTATGAATTAAGGTCTAAAACCTCTATTTCGCCTTTTTGATACACTTTTTCAAGCTTACTGCCCTTTACAATCTGTAGATGAGATATCTTTATATAATCCGGCCTTATTCTTGATACTTCTCTGGCTGTTGAGTAGAAATCATCCTCATTCTCCTCCGGTAAACCTATTATTAGGTGGAGTCCTACTTTAAAATTTGTCATCTTCCTTATAAGATTATAAGCTTTGTAGAAGGTTGTAAGATCATGACCTCTGTCAATATTTTTTAAAGTGTTTTCATTAAACGTTTGTATTCCAAGCTCTATCCATACAGGCTTTCTATTTGAAGAAAGGGTAATAGCTTTTAGTATCTCTTTATCAATATAGTCGGGTCTTGTGGAAATATTTAATATCTTAATCTTATCAAATGATGTTGCATCTTCGTAACCTCTTTTAAGAACCTCTATATCTCCATAAGTTGAAGTGTTATCTTGGAAATAGCCTATAAAGTTTTTTGTTTTATACTTTTTACTAAGATAGGGTATACCGGAACTTATCTGCTCTTTTATTGGTGTGATAACTCTATTTGTATGAGGTATAAATGATGATGCGTTACAGAAACTACAGGGAGGATAGTTTGGGCATGGAGTGTTAAAGGTCAGCCCAATCTTACCCATTTTACCAAAGTTATAATTTTTTTCTATAAATTGTTTAAAATCATAGTATAGTTTTTCTACTTTTCTTTCCATATATAATCAATACCTAAACTTAACCTATCTTTGTTTCCATTTATCTCGTTGTTACCAGATCCTATAACTCCTGAAGATGAAGCTTGATTATAGTAACCCAAAGATATTTTAAAACCCCAATAGTTGTATACAATCTTTCCATACCCAATATATCCACTACCACTTAGAGATGTTAATGAGTTTGATTTGCCCTCATAAGATCCACTATTATAGAAGAGGTGTTTCCCTCTTGTTGAGTAGAAGTTTACCAATCCAAATTTTATATCAAAATATTTTCCAAGCCTATTTTTGATATATGAATTAAAAATGATACCTTCACTTAATTTTTCCTCACTTTTTGAGTATTGAAAAGATGAACCTACAGAGGTTTTTCTTTCGCTATAAGATAGTGTCAGTTTTGTGTTATAGTTGAAAAATATTTCTCTCTTTTTGTATATTTTTTCTAAAGCTGTTATTTTAAATTTTACTTTTCCAAATTTTCTTTCAAGTGATTGTTTAAAACTCTGTTTGTTTTCATTACTGTTTATATGTGCTGTATAGGAAAACCAAGATCTCCATTTTGACTTTATAGTTGAGATCATTCCTCCAAAAAGGAGTTCATTTTTACCCTCTAGATTTATGATATCATTGGAAAAGGGTGTTGCTTTTTTTATATTTGAATATTGAATAAACAGATCTGTTACAATACTACTTTTATGGTTTAAGTTTACTTTACCCAAAAACTTATCCCCTTTTAAAAGAGCTGTAAAGCTACCTTCAAGATTTTTTAGCATACTATTTTTATAGGATAACAGATATGAGTAATCGTTAAATATTTTATCTTCACTTTTGTAAAATTTTCTATTATAGTTATCACCAATAAAACCTAATGATACCCTATGTTTTCTATTGTATATTGAAACTGTGGAGGCAACTCTTCTATTTTTTGAGTTGAAATTTTTCTTAATACTATTTTCAGTTTCATAGATACCATCAATCTTAACACTTTTTATAGTTCCATTTTCTAAAGTTGATGAAAATTGGGTTTCAAAAACACCTGCTTCAAAAGAGATATAGGGAAGATCAGATTTTATTACCACCCCTTTCATATCGTAAAACTCTTGGGTCGATAGATCTTTTTTCAGCTCAAAAATATTGGAAGAGTACTCAAAAGGGTTGTTATACAGAGAAGCTTCGTTTACTACTCCGTTTCTATCCTTTAGAACAAAGTTACCAAATCCTATAGAAAAGAGATCTGCATTGTAGTTAATATTATATTTATAGTTACTCTGAAGCTCGTAGCTATCCTTTTCTCCTAAAGCTCCAATATCTATTTTTTCATTTTTAAGTAATATTGAGTATCTGTTTTTATATCTATTGCCGTAAAATTTTCTTTTTTTCTCTCCTGCTACTTTGTATAAAGGTCTCTTTACCAGAGATCTAAATCTTAACAGTTTGTTGCTATTACTATCTTTAAAACAATCTTTAATGGTTTCATACTCTTGATACGAGACTATGTTTAATCTTACAAGATCCTCTACAACAAGTTTACCTTTACTCTTCCTGTAATCTAAAATATCTTCTATATCCGATTTTGAGATATATGGAATAGTTAAAAGCTGAAGTTCACTACCTCTGTTTATATCAATGGGGTCAAGTTCAATAATTTGAATAATCTCATCAATCTCATTATTATCCTCAATCTCTATGGAAAACAGTGAGCTAAAGAGTGCTAAAAAGATTAGGAGTTTATAAGCCATAAGAGATACCTATCATTTGTGAATAGCCCAGGTAGCTGTGATAAGATCCTGAGTATGAGAAACTTAGGTTGTTGTATGAAACTCTGAGTCCTGAATAGATAGAGTAGAGTTCCGGAGCGATACCTAAGCTAATTGAAAACTTTTTAAATGGTGAGTAGTTTATACCTGTTTTATAGATAAGATCTGTATCTTCATCTTTTTCAATCTCAATAACTCCAAAAATATTATTACTTATATCAAATAGGGCTGCAAATGTATAGATTGGTGAGAGATTATTCTCAAAACTTAAAACTCTGTCCAAATTCAGCTCTAGAGAGTAGTTTTTACTATTGTAGATTGATCCTATGCTAAATCCGTAGTAAAAACTTTGATCATTTTCTACCTTGTTTGAAAGGATCTCTATTTTGGGTAAAATCACTAAACTGTTTATACTCAAGGGAGTTGTAACTCCTAAAGATGTTTCATTGTACTCATCCAATCCAAAATATTCAAACTCAACTCTATATTTAAGATTTTTTATTGAGCTTTGCATATTAAGTTTTGTTCTAGAGAGTTCTACAATTTCATAAGGGTATAAAATATCTATCTCTATAGAACTACTATTGATTTTATTGCTAATAAGAGATGATAAGAAAGAGCCCATTCCGTATGAAGTTGTATTATAACTTATTTTTTCAAACTTACCGTAAAGATTAGAAATAACTATTAGAAAAATTATATATCTCATATCTCTCCAAAGGTTTTATCTTTAAAATATTTTGTTCTCAAACTTTATGTCTAATTAATTATCTATATCCAAAATATTGGAATATTTTAATATAAACAATATTTTTTTAAAAAATTGTTACAATTCAAATAAGTTGTTATTTTTATTTCAATAGAATTGTAGAGGTGAATTTTATGAGAATACTATTACAGAGAGTAAAAAATGGTTCTGTTTCAATTGATGGAAAGATACATTCAAAAATTGATAAAGGGTTGCTTCTCTTGGTGGGGATTACCCACACTGATACAGAAGAGATAGCTGATTTTTTGATAAATAAATTTGTCAACCTTAGAATTTTTGAGGATGAAAATGGGAAAATGAATCTTTCCTGTAAAGATATTGGAGGGGAGATTTTACTCGTTTCTCAATTTACCCTTTATGGAGATACATCAAGAGGTAGGAGACCGGGATTTGAAAGATCTGCAAAACCTGATTTTGCAAACAATCTTTTTAACTATATTGTTAATGAAACCTCTAAAATAGCTCCAACAAAGAGTGGTGTATTTGGAGCTGACATGAAGGTCTCACTAATAAATGACGGTCCTGTTACATTTATGCTTGAAAAGGATTAGGTTTATGTTCAAAAATAGTTTAGTGGTAAATCTGCTTAAACACTACCTTATATTTCTATCTCTATTTTTTGTTTTAAGGGTTGTTTTCTTCTTTGTAAACTATGAAGAGATACCTACAAACCTTCTCCTTAAAAGCTTTTTGGTGGGTTTTCGTTTTGATAGCTCTGTTTCATCCTATATAACTTTTTTGTTTATAATTTTTTCTCTAGTTTTTGGAGGTTTTAAGCTAATTAAGATTAACATTAAACCTTTTTTGGCAGTCATACACAAAACTATCTCATTTTTTGTTATCTTCTTTTCATTTGCAGATATTGAGTATTTTCATAAGTTTGGAACCCATCTGGGATACAAAGATTTTGAGTATATTACCAGTATTGAGGTTTATAAAACCATTATTGCAGACCATAATCCTATTCTGTACGGTATAGCTATTTTCTCTATCTTCTATCTATTGCATCTTCTTTTTAAGTGGACAAAGATCTGGAGTATTTTTGAGGAGAGAGTGAGCATTAAGAGTGAACCTCTTATCATCACTCTGTTTATAGGTGTTATGATTATCTCTGCAAGATCCGGGATTGATCAGGGTACTCTTAACTGGGGAGTTGCATACTTTTCAGAGAATAATCTTGCCAACAATGGCTCTTTGAACCCTATTTTCTATATAGTAAAATCTTATGAATACTATATAAAAGAGAAGAAAAGAGGTATAAAGAGAGATATTACAGAAAGTGAGATTCGTGAGTTAAGAAAGATCTTTGTTTTACCTAATGATAGTTTATTGGAATCCTCTAATCCGCTATTGAGGATCACTAAAGGCAGAAGAGAGAGAAGGGATTATAATGTAGTTCTAATTCTTCTTGAAAGTTGGATGAATCATTACATTGGAGTTCTTGGTAATAGTCCGGGGGCAACTCCATACTTTGATAAACTTGCAGAAGATGGAGTTCTGTTTAAAAACTTCTACTCATCCGGATATAGATCAAACAGGGGGATATTTTCAACTTTCTCAGGTTTCCCTTCCCAAGGTGGAAAGCCTGTTATTAAAAGAATGGAGGCACAAAAACCTTTTCTTTCTCTCCCATCTATTTTGAAAAAGAGAGGGTACTCTACCCACTTTGCCTACGGAGGGGATCTTGAATTTGACAATATGAAAGGTTTCTTGAGGGTAAATGGTGTAGATAATTTTATTGGTATTTCAGATTTCTCATTATCGGATAGATTTGGAAAGTGGGGAGTTCCGGATAGTATTCTTTTTAACAGAGCTTTTGAAGATATTAAAACTATCAAAGAACCATTTTTCTATTCTATGTTTACTCTCAGTAATCACGAACCTTTTGATCTTCCGGATCAAAGATTTAAAAAGTTTGGCAAAGAGTATTCTGACTACAAATCGTTAAATTGTATTCTTTACAATGATTACTATCTGAACAGGTTTATTGAAGAGTTGAAAAGTATAGGTAAGTTTGAAAATACAATCTTTATCTTTGTTGCAGATCACGGTAGAAGGGTTGCGAAAAAAGATAAGTATGATAAGGTAAGGTTTAATGTCCCTTTTATGATCTACGCCCCTAATATTATAGATCATAAAGTAGTCTTAAAGTACGGATCTCAAAGTGATATTTTACCTACTGTAATGGGAGTTTTGGGAGGGGATTATAAGCATAGCTCACTTGGAAGAGATCTGTTTAATATTGAGGACAACGGTTTTGCCTATTCTATTGATGGCTCCAGTGAATCTTACATTGATAGCAGCTCTATAACAATCTTAAACAGAGGAGGGCAGTTCAAAACTATAGTGGATAGTTTGGGAACTTTTATTTATAGCGATTCTGTATCAAACAATAAAAACAAGCTTAAGCTAATAAAAGAGGTTTCCTCTGCTATTGTTTATAGATCCCTTTTTACGGAATAGGAGCATATAAAAAGAGGTAAAAGTAAAAAAAAACAAGCTTGACTTTAAGTTTATAAAAATGATATATTTTTTCTTGTAATATTCAAATCTAAATGGTCTATAGTTGATTATTTATTGTATTTTGAAGTTAGTGTGTAATCCTTAGGGTGAATTTTTTATTTGCCTTCATGGTTTCTTTTATTGCTTTTACTCTATATTATAGTAGATTGTAATATGTTGTTAAGGATTGCTGCTTATGTTACCGTGTAAGAGGAATTTTGAAAGTAATAAGATAAAAAATAAAAATAGATAGGTAGATTAGATGTCAAAAGAGGTTACTACAATAATTGCAACTGATTGTGGTTCTACCACAACAAAAGCTATCCTTATTGAAAAGGTTGGTGATGAATATAGACAACTTGTTAGAGGTGAGGCTCCAACTACAGTGGAAGCACCTTTTGAAGATGTTACAAGAGGTGTTTTAAATGCTGTAATGGAACTTGAGGAGCTTGCTACTCAATATTATGCAAGAGATGAGATGAAGGGGTCAAAATATTATAATAAACCTAGAAAGTTTATTGAGAATGAGCAAATATTGAGACCAAAGAGGGATAATAACGGTATTGAAGAGGGTTGTGATATATATATTTCAACATCATCTGCCGGTGGTGGATTGCAGATGATGGTGTTTGGAGTTGTAAAGGGTATGACGGCTGAATCTGCTGAAAGAGCGGCTTTGGGTGCCGGTGCTATCGTGATGGATACTCTTGCAATAAATGACGGTAGGCTTCCTCATGAAAAGATAGAAAGAATAAGGGCTTTAAGACCGGATATGATCCTTATTGCCGGAGAGACTGATAGTGCAAAACCAAAGCATGTTATATCAATGTCAGAGCTTGTAAAATCGGCGAGACCAACAGCAAGACTTGGTGCCGGATTCTCTCTCCCTGTTATATATGCAGGAAACAGTAGAGCCCAAGATCAGATTAGAGATATTTTAGAGGATAGTACAGCCCTAAATATTGTTCCAAACTTGAGACCTTCTTTAGAGGAGGAGAATTTAAGACCTGCATCCGATAAGATACATGATCTATTTATGGAGCATGTTATGCAACAGGCTCCGGGTTACGATAAACTTATGAAGTGGACAGATGCTCCAATTATGCCTACGCCGGGAGCTGTTGGACTAATTATTCAAAAGATTGGAAAAATTCAAAATAAAAATGTTGTTGGTGTTGATATTGGTGGTGCAACAACAGATGTTTTCTCTGTATTTAAGCTTAAAGATCAAAATGGAATGGAACAACAGAAGTTTAATAGAACTGTTAGTGCAAACCTTGGAATGTCCTACTCTGTTTCTAATGTTCTGTTAGAGTCAGGTGTTGATAATATTATGAGGTGGGTTCCTTTTGAGACAGATGAACATGAGCTTAGGAATAGAATTGGTAATAAGATGATAAGACCTACCACTATTCCTCAAAATAGAGAGGATCTTATTATTGAGCAAGCTATCTGTAGGGAGGCTTTGAGGCTCTCCTTCATTCAGCATAGAGCATTTGCCGTTGGTTTAAAAGGTGTTCAGCAACAGAAATCTATTGCTGATGCTTTTGATGATGCTTCTGCTGCTGATTCAATTGTAAAGATGAGAGAGCTGGATATTTTGGTAGGATCCGGTGGTGTACTTTCACACGCTCCTCTTCGTAGTCAGTCAGCTCATATGATGCTTGATGCTTTCCTCCCTGAAGGTATAACTGCTCTTGCTGTTGACTCTATATTCATGATGCCCCAGCTCGGTGTTCTTTCAGATGTTGACAGACCGGGTTGTGAGCAGGCAGCAATGGAGGTGTTTGATAAGGATTGTCTTATCCACTTAGCTCAAACAATTTGTCCTATAGGTGTTGTAAAAGAGGGTAAGAATGTTGTTAGAGTTAAGGCAGTTTTACCTGATGGAAATAAACTTGACAGATGGTTTACGGCAAATGAGGTTCAGAGATTTGATTTTGATTATGATACTGAAGTTATGTTTGAGATTGAACCTGCAAAAGGTTTTGATGTTGGAGGAGGAAAAGGTAAGAAGGTTAGTAAGAAACTTAGAGGTGGAGTTGTTGGTTTAATAATTGATACAAGAGGTCGTCCTTTTAAGTTTTCTAAAGATTTTAAAGACAGAATCAATATGTTAAATACTTGGGATATAAGTAAAAATTATGTTCCAAAATCTAAAAAAGATGGGGTATAAAGTTAACCCTCATTAATGATCTTTTCCCAAATATTTTTATATGGGTAAATTGAGTTGATTATTAAAGGAAAATAAGGAATAAATTATGGCTCATGCATATACACCTGGTTTAAAGGTTACAGAGTTTACAGATATAGAGAAGACTAGGAGATTACCTCTTTTGGGAGAGGTTTTGGTAAAAGAGAATGAAGATGTAAAATCTACGGATTTAGTTGCTAAAACAGAACTTCCCGGAAAGGTTTATCCTATGAATGTTGCGGGAGAGTTAGGTCTTAATAAAGCAGATGAACTTCCTCAATACATTTTAAAGAAGGTTGGAGATAAGGTAAAAATAGGGGAGCTTGTTGCAGAGAAAAAATCTTTTTTTGGTTTGTTTAAATCTGAATATAGATCTCCTGTAAACGGTACTTTAGATCAAATATCTAAACTTTCAGGTCAAGTTGTTTTTTCTGAAGATCCTATCCCTGTTGAGATAAATGCTTACGTTGATGGTAAGATTAAAAATGTTATCCCTAATGAGGGTGTTTGCGTAGAGACCAAAGGTGTTCATATTCAAGGTATCTTAGGATTGGGAGGTGAAACATTTGGAGAGATTCTTACTATTGTTCCTTCTCCTGACACTGTTGTTGATGAGGATATGATCAAGCCGGAGTATAAGGGTAAGGTTATTGTTGGAGGGTCAAAGATCACATCAAATGCTCTAATGAAGTGTAAAGAGATTGGAGTTAATGGTGTTGTTGTTGGTGGCTTTGACTATCAAGATATTAGAGATATCTTGGGTAGAGATTTAGGAGTTGCCATTACCGGTCATGAAAAGATTGGTTTAACCCTTGTTCTTACTGAAGGTTTTGGTGAAATAAAGATGGCGGAAAGAACATTCAATCTTCTAAAAAGATATAATGGTAGTGAAGTTTCCATGAATGGAGCCACCCAAATTCGTGCTGGTGTTCAGAGACCGGAAATTATTATTGTTCATAACAATAAAGATGTTGATAAGCTCTCAAAGGATTACTCTAAAACAGGTATTCAAATAGGTGATTCTATAAGAGTTATTAGATCTCCTTATTTTGGAAAACTTGGTGTTGTTAAGGAGCTTCCGGCAAAACTTTATCAAGTTGAATCAGGAGCATGGGTTAGAGTTATGGTTGTAACCATAGATGGTGAGGATCTGATTATTCCAAGGGCTAATATTGAGGTTCTTGAGAAGTAAAATAAAAAATCTTATTTAGGGTAAAAAGATGAAAATCTTGTCTATACTACTTTTAATCTCTTTTACTTTGTTATTTTCTCAGCAAAGTTTATCTAAAAAGCTTATTGATAAACCTTCGGCCTCAATCCTCAATAAAGGAGAGGTTGAAGTTGAAGGTAGAATTTATACTGCAGGAGGTTTTTTGATTGGTATCAATGCCTCTGTTTTTGAAAATCTTGAAATAGGTATTTCCTATGGAGCATCTGAAGTTTTTTCAAATGTTGAGCCTGATTGGAATGGTCAGCCGGGTGTTAAACTTAAAATTTTAGCCTTTAAAGAGGATTACTATATGCCAAACATAGCTTTTGGTTTTGATAGTCAAGGTTATGGTAGGTGGATTACTGACACCGATAATGATAATGAGGAAAGGTATACATTTAAGGCTCCGGGATTTTTTGCCGTTGCTACAAAAAATTTCTATATAGCAGGAAATCTTGGTATGCTTGGTTTACATGGAGGTATAAATTACTCAATTATTGAAAAAAAGGATAAGGATGATAAGCTAAATGTTTTTGTGGGGCTCGATAAGGATATAGGTAAAAGCTTGCTTTTTAGAGCTGAGTATGATTTTGCTTTTAACGATAAGTTTGATGATCTTAGTGAAACTAAAGAGAGAGGTTACCTAAATGCAGGGTTAACTTGGATTGTTTCTCCGGAGTTTTCATTAGATCTTATTTTAAAAGATCTTTTAAGAAATAAGAGCTTAGCTTCAGAGTCTGAGAGAATAATTAGGTTTACGTATAAGAGAAAGTTTTAAAGCCGTTTAGTTAGCGGTAAAATATTGTTTAGGGTCTATTGAAAAGTGCAAAGCTTCAAAGTTGCTTAAAATAGATTTGGTAAGTTTATTTCACAATTAAAACTAGCATTTGGCATTTTGCTTCAAACAGATCTGTATAGATACTTAGTAATTTGTTCTCAATCTTTTTTATTAGATCCTTTTTACAATCATAAAGTTATTTATTGGTAACTTTATGATTTTTTCTTTTAATATGAGATTGTTAAGAGGTATGGTTGAATCAAAGCAGAGAAGAGAAAGATCTTAGCTACACAGATATTTGTGATATCATAAGCAGTAAAAGATTTGATAGTAGTAAGAGGAGAGAGAGCTTTTTCATTGAATGGGATGGAAGGTCTTCTGTTGATATTAAAGATCTTCTAAAATTGTACTACTCTTACGATTTTGATAAAATGGAAAATAGACAATCACTGGGTCTATATAGAGTTCAGATAAAAAAATATATGTTTTATAACAATATTTTAAAGAAAGCTCCTTTTATATATATATCTATTTTTCTCTTTCTTCTTTTATCTGTTTTTTTTATTAAATTAAATAATATTTATATTTGGTTAATAGTTGTTGTTAGTTATATTTTGATTATTAACCTTACTCCTATTGTTAGAAGAAGAGTGAAAAAGTTTAGGGAGATAAAAATTTTATAGAAGAGAAATTTTATTTGTTATTTTTTAATAAAAAGGTTTTGGAGAGATTATGAATAGAGTATTGTTGTTTCTTATTATGACTGTTTCAATCTTTGGTATGGAAAAATATGATAGAAAGTCAATATCAGTTACAAAAATGTCTGTATCTGATAAAGCTGCAGAAGTGGTTACTTTAGAGGAGGTTAGGAAGGGACAATATGAGTTAATGGAAAGATTAAGAACTCTAGGAAGATTTGATTTTAATCCAATTCCAAGTGGTATTAATGATCCTAAAAGACTTTTTGAGATAGTAAAAGAGTATACCGAAACAAAGATTGATGAGAGAGCAGAAAGGCAGTGGGATATTAAGAATGATTTTTATGGATCAAACTTTATTTCAGGTGAAAATGTTGATAAAATTATAAACGGTACTTATCTGTTTTTCCCTAAATTAACACTGTTTACAATGGTTTACGATAAGGATAAGAATGAGTATAGTTGTGCTCTTGAGATGAAGATGAAGGTCTATTCTGCCATAAACAAGGGAACTCCTGAAAATCCAAATTGGGAACCTAAGCTAATTAAAGAGATTGAGGCATTGGGAAGTAACTATAACCCTTTAACAGGCGGTTCAAAAAATAGAAAGGACGCTTCTTCTCTAGCCTATCTTACAATGCTTGAACTGATGGTTAAAGAGCTTAAGACTCTTGATCAGTTTAAAATAAAGGCTATCCTAACCAAGGCTGATGTTAATAATGATAAGCTAACATTTGATATGGGAATGAAAGTTGGAGGAATAAAAATAGATGATTCTTATCTGGTTGGATACAGAAAGAAAAAGGGTGGAAAAGATATATTTGTAGAGACCGGGTATATGAAGGTTAGAAAGGTAAACTCCGATGAATCTGAAGCTCAACTTTTAATTGTAACTAATCCCAAAGATAAAAATGAGAGTGAACTTTATACAGAGTATGATCAAGTTATAGAGTATCCTAAAATGGGATTAAACGCAATTCTTTCTTTTGGAATAACCGGTTTTAGAGGTTGGGGTGAGGATTACTTTATAAATAGTTTAGATAAAGATGATGAGTATAGCTATGTTTCTGCCTTTAGCTTAACAGGTGAGTATGGTCTTGGAAGAAATTTGAGCATCTCAGAACTTTATGCCGTAGCTAATATTGAGTACAATCTACTTCAAGATATTAAAATTCGTAATAATTTTAATGAAAAGGATGAGTTTTCCTTTTCAGCTTTTACATATGAGCTTGGATTAAGAAAAAAGTTTTATAAGAGAAGATCCGCTTTTGTAGCCGGAGTTCTATTTAGTTATTTTGGATTGGGAGTTGATTTTGGATCTCTAGGAGAACCTGATACAGATATCAACCCTAATGCACTCACAGAGGATTGTTATTCATATGGAGGCAAGTTGGAACTTGGTTATGAATACTTGATATCTAAAGATCTCTTTCTTCAACTAATGACCGGATATAGGTTTATGCTCAATCTTACCAATAGTAACGGTAATGAAGTTGGAGACAGTTCCGGAGATCAATTTTCAAAAAAGTTTTATGATGATAAGTTTTACACTCCAAATGGTTTTATTGCAAAACTATCCATTGGTTATAACATATAGTAGGAGGAGATAATGAAGAATATATTTATAATTTTTCTCATTGGTTTAGTTTCGGTATCTTTTGGTCAAACAAGTGAGTTTTCTCACGATCACAATGTTACGGAAGTTACAGTTGAGGGTATGGGACAAACCGTTCCTCAAGCTATAGAGCAAGCTCAAAGAATGGCTATTGATACCGCTGTTGGAACATATATAGTTGCTGAAACAGAGATAAATAACTACCAGACCGTAAAGGACAAAATTTTAGCAAAATCTGAAGCTTTTGTTAAAAAGTATGAGGTTCTTGATAAGTATAAAGATGAAGGGGATTTATGGGTAGTGAAGATAAAAGCTTGGATCTCTAAAGATATCCTTCTTTCGGATCTTGAAGCTTTGGGTGTTTTAATGTCTCAACTAGACAATCCTTCTATTGTTGTTTTCTACGCACCAAAAGGTGTTCAATATGATAAGAGATATACAGAACAAGCTATCAACCAAATAAACCAGTACTTCACAACATACAGATATGATGTTTATGACCTTGATCAGCTTAATGCTATGATTGAAGATGATATCTCTATGAAACAAGCTGCTCTAAACGAAGATGTTGATATGGCTGAAATCTTAGCAAAAAAATTGAAGTCTGATATTTATGTAACAGTATCTATTATTTTAGAGGATACAGGTTACGGAAAGAAGAAAGCTAAGGCTACAGCAAAGATTTTTAACGCTTCAACGGCAAAGCTTTTAGGTACCCAAAATGGATACAGTGATGAGGTTAGAGGTAATAATACTGCTTACGATAGAAATATAGATCAAGCAGTTACAAAACTTATGCCTTTAATGATGAAACAGGTAAAAGGTTATTGGAAGCTTCAACTTGATAAAGGTAAAATGTATGTTATTCAATTTAGCAAACTTCCTAAGGGTAGAAAGGTTAAAAAAGCTGTTTTAGATATCTTAAGAACATCTGCAAAAGAGGTTAAAAAGGTTTCATCAACAGAGTTTAAGATTTGGATTAACGGATCTATTGATGACTATATTGATGAAATTGGGGATACTCTTATGAACAGTGTTTATAAGGGTAAGGATTTCGACTATGAAAATAGAGGGGATAGGATAAACATCTTCCCTGTTGAGTAGAGGGGGGTATAATCGTAAATAAAAGAGGGTCAATTTTGACCCTCTTTTTAATTACCAATATTTATCTATCTTTTTACAAACTATTAAATAGTATATTTCCAAACTTTTTAGAAGATTCTAGATTATACTCCTACCCATACACATCAAAACTCTTACCCAGGTTTAAATCCCTTCCTCTGCTTTGCTCAACAGGAGTTTCCTCAATTTTCAACTTCTCCGGAGAAGGATAGAGCTTTGCTACTGCTTCCATCTTCTCTTTTTGAGCTTGAAAAGCAAAAAGTGCTTGCTTAATCTCTATTTCCATATCTCTCCTCATTAAAAATTTAACCAACTCTATCAAAAAAGTTTCCCTTATAGAAGGAATCCATAGATTGTGATCTGTTATGACCACTTAATCCATCTATACTCTTTTCGGATATTTTTAGATCTTCTTGAGTATTTTCTTTTTTTTCACTTTTCTCTTTATTTAACTCTTGCTGAGCTTTCTCCAGTAATCTCTGTGCTTTTGCGGCAACATTCCTATCTGTAGATGATGGTTTTGATGGAGCTAAAGCCGCTCTGATAACCGTTCTCATTTTAGATATGGTTTTCTCAGGTGTAGACTCTTCACCTACATCAATTTGAGCATGACCTCCTGTAATATATCTTCTATTATCAGGACCCATAGTATAGGTATAGCTTGGAGATGAAGCACCGGCAGCAACATGAGCCTGTTCATGGGTTACAACCTCTTTTTCTCTGGCTTTAAGTTTCTCAACCATCTTTTTGTCAGATTCAGAAAGATGATCCTTTTTTTCTAAAGAGTTGCCATTACCCTCTCTACTCTTCATAAGAGGGTTACATTTATAACAGGATCCACAACTACAGCTTTGGCGATTGTAATCTTTTAAGTTATAGTAGGTATTTGAAAGAGAAGATATCTCCATAATAATCACCTGCTCCTTTACTATAACAATATAGTGAAATTTATCTATTAAGCCAAATCTCAAAACTTATATAAGGGTTCTATTGAAAAAGCAATAAATACTAGCGAGTTACAAGAAAGTTAATTTTGAATTATCAATTTAGATAATCCTCCTTTACCCTTTTTAGCAGATTCTGAACTAGTAATAACACAGGATTTTACAATAGAAATTGATAATTGAAACTTTCTCTGGATAATTATCTTAAGATGAACCTTTCTTTATTTATCTTGCATTTGGAATTAAAAATATAGAAATTGTAATTCTAACTATTGAGAAGCTTTGTATCTATGGATGAAAAATTAGCTAGAAGATTGGAGATTATAAAATCTGCTGAAAAAATCGGGATTTCAAAAACAGCAGAACTTTTTAATATCAATAGAAAAACTGTAAGTAAATGGCTCAAAAGATACCAAGAAGGGGGAGATTCTTCTCTAGTTAACAGATCAAAGAAGCATCAGAATCAGCCGGATAAGATGCCTTTAAGTATTGAAGAGAGTATACTAAGTTTGAAGAGAAGCAATACCAATTTAAGTGCTAATAAAATAAAAAATATTTTAAATATCAACTACTCGGTAACGGCAATAAATAAAAAGATAAGAGAGGCGGGGCTTAACAAAAAAAGTGAGGTTGTTAAGAATATTTATGAAGGTGTTCCCCTAACCGAATTTTATATATTTATAAAGAAAAACAGTTTAGGTAATCAAGAGGAGTTACATCTTCCTAACTACCAGATTATAGTTGAAGGTAAAGCGACCGGAATAGAGTTTGTTGGTTACTCTTATGAAAGATCCGGTATAGCAATAGCTATATTTGTGGATTATATAATAACCAAATTGATAAAGTGTGGTCTAAATAAAGATTTCCTAAAGTTCTACTTTAATGATTCTTCTGCTTATTCCAAGAAAAAAACTCCCATTGAGATGGTTATAAAAGATAAGTTTAACCTCTCCTACACAAAAATTGATAAAGATAAGCTTAAAAGAATAAGATCTCTGTCTTTTAGTATGAAGAAATCATCTTTTACAGAGCTTAAGATTGAAAATGAGAAACAGCTTTTGATTGAAACATACGCTTATCTTTTACATTATAACTATAAAAGAGATATGGAATCTTCAGATAATTTTAGAGGTTTTATTCCTAAAAAACTGATAAAAAAACTTCTTTTAAATATACCTCCAATTATTGTGGATAACTATATAACAAAATTTAAGGATATTTTAAATATTGAAGATTTTTGGGAGAAAAGTTTTTCGTTAGAGCTATTGGAACCTGCTGTTGAATATCTTTCAAGGGTTGGAGAATTCGCTGCTAAAGATAATGAGAATCGAAAGGCTATAGATTTTTATAATCAAGTTCTTATTTTATTAAAAACTATTAATAAGCCTTATCTTATAACAAATATCTATCATAAGCTTGGATATATCTATCAGAAGATAGGGGATAAGAGAGGTGCTTTAAAAAGCTTTTCAGAGGGTCTTAAAATAGCCAAAGAGAGTGACAATAAAAAATATATTATGCTTCTCAATGCAAATTTAGCTGTTCAGCACTACATGATGGCAAACTATAAAACTAGTATTGAGTTTGCCAAGAAAACAATTAAACTTGCGGAAGCTATTAAAGATACCCAAGAGATTATTAACTCAAATCAGGTATTGGGTGTTGTAAATGAAGCTTTAGGAAGGTATCAACAAAGTTTAAAATTTTATAAAAATGTTATCCATTATGCTAAAGAAAAGGAGTACACCCTATCAAAAGTTAAAGCATTGGGTAACATTGGTGTAATATACTTTAAAAAGATGCAATTAAAAAAAGCCCTTTACTACCATAAAGAAGCTTATAATTTGTGTAAAACTATAACAAACAACTCTCAAATGGTTAGGCTTTTAAACAACATTGGTTGTATCTATGATGAAATGGGTGAGTTTGATAATGCTATGTTTAACTATAAGCAGCTTTTAAGTTTTTCAACTAAGAGTGAGAATTTAAATGGAATAATTACCGCAATATCAAATATTGGGAATGTTTATTTAAGTAAAGGTGATTTTTCTAAAGCTCTTATAAATTTTAATATGATGTTGGAAAAATCTAAACAGGCAGGTAACAGACAATTAACTTCTGTTGCTTATGCCAATATAGCTGATATTTATAAAAATATTGTTAAATATAAGCTTGCTTTAGAATATTATGATTATGCAATAAAAATTTCTAAAAATATTGATGATAAATATTATTTATGTAGTTTTATATATGAAAAAGCAGAGTTGCTATTTTTACAAAAAGATCTTGATTCTGCTCAAAAATTGGGTAAAAAAGCTTATAAGTTAGCTTGTGATGTTGAGAGAGGGGATATTATTTTTGACTCTTGGCTTTTTGTTAAAAAACTTGATTTTATTCGCTCAAAGAGATTTAAATCTGTGTTAAAAATTCAAGATGATATAATAAAGCTATTGATAGCAAAGATCTACTCGGAAGAGAAGAAGGAGAATAAGATAGCTCTTTACTATACAATTTATAATCTTTTGATAAATGATGCGGAAGAGGAGATTCGTTTAACATACAACCTCAGCGATCTTAAAAGGAATGCTATTAGAGGTTATAAATCTCTCTACGAAAAAGTTCCAAAGTATCTGTATAAAATAAGACTTGAGGAGCTAAAAAATTGTTAGATCCATATTTAGTAAAAATTTTATATCTATCTCAGATCAAATATATTAAAAATCAGAGGGTTATTGAGCTTTCATATAACTATTCTTTAGATTATCTAATTGAAAACTACTCTCTACTATTGACAGATATAGAGCTTCAATACTTTATTAAGGATAAACCTAATCTGGATTTTGTTAAAGATTTGGAGCTGTTCTTAAAGAAGAATAGAGGGGTTAAAGTTTTAAACTATTTTTCAGATAGCTATCCTAAGCAGTTAAAAGAGATTCCCGATCCTCCACTCTATCTTTTTGTTGAAGGTGAGATTAGAGAATCCGATAGATTCTCTTTAGCTGTTGTTGGTTCCAGAAAGATCTCAAATCATGGTAGGTATGTTACTGAAAAGCTTACAAAAGATCTTTGCGAGGCTGGTTTTGTTATTGTAAGCGGAATGGCTTACGGAGCTGACTTTGTTGCTCAAAATTATTGTGTAGAAAATGGTTTTAGAACAATAGGGGTATTAGGTTGTGGTATTGATATGAACTCAAATCTACCAAATATAAAATTAAGAAAAAAAATATTGGCAAATGATGGAGCGATAATATCTCCCTATATGCCCGGTACTATAGCTGTTCCATATAATTTCCCCAAGAGAAATAGAATAATAAGTGGTCTTTCTTTAGGTGTTTTAGTTACAGAGGCAAGAGAGAAATCAGGATCTTTAATTACGGCAAAATTTGCACTTGAACAAAATAGGGAAGTCTTTGCTGTTCCAAATATAGCATTTTCATCATCTGTAGCAGGAACAAACCAAATTATAAGGGATAATTACGGAAAAATTGTAACTTCCATTGATGATATTTTAAGTGAGTTCCCATACTTAAACTTTGAAAAATCAAAATCTGAAAAGAGTGAAAAGAGTTTAACAAAAGATCAAGAGAAAATTTATAAGCTTTTAAAAAATGATAATCTCTCACCGGATCAGATTAAGGAACAATTAAATCTTTCTCTTTCAGATATTCTTTCCATTTTATTTGATATGGAGCTTGAAGGTATTGTATATAAAAACGGTACTTTGTATTCATTAAAACCTGTTTAGCAGCTGTCAAACTAAGGTTAGTATAGGTAAAATTTAGTTTAGCTTTCTCTTTGTGTTTGTTTTTGAGAACGGCTTTTCAGAATTTTTCTACTATTGCAGGTTCCACTCCTCAATTTAATTTTACCGTAACTTTTATGTTTATACATTTATTAAAGATTAGTAAGATATAGAAACCTATTTTCTTGGGAGTAATCAAAAAGTTGAAAATTTTAATATTGCACACTAATTATTTACAATTTATATTAACCAGTTAGTTAAGGATTTATGGAGTTTATAATGAGAAATAAAACTAATGGGAATAAAACCAGGAATAAAATTTTAAGGGTTTCCGAAAAGGTTTTTGCCGAGAAGGGGTTTGATGCTGCAAGGGTTGACTATATAGCTAAAAAAGCTTCTGTCAATAAAGCTTTAATTTACTACTATTTTGGTAGTAAAGAACTTCTTTTAGAAGCTCTTCTAAAAGAGAATGCTAAAGAGATTATTGAGTCTTTAGAGAGTAACTATGAGCGGGTGATAAAGGGAAATAAGGGTCTTGTTCTTGATTTCTACACAACAATAATTTCTCACTTAAAGAAGAAGAAAAATGTTTTAAAGATCATTATGTATGAGATGCTTAACAGCTCAAAGAAAAAACCTAAGATTTTTGATATATTGGATCTTACTTTTGACAGTTTGATAAGACTCGTTGAGAAGAGTGGTTATATTATTAAGGATATTGATACCTACAGGCTTCGTCATTTTTTCTATCATTTTATTCCAAGTATGGGTTTTATTCTTATAGGGGATAAATATTGTAACCAATATGGGATAAGTATTGAACAGAGCTTTGAGAAATTTGTAGAGACATTTTCAGGGTTAAAACTTTGGGAGTCTTAAATTTAATCTTATAGATTTAAATATTTAAAAAAAGCCATAAAAATAATTTTTATGGCTTTCTCTATTTAATATTTGCTAAGTATTATCTACTTATTTATTTTAGCTTTCATAGCCGCAAGCTTCTCTTGTATTGAATCTGATACTACATCATTATTAGCTTCAAGAGAACTAAACTCTTTTTCCAAACTATCCTTACCATCAAGATCCTCTGCCATCTCTTGAGCTGCTTCAGCTTCAAATTTACTATTTTCTGCTTTAGCTTTCATTCTTGAAATTAGATCTTCTGTATCACTTTTACGACCAATTTTTGCTTTAGCTTGAAAAATATCTTTTTTTACCTCTGAAGCCTTACTTTGAGCTATAAGAAGTTCCTTATTTCTCTTTATTTCGGCAACCTCATCTTGGCTCTTTCTAATAATATTTTTCAACTCATCAACTTGGCTTTTTAGTCCTTCCCATTGAGAAGTTAAACTTTTTGAATTTGATTCATGTTCTTCGCTTCTCTGTAAAGCTTTAACGGCAAGATCCTCTTTACCTGCAGATAATGCAGAGTTTGCTTTACTTTCCCACATCTCTTTTTGTCCCAGCTCCTTATCAAGCATTGCTTTCATTCTTCTCTCTTCAGCAATAACTTTTTGGACACTTTCTTTAGCTTCTTTAAGTTGTTTTTCTTTATCTCTGATTGCTTGATCTAACATCAGTTCCGGTTTTTCAAGTGAATCAGCTATTTGGTTTGCCTTAGCTTCCCCTATTTTAAACAATCTTGAGAAGAATCCCATAATTCCCTCCTGGTTTTAGTAATTTATCTACAATACTATTATAAGTATTTTTTGTTTTTTTGTCAAGCTTTTTGTTGAGTTTTGTCAATTATTATTCTCAACAATCATACTTGCATACTTCTTTGCTGTGTTTAAAGCCTTATTGTATTTATCCGTTCTGAATGTTGAGTATTTAATATTAAAACCGGATTTAGAATAATCTTCACAATATTTTTGAATATTTTTATGATTCATTAGTATATAGTAGCTTATAGCATTCCAAATCTTTTCGGCATCATTTTCCTTTAGTGCTTTTACTACCCTACTTAAACCCGGTATTGACTTTGATTTATCAATAGATGTAAATAGAGACTTAACTTCCGGTTTATTTCCAAGTATCAGATCAAGATACTTTTTAAGAGAAAATATATTCTCTTTGGCAAGATCCTCATCAAATGTTTCAATATCTATATCATGCTTTTTACACCAATCCTCTCTTGAAAGAGAGCTTTCTCTAATAAAAAGTTTTATCCTGTAAGCTAAATCTTCTGCAAGGATTGTTAACTCCTTATCAAGTTCTGACACTTTAGTTGATATCTCTTTAAACTCTTTTATGAGCTTTTGTCTATTCTCTTTCGACATCTTATACCCGAATTTAAGTTAAATATGTACTGAGTAAAATCTCTATCTTATCTGCGGCAATCTCTAAAGCATCAAAGACAGATAAAAGCTCATTGTCATCAAGATTCTTTGTCTCTCTACTTTCAACTAACACCAATCTTTTATCATCTTTGTTTGAGCTGTCAACACCAACGCTAACAGGTAAGATTTCAGTGTTAATATCCAGAAGTTTAAAGTATAACTCCTCACTTGCAAAATCATTTATACTTCCAAGATCCACAAGGAAGAAGATGTTGTTGTTACTAAGGTTGATGAACACCGGTATCTCTCCATCTCTATCAACTTTAAAGATGTTACTGTCAATCTCTTCAATGTGAAAACCTTTCTCAATCAAAAATTCAAAAAGATTCATCTCTCTTGCTGTGCGAATTTGAATATCTTTCATAAGATATCTCCTCTTTTTTAATTTTAAGCAGTTGCAAAATATATTTTAAAATACTCTTATTTAGGATCTTTTTTAGATCCTAACTGGATAAGAGCTTCTATGAAACCCCTTCAATAGTATACGACTAAGGACCTTAGACATACAAAACCCGGAGAGTCTACTTTAAGTTACAATAGTTAAGTTAATATAGTTCTCTACTAATACATTAAAATATATTTTTTAACATTTGTCAAGAGGTAGTGTCAAATAATTTTTCAAGATCCACAATATCTTTTCTTGATTCTGCAATAATTATCAGTTTATCTTTCTCCTGCAAAATAAAACCTTTTTTAGGGTTTAATATATCTTTCCCCTCTCTTGAAACACCTATTATTTGAATATCTTTATCATACTTAATTGCTTTTAGTTGAAGATCTGTAATTTTATATCCACCAAGATCTGTTTCATACAAATAGAGTTGACTCCCTATACTATTTGTCATTAGTTGTTTTAGAACTCCGTTTATTCCCGGATTAACAAACTCCTGAACAATAAGCTGTCCTGAAATCCCTTCTGTACTTACAATACCGTCAACTTCAGCTTTTTCTATGAGGGGTTTATTTCTTTCCCTTATTATCTCTGTAATTGTTTTTATAGGAGTTTTAAAGTTCTTTTCCATTATCTCAATCAGGGAACCTATTGTGTAGGATCTGTCGTCAGCAATATAGTTGTTGCTTTCGGAAAGTATAATAACCCCGTTACAATTGAGTATATTTGCTTTTAAAAGAGTTACTTCATCGGTGGGGACTCCCTTTATAAACCTTATTTTATCATTTTTAAATGATTCCGGAAGTTGATCTATTACTTCTGTTATGAGTACTATCCTTTTATTTTTAAGTTCAGGAACAAACTTTAACTCTTTAATAAGATTTAATACTTTTTCCTCGCTTGGATAGTTACAAATAATTATATGATCACTAAATGTTATTTCCATAAGACCTTTCCTCTTTCTTGCTGCAAAATCAATTATACTTTCAGCCACAACTCCAATAAGATAACCAATGAGACCAATACCTATTACCATTGTAGGGTAGGTTATTAAAAATCTTCCTATAATGGTCTTTGGGAAAAAGTCACCATAACCTACAGTAGTCATTGTAACCATTGACCACCATATAGAATCAATATATGTTATATCTTGTACAGAGCTTTCAAAGTAATAGAATAGGGAACCTGTTACAATATTTAAAATTAAAGCAATAAGGAATACTATTAAAATAGAATTACTTTGGGGGTGAAGATAGTTTTTAAATATTAGTTTTATTAATCTAATTATGCTCATCAATATCCTCATTTAAATCTATCATTTTGTACCTACCCGCATAATCTATATATTTTAAATTTTTTATATTTCCTATTTTATCCACTATAGAACATATTGTTTTGCTTGATGAATCTATTCTTTTTAAGAATTTGTCGTTTCCCTTGTTTCTATTCTTATTGTTTAACGCCAATTGAATATTTGATACAATTGAGCATATAGGTTGTTTTAGATTGTGATTTAAGGTTATTATAGTGGCGTTAAAAGCTTCAAGTTCTTTTAATTTTTCTCTCTGCCTTTCACTCTCTTTTTGGAGCTTTAGATACTTTTTGTGTTCACTGATATCTTTAATAAATATTGCAATATTACTATTATCTTCAAATATCTCAATAGTAAAGCTGATCTCCAAGTTTATTCTTTCACCTTTTTTGTTGTATGATTCAATCTCAAAAAAACGATCTTTTTGGTAGGCAAAGTCTAATATTTTATTTTCACCTAAGGGTATAAATTTTAAAAAATTTTTTCCTATTACTTCACTCTTTTTATAGCCAAAAATATTTTCTGCTCCCTTATTCCAGAGGGAAATGTTAAGATCTTTATCAATTAGCAACATTCCAAATACTGAAAAAGATACAAACTTTCTAAATTTCCACTCTATCTTTGATCTCTTTGTTATTTCATCTTTAAGTCGTTTTCCTGTTCTTTTTAAAACTTTCATGTTTGAAATAATAGCTTTTATCTCAAATATGCTAAATGGTTCTCTTAAAAATAGGGATATACCTTCAGAGTAAATTTTTTCAATACTTTCCTGTTCATCAATCTTAGTAACTACTACAATAGAGTTTTGGTCAAAACCCATATCTTTCAACTCTTTTATTACAGAAAGTTTTTCATAACTATTAAAGTTTATTATTATAATATCCGGATTAAGCTTGTTAACAGAGCCTAATATATTAATACTGAGAGTTTGATCTACAATTAAATGATTTTCTTTCATTAACGAGTAAAGATTATTGGTGTTTTTACTATCATTTATGATTAAAATTTTCAGATCCATATTTTCCCTACTCTGCTAATGATCTTTTTTCCATAGCCCAGATTTACATATCTGTTACCATCTCAAATACTCTAATCTACTATAGTTATAAAATATAAATTCTATTATTTTGAATGTAAACCATAAAGTACAATGGTCAGGAATTCTATCTCCCGACCATTAGTAGTAGCTTTTAAAATCTAGATAACTTACTAAACTAATACAATCTATCTCTTTTTTAGCAGATTCTTTGTAAAACATTAAATTGATATTTCCAACACTTCAAGTTCAATATCCCCCGCAGGTATTTTTACAATAGCTTTTTCTCCTACTTTTAGCCCTAAAATTCCTTTTGCTATAGGTGTTTCTACTGAAAGCTTTCCATTTAGAGGATCTGCTTCTGAAGGTGAAACTAAGGTATACTCCAAAGTTCTGTTTCTTGTATGATCTTTAAGTTTTACATGATTTAATATCTGTACGGATTCTATATTAATATCTTTCTTATCAATAATTTGAGAACTGGATATTGTGCGTTCAAGTTCTCCTATTTTAGCATCTATTTGGGCAATCTCTTCTTTTGCCGCTTTATAGTCTCCATTCTCTCTTAAATCGCCATGTTTTCTTCTTAAATCGCCATGTTTTCTTGCTGCATTTAATCTTTCTGTAGCTTCAGCTCTAATATTAAATTTTAGGTCTTTAAGTTGATTAACAAGATCTTCCATTCCCTCTTTTGTAATATAGTTCATAATTGTTTCCTTCTAAATTTTTGTATTATCATCAATAGTAAAATAAGGAATTTAAAATCAAGTTAAAACCAAAAAATAAAAGTTTATAGATTTTCCAAAACCTATAAACTTTTATTTTATCTATTGGGTAGAGTTCCCGGTTCTACCGAAAAAATGTAAAGCTTGAAGCTTTTATTATGGTTAACTTCTATAAACTATGTTGAAAATTTACTATTTATAAAGATCAGTTCTTTTTACAACTCTTTCAATATAGTCTCTACCCTCTTTACTTATATTCATATCTGTGTTTAGTGTTGTGTAGGTCTTTTGGGCTGATTTCCCGTAGAGATTATTAGCTTTATATCTTTTTAAAATTGTTCCCATACCTTGATTGTAAGATATAATAGTTAGATAGTTATTTTTCTCTGAACTTAAATTTTTATCCCTTCTATTCCAAAATTTTCTCAAAGATTTTATATACCAAGTTCCCATTTTGATATTATTATCCGGTTTAAATAAAAACTCCGGCCTGACAATCTTATCACTTCCAAATAGAGCTTTATGAGCATCTCTTCCGGCTTGAGTAGGTATTATTTGCATTAAACCGCATGCCATTGGAGTTCCGTCAGGTCTTCTGGAGTATGCTTTAGGATTAAAGGCAGATTCTGTATGTATTAGAGCCATAACCATAGCAGGATCCAAATCATATTTTTTTGAGTATTGCTCTACCATAGGCATATATCTTTTAGCTCTTTTTTGAAGTGATTTTGGAGCCATCTTTACAGAAACTGTGTACTTCTTTCTTGCTCTTCCATCATCACCAATAACTACACTCTCTTTAATTTTATTATTGTTTATGATAAGGTTTTCGCTCTCTACTTGATCCTCCATAATAGGTTTTCCTGTGTAAGGATCTTTCTCTTCTAATATTTTATCAAACTGTTTTTGAAGTTTTTTGTTTGGATTAGATTCGTCATCCATAACAACTTCAACCTCTATAAGATCATTTTCAAAATCAACTTTTGAATGGGAAGAGAAATCTTTGGAGTATTCAGACCATATTTTATCTGTTGTAGGAGAGAACTCCCCCCATTTTCCCCTAACTGCAGATACCATCTCTTTCCACTTTTTTCTCTCTTTTTTTACATAATCTTCCCAGAGTTTCCTCTCTTTGAGAACATTTTCATTATATTCGGTTCTCTCCTTTTTAACATTCTCAAGATATTTTTTAAGAACATCGGATTCCTCTGAAAAAGCTGTTGAGAAAAGCAGTGATATCAATATCATAATTCTTAACATGGTTACTCCTTTATAAAAAAGTTTAATTTCATTTTTCTATATACTTATAGAATAACATAATAAAATGGAAATAACAAATAAGTAATTAGGCTCTATGTAAAAAGAGTAAAAGGGATCTTAAATTTCTTAAAACCCCTTTTACTCTTAAATTTATTGTAGCTTGATTGCTATTTTGGAATAGATAGAGAATCAGTATTCAATATATTTAAGCTGTCCAAAGGAGCCAAGCTGTCTAAAGGAGTTTCAGTATACTCTATCTTTTTGATTCCTTTTGATCTGGAATATTTGAAGAGTTCAACATTTTGATTTGTTCTATTACCGTTCCATTCCAGTCTTCCGCTAATACCTTCGTAGCTTTCAAGATCTTTAAGAGCTGATTTTATATCCTCACTTTTCAGTAGTTCTCTATGAATAAGCCTCAATATATCATACCCTTTAATTGCTAATCTACTTGGTGCGAGATCATACTTTTCCCTATAATCTTCTGTAAATTCTCTATACTCTAAATTGTTTGTAGAGTAACTGCTTTCATCCCCAAAAACCAGGCTGTCAATTAAGGTTCTTACCTTATAAAGCTCTCTTTCATCATTCCATCCAAATGTTCCTAATAGTTTAGAGTTAAAGTTATAGAATGCAAATTGGGAAGTTACATTTTGAATCTCTTCAAAATCGATAGGTATGAAAAAGGCATCAATACCGTTTGCAGGTATAGTTTTTATGGAATCAGCTTCCATATAATCTTGAATGTCAAGAGAGTCTAGAATAAGTACATTCTCTCTTATTCTCTTAAGTTGTCTACTTAGTTTTGTTGAATCAAAATACCACTCCTGAGATATTATATCTCCACCTTTTTCTTGAACTTTAGTAATAAAACCGTCAGATGCCTCTTTTCCTTCAGAGCTCATAGGTGAAAGTATTGCAAAAGTTTTATATTTTAGTGAATCTATGGCATAAGCGGCAACTTTTTGAGATATTGTGTATGAAGAACTACTCAATTGGTAGATATTCTCCGAGATCTCGGATAGTATTTTTTGAGATGCTACAGGAATTAGAAGTGGTATTTTATAGGCTGATGTAATGCCTGCCAATGCTCCTGAAAATTTTGATGTAAGCTCTCCAACTACAAGGTCATATTTCCCATTTTCAACCTTCTTGGTTACTTTTTTTACCATATTAACCATTGAAGATTCACTATTTATTACATCAAGCTTGATCTTCTTCTTAAATTTGCCTTTGTTCTTTTCAATGTAGAGATTCATACCTCTTAGCAGATCATTTCCCCCGCTACTGTTTTCTCCCGAAAGAGGCAGAACAACCAGTAGATCTAAACTTTTCATCTCTTTTTTTATTGATTTATACAGTTTTTTATTTGTTACCTTGGAGAGAAGTTTTTTTAGATCATGAGAGGTTGATTTTGTTTCAATAATCTTTTTTGCCAACTCCATAGAGGTGTTACTTATATTTTTATCCTTTGAATATGTTAGTTTATCCAGTATATCAACAGCTTTTACACTGTTCTCAAGTTTATAATAGCTCATTGCCAAATATTGAAGGGCAAGATCTGTATCTGCTCTGTCTCCATAAACAGAGATAAACTGTTCCAATGTTTTTATGGAAAAACTATATTTCTCCAAGTTATAAAGAGCAATACCTCTGTAGAGGAAGTAGTAACCTGCCGTTTCTGATCCGGGATCAGGAATCGATATTGTTTTTTCTATCACTCCTTGATAATTTTTTTTATTGAAGCTATCCACAACTTCATAAACATTTGAGTATAGAAGTGTTGAGAATATTAATATTAGGACAATAGGAAACTTCATTATAAAACCTACTCCACAGTTACACTTTTTGCTAAATTTCTAGGCATATCAACATTACAACCCCTAAGAATAGCAATATGATATGAGAGAAGTTGAAGAGGAATTACCGTAAGTATAGGCATTAATAGGTTTGATGTATGAGGAACTCTTATTACATAGTCTGATATTTTATCAATCTTATCATCTCCATGATTTGCAATAGATATAATTATTCCTTTTCTCGCTTTTACTTCCTCAATATTGCTTAGAACTTTTTCATATATTGAATCCTCTGTTGCCAATGCAACTACAGGCATATTTTCATCAATTAAGGCAATAGGTCCATGTTTCATTTCTGCTGCAGGATAGCCTTCTGCATGGATATATGAGATCTCTTTAAGTTTAAGAGCTCCTTCAAGTGCTACAGGAAAGTTGTACCCTCTTCCTAAATATATAAAGTTTGAAACATCTTTAAATCTTTGGGCTATCTCTTTTATAATCTCCTCATTTTTTAGGATTGACTCTGCTAAATTAGGAAGAATAGTCATCTCCTTTACAATTGAGTAACCATCTCTAAAGGACATATTTTTCTTCCTTGCAATTTCCAAAGTCATGAGAGCCAAAACAATAATTTGGGAGGTAAAAGCTTTTGTAGATGCAACACCAATTTCAGGACCTGCATGAAGATATACCCCTGCGTCTGTCTCTTTTGCAATGGCTGAACCAACAACATTACACAAACCTATGGTTACGGCTCCTTTTCTCTTAGCTTCTTTTATTGCAGCTAAAGTATCTGCTGTTTCTCCCGATTGAGATATTGCTATAACTACATTTCCCTCCTCAATGATAGGATCTCTGTATCTAAATTCTGAACCATACTCAACCTCAACAGGTATCTTTGCATATTCCTCTAGCATATATTCGCCAATTAGGGCACTATGCCAACTTGTTCCACAAGCCACAATGTATATCTTTTTTGCATTTACCAGAGCTTCGTACGCCTTAGGTTTCTCTCGTAAACCTCCAAGTTTACTGGTACCCTCTTCAATCAGTAATCTACCTCTCATAGCATCCATAATGGTTTTTGGTTGCTCAAAGATCTCTTTATGCATGAAATGATCAAATCCACCCTTTTCTATTTCTGAAAGATCAAAGTTTACTTTCTCTACAATTGTATCAACTTTTTCTCTTGTCAAACTTTTATGAGTAATTCCATCCTTTTTTATAACTGCAATTTCATTATCATTTAGATATATTACATCTTTTGTTTTATTCAAAATTGATGAAGCATCACTGGCAAAATAGTTTTCATTTTCCCCAATACCTATAAGTAGAGGAGAGCCAAGCTTAGCAACAACTATCTCTTCAGGATTTTGGTTGTTAACTACAGCAATACCGTATGTTCCTTTAACATCTTTTAAAGCTCTTACTACGCTACTTTCTAAATCATCCTCGAGGTAAAAGTCTATAAGATTTGCCAATACTTCAGTATCTGTTTCAGAGTAAAATTTATAGCCCTTATCTTCAAGTTTAGTTTTTATTGTTTGATAGTTTTCAATAATACCGTTGTGTACTAAAATAACTTTTTCATTCATTGAATAATGAGGGTGCGAGTTCTCTTCCGAAGGTTCTCCGTGGGTTGCCCATCTTGTATGAGCTATTCCTATATTCCCATCTACCTTTCCATTCAATTTTGTTTCAAGTTCGGTAATAGGTCCTACACTTTTTACAATATTTGATTTACCATTATTGAATATTGCAATACCCGCAGAATCATAACCTCTATATTCAACTCTTTTCAATCCGGCAATTAAGAAATCTTTACAGAAATCATTTCCTATATATCCAACTATTCCACACATACTTTCCTCTTCTTATAAAACAATAGTTTAACTCCTGTAATTATAGATAGCTTTTTAATATAAAGTTCAATTAAAATCTATGCAATTTTAAAATATCTATCTTTTAAATGGTTATACCATGTACCTTATTATTTGTTTTAACTTTGTTACTGTTTTTATTAAATTATCGTTTTAATTTTACTCTATTTAGTTGGAGGTGTTTTGGTTATAGGAATTTGCGGTCTTATTTCAGCCTTTGGTAGTAACATATATAAAAACGGGAATTTGGATAAAGATCTTCTTTCTAAAATAGTGTTTGGGAAGAGAGAGAATCTGGAAAAATTGAACCAAATATTTTATCCTCGTCTGTTTAAGCTTGTTTCTGATATGAAAGAGAAGGGAGTGGATACTGTAGTTGATGGAGCTATTATTTTTGATGCTAAAATAGATACTATTACAGATAGAACTATTTTTGTGAAAGCTGACAAAGATACTCTTCTTAAAAGATTATCAAACAGGGAGAATAGAGATATTGAGATTTTAAAGGGCAGATTAGAGGCTCAATCATTTATTGATAAGTTTGAAAATAGATCTGATTTTGTCATTGATACATCTAAAGGTGATGTTTTTAAGGAGATTGATTTAGTAATTAAAGAGATTGAAGTTGTTAAGAGGTAGATCTGTTTTCTGCAATGCCTCAAAAGTTCTCTGTTTCAACTATCTACAACTTTTCGGTTGAGAAAAACGGCTTTGATAATTTTTATAGCGAAAAAAATGGTTTTGGAGGAGCTGTTTCAATTTTCTATAAATACCTTACTACAACATTTGAGATTGAACACCACTACTACTCAAAGAAAAGGGGCTTATACAACTATGATGGAATCTATTTTAGATTAAAGATTAGTAAACCTTTTAAGTTTAGTGAAATATTTCTTATCTCCCCCTCAATAGCTATAGGTGATAATAGAATGTTTTTGAAAGGTTATAAGGGAAACCAAGCAAGAAGCTCTGAATCGGAGTTCTTTTTTGATTATGGTTTTGATTTTGAGGCTAGGGTTTTTAAAGATTTTGGTTTGAGTTTTTACTTTATTAAGAGAAAGGTCTTTACTAGAATTAATCTTAATAGATCCTACCTGGGTTTGGGTATTTCCTACTATTTTAATCTAAGTGACAGGATAAAGAGATGGCTGTAAAATACTACTTCTACACTATTTTTATTACTCTTTTTACCGCCTCTCTTTTGGCTTATTCAAACAGGGAGTTTTCAACAAATAGGTTCTCTTTTTATAATCTTGATGGGACCTATCAACTTTTTTCCAACTCTAAAGAGTATAAAATTGAAGATTTTGAGTTTAGGGGGTCTATTTTTAATCAAATAAATAACTACTTTTTACCAAATGATAATATTTTGGATAGTACAAAAAATATATCCTACGATCTCTCAATAGGAAACGAGGTTAAAGATCCCGGTCCTTATGTAGATGGTGAAAAGGATAGTGAAAATATTGATAAGCTTGGTCATTTTTCAACTATAAATGGTAAATATTTAAGCTTAAAAGGGTATCTGAGAGAGCAGAGATATTACTATACAGACAGAAAAACCTCTAAAAGATATATATTTTTTAGAGATACCACCTCTCTATATGATCAATCATACCTTGCTTATGTTACTTATAAAAATTCTCTATACTCTACACTTTTTCTGTACTCTCAATATCATAATATGGAGTATATCCCTCCAACTCTTCACGAGCTTTACATTAAAAGTAGATCTTTTCAATCATACTTAAAAATATATTTGGGAAGGTTTGAAATATTTGGATCAAATATTTTAACAAGGATAGAGAATCATGATAAAAAACTTACCTTTAACTCTCCGGAGCTTAAGATAAAAGCTAATTTTGGAATATTTGGTTTCAATTATATATTCAGTAGTTTTATAACAGATTCTTACATAGATGATAGTTACAAGTATACTAATATTTTTGATCTCTTGTATGACCACACAAATAGTTTAAGTTCCTTTTTAAGATTTAAGTTTGAAGGAGATTTACCAACACTTTCTTATAAAGTTAAATATGATTACTCTCCCTTTTTTATTGAAGCAGGGTACAGAGAATCATCTATTTACTCTCTTTACCCTTGGGTTGGAAACACCCCGTATAAAACTTTTATTGAAAATATTGATATTGATTATAAATATAAAAAGAGTAGGAATGTTACTCTATCTCTTCAAAGTAGAATTGAAAACTTTACAATTGGTGTTTCTTTTGTTAATGATTTGAGGATCTTTAGATTTGATAATTTTCTCAAATATAAGAGTTACTATAAGTTGCCATATTCTAAAAATGTAAATGTGGAGGGCTCAAAGGGTTTTAGGTCTGAATTTTCTTTAAAATCACATTTCTGTTTTAATAATCTTAAAATAGAGTATGGAGGTGATCTTTGGCTTAACTTTGGAGGAAAGGGATACAAAGAGCTTTTGGGTGGAGATTATAGTTTTGTTGGTAGAATGGATAGCGAATACACTATTGATAAAAAATCAATATTAAGGCTGTCTTACAGGTTTGAAAGTTCATACAAATGGTATAATTTTGATGGTATAAGTGAAGAATCCAAAGGTTTCTATAATGAAAAGATAAAGAGTTATCATATATTGAACCTCTATGTTGATAGAATATACTTTAACTATTTTAAAAGTTATTTAAAAATAGAGAATATCTTTAATGATAGATATAGAACTTTTCCCATTGGTCCTGAGGAGTGTTTGAAGTTTTATATAGGGGTTAAAATGTCATTTTAGGGGAGTAAAAGGCTTACTTCTATACTCTTAATATTTTTTTTAAATCTATAAGCTTTTTATGGTACTTTTTTTGGTGGGAAGATACATATTTTAGCGGTTAGAAGAGAGTTTACTACTGTAGACAATGCTATAATTTAATTTGTAGGTCTAATTATTACATAAGATAGATTGTTGTTTTTATACTGAAGTAAGGTTATATTATCATATATACTAAAACCAAAGATGTAATTGTTTTGTGTATGTAGAACTATTTGAAGGTACTTTGATATATGATAAATTAAACTTTGAAGAGAAACATTCCGTTATAAAACTAAGCAAATAGAAATCTGTTGCAATCCTAATAGATGGATATTGTAAGCTTATTATTAATACCGTTACCAATTTAGAAATAGCTGAAAAAATAGAGAGATATTAAAACAATTTTATTCTGTAATTAAGGATCTGATAATATGAAACCTATAATATTTATATTTTTAATTTTAACAATATCATGTACTATTAAGATGCCTGAAATACAAATAACAGGGGAGAGGACAACTCTGGAAAAGCAGATTCTTGGTGAGTATATGGAAATAGAGGATAAACAATGGTTTCTTATTAGTGAAAGATCTGTAAGTAATAAAGATTTTGAAATTGGTAAAAATAGAAAGATGATAGAGGCAATCAGAAAGAGGATTTTTTTGAGAGATGAGATTAAAGAGTTCAAAATAAAAGGATATATAGGAGAGGATATTACATCTCTAGTAGCTGTTATATCTCCAAAGAAGCTTGAAAAGTTATCAAAAAAAGATAGAGATAGAATCTATTTTGTAGTTGATGAAGAGAATATGGCAAGAAGTATCATTATCTTAACCCTTTCCGAAAGCTATATAAAGAGGGATGTTAAAAGAGCATTCTATAATCTTAATATAGATACCTCTCCTGAGGGTAGTTTTTACAGAGACAGTAATGGCGATTGGGAGAAAAAGTAGTGAATTGTTCACATTGTGGAGCTTTGGTTAATGAAAATGATCTTTTTTGTAAAACCTGTAAGAATCCCGTTGGTAAAAATATAAAATATGACATAATACTCCCTATTGCTACCAACAATAGTAAAGTTGTTAATCTCATATCTTTCATTACGAAAAAGGATAAAAGAAGTGTTAGAGATTCCCTAAAAAAACCAAAATTTAAGATAGCCTCCTCTATTTCTCTTTCAGACAGTGTTAAAATTGAAAGAATGTTTTTTAACATTGGTTACAGAGTTGATTTGGTTAAGCTTAAAGAAAGCTCTGTTTCTTCAAGTATTGATACAGAGATGGTTAAATCTGCTGAACAATCTACTGAGGAGATAAAGAGTTCCGATTCCTCTAAAGTTGTTGGAAAGGTAGTATCTAAACCAAGAAAATTTTCAAAAACTTTTATGGTTTTATTGATCTTATCTCTAATGTTTATGGCTTCTTTTTTTATTTTTAAGCCTCAATCAATAGGATCAAATATTGAGCAATTCTATAACAATAATACTGACCCAAAGAAAATAATCAACGGTGAAAATAGATTGTACAGAAAACCAAACGGTTCAAAAAGTTTTTATGATAAGAAGTTTAATAAGCATTTAAATAATAGTTTTGAAAAGAGTGGGAGTTCCCTAAAAAATGATAGTGAAAAATCCAATTCAAAATTTTCCTCTACTAATTCCAATGAGGTTTCCCAAAACAATATAAACTCTTCCAATGGGGAAGAGGTTTCCCCAAACGGAAAGAACTCTTTTAATGGTGTGAACAATAGTAACAGATATGAGAACAATAATATGGAAAATATAGGGCTCGATCCAAATATTTTGGATAGGTATAAAAAAGAGAAGGAGAAAGGCGGTAAAAGTTTTGATTTTCTTAATCTTTTAAGGAGCTATCTTAAAAATATTGATTCTCTTGTTGTTCTGGAAAGGGTTGGAAATAATCTTTCAATATCATCTGATAGCGGAAAATATAAGGATATTGTCATTACTACAAGTGTATTAGTTGCTATGTTTTTTGATAAAGATGATAAACAGTTTGATATAAATTTTTCTTTAGGTAAGGAGGAGTATAATATTGAATCATTAAATTGTATCAATGCAAAAAGTAAGTATAAACCCGGATCAAGGGGATTTGAACTTACTATTTTAAATGATTTAGATTAGGCTTGTAAAGTTGTTTTTCTCACAAATTTTATTATAAATAAAGCTTTTGACATATAAACTATCTTTAATTTATATTTTATTGAATAGGTATTTAGATTGTTTCCAGTTAAATTAGTTATGTTTAATGCTGTTGTTAATGGTTTAAATATTAGTGCTTTAATAAATTTTATGAGGGTTTTGTAATGAAAAGTTCAAGAGAGTATGCTTGGGAGATCTTGCCAAGATTATTAGATAAAGAGTCAATAGCCGGATATTGTGAAAAGGCAATTCTTTTTCTTGAGGAGGAGCTGAAAAAATTTAGTTTTGAGCATTACAGAACAAATAAGGGTGGTCTAATTATAAAACTGGGTGGTAAAGATAAGAGTAAGTCCAGAGTACTTTCCGCTCATGTTGATACACTTGGAGGAATGGTTAAATCTATAGGTGGAAATGGAAGAGTGTTTATTACTCCCATAGGTGGAATTGCTGCTGTTGCCGCAGAGGGTGAATATGTTACTATTGAAACTTCAAGTGGTAAAAAGATTAAAGGGAGTGTAATCCATAACAATCCGTCTGCTCATGTTAATAAGAGTCTTTCTACAGAGGAGAGAACCTACTCAAATTTAAGTGTTAGAGTTGATGAAAAAGTTTTTAATGAAGAGGATGTAAAAAATCTTGGTATTGGTATTGGTGACTATGTTTTCTTTGATCCTAGAGTTGAAGTTACTGAGAGTGGATTTATAAAATCTAGATTTCTAGATGATAAGGCGGGTGTTGCAGCACTATTTGGATCTTTAAAATATTTTGAGAAAAATAGAGATAAAATTGTTTATGATACCTACTACTATATCTCTGTTGCGGAAGAGGTTGGTAACGGTATGGTTAGTATGATCCCTGAAAACTGTTTTGAGCTTGTAGCTGTTGATATGGGAGCTTTGGGAGAGGGTCAAACAAGTGATGAGTACACTGTTTCAATATGTGCAAAGGATTCTTCAGGCCCTTTTAACTATGAACTTAGAAAGAAGATTGTTTCAATAGCTGAGAGTAAAAATATACCTTACAAGGTGGATATCTACCCATATTACGGAAGTGATGCCGCAGCTGCTTTAAGAACAGGAGTTGATGCAAAACATATCCTTTTTGGTCCCGGAATAGATGCTTCCCACTCATACGAAAGGGTTCACAAAACCTCTTTGGATGCTACAACAGATTTGATTATTCACTATCTGCTTTCAGAGTAATTTTATAACAATTTAAAGATAGGTTATGGTTATGGATACCGGATTTATAGATCACAAAAAGATTTACGAGTATTTGGAAAATAAAAAAGCTCCTTCAAAAGAGGAGCTTAATGATATTCTAACAAAAGCAAGAGAGCTTAAAGGTATCTCCTTTGAGGAAGCTGAACGACTTTTAATGGTTGATAATAAAGAGGATCTTGAACTTCTATGTCAAACAGCAAACTATATCAAAGAGGAGATCTATGGTAAAAGACTTGTTCTGTTTGCTCCTCTCTATGTTTCAAATCTATGTTCAAACGAATGTTCATATTGTGCATTTAAAAAATCAAACAAGATGATACCAAGACGAACCCTGAATATGGAGGAGATTCGCAGAGAGACAGAATCTCTGATAAGTTCGGGACATAAGAGGATACTTCTTGTTTCCGGTGAAGGTCTCGGTCGTAATGGATTGGACTATACAATTGAGGCTATAGAAAATATCTACTCCGTTTCAAAGAGTAAGGGGAATATTAGAAGGATTAATGTAAATATAGCTGCATTAGAGATTGAAGACTATAAAAGATTGAAAGATGCTAAAATTGGTACTTATCAACTATTCCAGGAAACATACAACTACAATACATATAAAAAGATGCATCTTTCAGGTCCAAAAGCTGATTATAGATACCATTTGGGAGCTATGGACAGAGCAATGGAAGCCGGAATTGATGATGTAGGGGTTGGTATCCTTTTTGGTTTGGAGGATTATAGGTTTGAGATTATGGCACTTTTACAACATATTAAACATTTAGAGAGTAGATTTGGAGTAGGACCTCATACTATTTCGGTACCAAGGCTTGAACCTGCTACAAATTCTGATATCTCATCAAACCCTCCACACCCCGTAACAGATGATGATTTTAGAAAGATTATCGCAATACTTAGGATTACCATACCATACACAGGTATAATTTTGAGTACAAGAGAGAACCCTGAAATGAGAAAAGAGGCAATAAATCTCGGTATCTCTCAAATTAGTGCCGGATCAAAATCAAATCCGGGTGGATATTCGGAAAACAAAGCGGCAGAGCAGTTTAGTTTGGGAGATCACAGATCTCTGCATGAGGTTATAGAGGATATTGTAGATTTAAAACATATCCCTAGTTTCTGTACAGGTTGCTATAGATTGGGAAGGGTAGGAAAAGATTTTATGGATCTTGCAAAGCCCGGTGCAATTAAGAACCATTGCTATCCAAATGCCGTATTCTCTTTTGGTGAATATCTGGAAGGTTTTGCAAGCGATACTCTTAAAAAGAAAGGTTATGATCTAATAGAGAGTATGATGGGTAGTGAGATTAAAAATGATGTTATTAGAAAAATGACAATTGAAAATCTCAAACGAGTTAGAGATGGTGAAAAAGATGTTTATGTATAGATTAAATATTGTATAAATTTTTTACGGCACTTCTTTTGTAGCCAAAAGAAACAAAATAATAAGGAGATCAAACTCCCACCTTCCGTCTCCCGTCTCCTGTCTGCGTGCGTGGCATGCACAGGCAGATCCCTCTTTACACATTTTACTTTGTTTATGAATAAAAAAAGGTTCTATGGCAAAAGCCATAGAACCTTTTAAGTAGTTATTTACAAAGAATTACTTAGTAAGAACCATTTTCTTAGTTTCAGAGATTCCATTAACTGTTAGTTTATAGAAATAAACACCTGAGTTAAGGTTT